>Ga0116223_10000979_pt1 | contig 31479 bp, 22 predicted proteins | sample Sb_taG_3_FD_90092 | JGI IMG/M metagenome (GOLD analysis project Ga0116223, IMG submission 90092) | Peat soil microbial communities from Weissenstadt, Germany - Sb_50d_a_PC metaG | ecosystem: Environmental > Terrestrial > Soil > Wetlands > Peat | place: Germany: Weissenstadt | collected 2010-09-21 | reverse complement strand
GTTCACAGAGAGCTCCTCCTTCTCTGCGAACCAAGCTACCCCGGCAGCCGCAAAGGCCGGTTCAGCCGCACGCGCAAGCGTCCGCCGCCGCAGCGGCTTCGTTCAAGTCGGCTTATCATGTGTGAACCGTTCCGAGCGGATCCCGGCAAACCGGAGATTGCCCAAAATGGTCGGCAGCCAGTCCTCTGTTCCGTAAAAACATTCCTCACGGGCTAAAGCCTGTACGCAGCGCGACAACGAAACAAGCGGCTGTAGCCACTGAGGCAAATTTCTTCTCCGACTTGAGGATGGGCGGAGCGACTTCCTCGACGAGTGTGAGATGCGTCACATGACGACGGGCAACATCGACGTGCACGTGCCTCATTCAGGAAGAAAAGGCCCTGCCCTGTTCCCCGCCGGCGGACGCTGGCAACAAAAGCCAGTGCGTCGGAACCGCGCGGGGAGAGTATACTTCTGGGCTGTTCTCAGCTGAATGAAAACGCCGGTTCAGGAGGAGCCCATGACAGCGTTCATGCGCACAGCATTCGTGGCCGGTTTGTTGATCGGCCTAGCGGCCCCTTCGCGGCAGCACAAGATCAGGACGTGGAGGGAAGCAAAGACCATCCCTTGATTTCGCGATATCCCGGGCGGCAGTTGGTGGTATAGTTCCGGGCAGCCGGGAGGGCGGAGTGTAAGTCCTGGCTGAAAAAGGCAAGAAAAGAAAATGATGAAAGGATCTATCTGTGTAGCGAGGAGTGCAGTAGCAATCGCGGTTCTGTTCGCAACAGCGTGCGCCTGGACGCAATCAGGCGGAAAGGTCAATCCGGCTTATGCAAAGCTGCTGACTGCGGTCGATGTGTCTAAAGTGACCGGACTCGCCGGAGTCAGCCTGATCCCTCCGAATCCGAGCAAGGGCGCGGGCGGCGATCTTAACTTTGCGTTGGCGAATGGGAAACCGATCCTGATGGTCACTTTTTTGGATACGAATGCGTACAACCAATCGAAAGCCATGAAGGGCGTGTATGGTGGCGATGTAAAGGGCGTTGGCGACGAGGCTTTCATCGGCAAGGTCATGGGTACGGATTCGATCCTCTATTTTCTGAAAGGCGCGCGGGGCGCGGCCCTGTCATCCTTCATTGACACGGACAAAGGCTGGCCGGGAAGTCCTTATCTGAACCAGCAACAGTTGCGCCAGTTGGCCGCGTTGATTCTTTCTCGAATGTAACGGAGATTCAGGAAACCGGGCTTGATCGGTTCCTTTTCCGCTGCAAAATGAGAAGGCTTGTGCGGAGCGCAGTTCGCCACGGGATTTCATTGTGGCGCGAGCGGGGGCAACTGGGTGTATTTTGTCAGCGGTCCGGAAGGCAAAAAGGAAATCCTGGTCTGGTCCTGGCGTTGTCATCGGCGGGGAAATGCACGTGGCCGATTGCCAGTCCGCACCGGGGGTGCGGTTCGATAACATTCACGCCATGCATCTCCCTTGCCCCCAGAAGGGGTGAGATTATGGCAAATCGAATTGCGAAATCATTTGCACTCATGGTGGTACTCGGCGTTTGTCTGCTGCACTCTGCGAAATGCACTGCTGCCGACAAGCACGACAGGGTGATCGGTCTTTACGACGTGATCGTCCATTTCCAAGACCCCAATATTAATTGGGAGCAGATCAGCGACGCGTTCGTGAAACAGTTCCTTGTGGACACGGATACGAACGTTTGTATTCGGCCCAGTTTACAGCCCGAGCGCATGCTTGGGAACCCCGAGCCACAGACGCATGTGGGGTTCGAGGGCACGGCCGGCCTGGATTACGTCGCATTCGGCGATCTGTATAAGGATCCGGACGGGTACCGCATGGAAGCGTATCTGGTCACCGGCAAAAGCCGCGAAGTTGTCCTCAAGCACGTTCAGCCCAAGTTCACTGATCCCAAAGATGCTGCCTGGCAGGCCCAGACGGCAGCGCTGAATCTCCGCTCTGATGCAACCAGATCGCACACGCTGGCTGACATGATCCTTGATTTCGAGAAAAAGCAACGCGAGGAGTACCCACATGACCATGCCATCGCGCCGGAACTCAAGGTGAACCTCGCAGAGTCCGATCGCTATCCGCTGAAACTCAGCCCCGGCGAGAAGCGCGACATCTCGTTCACGCTGATGGATTGCGATGGCGTTGCGAACAAAGGCGCGGAAGTTCAGGTGGAGACGATCACGGGCGATGTCACGCCGGCCACGGTCACAGTCGACGGTGCCGGCCGCGGCAAGTTTACTTACACCGCCCCGCGGAAAGACGCCGACGGCCAGATTCGTGTTGGCTTCTCCTACCTTCGTGGCAGCGAGCATCCGGGCGTCCCCGAGGTCGACCACATCGATGTCCACGTCGCAGCTCCCAACCTCTGTTTCAGCGTGGCGGTGGATCTCAAGATGCAGATGCCTGACACCCCGCAGATCTACGAAAACCACCACGTGGAGACGATTTACAAGGTGGCGGGCTTCGACGAGAAGACGGGCTGCCCTTTCACCTCCCTGAAGCCTGGTGAAACCTGGGGGCTTGTGGAAGCCTCCATCCGCGGGACCGCTACCGGCCACCGCGAGACGGGCGTGACCGCATCCTCGAGTATCGACCGGCCCGGCGATTTGACTGTTGCCTCCGCGCGGTTCGTCCGCGAGGCGCAGGGCGGAACCTTCACGTTCGTGATCCGCGAGGTGCCGGCGGGCGACGGCGAAGAGTACGTCGGGAACTGCGCCGCGCAGCGCTGGGAACCCTGGCCGTACCAGTTCAAATTGAGCGAGGAAGAACTTGACCACCCGGACAAGCTTCAAAAAAGCCTCGCACTCAACCTGCCCTTGGGTGAGAACGGTTGCACCGGTACGGGCACGGCGGTTTTGACGGGACATCCGTAAGCGGGCCGCGGTCAATTGATTTTTGGAACTTATCGCAGTTTCTAGGAGGAGCCCATGACAGCGTTCATGCGCACAGTATTTGTGGCCGGTTTGTTGATCGGCCTAGCGGCCCCCTTCGCGGCAGCACAAGATCAGGACGTGGAGGGAAGCAAAGACCATCCCTTGATTTCGCGATACCCCGGCTCGTATATCGCGAAGTATCTGACCAAAGAGTTCGATGAGTTCGCCCTTCCGCTGGGTCCGGTCGATGTGGAGAACACGATTACCAAGAACCAGCCTCTGGAAGGGAAGATCACCCGCATCGTTTACGTGGCGCCTGCGGGACGCACGGTGCTGGAGGTCTTTCGCAACTATCAAGACGCGCTCAAGAAGGGCGGGTTTGAGACGCTCTTTACTTGCGGCCCGCAGGGTTGCGGGAGCACGGTTGCAAATGCGTATGCCAACAGCGGCGATAACCTCGATTACTGGGGACCCCAGCACGGGATTCACTATATTTCGGCAAAGCTCGGGCGGCCGGAGGGCGATGTTTATGTGAGCTTGCTGGTCGACGATCAGGGCCCGGATTCCCGAACCAATGCTGAGCTTTACGTCATCGAAGTGAAGCCTATGGAGTCAGGCCTCATCACGGTGGACGCCGCGTCTTTGGCAAACGATATCAACCGCACCGGCCACGCTTCGGTTTATGGGATCTACTTCGACACCGGCAAGGCCGATGTCAAGCCGGAGTCCGACGCGACGATGAGCGAGATCGCCAAGCTGCTGCAAGGCGACTCCACACTGAAGCTCTATGTTGTGGGGCACACCGACAACCAGGGCGCGCTCGATCTGAACATGGACCTTTCACTCCGGCGCGCAGAGGCGGTGCTCAGCGCGCTCACAACGAAGTACGCGGTTCCGGCCAGCAGGCTGAAGGCCTACGGCTGCGGCCCGTACTCTCCCGTGGCGTCGAATGACAACGAAGACGGCCGCGCCAAAAACCGCCGCGTGGAGCTGGTGAAGCAGTAAGAGCGGCGCGGGGTTCCGGCAGCTCAGGCGTTCCGGCAAGGTGCACTGCTTGCGCAGGAAAACGGAAGGCGGGTTCACGCTTAAGCGCTTTTTGAAACGAGGGGCGCCTGTTGGCTGCTGCAATCGGCCACCTGCTCGGTGAGCACGAAAGCTGCGCAGGGTGACGAATGCTCCGCAAAGAAATCCTCGGCAAAATTCTCTTGCCTGGCTTGGCTTGCGTCCGCTTCGGCGACGGAGTAGCCGGTGGCATCGGGCCGGCGCAGATGAATCTTGGTGCGGTCGCTGGGAGACAGCAGGTGCTTCACATTACTCTTCTGGATAAAACTCACGGCGGCTCCAGTGGCTCGGTTGCGTGCCTGAATGATGCTCGTCTGGAGCGAGGGCTGGAATGCTGGAGGCGAGAAGGGGCAAACGGGGTACTGTTCCCCAGCATACGCCGATTGAGCTCCGCGTGCCGTTGACGCCGGCAATCAGGCCGCAGGGTTTGTAGATGCCTGCAATACAAGGGGTTCCCGGCCTGATCTCTGGATAGACGGAGAGCAGCGCGACTTGCTGCGGATACAGCGGCCTGCTCGGCACGAGCCGAAAGTTTCGCACGCGGAGTTCCAACCGCACGCGTCGTTCGCATTCCGAACGCGGAGCATTACGTCCACCGTTCGAATGAGGCGCAAGTGATCGACGAGATAAAGAAGTTTCTTAGCAGCTTTCCGTAGGGGATCGGTGTTTTGCTCCGATCTGGCTTAGAAATGATGAGAGATGCTCGCGATCACCGTGTAGTCGGAAAAGAATGCGTCTCCATTGGTGATGTTGTATTTGATCTCAGGCACGCTTGGCGGCCTGTCGCGGTAAATCGCCCACGGCCCGTTCACCGAGATCGTGTCTCGCTTGTAGTTGAACATCACGCCTGGATCGAAGGAGAAGATGAAACCGGGACGGCGGAAACCGTCGCTGCCTCCGAAGAGGTCGTGTACCGGAACGCCTTCACCGCGCACGCCGGCGCTGAAGGCCAGCCGTTTGACCTTGGGAACCATTTGCACGATCCCTGCGCGATAGAGGTACTGATCCGTCGCCGACATCACGCCTTGCCCGGGCTGCGACCGAAACGTCGACACGCCGTTGGTATTCGCCGGACTGAACAGGTAGTTCCCCTGTGCGTAGGCAGTTGCCGTGTGCCACAGCTTCTTGTAGGCCTGCGAACCGACGCTGAAGGCCCAGGTACCGTCCCCGGGCTGCAGGGATTGATCGGCGGTGGCGATCACCGTCTGCCCTTTCAGGGTCGCTGCCCCGGTAGCATCGTCCGTTCCGGTTGGAATTTTGAGCTGCATGTTCACGGCCACGTTGCCGCCATTTTCTGTGGGAGGCCGGAACAGCCATGACTGTACACCGACTGTGATGTCGCCCACTCCGCTTACGTAGAAGATTCCCGTCGGCGGGTAGATTTGATTGCGTGAACCGTTGTACACCGGCACGTCCGCAATAATGCTCCAGCGATGCGACAGGTCGTATTCCGCGAAGATGTCGAAGATATTCTGGTGGTTTCGCACCGCGTTGGGCCGGGGAATTTCAGTGCTGCCCTGGTAGTACTTATTGGAGTTGAACTCCCGGTAGCCGATATCGACGGTGAGGTTATGGATCCAGTCGTGGCTGCCGGTGTGGGAAACCTCTCCATATGAGCCGGTGATCAGCTCGTCGAAAGTTCGCTGATTGCTGTGTGCAGCCACGCACCCCTGAGCGAAAGCCCATTCGCCGCTGATTGCGACGAGGGCAAGCGCAATGGACAGAACCTTGCTGTTGAAGAACGACATGGTTGACCTCCTGAAATGCACTCGCAGATTCAAGCCCGGGGAAATGGGCTTTGAATCACGAAATCGTTCAATGAGTCACGACAATACGCGACTGCAGAATGGTTGTCCTCAGCCTTTCGGTGGGGGATTGGCTCGAACCTCCATTTGAATCGAGTGGAGCATTCGCGAAAGCTGGCGGAGAAAGCTCGGTGTTCCCGGTTCTCTGTTCCCTCGCCCCTCGTCCCTGCCTCGGTGCTCTACACTCAACCAAAGGCCAATTCAGCCCGAAGGAATTTGCACCCGTGAAAAAATCTGCTCTGTTTGCTCTGGCTGCTGTCGCCACCCTTTTCCCCGCGCACCGCGCGCTGCCTGCGCAGGCCATGCCCGGCGTGCAGGAAGTGCCGGTGACGCTTGAGGACCGCAGAAAAGCGCTGAACGATGTGTTTCACGAGTATTGGGAAGATCACCTCAAGCGGCATCCCGAGATGGCTTCGCTGATCGGCGACAAGCGCTACAACGACCAGGTCAGCGACTACTCGGTGAAGGCGGTGAACGAGGAGCTGGCCCAGGAAGACCGATACCTGATGCGGCTGGCGGCGATTGATCCCACCGGGCTCACGGACCAGGAAAAGACCAGCCAGGAGCTGCTGATCCGGCGCTTTGAGACGGACGAAGAGGGCGCGACGTTCAAGGAGTGGGAAATGCCGGTGAACCAGATGGGCGGCATCTACGCGACCTATCCGCAACTGGTGGCGGGGCTGAGTTTCACCACGGTGAAGGACTTCGACGACTGGATCGCGCGGCTGCACGCGCTACCCGCGGCGTTTGACCAGGTGACGCAGAACATGGAAATCGGCATGGAAGACCATCGCGTGCCGCCGAAATATCTGCTGGAAAAAACACTGGACCAGGTGAAACAACTGGCGAACGAGAAGCCGGAGGACTCGCCGCTGGCGCTGCCGCTCAAAAAATTTCCGGCGTCGATTGCGGCGGCGGAGCAGGCGCGGATCAAGACAGAGATACTGGACGCGATTGCGAAGGAAGTGCTGCCGGCGTATCTGCACTTCGCGCGCTTTCTTGAGGTGAGCTACGTTCCTGCGGGACGCGAGAAGCCGGGCATTGACTCCGTGGCCGATGGGGCGAAGTACTACCAGTTCCTGATCAAGCGGACCACGACGACCGATTTGACCGCCGCGCAGATTCACCAGATCGGGCTGGACGAAGTGGCCAAAGACGAGGCCGCGATGCTGGGCATCGCGCAGAAGCTGGGATTCAAGGATCTGGCCAGCTTTCGCGCGAGCCTGAAGACCAATCCCAAGCTGCACCCGGAGTCGGCGGAGGCGCTGCTCGATGCGTACCGGGGTTATTTGAAGCCGATGCAGGCCAAGCTGCCGGAGCTGTTCGGCCGCTTGCCCAAGGCGCCGTTTGAGGTGGTTCCGGTTCCCGATTATCTAGCGAAGACTTCGGCGCCGGCCTACTACGAGGCGGGCACGGCCGACGGCAGCCGCCCGGGACGGCTGTTTATCGACACCTACGACGCGAAGGATCGGAACTTGTATGGGGTGGAGTCGATCGCATATCACGAAGGCTTGCCGGGGCATCATTTGCAGATTTCGATTGCGCGCGAGCTGACCGGGGTTCCGGAATTTCGCAAGTACAACGGGTACACGGCATTTGTTGAGGGCTGGGGACTGTATGCCGAACAGTTGGGCAAGGATGCGGGGTTTTACCAGGATCCTTACTCGGATTACGGGCGGCTGGAGGCGGATATCTGGCGCGCGATCCGGCTGGTGGTGGATACGGGCGTGCACTCCGAAGGCTGGAGCCGGCAGCAGATGGTCGATTATTTTCACGAGCACTCGAATGTGGACGAGCCCAGCGTGCAGGCGGAGGTGGACCGCTATATTGCGTGGCCGAGCCAGGCACTGGCTTATAAAGTCGGCCAGTTGAAGATTCTGGAGTTGCGCGCCAAGGCGCAAAAGCAGTTGGGAAGCAAGTTTGACATTCGCGCGTTTCACGACGAGGTGATTGACTCGGGCGCGCTGCCGCTGGATGTGCTGGAGGAGCGGGTGGATGGGTGGATGGGGGAAAGATAGGGACTAGGGACTCGGGACTAGGGACTGGGGACTCGGGCTGGCGGCACGGAAAAGACGGCTCCGGGCGTGATATTCTTTCGGGTTCCTGTTCATGGCGGATGGATTGCGCCTTAATTTTGCTGCCGCTGCGGATTGCAGCGGGGGGAGAGGTTTCGATGAAACGTTGTTTGATTTTGGCTGGCTTGATTCTGGGGCTGGGGGTTGGGCTGCGCGCGCAAGTGACGGATGTGAACGTGTGCGACGTGGTGAAGAACCCTGCGCCGTTTGATGGAAAGATGGTGCGGATCACGGGCACGGTGGTGGTGGGATTTGATGAGTTCATCATCGAGGATACGAAGGATCCGAACTGCGGATACCAGGTTGACGGCATCTGGCTTTCGTATCCGGCGGGAGCGAAGGGCAAGGCGGGACCGGCGGCCATGGTGATGATTCAGCCGGCACGTAACTTCGCAGGCAAATATGCGGCGCCAGCGCGTACGGCGGTGACGCTCGAGAAAGACAAGGTGTTCAAGCAGTTCGATTCGCTGCTCGCGCAGACGCACCAGAAAGGCGCGGACATGTGCATGGGATGCGTGCGCTACTCCGTGACGGCAACACTGGTGGGGCGGCTGGATACGGTGGCCGATGCAACGCTGAAGCGCGACGCGGCGGGCAAGATTGTTGGTTTCGGCGGGTTCGGGAACATGAACGCGTATCCCGCACGGCTGGTGTTGCAATCGGTTTCAGATGTGACGCCCAAGGAGATCGATTTCTCAAAGAACGACGATGCGACCAAGGGCGATGCGCCGCCGCAGGGAGGCACCAACGACATCAACAGCACGATCGCAATGATGCAGAAGGGGGCACAAGGGCTGGCTGCAAGCCCGGCCAAGGATGAGTTGGTGAAGGCCACCGGCGCCTACGGAAAATCGGGCGAGCAAGCGGGAGTTGAGCTCGGCAACTCGGTAAGCAACGAGGCGGGCGGAAAAGAAGAGGGCATGGGGAGCAAGGATTCGCCGGACGGCGTGCTGTTCGACTGCGTGTTCAACACGGACCGCCTGCAGGGACTTGCGCTGTCGAGGGCTGTGGTTCACATGGGGCAGCACATTGCGGATTTGCGCAGCCCGCAGTCGGGGTACGAGAACGCCCCGCCTTACATTCTGGAGTACAACGCCTGGGTAATAACGACGGTCACGGCGGTTTCAGGCGGGCAGAAATTCCTGTCGCTGCCCGGCGGATATTTGCTGTGGGACTCGAGTTGGCCTGCGGACAGCCGCAACGACAAAATGGAGGCGACGCTCAATGACTTTCTGGCAGGCGAAGCGCAGTTGAGCAGGTGAGAGAGACAGGGAGTAGGGAACAGGGGTCAGGGATTAGGGAACAGGGGTCAGGGATTAGGGATCAGGGATCAGGGAATAGCCGGGCGCCGGGTCCCCGGCGTCGCCGCGCCTTGTTTTTGCGGCCAGGCTGGGAAGGAAACACTTCCTTCCCAGCATCCGTGGAATTCTCAAGTGCCTCGCGCTGAGCGTTTGCCTCGCTCCGCCCGCGGTGCGCGTATTCTGAAAGCTGGGCCGGTCACGGCGCCAGAGATCAATAGAAAACAAGGAGAAAGAAAAGCATGGCTGAGATCGCCGTCGAGGCAACGCAGACCCCTGCGCAGTTGCCGCATGTGCGCGTGGCAGTGCTGGGCGCCGGCAAGATGGGCGGCATCCTGGTGCAGGCGTTTCTGAAAGAGAACCTGTTTGCAGCAGACAAGATTCACGCCACGGTGGGCCACGCCGAGCGGGCGATGGCGTTGAGCACGCAATGGGGCGTGGACGTGAGCACGAACAACCTGGAGGCGGTGCGGGAGTCGGATCTGATCCTGGTGGGCGTGAAGCCGTTCCAGGTTTCTGACCTGATTGCGGAGATCAAGCCCGCGCTGACGCCGGCCAAGACGCTCGTATCGTTTGCAGCGTCGGTAAAGACGCGCGCGATTGAGGAGGTTGCGGGCATGGAGATCGGCGTGATCCGCGCCATGCCCAATACTCCTTCGGCGCTGGGCGCGGGAGTGGCCGCGCTGTGCCGCGGCCGTTTTGTGAAAGACGCGCAGATGGAGCTGGCGCAGCGGTTATTTGAAACCGTGGGCCGCACGGTGCTGGTGGACGAAAAGCACATGGATGCGGTGACGGGACTATCGGGCTCGGGGCCGGCGTATCTCTACATCATTATTGAGGCGCTGGCGGAGGCGGGCGTGAAGGTGGGTCTGCCGCGCGACATCGCCACGCAACTGGCGGCACAGACGGCATACGGGGCGGCGAAGATGGTGCTGGAAACGGGCTACCATCCCGCGCTGCTAAAGGATGCGGTGACGACTCCGGCGGGATGCACAATCGACGGCATTCTGGAGCTGGAGGAAGGCGGGCTGCGCGTGACACTGATCAAGGCGGTGATGCGGGCGACGGAGAGAGCGCGGCAACTGGCATCGGGGTAGAGGCAAGTAGTGAGTGATCAGTGCTCAGAAGAGCCGGGCGCTGGTAGCTCGCAGCCCGCGGGAATCGGCTGATTGTTCACATTCTCCCATCAGCAATCGCCGGTCCCGCCTATACTCGGGCCATCTCAATCGCGGGTTGAAGCGGAAGCGCTACGGTTTGTGAGGAGGCGCAATGAAGAAGATTCTCCCCTCGCTGCTGGCCTGCCTGCTCTGCTCCGTCGCATCGGGGCAACAGGCTTCGATTTCACACAACAGCATCCTGCGGTCAGGGCCCTCTTCAGGCAGTAAGCGCCTCGATCAACTGCCGGCCGGCACGGCGGTGACGATCATTTCAAAATACGCGAACTCCGGTTATGTGAGAGTGGAAACGGCAGACCAAGGCGAGACCGGCTGGCTTCTGAAGATCAACGTGAAGCAGGGTGAAGCGACGGTGAGTCCTCAGGCTCCGCAGTACGGCGGCTCGCCGCCGGAGTCAGCCAGTGCGAAGGCCGGCGACCCGCAGATCTATCCCAATTCTCAGATGACGCCCGGCAAGCCGGACCCGAGCGTGACGCCGAGCAATATCACCAAAAACATTTGCAACAAGGAGTGGTCAACCGATTCGGTTCGGCCCGCTGACTCCGTCACAAGCAAGATCAAGACGCAGACGATGGCGGCCTACGGATTCACCGACGCGGCCAACCACTATGAACTCGACCACCTGATCTCACTGCAGGTTGGCGGTTGCCCGGATTGCGTGGAGAACCTCTGGCCCGAGGCTTACGGAGATCAAAAGCATCCGATGACCCAGGTCCAGCGGGCGGCCTGGAACAAGCAGAATCCCGGATCGACCGAGGTTCTTGCGGGCTCGCTGGAAAAGGACGTTGTGGAGAATCATGTCCATGACGAGATATGTTTTGGAATTCCGAACGCAAAGATGAGCTCGTACGCCAAGAAATACCCGCCAACGGTTTCGGTAACATTGGAGCGGGGGCAACAGATTCTTGCGACGGAGTGGTACGCCTGCTACCTGAACATCATGGATGGGAACAAGCCGTGCGAGTGAGGGAGATCTGGCGCGCGGTAATCCTCTTGCAGAAAACATGCGCCTTAAATCGTCGCGCGGCCCGGTTGCGCTAATCTGAATTCTTGCCGATCCAACGCCCAAGCTGGCTTCCCAATTATGTGCCGGAACTCGACGGCCTGCGCGGGCTGGCGATTCTGTGGGTGGTGCTGTATCACTGCAAACCGCGCCTGGTGGGCACATGGATCTACGGGGCAGCGCTCTGGGGATGGGCGGGCGTACTCATTTTTTTCGTGCTCAGCGGGTTCTTGATCACGTCGATCCTGCTGACGACTCGCGAGAATCCGCACTACTTTCACAACTTTCATGCGCGCAGGGCGCTGCGCATCTGGCCCGTGTACCTTCTGCTGCTGGTGGCGGTCTACCTGAACGCGCCGTGGTTCGTCGGGCCGCCGGTGTGGCAGGCGATCAAGACCGCACCGTGGTGGGCCTACCTGCTGTGCATTCAAAACCTGTTTCATTTGTCGCTGCCGCCGGCGCTGGGACCCACGTGGGCGCTGGCGATTGAGGAGCAGTATTACTTTGTGTGGGCGCCAGTGGTGCGCTGGCTGCGGCAGCCGTGGATGCTGGCGGTGGCGCTGGTGGGCGCGCTGGTCGCATCGCCCGCGCTGCGGCTTGGGCATCACGCATGGCTCACACCGACGCACACGCTGATTCATCTGGACGCGCTCGCTTGGGGAAGCTTGCTGGCGCTGGCGATGTACACGCTCAAGGGGAGCCGGCGGACGTGGCTTTGGCTGGGGCTCGGCGGCGGCGTCCTTGGCTTTGCCGCTGCGGCAACCATTGCCAGCGGAACGGCATTTCTGGACTCGGCACTCTCGATCGGGTTTGCCGGAACCATGGTGGCCGCCCTCGCTTCGACCGGCGCGCGCAATCCGCTGAGCGCCGCGCTGCGACGCGGGCCGCTGAAGTTTTATGGGAGGATCAGCTACGGGCTCTACATGATTCATATTTCGGTCTTCATTTATTTCGGGTGGTTTGACCTGCGCATGGACCGCTATGGCATGGTGGGCAACCTGGCGGTTGTCGTGTTCCGCCTGGCCGTGTCGACGCTTGCAGCAACTGCGTTGTGGTATGGGTTCGAATCGCAGGTTTTGAAACTGAAGCGGTATTTCTGACGCGGGGTTCATCCCAGGTCCCAAGTGCGGAACTAGGGCACCCGGCATTTGGTCATGCTGTGCATTGCAGCGCGGGTTATCCTGAACTGTCCTCAAAGAGGAGACTCAGCCATGTTCCGTACTTTTGGGCCAAGTGTCTTGTCTGCCCTGGTGCTTGTTCCGCTTTATGTGGCAGGACAATCTGCGCAGTCTGCGCAATCTGCGCCGGCAGGGCCGGAGAAACCGGAGACCACGCTGCACGCCAATGCCGACCTGGTGCTGGTTGAGTTGTCGCGCAGCCAGGTCGCAGTGTATCCCATCGACGCGCGGGGCCTGATGGTGGCGCCGATGCTGAGTGCAACGCAGAGCGGCTCCACGATGAACAGGAAACCGAATGGGTTCGCCAATGCATACTCAAAATGGCTCACAAATACAGGTAGCGAGCAAGGCACGATGCAGCAGATGGCGGAGGCGACGGGCGGCAAGGCGTACCTGAACACAAACGATCTGAAGCAAGCGATTGAAAAGGCAATCGAAACCGGCTCCAATTACTACACCGTGGCGTATACGCCCGACAACCGCAACTGGAACGGCGCATTCCGCAAGATCCAGGTTAAGGTGGACCGGCCAAGCTTGAACCTGGCTTACAGGCGGGGCTACTATGCCGACGATCCGCTGGGGCCGGAGCATCGCAATGCGGCGCAGACTGCCAAGGCCGATGCAACGGACTACAGCGCGCTTCGGACCGCGATGTTGCGGGGAGGGCCGGATCCGACCGAGCTGATTTTTGTGGCGAGCGTGCGGCGCAGCTCGGCTGACGCGGAGCCTGCGATCGTGGAGAGCAACCAGGCAAGCAAAAAGATTTCGGGCCCCTATCGCCGATATTCGGTGATCTTCGTGACCAATCCGCGAGAAGTGAATTGGACACCGACGCCCGATGGTGTGCATCATTGCACGCTCGAGTTTCTGACCTTCGTTTACGGCGTGGATGGGAAGCTTGTGAACATGCAGACGAACAGCGTGAGCGCGAACATCGGCGCAGACAAATTTGCCGCGTTGCTGAAGCAGAATCTCCAATACCGGCAGCAGATCAGCGTGCCGGTGAAGGGCGAATACTATTTGCGGCTTGGCATGCGCGATGCCGGCACCGATCGCGTGGGCGCACTGGAACTGCCGGTAGAGGCCGTTGCGAAGTTGCCGCCGCTGGCCGCGGAAGGAACAGCGCCCGCCGCGACGAAGTGAATCCGGTTCGAGCGCCCGAGGCGACGCGCACAACAAAAACGATCCCGCTGCCGGCCGTCGGGCACGGATTGCGCTTGATGCGTGCGCCTGCGCCGGAATGCACTGGGGCCGGCTTCAATTCTTGAAAGAATCATCCGGCGTGTGTCTGCTTGTGACATGAGTCACCCCTCGTGTCCCGGAGTGGCTGCTAGGCTTGAAGCAGAACGCAAATTCCCCTTTTGCGAGGTGCGCCATGATCGAAGCCGCGACAAGCGAGAGAGCTATCCAGGGTCCCCTGAGCCCTGAAGTATTAACCAAAATGGACGCCTACTGGCGGGCAGCGAACTATCTCTCCGTCGGCCAGATTTATCTCAAAGACAATCCGCTGCTGGAGCGGCCGCTTACGCTGGACGACATAAAGCCGCGGCTGCTGGGTCATTGGGGCACGACGCCGGGGTTGAATTTTCTTTATCTGCACTTGAACCGGCTGATCCGCGAACGCGGGTTGAACATGATTTACATTACGGGCCCGGGGCACGGCGGACCGGGGCTGGTGGCGAACACCTATCTCGAAGGATCGTATTCGGAGATTTATCCCTACATTGGACAGGACAAGGACGGCATTAAGCGGCTGTTCCGGCAATTCAGCTGGCCTTACGGGATTCCGAGCCACGTGGCGCCGGAGACTCCGGGATCGATTCATGAAGGCGGCGAACTGGGTTATTCGCTGGTGCATGCTTACGGCGCGGCTTTCGACAATCCGAGCCTGGTTGTGGCGTGCGTTGTGGGAGACGGCGAGAGTGAGACGGGGCCGCTGGCCACAAGCTGGCACTCGAACAAGTTTTTGAATCCGGCAACCGACGGCGCGGTGCTGCCCATTCTGCACCTGAACGGATACAAGATTGCGAATCCGACAGTGCTGGCGCGGATTCCGCATGCGGAGTTGGAAGACCTGATGCGCGGCTACGGCTACGAGCCCTACACGCTGGAAGGCGATGAGCCGATGGTCATGCACCAGCAGGCCGCGGCGATGTTCGACACCATCTTCGATCGTATTGCGGCAATCCAGAAGGCGGCGAGAGAGAGCGCCAAGCCGGAGCGGCCGGCGTGGCCGATGTTGATTCTGCGCACGCCGAAAGGATGGACGGGGCCGAAGTTTGTGGACGGCAAGCCGGTGGAGAACACGTGGCGCGCACACCAGGTGCCGCTGAGCGAACTGCGCGAGAAGCCGGAGCACCTGCAGCAACTGGAAGACTGGATGCGCAGCTACAAGCCCGAAGAGCTGTTCGACGCGAAGGGGCGGCTGCGCGCGGATCTGGCGGAGATACCGCCGAAGGGCCGTTTGCGCATGGGCATGAACGCGCACGCTAACGGCGGCTTGCTGCTGCAGCCGCTGAATCTGCCGAATTTTCGCGACTTCGCGGTGAAGATCGGAGTGCGCGGCGCGGAGGATGTGGAGTCAACGCGCGTGCTTGGCCGGTACTTGCACGACGTGATGCAAGGCAACCTGGACCAGAAGAACTTCCGCGTCTTCGGCCCGGACGAAACCGCCTCAAATCGTCTTCAGGACGTGATTACCGGAACGGGCAAGAGATGGATGGCGGCGACGCTGCCGGTGGACGAGCAGCTATCGCCTACGGGACGCGTGATGGAGGTGCTAAGCGAGCATCTTTGCGAGGGCTGGCTTGAGGGATATCTGCTGACCGGGCGGCATGGGTTCTTCAACTGCTATGAGGCGTTCATTCATATTGTGGATTCGATGGTGAACCAGCACGCCAAGTGGCTGAAGACGACGCACGAAATTCCGTGGCGCAAGCCGATCGCTTCGCTGAATTATTTGCTCAGCTCGCTGGTGTGGCGGCAGGATCACAATGGCTTCTCGCACCAGGATCCGGGGTTCATCGATCACCTGGTAAACAAGAAGGCCGACGTGGTGCGGATTTACCTGCCGCCTGACGCCAACACGCTGTTGTCAGTGGCCGACCACTGCCTGCGCAGCCGCAACTACATCAACCTGATTGTAGCGGGCAAGCAGCCGGCACCGCAGTGGCTCTCGATGGACGAGGCGATTGAACACTGCACCACGGGGATGGGCGTGTGGCCGTGGGCGTCGAACGATGCGGGCAAACCCGAGGTGGTGATGGCCTGCTGCGGCGATGTGCCGACGATGGAGGCCCTGGCCGCGGTGTGCCTGCTGCGCGAGCGGGTTCCCGATCTGCGCATCCGCATGGTGAACGTGGTGGATCTGATGGCGCTGCAGCCGCAGTCGGAGCATCCGCATGGGCTGTCGGATGAAGACTATGATCGGATTTTTCCGCCAGCCGTGCCGACGATCTTTGCATTTCACGGCTATCCGTGGGGGATTCACCGGCTGACGTACCGCCGGCACAACCACGATCAATTGCACGTGCGCGGATACAAAGAGGAAGGCACGACGACGACTCCTTTTGACATGTGCGTGCTGAACAACATCGACCGTTTCCAGTTGACGCTTGACGCGATCCGGCGCGTGCCGCGGCTGGCTGCACAAGTGGATGCGACGCAGCAGTGGTACTCCGAGGCGATTCAGCGCCACAAGCTCTATGTATCAGAGAACGGCGACGATATGCCGGAGATAAAGGATTGGCGCTGGCCGGGGAAAGCTAGCCAGTAGCTTGTAGCCCGTAGCCAGTAGCTCTTGGCCTTTAGCTACCGGCTGCAGGCTAGTGGTTACGAGCGTCCAGCTACTGCTCAAACTTTCGAAAGGTATTTTCATTCATGTCTTCATTGCCGGTTTTGGTATTGAATAGTGGTTCTTCTTCAATCAAATTCTCGTTGTATGAAGCCGGCAACGGCGAACGGACAAGGCTGTTTGAGGGTGCGGTCGATGGGATCGGCACCGACCAGGGAAAGTTCTGGATCAAGAACGCGAGCGGAACGAAGCTTGTGGACCAGACACCCGAGGTCCCAAGCCGCTCCGTGGCGTTCAAGCTGGTCGTCGATGCGCTGAACTCAGGCCAGTTCCCTGCCCCGGCGGCGATTGGGCACCGCACGGTGTGCGGCGGGCCGACGGTGCGGGAAAACCAGCGCATCACGCCGCAATTGATCGACGAGATTGAAAGCTATGCCGACCTTGCACCGCTGCACACGCCGATCGCGGTGTATATCATGCGCGAGGCGCTGCGGCTGTTTCCGGCGACCCCGAACTTTGCCATTCTCGATACTTACTTTCATCGCACGCTGCCGGAGGTGGCCACGCGCATGCCGATTCCCACGGAGTACGTGGCCATGGGTGTGCGGAAGTACGGCTATCACGGGATCTCGTACGAATCGATCGTGTATCAACTGCAGCCCAATGTGCCGGAAAAGCTGGTTGTGGCGCACCTGGGCAACGGCGCGTCGATCTCCGCAATTCGCAAGGGCGAGTGCCTCGATACGTCGATGGCGCTGACGCCGACGAGCGGCCTCATCAGCGGCTCGCGCACCGGCGATATCGATCCGGGGATCATGATCTTCATCCTGAAAAAGATCGCCGCGACGACGCCGAACACTCTCGACGCTGCCGAAAAGCTTGAGACCGTGGTCAGCAAGAAGTCGGGACTGCTGGGCGTAAGCGAACTGTCGAACGACATGCGCGACCTGCGCGAGGCGATTGACGCGGGGAATACGAAGGCGCGGCTGGCGGTGGACAAGTTTTGCTGGACGATTGCGCGGTGGATCGGCAGTTATGTGGCAGAGCTGAACGGCCTGGACATGCTGGTTTTCACCGGCGGCATCGGCGAGAACGACATTGCCTCGCGCGCGGAGATCTGCGCGGAGCTGGGCGGGCTGGGAATCAAGCTTGATCCGGCTCGCAACAACGTGCGCGGCGCTGCGGTGATTTCCGCCGAAGACTCGCCGGTCACGGTGCGGGTGATTCCGCCGCTCGAGGACCTGATGATCGTGAACCACGTGGTGCGGCTGCTGGGTGAGTGACTGCATGAAGTTTCCGTCTCGCGCTCGGTGCCGGTGCGGCTGAACTAAACTATTGAGTTGGTCCTTGGCCTGATCCTATGCCTGCTTCAGTCGCTCCTGTGCAAGTCCACCGTCTTTCATCGCCGACGCTGCAGCGGTTTGCATGGGGCGTGCTGGTTTACTTCATTGCCGTCATTCTTTGGGGCGGGCTGGTGCGCGCCACTGGATCGGGCGCGGGCTGCGGTGACCATTGGCCGCTGTGCAATGGCACGGTGATGCAGCACTCGCCGCGAATCGACACGATGATCGAGTTTACGCATCGCATCACCAGCGGGCTCTCATTCTTTGCGGTTGTTGCATTGGCCTGGTGGACCTTTGCGCGAACTGCAAAAGGCCACCTGGCGCGTACGACGGCTGTAGCCGCAGTTGTCTTCACCTTGATTGAAGCAGCGCTCGGAGCCTTCCTGGTGAAGCTCGGGCTGACGGCGGAGAGCCAATCCCCCTTGCGCGCACCCTATCTTGCTTTGCACCTGACCAATACCTTGCTGCTGCTTGCCGCGCTGACCCTGACGGCGCACCTGCTAAGCCGTCACAACGGTTTTATGCGAGGGAAGGTTCGCGTAGTCGCGCCGGCTGGGGCCATCGCGGCCGTCGTTGTGCTGCTGCTGGTGGGCGTGACCGGTTCGCTTGCAGCGCTGGGCGACACGCTCTTTCCGGCGAGCTCGCTGGGCGCGGCGCTCAGGCAGGATTTTGCCTCGACCAGCGGATGGCTGATTCGCTGGCGCTGGACGCATCCAATGGTTGCGTTGGCGGCTTGCGTCTTTCTCATCTGGCTGGTGGTCCGCGCAGCGAAGCGCCAGACACACTGGGACAATCGCGGATTGTGCGCGCTGGTGCTGATTCTTCTCGCGGTGCAATACGGGCTTGGTATTCTCGATGTGGTTCTGCTGGCGCCGGTATGGCTGCAGATTGTGCATCTGCTGGGTGCGGACGTGCTGTGGTCGGCGCTGGTGGTGCTGGCGGCGCGGGTGACGCTGGAGCCGGGGGAGCGGTGTTAGCGGAGTTGGCGGGGTTAGCGGAGTTAGAGAAAAGGCCCCTTTGCGGGGCTTTTTCCAGTTTGAAGTTTCGGGAGAACCCTGAAATCAGTCCTCGAGCGCGGGATGATAGTGGCTCTCCCAGCCGAGGTAGCGCGCGGCTTCGTGGATTGATTTCGACACTTCGCTGAAGTTTGCTGCGACGTGATGCTCGAAGCCCTCGCGGCAAATGTACTTGAGCAGCTTTTGCAGTTGCGGGATCTCGGCAACGCCGGCGCCGCCAAAGGTCTCGAGCGGATCGTCGGTGAAGCGGCCCGCGCCGGTGTAACCGCGCACGATACCGCGCCGATCGTCGGTGGAGTAGCGCGCGAAGCACATCGTGCCGGCCTTGACGCGGCCGACGCAGGTGCCGAATGTATTCTCTTTGCCCACGGTACCGGCGATGATCTCCTGGTAGTCCATGCGCACATCCTTGAAGAAGTGCTTGGGCAGATTTGAGCAGTGGAAGCAGACGCACTTGTTGGGATCGGCGCCGTAGTTATTGTTCCAGTCGAGCAGCGCAGACGGCGTGCCGCTCGCCAGCGCGAGCATGTACATGCTGAGCGTGCCGGGAACGTCGACTTCGCAGGCGGAAGGGATGAGCTCGTTCGACATCATGCTCATGATGGTGCAGGGCACGACGCCGAAAAACTCTTCCATCGAGGTCCAGCACTGCACGGCGCTGATCGTGACGTGAGCCTGCTTCATCCAGCCGTCGACAACCGCGCCGAGCTTGGCCATCTTGATGAGTGCATCATCAGAGATGCCGGCGGTGGTGACGTACTTTTTGATGGCGGCGAGCTTGGCCTGCGCCGCGTCGTCGTTATCTTTCATGCGGTTGATGCGGCCGAAGATTTCAGATAGGTCGATGGTCTCGATGGTGATGCCGCTAGTTTCGAAGATGCGCTCGGAGTAGCGGACAGTGTTGAATGCCGTGGGGCGCGCGCCGATGGCTCCGATGCGAAGATTCTTGAGACCCTTGACGATGCGGCAAACCTGCGAGAACCATTCGAGGTCGGCTTTGAACTCGGGCGACGTTACAGCCTCAGTGTGCAGCGTGGTGAGCGAATAGGCGATCCCGTACTGCATCATATTGTTGCAGCAGCTCATCTTGCCGCAGAAGCTGTCGCGGCGCATGGCGATGGTCATATTGTCTGCGCGATCGGGCGTGGCCTGGACGAGGACGGGAACTTTGAGGCCGGAGAGGCGGATGGCGTCGACGATGCCGCGCTCTTCGCCGAAGTTGGGCAGGGTGACAATGATGCCGTCGATTTCGTCGGAGTGCTTCTTGAAGAGCTCCGCGCAGCGCTGCGCTTCGGCGTAAGTTTCGACGGCGCCGAAGTGCGACTCCTCCGGACTGAGGACTATGGGCGTTGCGCCCGCCGCCTCCAGAACCGAGATGATTTCATCACGGCCGGTCTTGGCCAGGTGGTGAGGGAAAAAGCCGCGATTACCAACTACGATTCCAAAGGTCATTTTGCGCTGCGCTGCCATGTTCTTGCTCCTTATATCGTTCGGATTTCAAAATTTCTATTTGCTTCGGGTCGCGTCTATTTGCGGGCCCGGCCGGGACGAAACTTGATGACGTAAAGAAGACCTAGAAGTGAGAGCAGAACACCCCACCAGACCGGCGTATGCAAATTGGTGAGCTGCACGCCGAGCGGATAGATTGCCGTGGACCATTCGTACACACCGTAGCCGAAAATCATGACGCCGTAGAAAATCAGCAGGACGCCAATGAAAAACCAGATCGGTATGCCGGAACCATGCATGGCGTTTTGTTCTCCTCTTCTCTTCTCTTCTCCAGTGCGCGAGTGCCGCGGCCGATGTGTGCGGCGCGTTCCTACCAAAAGATGATGTTAAGTGCGACAAAGATCACGAACACGACGGTGGCCCACGCCCATTCGTTTTTGTAGAACGGAACAGGTTCTTCTTTGGGCAATATTGTTGCGCCGTAGACGAGGCCGTCGAGCTCTGCTAGCGGACGCGGTTTGGTGACCAGGGTGACGAGAATCAAAACAATCGACGCGAACAGGAATGCCCACAAAGCGCGGAATACATTCTCGGCCATCGGCTTGGCGTCGGGCGAGAGCGCAACCGTGGCCAGCGCCGCAGGATTGAACTTGACCCAGATGAACAAGCCGGCAGAAAACACGATTCCAAGAAACAGGCCGAGAAAGCCGGCCATACGCGTCGCGCGCTTCCAGAACATGCCGAAAAGAATGACTGCCAGCAGCGGCGCAACGAAGATGCTGAAGAGCGCCTGCACATAATCCATGATGCCGTGGAACTGCTGGACGAGATACGCTGCGCCGATGGAGATGGCGACACCGATCAGGATGGAGAGGCGGCCGACGAGAACATAGTGGCTGTCGGAGCCAGTCTTGTGGATGAGCGGCCGGTAAATGTCGTAGGTCCACACGGTGGAGAATGCGCTGACGTTGCCTGCCATACCGCTCATGAAGCCGGCGATGAGTGCAGTGATGCCGAGGCCGAGCAAGCCGGGTCCCATGTAGCGAACCATCATCAGCGGCAGTGCCTGGTTGTAAGTGTGCAATTCCGCGTTGGGAGCGCCGCTCAGAACTTTCTGCTGATAGTCGGCGGGAAGCGTGGTCTTGGCCATCGCCGCCGAGCAGCCTGACGGATCCTGAACTCCGCCTGCTCCAGACGAACAGGCCGCGACCACGTCCTCTCCGACGAGCACGCGACGGCTGCCGTCGGGATTCTGCAGAAGCACCAGACCGAGCAATCCGGGCAGAATGACGATGAAGGGCACGGCCATCTTGAAGAATGAAGCGATGATGGGCGCCATGCGCGCAGCGCGGAGATTGTGTGCGGCCAGAACGCGCTGCACGACAAGAAAGTCCGTGGTCCAGTAGCCGAAGCTGATGACGAAACCGAGGCCAAAGACGATTCCGGTCCAGTGGACTCCCATGGGATTGGCGGCAAAGCTGCCGGTGTCGCGCCAGATGTGGAAGTAAGAGTCAGAGCCGAGATTGGTGAGGATTTTCGCTTTGAGGCCTGTCCATCCGCCTGCCTGCACCAGGCCAAGGATCGGCACCAGCAGCGCGCCGCCCCAGATGAGCACAAATTGCATCACCTCGTTGAAGATGGCGGAGCGCAGGCCGCCGAGTCCTACGTACGCAGCGACGGCCAACGACGAGACAATGATGGAAAAGTTCAGGTCCCACCCGAGCACGACTTTCATGACCACGGCCATGGCGAACATGTTCACGCCGCTCATGAGGATCATCTCCATGGCGAAGGCGACTGCGGCGACACTGCGAGCCTCGCCGCCGTAGCGAAGGTCGAGATAACCGGGGACGGAATGGGTTTTGCAGACGTAGTAGAACGGCATCATCATCAGGCCGAGGAAGAGCATAGCGGGGATGGCGCCGATCCAATACCAATTCACGGCGAGGATGCCGTATTGATAAGCCGAGCCTGCCCACCCCATGAGCTCGAGCGAGCCGAGGTTGGCGGAAACGAAGCTGAGGCCGGCGATCCACGCGGTCATTTCGCGGCCGGCCATGAAGAAATCTTCGCCGGTGTTGGAACGGCCCTTGAGATAGAAACCGATCCAGAGGACCATGGCGAAATAGAGGGCGATGACGACGATGTCGAGGGACCGCAGATGGGCGAGCGGCTCCGCGCGGAGGGCAAGCAGGGCCGGCAGCGAGGCTGGTATGCCGGAAGCGAATGTGGCTGGCAGGAATCCGAACATGCACATTCCCTTGGAGGGCGAGAGTTCGTCCGCGAAGGCTTATGACAGTCGCCCTCAAGTAAATTGCTTTACTCGATGATTTGTCAAGCGGCAACGTACACCGATTGAAGAATCTCTTGCGGATGCAGGCGTGGTGAAGCGCAAGCAAGCGAATTTCCTGAGTCCTCAATCGGGTAAACGTTTGCTCGATGAAGTGTAGCATATTGCTCGGGGAGCGTACTTCGCTCTTTTCGGGTGCATTGATCGTGCTCAGGGGCCGACGACCAGCACCTGAAAGCTGCCGGGCACCTGGACCATCTTGAGCGTCCCGATTCCGCCGGGCTTGCTGACGTCGGCGCCCTGGAAGTCGGTGACGAGATAGACGTCGCCCGAGGAAGGAGCGACGGCGAGGGTTCGGGCGCGCTCCTGTGTGGGCAGGTTCTGGACGACCGCGTAGGAGTCGGTCGTCTGATCCTCGCGGATGATGGTGAGGCTTCCGTATCCAGCGCCGTTGGCGACAAAGATCAGCCCGCGTTCGGCGTCGTAGCCGATGACATCGTCACCGGGACCGGTGACGAGCGAGGCAATGAGATTGCCGCTGGTCGCATTGACGACAACGAATTGCTGGTCCTCGCAGGCGATGAAGAGACGCTGATTCTTGCCGTTGACAGCCAGGCCCTGCGGATTTTGACAGGCAGAGGAGAGGCGCAGGAAGCGGATGAGGGAGGCGCGGTTGGCCTCCTGACTCCAATCGATTTGAAGAGGCTGAGCGGGCGAGGTTTGGGTGGGTTGCTTCTCGAGAGCGCGTTGCGCTGCCGCGGCGATCGCCGATGCGTCGAGCCTGGCGATGCGCGGCGGAAAGGAATCGTCGACTGGTGTGCGATCCACGAGGCGAGTCTGCGTGACGGAGCCGACCGTGACCCAGACGTGGCCTGCGCCATCGGAGGCAGCGGAGCGAAAGTCGCCGGCAATGTCAATGTCAGCGAGAACATTCTCGTTGGTGGCGTCGATCGCCACGATGTGCGAAGTGCCGGAAAGATTTGTCTGAGCTGGATTCGGCGGGGGGTGCGAGGCATGCGTGGCGGCGGCCTGCGTTTGCGCGGGCGATGGCTGAGCGGCCGCGCCACCGGCGCCGCAAATGGCGAAGACGAGCTTGTTGCGGGGCTCAAAAGCGATGGAGCGGGGAGAGCAGTAGATGGGAACGATGGATTTGATCTTGAAGGTATGGCGATCAAAAACAACGACGTCGCCCGCGGGACCATCGCTGACGTAGCCGTAATCACCCGTGTCGTCGAGGACGATGGCACGGGCTTCGCGGAAGTCGGGAATCTCCGCGACCACGGAGCCGGACTTTATGTCGACGACCTGTACGATTTGCGCGTGCGCGATGTAGAGCAATTGGGCGGACGCATCGAGGGTGAGGGAATCCCAATTTCCAGGGCCGCCGATGTACCAGGTTTTCTTGATGAAAAAGGGCGAGCCAGGAAGGTCGGTAGCCGTGGGAATGGGAGCGACCTGCGCTGAAAGCGGGAGGCAGACGAGCAGGCAGAAGGGCAGGACTCTCCGCATCGCAGACAGCTCCTTGAATGATTTGACGCAGGGAAGCGGCATCCGTTCGCGCGACGAACGCCCGTGGCACGATCGCGTCCCAAGAGTAGTCTAGTCGTTGCCGGCCATTACTTCGTGCAGCCAGTTGGGGGCTTTGAGCAGCTCGCGGGGGCGCGGGCCGTCGGCGGCGCCGACCAGGCCGTCGCGCTCCATCAGGTCGATGAGGTGCGCGGCGCGGCCGTAACCAATGCGCAGACGCCGCTGCAAAAGCGACGTGGAGGCTTTGCCAAACTCGAAGACAAGGCGGACGGCATCGTCGAACATGGGATCTTCTTCGTTTGCGTTTTCACTCTCGCCTTCCATTGCTGAGCGCTCGTCCTTGGGCGAGTCGAGGAAGCCTTCAACGTACTCGGCTGTGCCTTGCGCTTTCCAGAAGTCAACCACTGCTGCTGTCTCCTTCTCGCTGACATAGGGAGCGTGCAGGCGCACGAGGCGGCTGGTTCCAGGCGGAAGAAAAAGCATGTCGCCGCGACCCAAAAGAGCCTCTGCCCCGTTGGTGTCGAGGATGGTGCGTGAGTCCACTTTGGTGGCCAGGCGGAAGCTGATGCGCGTGGGAATGTTGGCCTTGATGAGGCCGGTGATGACATCGACGCTGGGCCGCTGCGTGGCCAGAACCAGATGAATGCCGACGGCGCGCGCCATCTGCGCGAGGCGCGTCACGGATTCTTCAACGTTGGCGCGGTCGAGCATCATCAGGTCGGCGAGTTCGTCGATGATGATGATGATGTAGGGCAGCGGCTCCTCGTGCTCGCCCTCGTCGAAGAGCGAGGCCATGGAGCCCTCGAAGAGCTTGTTGTACTGGTCGATGTTGCGGACGCTGCGGCTGGCCAGCAGCTTGAGGCGGCGCTCCATTTCGCGGACTGCGTTGCGCAGCGCGTTGGCGGCGGCTTTGGGATCGGTGATGATGGGCGTAAAGAGGTGTGGGATGCCTTCATACATGCCGAGTTCCACGCGTTTGGGATCAACCAGGATGAGCCGAACCTGGCTGGGCGTGGTGCGGTAGAGCAGGCTCATGATCATGCCGTTGATGGCCACCGATTTCCCCGAGCCGGTTGAGCCGGCGATAAGCAAGTGCGGCATCGAGGACAGATCGGCAGTCACAATGCGGCCGTTGATGTCTTTGCCCATGGAGAGCGTGAGCCGCGAGCGGGCGCGCGCAAAAGTTTCGCTCTCGATGATGTCGCGCAGGTGAATGGTTTCGCGCTCGTGGTTGGGTACCTGGATGCCGACCGTGCTTTTGCCGGGCATGCGCTCGATGAGGATGCTTTCGGCGCGCATGGCGAGGCAAAGATCGTCGGCCAGCCCGGTGACGCGCGAGTATTTCACGCCGGCTTCGGGCTTGAACTCAAATGTCGTGACCATGGGCCCGGGGTTGATTTGCACAACCTGGCCGCGGACATCGAACTCTGCGCATTTTTCAACCAGGACCTGGGCTTCCTCGCGCAGCACGTCTTCGCGCACCGATTGCGGGCCTTCTCCCTCGCTGAGCAGCGCGCTCGAAGGAAGCTTGTAACCGCTGACGTTTTTCGGGGTGACGGTGACGGTGCGAATTTCAGCGTCGGCGCGACCGTGAATGGCGATTTCGTCCGCGGGATGCTGCGCGGCAGGAACCGGTTCGGGCCTGGCAGGCGGCTGCGGAGCCAAGGCGCGGGCGATCGCGGAGTCGGGACGCAGGGGCTGGTATTGCGCGGGCGGCGCGACGGGCGCAGCTACGGGCGTGGCGGGAGCTTGTGGAGCTTCGCTCCGCTCCCAGATGCTTTGCCTGCGCGTCTGCGTTACTGGAATCGCTTCTTCAACCGGTAGTGAGCGTTCCCGTTGAAACGCAGGAATCTCGTCGAGCGGATCCCGCTGCGGCGCGCGCTTGCGGAAGAAGAAAGCCAGAAAACGGTTTGGCCGGCGCGCTGGCGGTTCCTCTTCGTCGGATTCGCCGGGTTTTGCCGCAAATTGTGAAAACGGGATTGGCTGCTTCCCTTCCTCACGCTGCGCCTTGCGCTCCGCCCGAATCTCGGCGCGCGCCTCACGCCGTTCGCGCCAGCGCTCAAGCCAGGCGACGAAGGTGTTCCAATGCTCGGTGAGGCCTTCGCGGACGACGGAGAAGCTGATGGCCGATGCAAAGTAGAGCCCGCAGGCGGCAAGTGCCGCCGCCACGAGCCAGGCTCCCTGAATATTCAGGTAGACCACCAGCAGGCCGGCCATGAGGCGGCCCACGACGCCTTCCACCGGAACCGCATGCAGCCAGTGCCAATGCCACGGCAAAAGCCCGAAAACCGCGGGCAGGAAGGCCAACGTGAACAGAGTTCCGATCCAGCGCAGAAAGGGTGAGCCGCCGGGACGCGAGCGCATCCAGGTCCAGCCCACGGCGCCCATCCAAACCGGCAGCAGAAAGGCGGTCAAGCCGAGCGCCTGGAGAAGGAGGTCGGCGAAGTAGGCGCCGAAGAGGCCAACCCAGTTGCGCGGCGCGGTTATGTAGCTGGATGTGTTGAGAGAGGGGTCTGCGGCGTGGTAGCTGGCGAGGGCGAGGAAAAGAAGCAGCGAAACCAGCAGGAGCAACATCCCGAGAAACACGTTCACGGGACGGCTGCGCGTGGGCGATAACACAATCCGGATGGGCTTCATGATGAGGGCGCTTCGCTTCCCGTTCCGGCATGAAAAGATTTATTGACCCGGCAGCGGGAACAGGCAAATCGTCCCAGAGCAACTCTATTATCGGCGGCGGGAGGGGCAGAACCGGGCAAATGGAAGATGAGGGGAACCACCGGCATTACCGGTCAACTTCTGTTCCCGGGCAGTGCTATGGCATTACGGTGAAGGCATGGCGGCGCCGCGGACCAAAGGGCCGTTATTCGAAACTCTTTGCTCGGACGCAACTCATCGCCAATGGGCCTCCGGTTTGCCGTCGATCCAGGCGTCGTTCAAAACGGGCGGTGTAAGCCCTCTAGTTTCTCATGCTGCTGATCCTTGAGGCGCCTATTGTGATCGCATTCTGAAGCTCTCTCGTCGTATCGACTCATACCTGATCTCACCGTTAAAAATTGCCCCATCTCTCAAATCTTCTGCGACAATGACTGCTATAGATTTGTCCGGCTGCCCCAATATCATCGACCGGCGTTTTTGCGCTGGCTCGGCATAAACCCAGGTAGGTTTGATGTGTCGCCATATGGAGAGTTCGTCACAGGAGGAAAAATGAAGCGATTTTTGCTCCCTCTGATATTGATTTCCCTTCCGTACTTGGCCTGGTCCGCCCCTAAACCTCAAGCATCCGTAGCGCCCTCTGCGAATGGCGCAGACAGTACTTCCAGTTCCACGAGCAATGATTTAAGGGCGGCTTCGACCGAGATGCTGAGTGTGATCCAGTCACTTTCAGGGCGATGGGCTGTGGAAGTGATCTTCGAGCCGAGTCCCGATGCGCCCAACGGTGCACAGGGAAAAGGTGAAGAGTTTTGGCACGCAGGTGCCCAAGGCTTGACGTTGATCGACGAGGAAAATATTCGTGTTCCGCCGCTGGATGTGCATCTTCTCGGACTGTTGTGGTGGGACAGTGCGACGAAACAATTTCACGGCATGGAGTGTGTGAATCAGAATCCTCATGCCTGCGACCCGAAAGCCGCGCTGAATGACGTCACCATCACATGGGACGGGAAACAATTGACAATCGACCAAATCCAAACTTCGCCTACCGGCAAAAAGTCCCAGTGGCACGAAACTTACTCCAACATCACTCCCACGTCGTTTCTGCAAGTCGGCGAATCCGGCGAGATCGGGGGCCCCTTCAAGAAAGTTGTGACTCTTCGCGGAACTCGGATTGATCGCTAGCCTTCGTTCTCACCGGCAACACAGGATTGTTCGGTGCAACGGTCGAGATCGGCCTCGCGACGATGGCGAATAACCTGAAGCGCATCACAAACGTGCTCGGCGCGGTCAAACTGACGGAAGCGCTTCATTGCGCGTGATAGAAAGCGGCCACGAAACGGTGTGGTCCTGTCGAGATCGGATCTAGGTCGCCGCTTTCTCGGGTCGCGGCGACTTGAATGTTTGCTTTCGATCTACAGAATTTCCGAAAATGCTTCAGCCACCGATGTACTTTGCGCCCCAGAACAGCAGCCAGCCGCCGAGCAGGATGCGATAGATGGCGAACGGCACGAAGCCGTGCTTGCGGACCCAGTGAAGGAACCACTCCACCACGCCGAGAGCCACGATGAATGACACGACGGTACCGATGATGAGCACGATCCATCGCTCCTGGTTCATGACGACTTGTGCGGAGGCCAAACCGGCTGCGCCCGCGGCCTTGCTGACATGAATCTCCTTCAAGAGATCCCACCCCGTGGCAGCGATCATGGTGGGAATGGAAAGGAGAAAGCTGAATTCAAGGGCGGAGGGCCGGTCGAGACCGGCAATCTGGCCGGCAGCAATGGTGGACATGGAGCGCGAGGTGCCGGGAAAGATGGCGGAGAGCGTTTGGCAGATCCCGATCCACACGGCTTGCGGTAACGACATTTCTTCTACGTGGGTGGTGCTGGGTTCATAGCGCGTGCTCCACACATCGACGATCCACATTATGACGCCGCCCAAAACCAGCGCCAGCGCCATCGCATTGAGACTGCCAAGGTTTTTCTCGCTCCATTTACGCAGCAGGAGCGCCGGCGCCGAGGTGCAGGCAAAGGCGATAAGGGTGAGCGAGATGGGGTGGGTTAACCAGTTGCGATCGCCGCGTTCACCGGCGGGGAATGTGCGCATGAAGTTAAGAATCCGCTCCAGGAACAACAGGCACAGTGCGAAGATGGCGCCCACCTGAATGACGATGGTGTACATCATCCAATAGGGGTCGTCGAGCGGGATCTTCATGAATGCTTCAGCAATGCGGAGGTGAGCCGTGGAACTGACGGGCAAGAATTCAGTCAAACCTTCCACAATTCCCAAAAGGATGGACAAGATATAAGGGCTCAAGAAGCCTCCCGGTTTCAGTCAATCTTTAAAATGTGGCGAAGAATCAGGATACCAACAAAGGAGGGCACGGACGGCTCACTCCATGTCGACGCCAAAAACAGGAACGCCCTGATCCAATTTGTACGCCAGCGCTCCTGCGCGCAAGGAGTAGTCGGAGTCGGCAAAGTGGGCTTTCAACTGGGCCAAAATGGAATGCGCCTGGTTGAGAGCGTCGCTGGTCTTGCGGTCGTTGCCATCGGCTGCATACATGTCCTTGAGCACCGCAAAGCGATAGACGGCTTCGTAAAGGGCACGCGCGGTGCGCGGACCGTCGGGGTATTCGTTGGCATATTTCAGATAAAGATCAGCTTCTTTCTCAGGGCATTGTGCGGAGCCCTGCCAATCGCCGCAGAGTTTGTTGTCGATGAGGTCAAAGGCCGCCAGCGCCGCCCAGCGCGTGCGCGGATAGTACTTGATGACTTTTCTCAGTTCGTCTTCGTCCATGCCCTGGCGAAAAACAGCGCTCTTCTCGTGGGCTGAAGGCAGGGTTGACGCATCCGTTTTCTGAATCTGCCACTGAATGTCGGCGGCGCGCCATGCAGCTTCAGGCGCGAGCGGGGAGTTGGGGAACATTTCGACTACGCGGCGGTAGAGCATGCGCGCGCTCTGGGCTGCGTTCGCCGGGCCACGCGGATTGGAGGCCAGCGTTTCCTCGTTGACTGCCGCGCCCATGATGATCTTGTCGGCGTCGGGTGTGGACTCCTCCACGACCCCATTGGCCTGCATCCATCCGGAGATGGGAGGCGGCACCTCATCGCCGCCGACCATCGGGGCGTCCCTGTCGTTTTCCTGTTGCTCCTGGACATCGGTATTGGCGTAGACCCGCACCCAGGGGCCGCTTTTTTCGGCAACTACCATCTCGCGGCCGACCTGCACCCTGTCAACCCTTTGCGAGCCGGTGTCAGGCGAGATGTAAAGCGGCGTGATGCGCAGGACCGTGGCACGCGGGCCGGCCATGGGCTTGACCAGCTCCGGCTGCTTTTTTTGCCCAGCAACAGGAAGCGCGGCGCAGGCAAGCGCGGCTCCGAAGGCGAGAGCGCGGCAGGCGGAAATGCGCGGTGTCATCACAGTGTCGATCATAGTTGAACGACGCTACGACGCGCTTTCGGTGAGCACTTGGGCCAGGAGCACCGGGTCGACGTTGCCGCCGCTCACCAAGGCCACGGCCTTGCGATAGGGCGGCAGTTCGTGCGCATGAAAGAGGAGCGCGGCCGTGGCAACGGCACCGCTGGGCTCCGGCACCAGCCGCGTTGCGGCGACGATGGCGCGCATGGCGGCGCGAATCTCCGCCTCGGTGACGGTGACAATGCCGTCAACGTAGGCTTGAATATGAGCGAAGTTGCGCACGCCGACGCTTTGCGTGCGCAGGCCGTCGGCCAGTGTGCGGCTGGTCTGTTCCGCAGTCCAGGTGGCGATTTTCCCGGTGCGAAAACTCTCTGCGGTGTCGGCAGCCAGCTCCGGCTCGATGCCAAAAACCTTAGTTTGAGGACGGATCTGCTTGACGGCCGCAGCAATGCCGCTCAGCAGGCCTCCACCGGAAACCGGCGATACGACTAAATCCACGTCGGTGAGCTCTTGCACAATCTCGAGGCCGCAGGTTCCCTGCCCGGCGATGATCTGCTCGTCGTCGTAGGGAGGGATGACAACGTAGCCGTGCTCGCGAACGAGTTCCTCTGCCTTGGCCAGCCGTTCGCTTGAGGCCGGGCCGACATCGACGATCTCCGCTCCGAGAGCCAGTGTTGCGGCGCGCTTGATGGCCGGGGCATTCGAGGGCATCACGATGACTGCCCTGGCGCCAACTTCGCGCGCTGCATAAGCGACACCCTGTGCATGGTTGCCGCTCGAATAGGTGATAACGCCGCGCGCGATTTCGGCGGGCGTGAGCTGAAGAATTTTGTTGGAGGCCCCGCGAATCTTGAAGGCTCCGATGGGCTGCAGGCTCTCGGCTTTGAGCCAGATTTCCCTGCCGGTGCCATGGCCTGAGATGCCCGGAAAAGCCGCGCGAACCAGCGGCGTTTTCATGGCGATGGCGGCGATGCGCTGCGCTGCGGCGCGGATGGCGTCGAGGGATACGAGAGTCCGGGTTTCCACTTGCATGATGGCCTCGGCGGCTCCCCGGTACGTATGACAGATTTGGGAGTCCACTTTCAAGTATCGCTGATCAGTACGGGTATTTAGCCAGCGGCGTGGACACCGGCCATGGGGCCGGCGCTACCTGGCAGCACACAAAAAGGGCGGCAGCCGAAGCTGCCGCCCTGTTGTGTTACGCTCTTGCCCGGGTTTAGAAGAACAACTTGCCCGAGACCTGCAGTTGCCGCGAGCCATACAGCGTGCTGCTGCTGGTGCTTGACGTCACGTCGAAGGTCGAGAGCAGAGTGCCCGTATAGGGCACAAAGCATCCGGTTTCTCGCGATCCCGTCGGCGGCGTAACCGTCGCGCAGGTGTACGTCGCCGATCCGGCGGTTGCCTTTGCTCCGGGCCCCAGGAATGTTGTGTAGGTGCCGTTTACGCCGGTGACGATTTTGTGGTTGAGCAAGTTGAAGGCTTCAGCGTTGAGCTGCAGCGAGATATTCTCGTGGATTTT
>Ga0116223_10000975_pt1 | contig 31613 bp, 23 predicted proteins | sample Sb_taG_3_FD_90092 | JGI IMG/M metagenome (GOLD analysis project Ga0116223, IMG submission 90092) | Peat soil microbial communities from Weissenstadt, Germany - Sb_50d_a_PC metaG | ecosystem: Environmental > Terrestrial > Soil > Wetlands > Peat | place: Germany: Weissenstadt | collected 2010-09-21 | reverse complement strand
GTGGCAACAGCAGCTCTTGCTCAGGAAGGTAGGCCCGGTAGCCCTTTGGCATAAAACATTATGTGCCAGTTCCGTTCGCTCTGTTCCCTCGATCTTGCGGGATTCTCGGACAGGCTCCTAGCAAGAAACCAGTGCGAGCCGATGTGCAGGCGCGCAATAATGATGTATTCACCAGATGCGCAACCGCGCTGCCATAACCGTGTCCGAAGCGCCCCTTTCCACTGACAAGTCGACCCAGGACCGAGTGCTCGACGCCGCGGCCGAGCTCTTTTGGAAGAAGGGATTTGGCGCGACCACCACGCGCGAAATCGCCGCCAGCTTGGGGATACGCCAAGCGTCACTGTATCATCATGTCGCCAGCAAAGAGGACCTCCTCTATCAGCTCTGCGTGACGTCCCTGGAACAGTTTCTACGCGACGTAAATGGGGCGCTCGACAAGCCCGGCCCGCCGCTGGATCGGATGCGTGTCTTGATCCACGTGCATCTCACGACTCTTCTGAAACGCCAGCGGTCCAACGCGGTCATGTCCACCGAGCTGCGCGCGCTCACCGGCGCCTACCGGGCAGAAGTGCTGAAGGCGCGGGCCCAGTATGCCGGCCTGGTTCGAGGAATGATCGAGGAGGCGCAGACCGCCGGATTCCTTCGGACCGACATTGCATCCAAATATCTCTGCCTGGCTCTGCTCAACATTCTCAACTGGACTCTGCTGTGGTTTCGAATGGATGACGCGCTATCGACCGACCATCTGGCCGAGTTTATTTCCGTGATCTTCCTGGAAGGTGCGGCCACCTCGCAGGCGCGCGATACGTTCCACATGCCCGAGCCTCAACGCCGCCCCAAAAAACCGGCGGCTCTTCAAACCGCAAGTGTGACGCGCCTGCTCAACAAGGCCGCTGGGTTATTCGCTAAAAAAGGCTACGATCTGACCAGCACACGCGAGATCGCGCAGACGGCGGGGATTCAAAAAGCCTCGCTCTACTACCACATCGATACCAAGGAAGACCTGCTGTACGCCATTTGCAAGTCGTCGCTGGAACAGATCCGCAGCGACGTCGAGGCGGCTCTCGAACCGGTTGCAGATCCGCTGCAGCGAATCGCCGCTCTGATCCGCGCCCACATCGAGAGCGTGCTGCGGGATCAGGATCGCCATGCAGCGGCTTTGTCGGAGATGCATGCCCTGTCCGCCGAGCGTCGCGCGGAGGTCGTAAAGCTTCGCGACGATTACGAAAGCCTGGTGCGATCTGTCCTGCAGGAGGCCCAGAAGGCCGGGCTGTTGCGCGACGACGTTCCGGTAAAGTACCTGTGCCTGGGCTTGCTCGGGCTCCTGAACCGCGTGATGGTGTGGTTCCGGCGCAGCGGGTCGCTGTCGCCCAGCCGCCTCGGCGAGCTGTTCGCGCGGATTTACCTGACGGGAGCGGCGGCCAGCCCTCGCTCTTGAGTCCCGCGCATCACTTTGCAGCCTTAACGTACCGCTTCAAAGACTTCGAGCCGACCTCAGCGCCATAGATATTTCCATCCACATCGGCCGCCACGCCCTCGCTCGTGCTGGTGGCGGGAAGGACGCCGTTCGGAGGAACCAAAGGATCGGGGATGAAGGCTGTGACGACGCCGTCCTTAGCGCTACCAATGCGGATACCGCGCTTCCATCCAGGATTGTACCCATAGCCTTGCTTTTCGGTCGACTCCGAGTCGGTGACGTAAAGCACGTCGTTCTTGTCGATAAAAACACCGCTAGGGCGTCCAAATTGCTTCCACTGGTCCAGAAATTTGCCGTCCTGATCGAAGATCTGAACTCGATTGTTAGCGCGGTCGCCGACAAACAGGCGGCCCTGGGAATCGAAGGCCAGCGCATGCGGCACTTCCAGTTCTCCCGGCCCCGATCCGTGCTTGCCCCACTGCTTGATAAACTTCCCGTCCTTGTTGAACTTCAGGATGCGAGCCGAACCCATCATCGGAGTGTGGCCCTCAGAAACAAAAATGTCGCCGTTGGGAGCGATGGCGACATCATTCGGTTGATTGAACGACTCGGGAGCATCGCCGCCTCCGCCAGGCTTGCCGAGCGTCATCAAAACCTTTCCCTCGGGACTGAATTTGACCACCTGAAATCCCTTGCCGTCGCGCGCCTGCCCATCGGTGATCCAGATGTTGCCGTCCTTGTCGACGCAGATGCCATGCGGGAACAAAAACATCCCCGATCCAAAACTCTTGATGAGTTTGCCGGAGGGATCGAAGTGCAGAATCGGATCGTCGGTCTTACCCGCGCAGCTATTGGCGCCGCATCGTTCCGCGACCCAGATGCTTCTGCCGTCCCGGTCGATGTCCACCGCGCTGGTGGAACCCCAGGATCTTCCGTCCGGCAGCTTGGCCCAGTTTTCAATGGTCCTGTACGGATTGGGTTGCGAATTATTCTGCGCGCACACGCAAGCGCCCAGCGCCACGATCATCGCGACGTGTTTCATCGGCATGGCTCCAGATCTCCTCCAGGCATACATTAGATCACACCCCAGATCACCCTGGAGGCGGCTCCGCGCGGACGCGGCGCGGGACCTGGCATGGACCTGGCCCGGACCTGTCGATAGGTTGGTCCCACGGGACCGTTCCAAGCCATTTCCAGCGATTTGACGGGAGCAATTGCGCCGTGATAGGATCGGCGGCGAGAAGGGGAGGTACTATGCGACGCAAGCTCGGTATCGGCGCCACGTTTGCCGCGGTCCTGGTCGGACTCGGAATTGTATCCAGTGTGCTGGATAGACACGCAAAGGTAGAGGCGGCGGCAGTACAAGCGCCCCGCTTCGAAGTCGACCCGATGTGGCCCAAGCCGCTGCCCAATCACTGGATCATGGGCAACGTAATCGGCGTATCGGTCGACGACAAAGATCACGTCTGGATCATCCACCGCGGCGGCACGCTGGAGGCCAAGGAAGTGTACGCTCAGACCAATCCGCCCAGCGCCGACTGCTGTGTGGCCGCGCCTCCGGTGCTCGAATTCGACCAGGCCGGGAACCTCATCGGACATTGGGGCGGCACCGACGGGCCGGGCTATGTGTGGCCGGCGTCGAATCACGGGATCACCGTCGACTACAAAGGCAACGTGTGGATCGGCGGCAATGGCCGCGCGCTGGCGAATACCGGTCCCGAGAACGCCAGCGATGTTCCCAATCAAGCCAAGCAGGCCAAGCAAAAACAAGCCAAGGCCCCGGGCGGCCCGCCGCTGTATCACGACAGCATGATCCTGAAATTCACGCAGGACGGAAAGTTCCTGATGAAGATCGGCCATGAAGGCCAAAGCCAAGGCAGCAACGACACCGACAACCTCGGACTGCCCGCCAAGATCTTCGTCGATCCCAAGACCAACGAGGTGTACGTCGCCGACGGCTACGGCAACAAGCGCGTGATCGTGTTCGACGCCGACACCGGCAAGTACAAGCGCCACTGGGGCGCCTACGGCCACAAGCCCGATGACTCACCGTTGGGCGTGTACAAGCCCGATGCTCCCGTAGCGCAGCAGTTCCGCAATCCGGTGCATTGCGCCGATCTGTCGAACGATGGGTACTTGTACGTCTGCGACCGCGTAAACGACCGCATGCAGGTTTTCAAACCGGACGGCACGTTCGTGAAGGAGACCTTCTTCTACAAGAACACCCTGGGCGACGGCTCCGTGTGGGACATCGCGTTTTCTAAAGATCCCCTGCAGAAGTACATGTACCTGGCGGATGGCGCCAACGAAAAAATCCGCGTGCTTTTGCGCGAGAGTTTGGAAGAACTCACCACCTTCGGAGACGGCGGCCGGCAACCCGGCGAATTCTACGCGGTCCATAGCATCGCGACCGATTCCAAGGGCGACGTGTTCACCACGGAAACCTATCGTGGCCAGCGCGTACAGAAGTTCGTGTATAAAGGTCTCGCGCCCGTCAGCAAGAAGGATCAGGGCGTGGTGTGGCCGAAGAAGTCGTAGCCCCCGCAGGCAGCAATAGGCAGGCAGCGATGAAGCGACGAGCAGTTCTAATATTTCTGTTATCGGCGCTCGCCTTATGGGGCGCCGATCTCACCGGCACCTGGTCGGCCGACGTGGTGTTGGACGCCGGCAGCGGCACGGCCACGTTCGTCTTCAAACAAGATGGCGAGAAACTGACCGGGTCCTACTCCGGCACTTTGGGCAAGTCAACGGTAACCGGCACCGTGAAGGGTGACAAGGCCGAGTGGTCCTTCGACATCGATCAGGTGGGCAAGGCGACCTACACCGGCACTCTGGATGGTTCCACGAAAATGAAAGGCGCCGTAGTGTACGGCGTATTAGGCAAGGGAACCTTCACCGCCGAGAAAAAGTGAAGCCGTTCATGCTCACCAGGGCCGTCGCGGGAGCATTGCTGGCCGTGATTCCGCTGGCCGCCCAAGCGCCGCCGTATCGAGCCCCGCGCGCGCCAGGCGGCAAGCCGGATCTCAACGGCATCTGGCAAGTGCTGAACGAAGCCAACTACGACCTGCAAGCCCACAACGCAAGGCCCGCGATGGCCGTGCGGCCCGGGCCGTACGGACAAGTGCCCGCCGCCGCGGTGCTGGCGCTGGGAGCAGTCGGTTCGGTGCCGCCGGGCCTAGGCGTGGTCGAAGGCGATGAGATCCCCTACAAGCAAGAAGCACTGGCCAAGAAAAAGGAGAACCAAGCGAACTGGTTGACCTCCGACCCGGAAATCAAGTGCTATCTTCCGGGCGTCCCACGAGCCACCTACATGCCGTACCCCTTCCGCATCTTTCAGAACGCGACCGAACTCTTCATCGCCTATGAATATGCGGGCGCCGTGCGCAACATTTATATGAAGGACCCCGGCCCCGCTCCCGTCGATTCCTGGATGGGACAATCCGTCGGCCACTGGGAGGGTGAGACGCTTGTAGTAGACGTGACGGGCATGAACGACCAAACCTGGTTCGATCGGGCTGGAAACTATCACAGCGAAGCTCTCCACGTAGTCGAGCGCTACACGCGCACCAGCCCGGACGTAATTTCGTATGAAGCGACGATCGAAGATCCCAAGGTATTCATGCGCCCCTGGAAGATCCGCATGCCGCTCTACCGCCGCCAGGAGCCAAACGCGCAGCTCCTGGATTTCAAGTGCGTGGAATTCGTAGAAGAGTTGTTGTATGGTGATTGGCGTAAGAAGCCGCTGGCGAAGTAGGAAGACAGAATACAGAAGACAGAATACAGAAGTCAGTCAGAATTCAGAAATCAGCCAGAAGTCAGAATTCAATCAGAATTCAGATTTCACAAGTCAGAATGTGGGGCAGGCATTTTTGCCTGCAGCCGGCTTTCAGCCGGCTCCGCCCGCAAAGAGGAGTCCCGATGAAGAATCAACTGGTCCTACTGGCCGCGCTAGCAATATCGATCGCACAAGCCCAGACGCCAAAGCCATACACTCCTCCGCGCCTAGCCGACGGTCACCCCGACCTGCAAGGCACCTACGATCTCGCCACCTTGACCCCAATCGAACGGCCTCCCGGAGCGAAAGCAGTACTGACAAAAGAAGAAGCCGCCAAGTTCGAAGCCGCCGCCGCCGCGCAAAGGGCCAGAGGTGATCAATCCATCAACGCCGACCGAGCCGCGCCCCCCAAAGGCGGCGATGGATCGACAGGCCCAGCCGGCGGCGTAGGCGGTTACAACTCCGGCTGGCTAGATCCCGGTTCGGCATTCACCGTAGTCGACGGCCAGAAGCGCAGCTCAATAGTGATCGATCCCCCCGACGGCCGCGTACCTCCGGTCAAAACCGCAGCACGCCAGCGAGTAGCCGCGCTGGTCGCCAGACCAACCTCCGACACCCAGGAAAGCAACGATCCAGGACTAGAAACCGCTCCCGGCGCCTACGACGACCCGGAACGCCGCCCCCTCGGCGAGCGCTGCCTGTTGGGATTCGGCTCCACCTCCGGCCCGCCCGCGCTCCCGGATTATTTCTACAACAACCTGCATCAAATCGTCCAGACCAATGACTCCGTGATGATCCTGACCGAAATGGTTCACGACGCCCGCGTAGTCCGCATGAACGCCCAGCATCTTCCGAAAACCATCCGTCAATGGTTGGGCGATTCCGTGGGCCACTGGGAAGGCGACACGCTGGTAGTCGACACCACCAATTTCACCGACAAGACGCGGTTCCGCGGCTCAACCGAGAATCTGCACGTAGTAGAGCGCTTCACCCGCGTCGGTCCCAAGGCGCTCTTATATCGCTTCACGATCGAAGATCCGGCGACCTGGGACAAGCCCTGGACCGGCGAATACACCTGGCCGGCCACGGATCAACATATTTACGAATACGCCTGCCACGAAGCCAACTACGCGCTAGGCGATATCTTACGCGGCGCGCGCCAGCGCGAAGCGGAAGCCGGCAGCAAGTAGGTGTGTGTTGTGGAGCAGGCCGGTGTGTGGTGGAGCAGGCTTCAGCCTGCAACGGGGGCTTCAGCCCCCGCATAGGAGGATTCCATGCGACTAAAATTCCCGGTTTACATCGCGAGCGCCGTGCTCGCAGTAGCCTTACCGGCGTGGGCTCATCACGCCTTCGGGGGCGAATTCGATCCCAACCGCCCAGTCCTGCTGAAGGGCAAGGTGGTGAAGGTCGAGTGGGTGAATCCGCACTCCTGGATTCACCTGGAAGTGACCAAACCGGACGGCTCCAAGGAAGAGTGGATGGTGGAGGGCGGCAGTCCAAACTCGCTAATCCGCCGCGGATTCAACCGCGACAGCCTGCCTGTCGGAACCGAGATCGTGGTCGACGGCTACCAGGCGCGGGACCATACGCTGTTACGCGCGAACGGCCGCAACGTGACGTTCACCGACGGCCGCAAACTGTTTCTAGGCTCGTCCGGCCCAGGCGAGCCGCCCAAGGACGCCGTTCCCACCGATCAAGCGAAACCGCCGGGAGCACACTGATGACACGAATACTAACCGCCGGATGTGTTGTCGCAGGTCTCGGTGCCGCGATCGCGTACGCGCAAGCACCGGATAGCGTGGAAGCGCATCGCGCCGCCGCCAAGCTCGCCGCCGGGAAAGATTTCGTCGGCGTGATGGATCGCGCCTGCCCCGCGCCTGCGCCGGCAACTCCAGCAGCAACCACGCAAGCAAAAGGCGCGCCAGCGGCGCAACCACGAATTCCGCCGCAAGAGGAGTGGTACACCGGACCCGTAAAAGTTTTCGACAATCTCTACTTCGTCGGCACCAAAGTCCACGGCGCCTGGGCCGTGACCACTTCTGCGGGCATCATCGTGATCGACGCGTTGTACGACTACGCCGTAGAAAGCGAAGTGGACGGTGGACTACGGAAGCTCGGCCTGGACCCGGCGAACATCAAGTACCTGGTAGTCAGCCACGGCCATGGCGATCACCACGGCGGCGCCAAATACATTCAGGATCACTTCGGCCCGCATCTCATCATGGGCCCGCTCGACTGGGATCTGGTCGAGCGCGACACGCGCAATCCCAGACCGCGCCGCGACATGGTGGCGACGGACGGCCAAAAGCTCACGCTAGGCGACACAACTCTCACCTTATACATCACGCCCGGACACACGCCCAGCACCATCTCGACGCTGGTTCCGGTCAAGGATGGAGGCCGCCCGCATCTCGCCGCCGAATGGGGCGGAACGGCGATCACGACGGCGACTCCGATTGAGCAACTGCGGGCCTACGTCGCATCGGCCGCGCGTTTCCGCGACGTCGCCTCGGGAGCCGGAGCCGACGTGATTATCGCGAACCATACCGCGTTCGACCTGACGCTTGACAAACTGGCGGCGTTAGCCAAGCGCAAGCCGGGCGATCCGAATCCTTGGATTATCGGCAAGGACGCGGTGAATCGGTATCTCACCGTGGCCGAGGAGTGCGGGAAGGCAACGCTAGGTTCGGTGAAGCCATGACCAGGCGCTTGGCTCTGTTACTGCTTGGAGTCGCATGTCTGTTCGCACAGCCGCCCGCGCCCAACAACTACGCCGACAGCAAGGCGTGGCTCTGCCGGCCCGACCAGCACGACGCCTGCGATGTCGACATGACCACGACCATCGTAGCGGCCGATGGCAAGCTGACTCGCGAGACCTGGACGGCGAATCCGAACGCGCCGGTCGATTGTTTCTACGTGTACCCAACGGTATCGACCGATCCGACACCCAATAGCGACATGACCGCCGACGCAGCGGAATTTAACGTAATCCGCCAACAATTCGCGCGCTTTGGGTCAAAATGCCGCCATTATGCACCCATGTACCGCCAAATTACACTAGCGGGACTGCGCACTATGCTGGGACGCGGCGCGTCGGGAGCATCGCTGGAACGCGGCCTCCAATACGATGACGTACGCGACGCCTGGAATTACTATCTGCAGCACGACAACCAAGGCCGGGGCTTCGTGCTCATCGGTCACTCGCAAGGGTCGATCATTTTATCCAGGCTCATTCGCGAAGAAATCGACGGCAAGCCCGTCCAGTCCCGCATGGTGTCGGCGATTCTGGCCGGCACCACGGTGGCCGTCGCGCGCGGCAAGGACGTGGGAGCTACATTCCAGCACGTGCCACTGTGCCACTCCGCGACGCAGACCGGGTGCGTAATCACCTACGCGTCATTTCGAGCGACGATTCCTCCGCCGGCCAACACCCTGTTCGGCAAGGTTACCGCCGAGAATCAGACCGCAGCGTGCACCAACCCGGCAGCGCTAAGCGGCGGCAGCGGCGAGCTGCACGCGTATCTAGCGGCAGAGGGCCGGACCATCACCTCGACCACGCCGCCAAAGCCCTGGGTTACTGGGAAGGACGCGCCCGCCGTCAGCACGCCATGGGTCAGTGTTCCCGGATTGCTAACCGCGCGTTGCGCCTCCAATGACAACGCCACCTACCTGGAAATAACGGTGCACCCCGACCCCTCCGGCCGCCGCACAGACGACATCATCGGCGATATCAGCGCGAACGGCCAAGTGGCCGCAAATTGGGGCCTGCACCTGGTAGACATGAACCTGGCGATGGGCAATCTAGTGGACATAGTCGGCCAGCAGGCCAAAGCCTCGCGACGCTAAGAGAAGCTGAGAGTGGGGTCAGGCCTTCGGGCCTGCCGCCGCCCTTCCGAGCGGCGCCGCGCTAAGTCCCCGTAGACCATTCCTTCGAAAAACACCAGCAGAAAGTTTAAGCGTTTCGTCCTTCGTCTCATCCATTCATGTTGATTCACGTCCATTCATGGCCAAGAAGCAGCCTTCCACAAAAACCGCTCGAATCTTTTTTCATACCCGGTTGTGGCCGAAGGCCGCAGCCATTCCCAAGTTTTCTCGAGCGCGATCCCCCCAAATTCCAATAACTTGCCGTTTCCCACCGCGTGAACCAACCCCAACCCCGTGGTATCTCTAATATCGAGAAAGGAATCTCATGTCTTCACGAAAGAAATCCAAATCCGCCCGCATCAACGGCGCAAAATCCAAAGGCCCCACGACCCCCGAAGGCCGAGCCCGCTCCTCCCAAAACAGCCTCCGCCACGGTCTGAGGTCGGAAACCGTGGTGCTACCCCACGAAGACCGCGCCCAATTCGAAGCCCTCCGCGACTCCTACATGGAAAGCTTCCAGCCCGCCGACCAGCCCCAGCACGACCTTATAGAGACGATGGCCGCCGCCCGCTGGCGCCTAAACCGCCTGCTGGAAATGGAAGCCAAGATATTCGAAACCGAAATGGTCCTCCGCGCCAAAGAAATGCAAAAGGAACTCCTCGAGCAGACCGAGGTAGAAAAACTAGCCTGGGTCTTCGAACACATGGCCAACCACAACAAGTCGCTCCCGCTGTTGATCCGCTACGAAGGCCAGCTGAACCGCACCTACGAGCGCGCCTTCAAGCAACTTCAAGTCCTTCAAAAAACGCGCCCTCCGGCCCCAGTATCGGAAATGCCAAACGAACCCAAGCCGTTCCTGGTACCCACCCCAACACGGCAACCAAACGAACCCACGGGCCCCGAAAACACACCGGAGGAACCCCCAACACCCCCCTCGACGCCCCTCAGCAGCCCGAAATCCTCTTCCGAGGTGGAGCAGCCGCCTACCCTGCCGACTTCCGTAACTTCTGAATCCCGCGACACCCAGTGTCCTGAGTCGGAAATAGGTTGAAGAAAGCGGCGGACTCAGAACGTAGTTCCCTGAAAAGGACACAGTTCCCTGAAAAGGAAACCACATGAGAAGGTTCATCATCACCGGCGCGCCGGGTGCGGGGAAGACAACGATCGTCCGTCAGTTAGAGCTCGACGGGTTCAGCGTAGTTGAAGAGGCAGCTACTGACGTCATCGCCGCCGCGCGTGCGCAAGGAACGGTTGAACTCTGGAGACATCCCTCGTTTATCGATGCCATCGCTCATCTGCAAAGGGACCGTCAGATTCGAGCGTCTTATCGACCGGATGAGGTTCAGTTTCACGACCGTTGCGTTGTCTGTACCGCGGCGTTGGCAGTCCACCTTGGGTACCCTTTTTCTCCCTTTCTTGCCGGCGAACTGGAGCGCGTCAAAAAAGAAGCCATCTACCAAAACCGAGTCTTCTTCATTCGCAATCTTGGCTTCGTCACGCCTACCGAAGCGCGGCGAATCACCTTCGAGGACACGGTGCGCTTTGAGAAAATCCACGAACAGACTTACCGGGACTTCGGCTTCGAACTGGTCTCAGTCGAGCCAGGAAGTCTGGTGGAACGGGTCGGCATCATCAAAGCGGCAATTCGTTAGTCGAAGCGACAATTCGTATCCATGCCGCCTTGGTCGTTCGATCGCAACATCCGCTACCCAGCTATGTGCCGGCCCGCGAATCTATCCAACGTTTTTCTGACGCACGACACTAAAACCGGAACAACACCGCCAGCCGCAGCAGCCGGGGGTTGGTGATCACGTTCACCGTCCCGCCCAGGCCGCACGCTGGATTCGCATTCCCCACGCACGCCGATTTGGGCAGGTACGGCGCCGCGTCCGCACCGAGCGCCCCGGATTCGAGAATCGCCGCGTTGCTGTTGGTAATGTTGAAGACCTGAGCTTCCGGTTCGAGAACAAATCGATCCCGGAATCGGAAGGACTTCTTCAGGCTGAAATCGAGCTGGTTCAAGCGCGGCGCGAGCACTTGACCGGGCGCAACCAGATTGATGTTTTCCGAAGCCTGCCCGAGAACAAAGCCAGCCGGGAAAACTCTCGCCCCCGGTGTGCAGCCCACGCAACTCTTCGGATACACCGACGCCGCCGTAAGCAGCCACGTCCGCGTCAAGTATCCATTGTTGGTCGTGCCGCCGGTTGCGCCTTCCTCGTTCAGCCGGAGGCTGGAGAGAGACACGCCGAAGACGAATCCCCAACGGATCGGGATCGCTCCCTGCAGTTTGAATTCGTTGGCCCAGGGAGGACTGCCCACCGCGCCCATATATTGATCCAAGCTGCCGAAATAGTCGCAGAAACGTAACGAATTCGGTCGGACCACAACGGGTGCAGTAAACAGGCACACCCGCTCGCTCGGCGCGAACGAATCTTCCCGCTTCAGGGCGAAGATGCCGCGTTAGAACCTAAAGAGCAGGACCAACTTTAGAATGCGGGGGTTGGTGATGGTTGTCACCGCTCCGCCGAGGCCGCAGTTTGCAAATGGACCGACCGGTGAGGCGACGCATTGCTTAGGCGTGAGGAACGGCGCAACACCCGCGGACGCCGCCGAGTAAGAAGCCGGGATCGAGGTTGACTGCAACACCGGCGCGTTCGTGTTCAGGAGATTGAATACCTGAGCTGAAGGTTCAACCACATATTTTTCGTGGAACTTGAAGGTCCGCTTCACGCTGAGGTCAAGCTGGGTGAGCCGCGCCGTACGCACCGCGCCGGGGGCGACCAGGTTGATGGTCTCGGCGCCCTGCAACGAGTTGTAACCCGGATCGATGGGGCAACCAACCGTAGGCACACCAGCCGGGCAAGGGGTTCCGGCCGGCAAAGCCGGCGCGACGCCGATGCTGCCATTGGGATAGACCGACGCCGTCTTGGAGGAGATGGCAATGGTGCGGGCCAGATATCCGTCGTTAAGGGTTCCCGTTGTCGCCCCTCCGGCGAAACCACCCTGATACTGGTTGCTTACGAACGAAAGGCTGCCGACGACTCCCCAGCGGATCGGCATCGAACCCTGCCCGGTGAAAGCATGAGCCCAGGGCGGACTGACGACGCCCAGGTTCCCGATGTTGATCCCTTGGAATGCGAGGCTGGAACTGCCGAACATATCGCAGTAGCGAAGCGTGTTGGGGTCGGCGAGCGGCTTGCTGACGGAGACGCTTTCCGCGCAGGAACGATCCAGCTGGCGGTCCGCAGTCCACCCGAATGTGGCGAAGGCGCCGTGCTTTAGCCTCGCCACCACTGAGGTCTCGAAACCCGTATAGACGTTCTTAGTCAGACTCTGCGGTGCGTTGGTTTCGAGCAGGCTGGCGGCCGGAAGAGAAGTGAGAGTCGGGATCAGGTTGAACACGGTGACGGGCGTGCCATTGAGCGGGTTGACAATATTGAACGGGGTCCAGTCCGAAGCGGGGATGCCATTCTCGTTCACCAAAAAAAACTGCTGGTAGGCGGAACGCCTGTACCAGGCGACATTCAGGGTTACACCCTTGTAGAGTTCCTGCTGGACTCCGGCGTTGTACTGGTAGTTGTAATCGCGGTGCCAGTTCGGGTCGAGGTTGACACCGGTGGTCGCGCCAAGGACGGCGCCGAAGGTCGGATTCGAGCTGGGACCAAGATGCCCTGGCAGGATAGCGGAGGCAAGTGTGCCCTGCGGGGCGAAGCCACCGACGGGATAGCAGTCGGGATTCGGCGCGATGATACCGGCGATGGTCACCGGAGTGCAGTTCTGGCCGGGGATGGCAGGATTCAGCACGGGTCCAAGGGCCGGATTCGTGTTCGTATTCCAGGTGACGGACTCCGTCTGCAGCGCCAGCGGATTGAAAGTGCCGGTGAAGCTGCTGCTGTACTGCGAATTGTACTTTCCGAAGCCGGCCTTGAGGGCAGTCTTATGGTTGCCGAACAGGTCATAGACGACTCCCAGCCTCGGCGTCCAGTCTTTCCAGCAACCCATGCCCTTGACGGTGGAACAGTCGATCTCCGCGACAGTGCGGGCGGGCGCGAACCTGCCGGCCGGCTCGTTTTCCGGGTCGACCCGGGCTGCCAGGTATTCCCAGCGGATTCCGGCCGTGATCGCAAGCCGCTTGTAGTGCCAGGTGTCCATTATAAAGAGCCCGGCGTCTCCTGCCAGATGCGTGTGTATAGAGTAGGGCGAATTGTAAGCCGTGAAACTGACGGGCACGCCGTTGGTGAAGTTCTCCACGCCATCGCCGTTCAGGGTTAAGCTGTTGTCGTTCCGGCCGTTGCTGAACTCGGCGCCCGCCTTGATCTGGTGCGTGCCGGTTACATAGGTCACGGTGCCGCTGTAGTCGTTGCGGGTGGTCTGGTAATAAGTATTTCCGGTTCCGGCAACGTAACGCCGCAGGGTGCCTAAATCGATCTGGGTGGTATCCGCGTAAAACGCGTTGGTCCCAGGGGCCTGAAGAACCCCCGGCTGGTAGAGATCGTTGTAATCGAGGTGGCTGATGGACACGCCGGCCTGGGCAATCAGTCTCGGCGTCAAAGTGCTGGTCCACCTGCTCTGGAGGATATAATACATCGGCCACTTGTTGCGCTGGGTGGAGGCGACCGACGGGTCGACCGGGAGATAGGTCTGGCCGCCGTCGAGGATTTCGTGCCCTTTGTACTTCCAGTTGCGCAGAAAGGACGCGCTGAACTTGTTCTTCGGATTGAGCTGATACGTAAGGCGGTAGGACCCGGCATAGATATGCCCGTCCTGAATGCCCGGCGCGCCGTTGGGATAGACCGAGGCTCCGGCCTGCGTATAGGTGACCTGTTCCCGCCCGGTCAGGACGAACCACAGTTTGTCCTTGATTAACGGTCCGCTGAAAACGCCGTCGTAGTCTTCGATCTTGACGGTCTTATCCTGACCGCTAAGCCCGCGCGCAAGGATTTTGGAATCGAGGTTGGTGGCCTGCCAGAAGTCGCTGCCGCCGCTGAGGCCTCCAAAAAAATTGAAGTGAAACTTGTTGCCGCCGTCGCGTGGAACCAGGTTCGTGAACATGCCGCCACCCGAAGCCTCCGCCGTCACGTTGCTCGCCTGGTAGGTGGTTTCCTGAATGGCAGCGTTATCGATGTATTGCTGGATCTGGCCATCGGCGTAAGTGGTGTTCACCTTCATGCCGTCCAGGTAGTAGGAGTCATGCACCGATCCGTTGCCATGCACCGAAATATAGTTTTGTTCGATCTGCTGGGATCCACCGATATCCGGCAGGTTGAGGTGCGCCCCAGGCACGTAGGAAGCGATCGACTGCATGTAGCGGCCGGTGGGGAGCTCGTCCATTTCCGCACGTGAAAGAGTCGTGGGGTGTGCCGCATTTTCGGTGTCCACCGTCGCCGTGCGGGCCTCCACCTGCACGGTTTCTCCGACCGCGCCGATTTTCAGTTCCGCGTCCACGGGCACGGACACATTCGCCGGGACTTCGATGGTCTGTTTGGAGGTACTGAATCCCGATGCCGTGATCGTGACGGTATACGTGCCGGGCCGGAGGTCGACGATGGCGTAACGTCCGTCGCCGCTCGTGTTGACGGTGCGGACGCGCTCGATCAGAACATCGCTGGCGGCTTCGACTTTGGCGTCGGCGACCACCGCGCCGCTGGTGTCCCTGACGACACCGGAAATCGTGCTTTGGCCAAATACGCAGGCTGGCAACAGCACGGCCAACGCAGCTAGAGCCTTACAAGCAAACTTGGCTTTCCTCATCGCTCCCCTCTCCTTTTTCCCCAGGCCTTTGACCTGGAAACCCCGTTTGAAGCCGGATAAGAAACCCTGCAATTAGAAACTCAAGAAGTGGCCGAACACCGTTGCGAAAGGAAAACCTGTTGATCGGTAGGTATTCTATAGCGAATGTGTATCGCTGTCAAGATCTTGCGCGTGTAAAATCTTCGTGAAGAGAAGTTGGGAAGCGGTTGACAGCCGGGTTCCCGGCGCTATAGAATACGTAGCGTGCGATAGAATGCAGATTTGATCGCGCAGGAGGCACGCGAATGACCAGTTACGGACTGATTCGTCTGATTTGGCGGGGCATGGGTATAGCGATTCTGGCCGGTTTCGCTGCCGGGATGCTGCCCCATCCTGCGGTGGCCGCGGACTTGAGCGCCAAGCCGCCCACTTTTGCCAAGGACGTCGCGCCCATTCTTCAGGAAAAGTGTCAGAACTGTCATCGCAACGGCTCCATGGCGCCGATGTCGCTGGTCACTTACGAAGAGACCCGGCCCTGGGCGAAAGCCATTAAGCAGCGCGTAGTGGCGCGCAACATGCCGCCCTGGCATCTGGACAAGACCGTCGGCGTGCAGGAGTTTCAAAACGACATGTCGCTGACCGATGCGCAGATTTCGGTGTTCGCGAATTGGGTGGATGCGGGCGCGCCGCTGGGCGATCCCAAGGATATGCCGCCCGCGAAACAATGGCCCAACGACGACGGCTGGCAACTTACCAAACAATTCGGCCAGCCGGATTTCATCCTCAAGTCCGACGACTACACCATGCCGGCCAAAGGGCAGGACGTGTGGTGGAAGCCTCTGACGCAGATTCCGGTCACCGAGCCGCGCTGGGTGCGGGCCGTCGAAATGCGGCCGGGCACGGCGGCAGGCCGCCGGATCACGCATCACGCCCTGGCTTATCTACAGCAGGAGGAGCCCGGCAGCAACACCGGCGTCGCGACTCAGGGGCTGCTGATGGAATGGGCCGTGAACAAGAACTACGATACCTACCGCCCCAACACCGGGAAGCTGCTTCTGCCGGGCTCCCGCATCTGGTGGGAGATGCATTATCACGCCGTGGGCCAGGAGATCACGGATCATGTCGAGCTGGCGGTCTATCTATATCCCAAGGGCCAGGAGCCGAAGTATCGCACGTTCCTCACGCCGTTCCCGGCCACGCAGGGAAGCGCGGGCGGCGGGACGCTGGACATCGCTCCGAACTCATTGGTGCAGACCGAGGGCTTCCAGGTGCTGAGGCAACCGGCGCGGCTCGAGAATTTCCAGCCGCATATGCATTTGCGGGGCAAGTCCATGTTGCTCGAAGCGATTCTCCCGGATGGCTCCAAGCGAACGCTCAGCTATGTGGACCATTTCAACTTTAACTGGATGACCAACTACATCTATGCGGATGACGCGGCGCCGGTGCTGCCTAAGGGCACGGTGATCCACGTGGTGGCGTGGCACGATAACACTGCCAATAATCCGAACAATCCCGATCCGAACCAGTGGGTGGGCTGGGGCGACCGAACCGTGGATGAGATGGCGCACGCCTGGGTGAACGTGACGTACATCAGCGAAGAAGACTATTCGGAGTGGGCTTCGAAGCACGCCCCGTCCGAGCCTGCCGGGCGGCGCCGGAACTAGTTCTATGGCCGCTCGCATCAGCGCCCCCGTGTGGGGCAGGCTGGCAGCTTGTGGCGGGTGGTTAACCCGCCCGGAGCGCCGGTTGGCAACCGGCGCGCAGCTTACCAAGCTGCCCCACAGGAGCTGGGGCATTATCTGGGGCACTATCTGGAGCTTGGTCTTGATCCTGGCTGCTACTGCGATGGCGCAGCAGCAGGTGCCGGTGGAGCCGCCGCATGACTCGGGGCAGAGTGTGACTGCGGCCTACGAGGGATGGTTCCCGAACTCCGATGGAACCTTCAGCCTGCTGTTCGGTTATTTCAACCGGAATATCAAACAGGAGCTGGATATTCCGGTCGGACCGGAGAACCAGATCGAGCCGGGCGGTCCGGATCAGGGGCAGCCTACGCATTTCCTGACTCGCCGGCAATGGGGCGTCTTCACGGTGACCGTCCCTAAGGATTTCGGCTCTAAGAAAGTGGTGTGGAAAATCGTCGCTAACGGGAAAGCTACGGAAGTCCCGGCGGGGCTCGATACGCTGTGGGAACTTTCTCCGTTCAAAGACGCCACCAATAACACGCCGCCGTTTATCGCATTTGCGGAAAACGGACCGTTTGTGCAGGGGCCGCGCGGGCACAGCACCACACTCACGACCACGCTGCCGGAGCCGGTTACGGTGAACCTCTGGGTGGCCGATGACGCGAATGTAAGCCCAGGTGCGACACGTCCCAAGACCGCGGCGGTTACGCTGACGTTGAGCAAGTATCGCGGACCGGGTACGGTCACCTTCGCGAACGATAAGCCCACAGCGGAGGAGGCGAAGTTTCGAGCGCCCGCGCCGAGCGTGTTCACCGGAAAGGCCACGACCACCGCTAGCTTTAGCGAGCCCGGTGAGTATATCCTGCGTGTGGTGGCGAACGATTGGTCGGGCGAAGGCGGGCGCGGGTTCCAGTGCTGCTGGTCCAACGCCCAAATCAAGGTTTCCGTGAAGCCCGCGGCTGCGGGCGGCCGCTAACCGGCCGCTCCTTTACAGTCGCGGTTCGTCAGTAGTTCCGAAAAAGAGAGGGTCACTCACATGCATCGACACAAAAATGGATTGCGCGTGGCGGTCCTGGCCGCGATTGTGGGCGTGGCGGGCGCGGCCTGGGGCCAGCAGCCTTCGACCAAGAACGGCGAATGGCCGTATTACACGGCGGATCTGAAGGGCAGCAAATACTCGCCGCTGGATCAGATCAACGCCGGCAACTTCAGCCAGCTTGAAGTCGCATGGCGCTTTAAGACGGACCACCTCGGGCCGCGGCCGGAGTTCAAACTCGAAGGCACGCCGCTGATGGTGAAAGGCGTGGTCTACACTACGGCCGGGACACGGCGGTCGGTGATCGCGCTGGACGCCAAGACGGGCGAGCTCAACTGGGCGTACAGCTTGCGCGAAGGCAATCGCGCGGCGATCGCGCCACGGCAGTTGTCGGGGCGCGGCGTCTCCTACTGGACCGACGGCAAGGGCGATGACCGCGTGATCTTCGTGACTACCGGCTACCGGCTCATTTCGCTCAATGCTCACACGGGTCAACCGATCTCCGGGTTCGGCAAGAGCGGCGTCGTGGACTTGAAAGAAGGCATGGTCACGGGGACCGGCAAGCAGATCGATCTGGAAAATGGCGAGGCGGGTTTGCATGCGACGCCGCTGGTGGTTAAGGACGTCGTGATCGTGGGATCGGCGTTCAAAGAGGGCATGACAGTTGCGACCCACGACAACACCAAAGGCCTGGTGCGCGCCTTCGACGCCAAGACCGGCAAGCTCCTGTGGACTTTCAACACCATCCCAAAGCCGGGCGAGTTCGGCAATGAGACTTGGGAGAACGGTTCCTGGGCCAACAACGGCAATACCGGCGTGTGGACGCAGATGACGGTGGACGAGGACCTGGGCCTGGTTTACCTGCCGGTCGAAACGCCGACTTCGGATTTCTACGGCGGGCACCGGCCGGGCGACAATCTGTTTGCCGAAAGCCTGGTGTGCGTGGACCTGAAGACGGGCAAACGGAAGTGGCACTACCAGATCGTGCATCATCCGATTTGGGATAACGATCTTTCTTCGGCGCCCATTCTGGCCGACATCAATGTCGGCGGGAAGGCGATCAAGGCTGTGGCTCTGCCTACTAAACAGGCCATGCTGTTCGTGTTCGATCGCGTGACGGGGCAGCCGGTGTGGCCGATCGAGGAGAAGGCTGTGCCGCAGTCCGACGTGCCCGGCGAAAAGACTGCGCCCACGCAACCCTTTCCCACCAAGCCGCCGGCGTACGGACGCAACTTCATCAAGATCCCGGACGATCTGATCGACTTCACGCCGGAGATGCGGGCGCAGGCGCGCGACAACATGGCGCGCTATAAGCAGGGTCCGATCTACAATCCTCCCGTGGTCGGCGATCCTAGCGGGTTCCTGGGAGCCATGGAACTTGGCAACGCTAGCGGAGGCACCAACTGGCCTGGAGCGGGCTACGATCCCGAGACGCACATCGTGTACGCAGAGGCTGGCCAATCCGCGGTTTCGCCGATTTCGTTGCGCAATCCGCCGGCGGGGTTCTCCGATATTCGCTATGTGTTGGGCCGGAACGACACGGAGTTCCGAGTTTCGGAAGGACCGGGATTCGGGAGCGCCGCGGATGCTCCGCAACCTCGCCGGCCTACAGTCGCTCCGGCCAAGCCCGCGGCTCCAACGACGACTGCGGGAGCTCTCACCGTTCAGGGCCTGTCCATCGTGAAACCCCCGTACGGCGTGATTTCCGCCATCAACCTGGATCGCGGCGATCTGCAGTGGCAGGTGCCCTATGGCGAGACTCCGGACGTGGTCCGCAATCACCCGGCGCTCAAGGGCATGAACATTCCCAACACCGGGCAGGGCGGAAGCGTGGGTCTGGTGGTGACGAAGACGCTGGTGATCCTGGGCGACAGCCAGGTCACCACGACTCCGCAGCATCCGCGAGGCGCCATGCTGCGCGCCTACGACAAGGCCACCGGCAAGGAAGTCGGCTCGGTTTTGATGCCGGCGCCGCAGAGCGGTTCGCCCATGACTTACATGGTCGATGGCAAGCAGTACATCATCGTGGCGGTGAGCGGAGGCGCGTATTCGGGCGAGTACATCGCTTACAGTCTGCCGTCGGATAATTAGAGCCGCGATAATAAAGCATGCTCAAAAACGCACTCGCACTACTCGCGGTGTTGCTCGCTGCTGGGTTGGTTTGTCTTCAGGCACAGTCGGCGCGCTCGGTGTGGGACGGCGTCTATACATCCGCGCAGGCTCAGCGCGGGGGTACGCTGTACGCGGCGAACTGCGCGTCGTGCCATGGCACCGAACTGAACGGTGGTGAGTCGGCGCCGCCGCTTACGGGAGGCGACTTTCTCTCCAACTGGAACGGCCTGACGGTGGGCGACCTGTTCGACAGGATTCGCGTCTCGATGCCGGCGGATCGGCCCGGACGGCTCAGCCGGGAGCAGGATGCCGATATCGTTGCCTACATGCTCAGCGTGGGTCAGTTTCCCGCGGGCTCGGCGGAACTCGAGCACCAGACGGAAACGCTGAAGCAGATCCGGCTCGATGCGGCGAACCCGAATAGCGGGAAACAGAAATAGTTTCTCGCGGGCGCCTACGTAATCGACAACATCATCCGCGCGCGGCGGCCCGTGTTCGTACGGCTCATGCCTGTTCACGATGATGATAGAATCCAATCCAATGAGACCGGTCACTGGTGGTACGGTTGTTCGGCCGCGCGGTTGGGTTAGCGATCGATGGGGCACTACTGGCAGGTGCTCCGCGAGCAAGGCGGCTGTTTGGATAGGCGTGTTCTATCTGGGTACTGGAATCCTTCCGGCTCAGGATCGCGCTAGCGACACCAATCCGATGGCGAACAATCCGGATGCCGTCGCGGCCGGCCGGAGGCTTTACGATCAGACGTGCCAGGCCTGCCACGGCGGGGAAGGACGCGGAGATCGCGGCCCAGCGCTGACGACCGCGACGCTCCCACACGGAAGCGGCGATGGCGACCTCTTCCGTAACATTCGGAATGGGATTGCCGGTTCGGGAATGCCCGCGTTTTCCATCCTGACTGCCGATCAGATTTGGCAACTGGTGAGTTACATCAGAAGTCTGAACGGTGCTGCAACGGCGTCGCCGAATGAAGTTGTGGCGGGAGATGCGGCGGCGGGCGAGACGATTTTCTTCGGCAAAGCCGCCTGCAGCGGTTGCCATCAAGTGAACGGACGCGGCGGCATTGTGGGGCCGGATTTGTCGGCGGCGGGAAAGAGCTCGGCTCAGGCGCTGCGTCTGAAGATCGCCGATCCGAATGCCGACTCGGGCGGGCGGGGCCGCCGCGGACCGGGCGTCGTGGTGGTCAAGACTAGCGACGGCCGCGAAATCCGGGGGGCTCGGCGCGCTGAGGACACCTATTCACTGCAGATGGTGGATATCTCGGGGAAGCTGCTGCTGATCGACAAAGCGCGGATCACCGAGGAACGCTACGAGTTCAAGTCGCTAATGCCGGACAATTACGCCCAGCGCCTGACGGCGGCTGAAATTCAAAACGTCGTGGCTTATTTGAAGACACTCGGCGCGCGCGACTTTGCGAAGACGATTCAAGCCGATATTTCCGGCGGCTTGACACCCGGATTGACATTCGACCGGCTCCGGCATTCCAGCGCCGAGCCGCAAAACTGGCTCACTTATTGGGGCGATTATCAGGGCCGGCATTACTCGGCTTTGAAGCAGATCAATACGTCCAACGTGCGGCAGTTGCAGGCGCGCTGGTCGGCGCAGTTGGTGGGCCCGTCGAGCCTCGAAGCCACTCCGCTGGTGGTCGATGGCATTATGTACACCACTGGGTCGCCGGGAACCGTGGTCGCGCTCGACGCTAAGACGGGTCTGCAGATCTGGAGGTATCAGCGCCAGCAGAAGGTCGTCAATCCTTACGAAATCAATCCTTTCAATCGAGGCGTCGCGGTGCTGGGAAGCCGGGTGTTCTTTGGCACGCTGGACGCCGCGCTGGTGGCGCTGGATGCTCGCACGGGGTTGCCGCTGTGGGAAGGCCAGATCGACGATACTCTCAAGGGCTACAGCCTTACTTCAGCTCCGCTGGCGCTCAAGGATAAGATTGTCGTCGGCATCACCGGCGGCGAGTTTGGCGCTCCCGGTTATGTGGACGCTTACGATCCGGCCACGGGGAGGCGCTTGTGGAGATTTAACACCATTCCTGGTCCAGGCGAATTCGGGCACGATACCTGGAAGGGCGACAGTTGGAAGCACGGAGGCTCGCCCGCGTGGCTCACGGGCAGCTATGATCCGGATCTGGACGTGCTTTACTGGACCGTCGGCAACCCCGGGCCCGATAGCGACGCGGAGATTCGCAAGGGGGACAATCTGTTCTCGTCGTCGGTGGTCGCGCTCGATCCGAACACGGGCCAGCGCAAGTGGCACTATCAGTTCACTCCGGGGGACAGCCACGATTGGGATGCCACTGAGGATGTGCTGCTGGTGGACCGTCCGTTTCATGGGCAGAACCGGAAGCTGCTCCTGCAGGCGGATCGCAACGGGATCTTCTATGTTCTCGACCGGACCAGCGGGAAGTTTCTGCTGGGATCGCCGTTTGTCCACCAGACATGGAACGCCGGCTTCGACGAGAACGGGCGTCCCCGGATTGTCCCCGGCACGGACGCTAGCCCCGAGGGCGTCGCCGTGTATCCATCTGGCGGGGGCGGCAACAATTGGAGGTCGCCGTCGTACGATCCCGCTACGGGTTGGATGTACCTGGTCTTTTCGGATTCGGGCCAGCGATTCGTTCGCACGCCGGAGGAGTATGAGGCCGGGAAGCAATACTGGTCGGGTCGCGGCACTCCGATCCCGGGAGAAACGGCCACGGCGGGCGTCATGGCGATCGACCCGGAGACGGGGGCCGTGAAGTGGCGCTATAAAATCGCACAAGCAACGCTGGGTGGAGGCGTGTTGGCTACCGGCGGCGGGCTGGTGTTTGCGGCCACCGGGGATGGGAACCTGATCGCGTTGAACTCCAAGACGGGCGCGCCGTTGTGGCACTTTCAGACCGGTGCGAGAATCGGCGCATCGCCTATGAGCTACTCGGTGGATGGGCAACAGTTCGTCGCGATCTCAGCAGGCAGTGTGCTGTACAGCTTCGCACTGCCGCAGTAGGAGCGCGGTCCCATTCAGATTCCGCTGGAGCGGACCCAGAAGCTCTCGGTCCACTTGGCGCCGGGGGCTAGCGTTTGCAAACCGGTGTATTTGCCTTCGTGCTGCAAGTTGACGGCGCTGGTGATGCCGGTCATCGGCTCGAAACAAATAAAGTCGCGGGTTTGTCCTGCCGGTGGGGGAGGTTCCCAAATTATGGCAACGGGATATTTGGGTCCGAATAGCGTCTCGACTTTCATCCCCTTCGACTCGATGGAAAAATGCGCGCGGCCTTCGGCGTCGCGATCTAGATCGGTAAACCCGGTATCGAGGTTGTGGCCTTTGAGGGGCAGCGGATTCGGCAAGTCGAGAGGTTTCAGCTCTCCAGTGGGGATTAGACGATCGTCGGCGACCACTATCTTGCGGGCGGGAAGCGTCGCGAGCCACTCGTCTCTTGGGACATCGGGTATGCGGTAATACGGATGAAATCCGAGCACGACCGGCATGGGGTCGGAACTCAGGTTGGTCACCGTCACGCGCACTTCTAATACGCCGCCGCGAAGCCGGTAGGTCATCTCGTATTCGTGCGCGAAGGGCCACTGCGCCATCAGATCGGGGTTCTTCCAGAATTGGAGCCGGCTGGTCACATGCGCGGATTGCCGGTCGACTGCTACTTCCATCACTTCCCAGAGCGGTGAAGTGGCGAGCATCCCATGAATGGGCAGCGCACCGCGGACATTGCCTAGCGTCATGTTGAACGTATATTTCTTGCCGTTGGCCCAGAAATCCTGCTCATCCAGGCGGTTCGCCCAGGGCGCCAGGAAGGGAATGCCGCCCAGCTCAGGCTGCTTCTGAAATTCGCCGACATCAGCAGACGGGAAGTACAAAATGTTCTTGCCATGTACTTTCATTTCGTAAGCCCGGTTCCCGATCGAGGGCACAATCGAAACCTCCACGCCTGCCGCGGCATCCGTGAGACGAACGATGGCGACGCCATGGTCGGACGTCTTCTGGGCGGTGTAATTTTGAGCGGCGTGAATTTGAACGGTGGACGCGACCGCGAGCGCGAACGGCAATGCCCCGATTTTCATGGATCGAGTGTATCTCATTTTAGGAAGTGCGCGACGGGCGTGCCAGGCGTCATACTAGAAACGTGGCCGGCCACGAGAACGAACTGGAGCAGATTGTCGCGGAACTAAACCGGACCATCCGGGTACGCGACTCCCATGAGGCTTCCAAAACTGCCGGGTCGCTGGATCATCTGCTGGCTCATGCCGTGCGCCGCGGCGCATCGGATCTGTTGTTGATTGCGGGGGCGCCGGTGATGCTTCGCATTGGGGGAGCGCTGGCCCCTGCAAGCGGTCCACTGTTAGATGCCACGGAAACACGGGATCTACTGGTGTCGGCGCTGACCCAACCGCAGATTCAGGAGCTGCAGCAGAACAAGTTCGTAGATTTGTGCTTCAGCCGAGAAGGGATCGGCCGTTTCCGTGCCAATGTGCACCACCAACGGGGAACCATTGCCGGGAGCATCCGTATCCTTCCCGAAAAAATCCCAACGTTTGAAACACTGCACTTGCCTGCCGGCCTGCGTCGATTGGCGGAGGCCCGTCAAGGTTTGGTGCTCATCACGGGGCCGACGGGTTGCGGAAAGAGCTCCACGCTGGCTGCGCTGGTGGACATCATTAACTCGCAGCGCCATGATCACGTTGTGACGCTGGAAGATCCCATCGAGTTTGTGCACACGAACCGGAAGTCGGTCATCGAGCAGATCGAGGTGGGGCATGACGCACTCGACTTCGCGAACTCTCTGCGCAGTATTTTGCGGCAGGATCCGGATGTGATTCTGGTGGGCGAAATGCGGGATTCCCAAACCATCGCCACGGCTCTTACGGCGGCCGAAACCGGGCATCTGGTCCTTTCGACGTTGCACACCAATGACACCTCGCAGGCGGTATCCCGCATTCTCGATTCGTTTCCGTCCGGCAACCAGGCGCAGATCCGGCAGCAGCTTTCGCTGGCCCTGCTCGCCGTGGTCGCACAGCAGTTGGTTCCGTCAGCCGCAGATAGCCGGCGGTATCCCGCAGCGGAGATTCTGATGGCCAGCAGCGGAGTGCGCAGCCTGATCCGAAAGGGCGAGGATCATCAACTCTACTCGGCGGTCGCGACGGGACGCAGCGATGGGATGATCACCATGGAGCAATCCCTCGCGGAGATGGTTCGCAATGGCCGTATTAGCCGGGAAATCGCAATGGCGCACTGCTTCCGCGCCGACGATTTGCTGCAATACTTGCGGACATAGTGTAGTGCGGCAAGCGGAATGACAATTTATCCGGGGGTGCCAAAACGCCAGGCTGAAAGCCGGCGGCAGCCTGAAAAGGCTGTCCCACCATGGACCGCAAAACCGATGGTACTTTAGCCGAACCGGAGCGATGGCGCGAACCGTAGGTAGTGTCCTGTTAGATAGGACACTACCGAACCGTAACAACCCTTGCATCGGAGAACCGATCCGAGTAGCATGAGCCGATCCAGAAGCTTCCAGACAAGAAGGGGACGCGATGACAGGCACGGCCAAAGTCTTATCCAGTCTTTTCGTGACGTGCGCGGTGGTTTGGGCACAAGGCTCGACGGCTCAAATCAACGGCACGATCAAAGACGCTACTGGCCTCGCAGTTCCCGGCGCTGAGGTCAAAGTCACCCAGACCGCTACGGGCGCGATCCGGACGGTCACGAGCGCAGGGGACGGCGGTTACGTCTTACCCAATCTGCCTATCGGGCCGTACACGCTGGAAGTGGTTAAATCCGGCTTTAACAAATATGTGCAGTCAGGCATTGTGCTCCAGGTGGACAGCAATCCCACCATCGACGCGGCTCTGCAGGTCGGCTCCACTAACGAACAGGTCACTGTGCAGGCCGATGCCGCTTTGGTCGAAACGCACTCCACCGGTATCGGGCAGGTCGTGGATGCGCAGCGCGTGGTTGAGCTGCCCCTCAACGGACGAAATCCGACCGAACTCATCTTTCTGGCGGGAATGGCCAACGTCGGCTCGGGCGCGGCGGTGGGCACCATCAGTTCGGTGCGCAACTATCCGACCGTGGTTGTGTCGGTGGCGGGCGGTATCGGCAACGGGAACACATATTTACTCGATGGCGCGAACCATAACGATGCGATCAACAACCTGAATCTGCCGCTTCCGTTCCCGGATGCTCTGCAGGAGTTCAAGGTCGAAACCAGCGCACTTCCCGCGCAGTACGGCCTGCATTCGGCCGCCGCGATTAATGCCGTGACTAAGTCCGGCGCCAACGCGTATCACGGCGACGCTTTCGAGTTCCTGCGCAACGGCGACTTCAACGCGCGGGACTTTTTCGCCACCTCGCGCGATACCTTAAAGCGCAGCCAGTTCGGCGGAACCATTGGCGGACCGGTCCTGCCCCGGTTCCGGAACAAGCTCTTCTTTTTTACCGGCTATCAGGGCACGATTCAGAAGTCTTCTCCTCCGTCGACCATCGCGTTTGTTCCTACGTCCGCCATGCTGAATGGAGATTTCACGCAATTTGCCTCACCCGCTTGCAACGGCGGCAAGCAGCTCACGCTGTCGGCGGCTCAAGGCTTTGTGGGCAACCAGATCTCGCCTTCCCGATTCAACCCGGCGGCGCTGAATATCGAAAGCCATTTGCCCGTCGCCACGGACCCCTGCGGCAAGGTGATCTTCGGACTTTTGTCCAACTCGACTGAGAACCTCGGTGTATCCAGAATCGATTACCAGAAGAGCGAAAAACACTCCCTATTCGGGCGGCTCACGGTTTCGAATCTCGATGCACCTACCACTTACGACGGGAAAAATGGGCTCACCGACAACACGTCCGCACTGCACGACCGCGTCTATTCCCTAGCGATTGGAGACACGTACCTGATCGGAACTAATATCGTCAGCTCGTTTCGCATCGGCGCGAATCGCACGGAGCTGCCGAAAATTCCTGACGACTTCGCCTCGTGGAAGAGTCTCGGAGTGAATGCGGTGAACCTGCTCGCCAACAATCCTCGCATTACGATTTCCGGAAATGGATTCACCATCGGTGGCGGCAACGACATTCTTAACATACCCAATACGGGCCCCAATCCGAACGTCGCCGAGGACCTCAGTTGGGTTAGGGGCGCACACCAACTCGGGTTCGGCGCAAACTTCATGCGCACATCGATGAACCTGCAGTCCGGAATCAACGCCACCGGGCTGATGACTTTCAACGGAACCGTAACCGGCGCTCCTTTGGCGGATTTCCTGGTGGGGCAGGCCGTATCGTGGGCTCAAGGCAACCCGAACTATTTCTACAACCGCCAGCATTACATCGCACTCTACGCGCAAGATACTTGGAAGGTGAATTCCCGGCTGACCGTCAATTACGGAGTGCGGTGGGAGCCATATCTGGCGATTTACAGTAAGTATGGCCTCTATAACCATTTCGATCAGAGCCTGTTTAATCAAAATGTGCATAGCGTTGTGTATCCGAACGCGCCGGCCGGAGAGATTTTCCCGGGAGATTCACAATATACGGCCGGCAACGGCGTAGAGAACATGCGGCTGAACAAGTTTGTGCCCCGCATCGGGCTGGTCTGGGATCCCCGGGGCGACGGTAAAATGACTGTTCGCGCGGCCTACGGAATGTTTACGGACCGGGCTAACATCTACTCGCTAACCGCTTTCGGACAAGACGCCCCTTATGGCAATGTCATCACGCTGGCCAACGTGAATCTGTCTAATCCCTGGGCCAATTATCCGGGCGGCAATCCTCTGCCGATTGCGCTCACCAAAAACATCACGTTCCCGGCCTTTGCCGCCTATGTCACCCACCCGCTGAACTTCCAACCTACGTACCTGCACCAATGGAATCTAAGCGTGCAACGGCAGGTCGGAACAAATTGGCTGGTAACCGCGAACTATCTGGGCAACAGCACGATTCATCTGATGACGGCAGCCGAACTCAATCCGGCTGTGTTTCTCGGAACTGGTCCCTGCACCATTCCGGGGCCGAACGGGACCGTAAACAGCTATCCCGTTTGCTCCACCACCGCGAACACCAATCAGCGCCGCCGTTTGTATCTGCAAAATCCCTCGCAGGGACAGTATTACTCAATTGTTGCGGCAGCCGACGACGGAGGCACGGCTAGCTACGAAGCCTTATTCCTGTCCGTCCAGAAACGCCTGGGCCACGGTACCAGCCTGCTGGCGAATTACACATGGTCGCACTGCATCAGCGATGTCTGGAACGTGTTCACGGGGAACAATGGCGTGTCCGGCGTCACCCCCGGTAACCGGCGCAACGATCGCAGCAACTGTGCGCTCTCCGATCAGCGGCAGGTATTCAATCTCTCCGCCGTGGCTACATCACCCGAGTTCGGCGCTCGGACGCTGCGGCTGCTGGCCAGCCGTTGGCAGATCTCGGGTATCATTAACGCGAAGTCGGCGCAATTCTTCACAGTGATCACAAATGCCGATAACGCTCTGAACGGTGAGACTGCCGTGCAGCGGCCGAACCTGGTGAACACGAATCCCTACGCTTCTAATCAAGGTCCCGGCGGCTGGATCCTGCCGTCGGCGTTTTCGGCGCCGGCTCCTGGCACTTATGGCAATCTCGGCGCAAACAACCTGAAAGGTCCCGGAGTCTTCCAATTCGATGTGAGCCTGTCACGAACCTTCCGTCTCCGCGAAGCGCAAACGATCCAGTTGCGGGCTGAAGCCTTTAATGTTCTGAACCACGTCAACTTTAGCATCCCCGTGGCGACGCTGAACAGCGGGAACTTCGGCCAGATCACCAGCGACATCAGCGGCACTCAGGGGCTGTCGGCCGGCGATCCGCGTATCGTTCAGCTAGCGTTGAAGTACGTTTTCTAACCGGCGGGCCGACGCGGCGGCGTTGATGAACCGCATGAGCCAAACTTGATTGTGTGTGAGCCGGTTTGGAGACGGATCGCGCGGAATGCCAAGAAGGGACTAGCAGCGGTTATCCTGAGGAGGCAAAGATGTCAGACCCTGCGCCGCGATCCGCAAGGCTTACTGTTCAACTTGTCGTTGTTCTGGCGAGCGCCGCGCTGCTATTTCCTCCTGCTGCAACGGCTGAGCCCCAGTCGCTGACCGCAACTGACAATTCTTTACCGAGCGGGCTGGTTGTGGTGATTCAAAACAAGCCGGGTCAAGCCCTGGATCTACGAGCATTGAATAATTCCTACATTAGTGGCGTCGCGTTGCAAATCCACTGGCGCGACATCGAGCCGGTCCAAGGAAACCCGGATTGGTCGAAGCTGGATCAACTGTTCGCTGCGGCGCAAGCATCAAAGAAATGGGTACAGCTCCTCATCTTTCCTGGCTTTTTTTCTCCTGCATGGGCTCTGCAAGGGGCGAAGACCGAATCGTTCGGGTTGCAGTACGGACCCGGCAAAGGTGGGGTTGAGAGGCTTCCGATGCCGTGGGATAAGGTGTACCTTGGCCATTGGTTCGCATTCCTAAAACAAGTGAGCGACCGTTACGGAAAGTCTCCGGCTTTTAGAGTGATCGCCGCTGACGGGCCGACATCGGTTTCCGCGGAGTTCACGTTGCCAAGCACGCCGGAGGATGTTAGGATCTGGCGCAGCGTCTCGTACACGCCACGTAAGTATTTGGATGCCTGGCAAAACGTCTTCCAAGTGTTTGCCGCCGACTTTCCTAATCAGTACATTTCTCTGTCATTGGGATTTGGTCTTAATATTAATGACCGGGGCCAACTGGATGCGCGCGAGCGGGTGCGCACCAAACAAGCAGTTATCGACCAGGGAATTAGTCTGTTGGGACGCCGCTTTGCGCTTCAGTACAGCAATCTCGACGGAAATGCAGGCGCGGACCAGGGTCCCCCCGGGACCGCGCTGGTTATGGGTTATAACGGACGTATCGTAACGGGTTTTCAACTGCGAACGTCTTGCGAGCGCAACAGCGGAAACATGGGCGCGGAAGGAGATCCTCCGCTCGCTTTGAAAAGATCAATCGATAAAGGGACGGCGCGGAACAATAGCGGTCACCGAATTAATTATCTGGAAATATACGAACCCGACATACTTGCAGAAGAGATGCAACCAGTTCTTCGTAATGGGGCCGCGCTCTTCGCGAAGTGACGTCTGCGCTGCGACTCGGTACCCGATTCGAGCGGCCTCGGGCTTAGTTCTTGAGACTGGCCTGGCCGCCCCAGCCGGTCGGCATGCCGTTGAGTAGCGCGGCCGGTTTCATGGGGCGGCCGGCCGGTCGAGCGGCTCCAGTCTGACGATGGACGCACCGTGGTTATTGCCCACCCAGAATGTAACGGGAGTCGTCGAGTTGTCAACGAAAACTCGACGCACATTCGTAAACCGAGGCAGGAGATACTCGATGAAGGCGCCTGTCCGCGGATCGAGGCGCTGCACGGTGTCGCTGAACTCCCCGCCGGACCACGCGTCACCATTCTTGTCGGCGGTCACATCGTAAGGCCATGAGCCGGGCGTCGGCGCGGGCCATTCCTCGAAACGTTCGGCCTTTGTATCGAACATTCCGATCCGGTCGGCGCGGTTCTCCCCGAACCAGAGCCGGCCTTCCGCGTCCAACATGCCGCGGCGTGGACCGGAGCCGCGAGTCGGCGTCGGATGCAGGGTGATCTTGCCGGTTTTTGCATCGATCCTTCCGATGTGCTCGCGTCCCATGACGGTGAAGTACACGTTGTTCTGCGGGTCGGAGATCACGTCGTAGATGTTGGGCCGAGGGATCGAATACGGCGTGAACACCTCGAATTTTCCGGACTTCACATCCAGACGCAGCACTGTGTAAGTTCCCGCATCTTGCAACCAGACCTTGCCGTCCACATTATGATGTTGCGGGCTGACCTGATTTACCTGGACATGGTCTCCGTTCAACTCCGGAGGCAGACTCCAGGTCTGAAACTTCTCGGTCTTCTGGTCGAATTTGGCGATGCCTGCCTGGAATTGCATCCCCATCCACAGGTTTTCCTCCTCGTCGAAACGTAACGCCAGGATGCCCGTCGGCGAGCCGGGCTTCAGCAAAGGCACTGGGTATTCGGTGGCCTGTCCCGTGCGCGGGTCCAGCTTTCCCAGGATCTGTTCGCCAAAACTGGCGTACCAGACCATGCCCTTGGAATCCACGACTACATCATGGGGCTGCCGGGTCTTCTTCGGAAGATCGTACTCCGTATAGACGACCTGCGTCGCTTTGCCGGTGGGGCGGGGGTGGGGCTTGAACGAATACTTCCACTGAGGAGCGGAACTCAGATTGATAGAACTGAGATACTGAGCCTGCTGCCGCCAGGCTTCCTGCCGTTGCTCCAGCGGGTCTTCGCCGCCTCCGATGCGCGGGGCGAGAAGCTTCTGCGGCATCAACGGGAACGAGAGCTGCGGGTAGGTCGACATGCGTTCGATGACCGGCACGAATCCGTGGGCGTCGTAATGCGAGCGTGCGACCCGCTCCAGCGTATGACAATGCGTACAGTTCCGCACCGAGGCCTTTTGTTGCTCCGTGCCGGGCAGGCTGGCGAACCAATCCGCATTCGAGAGTTGCGACGCCGGGTCCTTGGCCTTGCTGAGCTTGAGATCCGCTGTGACGGTCTTGTCAGCAGGAGTCTCAACGGCGCCCGGGCCCTCCAGATCGTAGCCCACCGCCCGGATGCGAAGGGAATACTGTCCGGGTTGCAACTTCGACGACGGGAAGCGATACAGGCCTTCTCGATCGCTGACCACGGTGATCGTGAGCGGGGAACCTGCCTTCTTGGCGCTGACAAGCACCCCTTCCATGGGGCCTTCTTCGGTCGAGGTTACGCGCCCGGTCAGAGCGACTGAGGAGTGAGTCTGAGCGGGAAGGTTGCTGGGCGTGGTTTGAAAAAACACAAAAGGGGGTATTTACTTGACTCAGGTGGCCCCAACCTGTAGCATGGCCGGCTGTGGAGGAGTATCCCCGGAGTCTGGCCGATTTCGAGGCTCGGTTCGACACCGAGCAAGCGTGTCGGGAC
>Ga0116223_10000973_pt1 | contig 31656 bp, 29 predicted proteins | sample Sb_taG_3_FD_90092 | JGI IMG/M metagenome (GOLD analysis project Ga0116223, IMG submission 90092) | Peat soil microbial communities from Weissenstadt, Germany - Sb_50d_a_PC metaG | ecosystem: Environmental > Terrestrial > Soil > Wetlands > Peat | place: Germany: Weissenstadt | collected 2010-09-21 | reverse complement strand
GCCAAGGGATATAGTCCACGCCGTTCTGCTCAGTCGTACGATCGGGATAATAGCTGTATCCGTGCTGGGCCGCGTATTGCTGGTCGTAGCCACTGTAAAGATAACCTTCCCAGCCCCATTCCTCCGGCGCCACCACCTTGGCGGCGGAATCGATCGCCTTCACCGCGCGCGATGTGTGGATGACCTTGTCGCGGATCTCTGTGGCATGCGGGCCGACCGGATGCACGTCGCGATGAGTGGAGAACCAGATGCTGGGCTCGTTATCCATGATGTAGTGTCGGAGCCCGCCCTTGGCGGCGCCGCCCCATGTCGCCACCAGATGCTTAACCCAAGCCTGTTCGGCGGCCGGCGTATCGGGCTGGTTTGCGTCGTCGGGATTGTTGTCGACGATGTCGGTCGAGCAGTCGGTATGGATGCCGTCACCGGCGTCGGCGAGATAAGGATCGACTTGGCACTGGGCTCCGTATTTGGCGACTGAAAAACTCGGCAGGATCGCCCGGTTAGGCCCTAGCTTCGCGACCCAGCCGATCATCGGGATGGTCAGCATCGGAGCCGCGCCGGCGGATTTGGACTGGCGGATGAAGGTATCCCCGTCCCCGCCGGGCGCGGCGCTCGTAGAGGGATAGCTCTCGAAGTACCAATCCTGGCCGAGATTGGTCGCGTTAAGAAGCCAATTATACATGCTTTCGCTGTTGCCGCCCGAGCGGTTGAGCGGCACGCCCAATTGCGTGAGATCCGCTGGAGCGCCGAAGGCTACCCCATAGATCAGCGGGCTGATCGCGTGCCGCCCTGTTGCAGCGTCGATGGCGATGGTGATCGTCAGATTGTCGGCTCGGGCCGGCGCCGCCGGGGCCACTGCCGCGAGCAAGGCGGCTGTTGCAGAGCGGATCACCCACGTGATGTACCACGCGTCGGGTCGTTGGTGCTGCCGATCGAGCCACTCGCGATAGGGCGCGTGAAATTGGCAATTCGCATCGGCCGCGCACTTTAGCATGTTGATGTCGGCGGCAAGCACTATCGACCCTCTAACAGACCGGTGCGCACGTTATGTGGCTATCCTGGATCGCACGTGCCAGCGAATCACTATGGCAATCATGCGAGTGAGAAAAGGTCATTGCGCGTGATTGTGCAATTATTTCTGCCTGAAGATGCCCGGGTTGTGCGCCATGCGCCCGAAGCTTTTAGCGCCGCTCAATTCACCCCATTCTGCAGGCTATAATCGCAACGGATCGATTATTTCTAGAAATGAAAAGCAGCTGATTTGGGCGGAAGGCATGCGTTGCCAGAGCAAGGTGCGCAAAGCGCTTAGTGCACCCCATAACTGGCGAACTCTTCCACAATGTCGTTCTTGACAGCTTTAGCCGCGGCAATATCGGCGTTGCCGCTTGTTAGATCGCCCTTCTTCAGTTTGGCGAAACCCCGGCCGTATTGAGCACTAGGCAGCTTCCGATCTAATCTCAATGCTGCATTAAAATCTGCAATCGCCGAATCCCATTTGCCCAGCTTTAAGTAGGTAAAACCACGCGAATCTAACGTGGCCGCGACGTTTGGCTTCAATCGGATTGCCTCGTTGCAATCATCCAAGGCACCCTGCAACTCGCCGATGATAGCACGTGTCCAGCACCGCTCATTCCAAACCTCAGCTAACGTCGGCTGCAGTCGGATTGCTTCGTCGAAATCCTTCAAGGCTCGAGCATAGTCGCCTTCCTTCTGGTAAATTTCCGCACGGTTAGCAAAAGCGTCGGCATAATCTGGATCGACGTTGATCGCCGCAGCAAAATCCTCTATCGCGTGCTCATAATCGCCTTTCTTTTGGTAAGCCACGCCTCGATTGTTGAACGGCTTGGCGTAATTGAAATTGAGTTTGATTGCTTCGTTATAGTCTTGAATGGCTAAATCGTATTGCCCCTTTCCGGTATACGCGTTCCCCCGGTTGTTGTGAGCGATCGCCAACACCTGTGGATTATTCCACACCTGTGGATTATTGATGTCCGATTTTATTTACCAGCTCGGGCGTGCATATGAAAAAGCCAATAACCTCACGGCAGCGGTGGAGCAATACCGCAAAGCTGCCGATCAAAACTATGCAGCGGCACAGTTTGCTCTCGGTGGGCTGTACGCCAACGGTCAAGGGGTCCCCCAAAACGATCAGCAATACGTGTACTGGGTACGCAAAGCCGCTGATCATGGATATGCGGTCGCGCAGGACGCTCTCGGTTATGTTTATTTGGAGGGTCGAGGCGTTCCCGAAGACGATCAGCAAGCCGCCGCATGGTTTCGCAAAGCGGCCGACCAGGGATACGTGGCTGCGCAAAACAAGCTCGGTTTTATGTACCAGAACGGTGATGGCGTCCCCAAAGACGATCAACAAGCCGTCGCGTGGTTCCGCAAAGCTGCTGCTCAGGGATATGCGCCTGCCCAAGACAGGCTTGGCTTTATATTTCAGAACGGTGAAGGCGTCCCCAAAGATGATGAAAAAGCGCTCGCATGGTTGCGCAAAGCTGCGGATCAGGGATACGCGCCTGCACAAAACAGGCTCGGTTTTATGTACCGCAATGGTCAAGGCGTACCCAAAGACGATCAGCAAGCATTAGCATGGTTCCGCAAAGCCGCTGATCAGGGATACGCCCTTGCCCAAAACAGTCTCGCCGCGATGTACGCGAACGGTGAAGGTGTCCCCAAAGATGATCAGCAAGCCGTGGCTTGGTACCGAAAGGCCGCAGAACATGGACTCGCGGAAGCTCGATACAGCCTCGGTCTCGCGTACGCGAACGGCCAAGGCGTCGCACAAGACACTACACAAGCCGTCGCATGGTTTCGCCAAGCTGCTGAACAGGGTGTAAAAGAGGCGAAAGCAAAGCTCGACGAGCTTGAAGCATTGCAAAATGCAAGTGGAAAGCGCTGAATGCTTGAACCAAGTCGAATTAATAACGTCCGCGCAAGGCCAAAATGGAACTTCACGGCTGAAATTGGTTATAGACTATATAAGAGTGAGTAATTTCGCTCCGGGTGTTGATCGTTAGCAACGAACGCACGGCCTCCACCGCTTAACCGTTCCATGGTTCCGACATGACCGTCACGCTGAAAGACCTCAAGGTGAAACTGTTCACGGATGGTGCTGATAAGGCGCAAATCCGAGAAATGGCTCAGTTGTCCTGGATCAGGGGCTTCACCACCAACCCCACGCTGATGAAATCGGCCAAGGTCTCCGACTATCGGTCGTATGCGCGCGAGCTAGTCGAGGTAGCGCCTGACCGTCATATCTCATTCGAGGTATTTTCCGACGACATCGCGGAGATGGTGGCCCAAGCGCGCGTGATCAGCGCTTGGGGCGCTAATGTCTATGCCAAGTTGCCGGTGACGACGACGCGCGGCGAGCCGCTGTTCGAGGCGGTGCGCGCGCTGGCGCAGGACGGCATCAAGGTCAATCTGACGGCGGTGTTCACGCCCGAGCACGCCGCTGCCGGGATCGACGCGCTGGCCGGCGGCGCACCGGCCAGCGTATCCGTATTTGCCGGCCGGCTTGCCGACGCCGGGATCGATTATCGGCCGATCATGCGTGACGCGGTTACGCGGGCGCGCAAAACCGCGAATGTCGAGATCATCTGGGCGTCGACGCGTGAAGTTTTCAACGTGATCGAAGCCGACGAAATGGGCTGTCACATTATTACCGCACCCGCGGCTGTACTCAAGAAGCTGCCGTCGCTTGGGACAAAAACTGCGGCCGAATTGTCGCTTGATGCGGTCAAGGCATTTCGCGACGATGCCGTTTCGGTCGGCCTGACGCTGCCGATCGCTCCGGCCCGCGCTGCTGAGTGACAAGCGTAATTCTTCTGTCATTCAAGATCCGAGCGACCGATAATAAACGCCGGCAAGGATCGCTGGCGCAACGGAAAATCCACGTATCCGCGCTCTGCTCACGCGCGGTACCGAACGGATCGATCCGCTCGGTATCGGGGTTTACATCGACGAGGATTACGCCTTGATTGACGCCTCACTGCAGCGTTCCAGGCGCGTTCGCGCGTTGGGACCGCTGGCACGTGCCGCTTTTTGGGAGTGCATCGCTATCCCGACATCCGCATACAGTGCCGTGATCTCGCCGAAAGAATCGCTGCGAGCGCATCGATAAGCGCGCGAGTTGACCACGAGCCCCCAGCGAACACTGGGTACGTAGCAAAGAGGGTGGGTGGGAATTGCAGCGGCGAATTGGGTTAGTGAATCGATGACGAAATCAGTCTTAGGTATTATCGGCGGATCCGGCATCTATGATTTGCCGGGCCTGACTAACGCCCAAACGAGGACCATCGATAGCCCATGGGGCCAGCCGTCGGCGGCGCTGCTTACGGGCGAGATTGCCGGTCTTCCGATCGTTTTCCTGTCGCGCCATGATAAGGGCCACAGGATTTCGCCGACTGATATCAATTACCGCGCCAATATCGACGTGCTCAAACGCGCCGGCGTGACCGATCTCGTTTCGCTCTCGGCTTGCGGCTCGTTCAAGGAGGATTTGGCGCCAGGCACGTTCGTGCTTGTCGATCAATTCGTCGACCGTACTCACGCCCGCGCTACGTCGTTCTTCGGCACCGGCTGCGTGGCGCACGTTTCGATGGCGCACCCGGTGTCGCCGCGGCTGCGCATCCATATTGCCGAAGCGGCCATGGCGGAGAACCTCCCCATCGTGCGCGACGGCACTTATGTGTGCATCGAAGGTCCGCAATTCTCTAGCCTGGCCGAAAGTCTCATTTACAAGAATCTCGGCTATTCGGTTATCGGCATGACCAACCTGCCGGAAGCCAAGCTCGCGCGTGAAGCGGAGATTTGTTACGCTACGGTCGCGATGGTGACCGATTTCGACTGCTGGCATCCCGATCATGATGCAGTCACCGTGCAGGACATCATCAAGGTTTTGCTGGCCAATGCGGAAAAAGCCAAGCGCCTGGTGGCGCGGCTGGCACGCGATTTTCCGCGCGAGCATGAGTTATGCCCGATCGGCTCCGACCGGGCACTCGACAATGCGCTCATCACCGCTCCAGAAGCGCGCGATCCCGAACTGCTCAAAAAGCTCGATGCCGTCGCCGGCAGGGTGTTGGGACGCTAAGTTGCCGGCCTCGACCGGCGTCTTTATGACCGGCTCGTCCCCAAGTGCTGCGATCCGATGCGGTCGTTAACGCATTGGCGTTCCGGCATTTGACAGCTATTCCTTCTTGTGAGAGTTGCAGGAGCGCCAGGTGGTTTCGCGCGAAGAGCGTGCAATGATCACGGTGAGTGATATGCAGCGGCAGGCGCGGCAATCGCGGACATAAATTGGCACAACCGATCATCCCCCTGATCATGTGCGGCGGCGCCGGTACCCGGCTTTGGCCCGCATCGCGCGAAAATCGGCCGAAGCAGTTCTTGCCGTTGTTCGGGCCGCTATCGACATTTCAGGATGCCATCCGTCGTGTCTCCGATCCGGCTTTGTTTGGTCGCCCAATTATCGTGACCAACGGCCAATACCGGTTTCTGGTGGCAGAGCAGCTCGCAGCGATCGGCGCGGAAGCGGACATCTTGCTCGAGCCGATGCGGCGCGATTCCGGACCGGCCATTGTCGCCGGCGCCGCTTATGCGCACCGGCGCGGCGGCGATCCGGTGATGGTGGCGCTTGCCGCCGATCATGTCGTGACCGATCCGGCCGCTTTCGCCAAGGTATGCAGGATTGCCGGTGAAGCGGCGCTGGAAAATCTCATCGTCACCTTCGGCGTGCATCCGACGCGGCCAGCAACCGAATACGGCTACATTGGTCCGGCACAATCCATCCGGCCCGGTTTGCATGCTATCGAGCGCTTCGTGGAAAAGCCGGACGCGGAAACCGCCGCCCGCTACGTGGCCGAGGGTTATCTCTGGAACTCCGGGAACTTCGTGTTCCGGGCCGGCTTCCTCTTGGAGGAATATCGCCGCTTCGAGCCGGAATCCGAAGCCGCGGTCGCTGCCGCAATTGCGGAATCTGGCACCGACCTCTCCTTCGTCACGCTGCAGCCGGAAGCATTTGCGCGCGCAACAGCCAAATCGATCGACTATGCGCTAATGGAGCGGACCACGCATGCGGCGGTCATGCCAGTGTCCTACGGCTGGTCGGATGTGGGCTCGTGGCAGGCGGTGTGGGAGCTGTCGGAACGCGACCGCGACGGCAACGCCGCCCACGGCCACGCCGTGTTCACCGATACGCGCGGCTCATATGTCGCCAGCGAAAAACAGCTGGTGGCGCTACTTGGGGTCGACAACGTGGTCGTGGTCACGACCGATGACGCGGTGCTGGTGGCGCGGCGCGAGGACGGCGAAGGATTGCGCCGCGTCGTCAAGAAACTCAAGGAGGTCGCGCCGTCGCTGACCGAAGATCACCTTAAAGTGCATCGCCCATGGGGATCCTACCAGTCGCTCGATCAGGGCGACCGCTATCAGGTCAAGCGCATCGTGGTGAAGCAAGGCGGCCGGCTGTCGCTGCAGTTGCATCATCATCGCGCCGAGCACTGGGTGGTGGTGCGCGGTGCCGCCCGCGTGACGATCGGCGACAAAGTGCAGATGCTGCATGAGAATGAATCGGTCTATGTGCCGAGCGGCGCGCGCCATCGCCTAGAGAACCCGGGCAAGCTCGATCTCGAACTGATCGAAGTCCAGACAGGCAGCTATCTCGGCGAAGACGATATCGTACGCATCGAGGACGACTATCACCGCTCATAAGTGTCGATGTCGTACTTTGGCGGTCGTACTCTCACGCGCCGGGGTTCGGCTTCGATCACCCATCACTGTCGCCAATCTTCGCGCAAAACGGTCTCGATCGATAACCCCGATTCCTGACCTATGAGCTGATCATTGTGCCTTGACCCAACCGCAGCTCCTGAGCTCAATAAGATATCTAACGGAGTCCACAAGGGAAATCTGCATGTGCGCAATTTGGACGATAACTTGATCGCTCGTTTGAAACCTCGGGCGGCACGGCACGGCCGCTCAACCGAACCTGAACGCGACTTGACGAAGGCCAACGTGTCCGCATTGCGGAGGAATGCGGCAACGAAATGAGTTCCGTTATGTGCCGCATCGCGGCGGCCGATAGCTTTGATGCGCAAGATCGGGACTGATAGGCCTGTTGACTGACGGCTATCTCGGCGAGGACACTATCGTGCTGATCGACGACGATGTCAGCGCGAAACAAAGCCAATTCGCGAAGATCGGCAGCAAAAGGTTGGAACGGGGAGGCGTCGATGGGTGCCAAAATGACGCTCGAGCGGGCGGTCGAGTTCGGCGCCGCGTGGAATAGCCATAATGCTGATCGGGTGGCCAGTTTCTTCGCCGACGATGGTGTCTATCACGCTTCGGTCGGGCCCGATCCGCTCGGCAAGAGCTACTACGGCCGGGAGGAGGTTCGTCGCGGCGTGCAGGCTTTCTTCGACCGCTTTCCCGACGGCCAATTCGAGAACCTGAAGGTCCAGGTGGCGGGTGACATCGGAACATTCGAGTGGGATTTTGTCGCCACCGACGCGAGCGGGCAGCGCGCACGCATTGCGGGTTGCGATCTCCTGGAGTTCGCCGGCGACAAAGTGGCCAAGAAAAACGCCTTCCGCAAAGGGCGCGCGTAATCGGCGGGAACGCTTTCATGGACGTCGCGGCACCACAGGGGTTTGGCTGGGACGAAGCGCTCAAGATCGTGCAGCGGGCGGAAGATACCTTCAACCGCGGCGATATCGACGCGATTCTTGGCCGCTACGCCGACGATGTCGTGATCCGCTTTGCGGGTATACCGGAAATAAAAGGAAAGGCTGCGGCGGAAAAATTTCTGCGCGCGCGCTTTGCCTGGCAGAAAAATTACCGGCTCAAAAAGACGTTGTTTATGGTCGAGGGTTTCAAGATCGGCGCCACCTACGCCGCGTCCTAGGACGACGCAAGAACAGGCAAACAGATGCTCGGCCACGGCGCGGAGTTTTGGCAATATCGCGACGGCAAGCTTGCGCTCTGGGAGGCCGCCTTAAATGTCTGGGAAGCGGGCACCGATAACTCGACAATGTTCTTGTCAGTTGAGGGTGGGGCGAGCAAAGGGCCAGACGTCGTTTCGGTTTCCTCGGCCCAAAAGCTTGGGCACGAAAAGGGTCTGGCCGACTTGGCGCCAAAAGGCACTATCGTGACGGCTCAGACGCTCGAAGGCCCCGTCATCGAGGTTAGCAAGGCGCTGAAGGCATCGCGCGAAGTCGGCATTTGCCTTCTCCGCGGGGCAAGGGTGACGTTGTTTGCCTTGGTCCCTGGCTGTTTGGCGCCGCGACGTTATCCACAATCCACAGACGCGGCCCCGACCCGCGTTCGCTCATTTTACCCGGCGTTGAAGTGGCAAAAGCAATAACCACCGTCCCCCTTGACCGAGGGTGGGCGTTTGATTTGGGCGGTCTGATCTTTACACCCCTCGGTAAATACGATATCCTGATATCAAATACGGGAGTGGCCAATGGCCCAGTTCGTCGTGCGCCATCTTGAAGAAGACGTGAAAGCCCGCCTGAAACGGCGGGCCGCCCGTCATGGGCGCAGCATGGAAGAGGAAGTCCGGCACATCTTGCGCGACGCGGTGAAGGGGCAAAATCAACGTGTAACCAGGTTGGGATCACGCATTGCGGCACGTTTTGCCAGAATGGGACTGACCGCGGACCTGCCTGAATTACGCGGTAAGGTTCCGCTGGCGGCGAAATTTGGTCGATGATCATCCTCGATACCAATGTACTGGCAGCGTTGATGCACACGGTTCCCGCCGCTCCCGTGGTAGCGTGGCTGGACCGCCAGCCCGCCGAGTCCGTCTGGATAACCAGCATCACGCTGGTCGAAGCACGGTTTGGCCTGGCGCTGCTGCCGTCAGGCCGGCGACGTCAGACGCTAGAAACGGCGTTTGATCGACTGCTGCAAGAAGATTTAGAAAACCGAGTGTTGGATTTCGACAGCGCTGCAGCGATCGAAGCAGCGGCACTAGCGGCCGTGCGGCAGAAAAACGGGCGGCCAGTGGATATGCGTGACACGCAAATCGCCGGCATCACGCTCGCGCGTCGCGCCAAACTTGCCACCCGAAACGTGCGGCATTTTGCGGATCTAAAGATCTCTATAGTTGATCCTTGGACGGCACAGAATCTATAACACTTTTTGGCGGCGCGCTGCCTGTTCTCGCGCGCTAATCCTTTTCCTCGTCGTGCGCACCATCGCCGATGACGAGCGCGGTGTCAGCGTGCCTCAGTCGGCCGTGATATTGTGCGTGTCACCCGATATATACTCGAGACGCCGGATCAACGGTTTCATTTTTCACAATTATTCCATCCCAAACCGCGTCTTGGGACGACGCAGAGACCGGCAAGCAGATGCTCAGCCGCTGCGCGGAGTTTTGGCAATACCGCGACGGCAAGCTCGCCTTGTGGGAAGCCGCGCTTAATATCTGGGAAGCAGGCACCGACACCTCGGAGTTATTTCTCTGAATCGGTGCGCCGTCGAAAGAGCATCGCCGGGCTTGAGGCGGCTATGCCGGCCGATCATTTTGCCGGCTGGGCCCCTACTTGGGCAGCGCGCCGAGCAGCGCCTTGTGAAAGACGTCCGGCGCCTGGATTTGCGGCGCGTGGCCGAGATCAGCAAATTCGATCAGTTGCGCGTGCGGCATGCGTGCGACGGCTTCCTTTCCCAGCACCGGATAATTACCGAGGGTCGGACGGATTTCGGGCGGCGCCAGATTCTTGCCGACCGCGGTATTATCCTTGTCGCCGATCATCAGCACAACCGGAACCGAGATTTTCTCTAACTCGTAGAACACCGGCTGCGTCATGGCCATGTCGTCGACCAGCGCCGCGTTCCAGGCGACGATGTCACGTCCTGGACCACGGTAGAGGCCGGCCAGCATCTGCACCCAGCGATCGTATTTCGGATCCCACGTACCGGCGTAATACGTCACGCGCTGGTATCCGCGAATGGCGTCGGCCGTAGTCTTAAGCTCGGTCTGATACCAGGCGTCGACGCTTTGCCACGGTACGCCCTTGGCTTTCCAGTCCTCGAGCCCGATCGGATCGACCAGCATCAGCCGGTCGAGATCGTCGGGAAATGTCAGCGCGTAGCGCATGCCGAGCATGCCGCCGAGCGAATGACCGATGATGGTCGGGCGATCGATCCCGAGCGAGGCCAACAGCGCGTGGGTGTTTCCGGCAAGCTGCTGGAAGGTGAATTGGTAATGCGCGGGCTTGCTCGATTTGCAAAAGCCGATTTGATCGACGGCGATGGCGCGGTAACCCGCCGCAACCAGCGCCGCAATGGTGTCTTGCCAGGTTGCTGCGCAAAAATTCTTGCCGTGAAACAGCACGGCGGTCTTGCCATTCGCGACCGTCGTCGGCTTCACGTCCATATAGGCCATGTCCATGGCCTCGCCTTGGGAGGTGAAGGTGAAATGCGACACCGGCCAGGGATAATCGAAACCCTCGAGCCGCGGCCCGTAGGCCGGCTCGTCGTCGGCGGCGAGGCAGCGGGAGGCTCCGCCGTCGGCTGCGGCGATGGCGATGCAAAGTAGCAAAAAGGTAGTCGAGCGCATGATTCGATGTCCGTTTAGCGCATGATCCGGAAAAGTGGACCCCGGTTTTTCCGAAAAGATCATGCGCCACTCTATAAGTTCCACCCCGCTGCCGCCCAATAGATTATCCGGTGAACGCGGCCCCGGCGCTTGTCGCCGCCGCCGTGCCGAAAAATTTCCTCGCGGATCGTTCGATGCCGCCGATTCTGGCGCGCCTTTTTGCGTGTAAGTATCGGAAGTAAAACGTGTTCACGCTTCCGCCCCGATTGGGTCGCCAGTCGGCTTGCGCCATGCTAGGGGAGAGTAAACGGGCGGCAGAGTCTTAAGGAGCCCTTCGGGTCATGGTTCAGGCGGGCGGGGTTGGTGGGGACGGTGCGTTGAAAGTGGGCGTGGTCGGCGTCGGCGTCATGGGCAGCAACCATGCGCGCGTGCTTGCGGAAATCGCTGGCGTCGAGCTGGTTGGCGTGGTCGACCCCGACCGCAAGCAAAGGGAACACGTCGCCCGCACGCTCGGCTGCGCCGAATTCGCCGACCTCGATGGGCTGATCCGCGCTGGAGTCGATGCGGTGACCATCGCCGCGCCGACCCATCTTCATCACGACCTCGCGCTCAAATGCGTTGCTCGCGGCATCCACGTCCTGGTCGAGAAGCCGATCGCCCCGACCGTCGAGGAGGGCCGCGCCATCGTCGCCGCCGCGCGCCGCGCCGGTGTGACGCTGATGGTCGGCCATGTCGAGCGTTTCAACCCGGCAGTCGAGTCGATCAAGCGGGCGATCAAGGATCAGGACATTCTTTCCATCGCCATCACCCGCGTCGGTCCGTTTCCGCCGCGCATGTCGAATGTCGGCGTCGTCATCGACCTTGCGGTGCACGATATCGACCTGATCCGCTGGTTCACCGATTCGGAGATCGTCGAGATCCAGCCGCAATTGTCGAGCGCGGTTGCCGAGCGCGAGGACATCGCGCTGTTGCAGTTCCGCACCGCCTCGGGCGTGCTGGCGCATATCAACACCAATTGGCTCACGCCGTTCAAGGCGCGCACCATCCATGTCGCCACCCGCGACAAATACCTGATCGGCGATCTGTTGACGCTGCAGGTGACCGAATGTTTCGGCTTCCAGCCGGACGGCAGCTATTCAATGCGTCATCTCTCGGTCGGCTATGCCGAGCCGTTGCGCGCCGAGTTGCTCGCTTTCGTCAACGCCATTCGCAGCGGCCGCCCGCCGGCGGTGACCGGAGAAGAAGGCGTGGCGAGCCTGGAAGTCGCCATCCGTTGCCTCGATGCCCGCAGCACCGCCCGGTCGACCGCGCCGCAGCGCAAGGGACCGCGGCGCGTGGTGGGTTGATCGAACGTCCATCGAGCCGGAATCGAGCCGGAGCATTCTCATGAACAAGCGCGCCCGCCTTGACGAGCGGCCGATCCCGCTCATCGACGTCGCCGCGCAGCGGCGCCGACTCGGCCGCGCCGTCGATGAGGCGATCGCGCGCGTGCTCGCGCATTGCCAATTCATCCAAGGACCCGAGGTGAGCGCGCTAGAGAGCGAGCTTGCGGCGTTTTGCGGCGCCCGCCACACCATCGCCACGTCGAGCGGCACGGACGCGCTTCGCCTCGTGCTCATGGCGTGGGGCATAGGGCCGGGCGATGCCGTGATCTGCCCCGCCTTCACCTTCTGCGCGACGGCGGAAGTGGTGGCGCTTTGCGGCGCGACGCCGGTCATGGCCGATGTGGCGGCCGAGACGTTCAATCTCGACCCGGCAAGTTGCGAGCGCGCGGTGGTGGCCGCCAAGCGGCTCGGATTGAAGCCGCGCGCCATCATTCCCGTCGATCTGTTCGGCTTGCCGGCCGATCACGATGCCATCGCCGCAATTGCCGCCGCGCACGGCATGCAGGTGCTCGACGACGCCGCGCAGGCGTTCGGCGCGACCTACCGGGGCCGCAAGCTCGGCACGCTGGCGCCCGCGACGGCCACCAGTTTCTTTCCCGCCAAGCCGCTCGGCTGCTACGGCGACGGCGGCGCCATTTTCACCGATGACGACGCCCTTGCCGAGCGCCTGCGCAGCTTGCGGGTTCACGGCGAAGACGCCGACAAATACGACGCGGCGCGCATCGGCATTACCGGCCGGCTCGATACCATCCAGGCGGCGATCCTCCTGGAAAAGCTCAAAATCTTTCCCGAGGAGATCGTGGCGCGCAACGCGGTGGCGCAGCGTTACGCGGCGGGCCTCGGCGCCGTTGCGACGGTGCCGCGCGTCGGCAACCAATCCACCTCGGTCTGGGCGCAATACACCATCCGCGTTGCGCCCCCGCGGCGCGACGCGCTGGCGGCCGCGCTCAAGGGGCAGGGTATCCCGACTGGGATCTACTATGCCAAGCCGCTGCATCGCCAGGCCGCCTATCGCGACTTTCCGGTCGCCGACGGCGGCCTTCCGGTCAGCGAGCAGCTCGCCGGGGAGGTCATCAGCCTGCCGATGCACGCTTATCTCGAACAGCCGGTTCAGGACCGTATCATCGGGGCGGTGCGTCAGGCATTGGCGGGGTAACGGTCACCCCCGCTCATCCCCGCGCAAGCGGGAATCCAGGCGATGATTGCGTTGTGGCTGTGGACTGCCGGGTCCCGCTTTCGCGGGGACGAGCGGTCAATGCTAACAAGGCGGCCATGATCAACCGGATTCTCACCGTCGGCGGTTTTACGCTGCTGTCGCGCCTGACCGGCTTCCTGCGCGACATCATGCTGGCGGCGATCCTCGGCGCCGGCCCGGTCGCCGACGCCTTTTTCGTCGCCTTCCGGCTGCCCAACCACTTCCGCGCGATCTTCGCCGAAGGCGCGTTCAATGCCGCTTTCATCCCGGCCTATGCGCGCATCCGCACCCAAAGCGGCGCCGGATCGGCCGCGATGTTCGGCGACCGCATCTTCACGCTCCTGATCGCGACGCAGACGGCGCTGCTGGCGCTGGCGCTCATCTTCACGCCGCAGGTGATCGAGCTACTCGCGCCCGGCTTTTCCCGTGAGCCGCACCAGTTTGACTTGGCGGTGTCGCTGACGCGCATCACTTTTCCCTATCTCCTGCTCATCACGCTGGTGACGTTGTGGGGCGGCATTCTCAACGCGCTGCACCGTTTCGCGGCGGCCGCGGCCGCGCCGATCCTGCTCAATCTGTCGATGATGGCGACGCTGGCGCTCGCCGCGTTCTTCGGCGGCGCCGGCTATGCCGCGGCCTGGGGGGTGCTCATTTCCGGCGTGCTGCAGGCGGCGCTGGTCGGCGGCGATACGCTGCGCGCCGGCGCCTTCACCGCCTTTCGCGCTCTCCGCCTCGACGCCGACGTGCGCCGCTTTTTCAAGGCGCTGTTGCCGGCGACCATCGGCTCGGCCGGCACGCAACTGGCGCTGTTCGCCGACACCATCATCGCGAGTTTCCTCGCCACCGGCGCGATCTCCGCGCTCTATTACGCCGATCGCATCGACCAACTGCCGATCGGCGTTATCGGCATTGCCGTCGGCACCGTATTGTTGCCGGAGATGACCCACAAAATCGCGGCCGGCGATCACGCGGGCGCGCGTTCGGCGCAAAACCGGGCGATCGAATTCGCGCTGCTGCTGGCGATTCCCTGCATCGTCGCTTTTCTCGTGGTGCCGGACGTCATCATGCGCGGCCTGTTCCTGCGCGGTCGCTTCACCGCCGGCGATGCGCATGCCGCCGCACTGACGCTCATGGCCTACACGATCGGCCTTATTCCCTTTGTGCTCATCCGCAGCGTCGTCGCGCCGTTTCTCGCCCGCGGCGACACGCTGACGCCGATGAAGGCGGCGCTGATCGGCACCGCGGTCAACATCGTGTTCAAGGTCGCGCTGATGGGGTCGCTGGCGCAGGTCGGGCTGGCGCTGGCAACCTCGATCGGCGCCTGGGTCAACTTCATCGTCGTGCTCTGGCTTGCCGCGCGCGTCGGTCACATCGCCGCCGACGCCAAGCTGAAATCCTCGCTGGTCAAGCTGGCGGCCGCGGGCGCGGCATTGGCGCTGCTGCTCTTCCTGGCGGCGCCTCCGGTGGCCGCGGCACTATCCGCGTGGCCGAGATTCCGCAATGAATCGGAACTGATCGTGCTGGCACTGCTCGGCGGCGTGCTTTACGGGGCGCTGGTGCTCGCGTTGTTCGGACGCCGCTTTCTTTCGCTGATGCGCAGGCGCGCGCAGACCGTGCCGGGGGCGCCCATCGAGGCCTTCGCAGGCACCTCCCCCCCGCCCGCCGGGCCCGACGAATTGTGAGCCGTCGGGTGTCGCCGCGCCATTGCATCGCCACGGCGAATTGCTAGCCTGCGCGCCGACACCGAGGAGTCGCCATGTCACGAATCATAGCCATTATCGCGATGTTTGCGCTTGCCATGCCAAGCTTGGCGGCGGCGGCGGAAGAGCATCACGGCGGGCCGGCGCCCGCCAGAGCCGCCGCTCCGCGCGGACCGGCGCCCGGTCCCCGTGCCGTCCCCGGCGGTCCGCGTGGGGTGCCCGGCGGTCCGCGTGGTCCCGGTGCACGTGTCGGCCCCGGCGGTCCAGGCGGGGCGCAGTTCACTTATCATGGGCATCCATTCAATCGGGTGCACGCGGCGCCGTTCGTTTATCCGGGCGGCTGGGGTTATCGGCGCTGGGGCGTCGGCATGATGCTGCCCGGCTTGTTCCTGGCACCGCTTTATTATTATGCCGATTGGGCGGGACTCGGATTGCCGCCGCCGCAACCCGGCTTCCAGTGGGTGCGTTATGGACCCGACCTTCTCCTGGTGGATGTGTCGACCGGCCAGGTCGTGGACGTGGTTTACGGCGCCTTTTACTGAGCCGGGCGCGAAAATCGTCACCCCCGCCATTCAGCGGGGGTTGATGGGCCGGTTTTCGGTCCAGTCCCAGGTGCCGTCGTCGCGCTCGCGCACCGCCGCCTTCCAGCCGACCGCCTCCGCCCGGTGCTTGAAGTTCAAGCCTTCGGGAGAGTGGCGGGTGATGCCGTCAAAGACCGTGGCGATGAGCTGCGTCGTATGCAGCCCCATCGCCTCGATCGCCTGGTTGATGACGAGCTTTTGCATCATCAATTGATTGACCGGCACAGTGGCGATGCGTTGCGCCAGCGCCTCGACTTCCGCGTCGAGCTCTTCCGGCGGCACGGCCTTGAGCACAAGTCCGAGTTTTTCGGCTTCGCTGCCGGTGATCTTGTCGCCGGTGAACATCATCCGCTTGGCCCGCTGCGGGCCGAGGCGATAGACCCACATCGCCGTGGTCGGGCATCCCCACACCCGTACCGGCATGTAGCCGATCCGCGCATCGGTGCTCATGACGATGATGTCGGCGCAGAGCGCAATGTCGGAGCCACCGGCGACCGCGTAGCCGTGCACCTTGCAAATCACCGGTCGGTGCGAGCGCCAGATGCTCATGAACAGCTCAGTGTTGCGCATCATGAAGGCGTAGTCCTTCATGGGATCCCACGGCATGTCCTGCGTGACGCTGTTTCCGGCGCCGCCGCTGGCCTGCGCGTAATAGGTCAGGTCGTAGCCGGCGCAGAACGCTTCGCCGGCGCCCGCCAGTACGATGACGTGGATGCCCGCGTCGGCATTCGCACGCTCGACGCAGCCGGCAAGTTCGACCGGAACGTCGTCGTCGATCGCGTTCATCACATCGGGGCGGTTGAGCGTGATGCGGCCGATCCTTCCGTCCTTCTCGTAGATCACCTTGGGCAACGGGCACTCCTTTGATCAGCGGGCTGGCGCGTCATCCACGAACATGACGCCGCAATTCGTCGCGTGCTGGTGACAGAATTATAGCGCTTTGCTGCCGGCAGCCTCGGTCGGGTCCGCGTCATCGCGGCTAAGCCTGCAATACGGCAAGTGCGGCGGGAGCGACCTGCTCGCCCCATTCCTGCACGAAATGCCCGGCCTCGGCGAATTCCAGCGGCGGCGGGCAACCGCGAATATCGCGATGGAGCGCGCGCATCACGGTCGGCCCGAGCACCGGATCGGTCATGCCGATCACCATGACGCTTTGCCCGCGCCATTGCTGGCGCCAAAAATCGCGCGCGGCGCGCTCGATCGCGGCGCCGTCGCTGTCGGGAAATTCCGGTACCAGCCTCGGAAACTGCCGCACGCCGCCCTTATAGTGTGCGTCCGGATAGGGCGCGTCGTAGGCGGCGGCTTCCGCCGGCGTCAGCTGCGGGCAAGCGCGCGCCATCAGCTTGCCGATGGCCAAATTCGGATGGCTGTTGGAAAATGCCCGCCATTCCAGAAATCCCTTGGTCAGCGGCACCTCGCCGGTCGGCAACGCCGTGTTCATTACGATGAGCCGGCTAAATCGCTCCGGCATTTCCATCGGCAGCGTCAGGCCGAGGAGGCCGCCCCAGTCCTGCACCACGAGTGTGATGTCCTGCAGGTCGAGCGCGCGCAGGAAAGCGAGCAAGCTGTTGCGGTGGAAGTCGAAGGTGTAAACGCGATCGTCGGCTGGCTTGTCGGAGCGGCCGAAGCCGAAAAAATCCGGCGCCACCACGCGGCTTCCGGTCGCCAGAAAGTGCGGAATCATGCGCCGATAGAGAAAGCTCCAAGTCGGCTGACCGTGCAGGCAGAGGAAAACCGGCGCGGTTTTCGGTCCTTCGTCGAGATAGGCCATGGTCAGGCCGGAATAGCCCGCAAGCTCATCGCAGCTGTGCGCGCGCCAGGGGAAGCCGGGCAGGTCGGCAAAGCGCTCCGGCGGCGTCTTCAAAATGTCGGGCATGATGCGACTTGATGTGAACAAGGGACGGATGGCGGATATCCGGTCGCCACTCTAGCATCAATTCAACAACAGCGGCCGCCCGGTCACCCGAGCGGCCGCGTTTTTATGCTTTCTGCCGAAGCTCAGGATCGAACGACGGCTTTAGCTCCAGCGGATGGCGATGGCGCCCGCGATCGACAGCGCTCGGGTACGCACGCGGTTACCGTCGTTGCCCGATTCAATAATCCAGCTGCGGCCTTCCTCGCCGACGATCTTGCCGACGTGATGCGGCCAGACGACGACGGCGCCGATGCCGGGCGGGCCGGCATGCCCCCAATGGGCCCAGTTGCGCGCCAGATTGAATTGCGGCCCCGGATCGCTGCCGACCAGCTGCCGCATCTGCCAGCCGCACCAGGCGCGCGGGCGCCCGCCATAGCCGCCGCCGGACGCGCTCGGCCCCGATGATCCGTCCCAAAATGCGCCGAAAGATTCGCCGGAAGAGCCGCCCCATCGCGCGTCATGTTCGATACCGTGCCGCGCGCGATGTCCCCCCGCCTGCGCCGATTGGGCAAATACCAGTGTGACTGCGAGCACGGCCAAAAGAGCCGTCAAGTTCAGAGTCGTCAACTTCATCGTCGATAGTCCCCGGTTGTTTACGTTTCATATTTTCGTGTTTCCTCCCGAGACAAAAATCTCGCCCAAACCGCGAGGTTTGAGCGAGCATCGACAGACAAAAATGCCTCGCTGAGCGGCGAGGCGTGAGCAGTCATAGCATCCTGGTTGTTCTTCGAGCGTCCTTAATTTGCATGGCAAGTATTTGTTTGCTGCGCGCAGCAGACAAAATTCCGCCCCGATTGGGCGGCCGCAAACGCATCAACCAATTTGTTGATTCTGTGGCGGCGTTTATTTGAAGTTGGTCGACACGTCGGCGACCGGCTGCGATGAGTCCATCGTGATGTGTCTGATCTTGCCTTGCGCCGCGCCGAGCGCCTTGGCCAGATCGACGCCGTGGATCGACTGATCGTCGTAGGTCTTGAAAAACCAGCGCAGGTTCTTCAGGTCGGAGGCGCTGGTCCAGGTGGTGGCTTCGGCGTGCAACTGACCGTTGTCGATCTCGCGCACCGCTCCGAACGGAATGTCGAAGTTGTTGAGGATGTGAAACGCCTGCAAGACGGCCTTGGCCGCCGTGTCGGACGGTATCGCCGACTGGGCGAAGGCGACCGCGCGCACGAAGCGTGACGGCGGGGTGAAATCGCCCGGCAAACCGCGCAGGCCTGAGCCCTGACCCAATTGCGCCAGCTTGATGCCGCCGACGCCGATCGGCGGCACGTTGACGGCGCTAAGGTTCACGTAATTGCGCAAATTGGTCATGTGCCAGTCGAAGGTCGGCGAATTGGTCATGACGCCGAGCGGATTGTCGTAGATTTTGAGACCGTGCTCCAGCGGCTCGATCACCACCGATTTGCCGCTGCGGTCGTAGACCACGAAATGCACGGGCGCGGCCTGCTCGATGGCCTCGACCACGACCGGAACTAGCACCACTTTGTTGAAATTGGCTTTGACCTCCTCGACATTGGCGAAATTGCCCAGCAGCCAATTGCCGTATTCGTGCGGCGCCATCGCCCGCGCGGCGTTCTCCTTGGTCGCCTCCGTATAGCTGGCGTAGCCTGGGAAGTAGAACAGGCCGACATAGAGGCCCTGGTCGTTGAGGCCGTCGACGATGGCGGTGAGGCCCTCGGCGTTGGCGCCGAGGAATCCGTATTTCGTCGTGTAGCTGATGCCCTTGCCGCCGTCGGGCAATGAGCCGCTCAGCGCGGCGCCAGCGGGGACGACCAGCACTTCGGAGTGCAGGTCGAAGCCGAATTCGAGCGTCCGCGCGGCGATGACGCCGCCATCCTTGGCGATGAGCCGGATGCCCGTGCAGGCTTGCGCCGCCGGCACGACACTGAGCGCCGCGACCAAACTGCCCACAAGCAAGGAACGAAACATGATGCCTTCCTGAAAACCTTTGCGGTTGAGAGGAGGGGAACCTAGCCGTTGAACGGGCGATGAAGCAAAGTCAAAAGGAATTACGATGAGCAAGGGGATGCGGAAGAATATCTCATCCGTCTTAAATTGATTCGGTGCCGGTCAGATTTCGGCATGACATTCCGCATCCGTTTTATTACGTGCCGGCGCTCTGCGGCCTGGCGTCAGACTACCCCGCATTGACATTCGGCATACCGCGGGCGATCACCACGTGATGCAGGTCAAGCCGCAGTTGCAGCGTACTCCCTCCGCAGGTCTTATCTTTCCTCACAGCGTGCCCCCCGCGTTCGGCAGTTCGACCGAGGTCGCGCCCGGCATTTTGTGGGTGCGGCTGGCGCTGCCGTTCCGGCTCGATCATGTGAACATTTATTTCATCGATGACGGCGCGGGATGGGCTCTCCTCGACACCGGCCTCGGCGACGCCGCTACGCAGCTCGCCTGGCAGCCGCTGCTCGAGGGGCTATTGCGCCAGCGGCCGCTGACGCGGATCATCGCCACCCATTTCCATCCCGATCACGTCGGCGCGGCGGGTTTCCTGCTGCGGCGCTTCGACGTGCCGCTGTACATGGCCGCAACGGAATATCTGCAAAGCCTGAACATCCATCTCGATCCCGGCGCACTCGAAGCCGAGCATTACCGCCGCTTTTACCTAGAGCACGGACTCGACGTGGAAACGACGCAGCGTGTCGTCACCAGCGGCCACGCCTATCTGAAACTGACGTCGGGACTGCCGCCGACCTATCACCGCGTCGTCGCCGGCGATGTGTTGCGGATCGGCGGCCGCGCGTTCGAGGTGCTGACCGGCGGCGGCCATTCGCCGGAGCAGGTCATGCTGGTCTGCCGGGCCGACAAGCTGTTCCTCTGCGCCGACCAGGTGTTGGCCAAGATTTCTCCCAATGTCAGCGTGGTCGCGGTGGACCCGGAAGGCGATCCGCTGGGCTACTATCTGCGCTCGCTCAACGCGTTGAAGACGGATGTCTCAGGCGACGTCCTGGTGCTGCCGGGGCACAATCTTCCGTTCTACGGGCTGCACGCGCGCATCGATGAACTGATCGCGCATCACCGGGCGCGCTGCGACCTTATACGCGATGCCTGCCGCGCGGCGCCGCGATCCGCCGCCGAACTGGTGCCTTTTGTGTTCAGCCTCAAGCTCGATCCGCACCAGATGGGCTTCGCCTTCAGCGAGGTGCTGGCGCACGTCAATTTCATGCTGCGCCAGGGCGAGCTGAAACCGTTCGCCGGCGCGGACCGGATCGGAAGAGTCGTCGCCACGGAAGGGTAAGGTCGGGCTCAAGCTGATCTCTGCCGGCGGCAGGCGCGAAGTCTTCGCCTCGCCCGTCGGGAGGGGCGACATGATGCGCGCTTGCCCTCGTTCATGGGTTATCCCCAAAGCTAGAATCAAAATATTGACCGTGCGATTTTGATTGTAGACTCGCTCCGAATCGCCCGCGCGTGGGCGGCGGTCCAGTCTCTTATCAGCGTTGCTGTCGTGGCGATTTTCAGCGCGTTTGTCGTCGCGCCGATTGCCGTTTCCGCCGACTCTTAAGGAAGCCCGACGTGAATCGAAGAGAGTGGAATCTGCACGCCGACGAATTCGAGTCGGATATTTGCGACATCACCGTCGATGAAACCGACAATCAATTGAGCCGGTACGTCAAAGCGGTAAAGCCGTCATCGGATTCGGTGCTGGTCGATCTTGGTTGCGGCCTTGGCAGCTTTATCCAAAAGTTCGGCGACCGGTTCCACGAACGCGTCGGTATCGATTTTGCCTCGCGGATCATTGCGCGCGCCAAGGAACGTTGCGCGGGGCGCCTTAACGTCACGTGGCACGTCATGGATATCGCCAGGGCATCCGACGTTATTCGCGCACGTGCCGATCTGACGGTATGTTTTAATGTCATTACCTCGCCGAGTCCGGTAAAACGAAATGCTCTTTGGTCGTGCGTGAAAGAGGTTACGAAGCCGCACGGATTTGCACTCGTTGTCGTGCCGTCGATCGAGTCGAACAGCATGGTGGAAAAAAGAGAGGGCGGCGGCGGCCGAAACGGCCGACGGTCGCCTCCCGGTGACGGGCTGGTGAAGCGGGAGGACAGCTGGCAAAAGCATTTCAGTCGTCGCGAGCTTATGTCGATCATGTCGCAACGAGGTTTTCAGGTTAAGCGCATCGGCCGCGCGTATTATCCCTGGTCGACCGAAGGTCTCAGGAAACCCCGGTCCGATAACCAGCGCCCCTGGGATTGGATTTGTCTCGCCCAGCGAGCCTGACGATCGCAGGGAAACAGGAATTTCAGACGCGCTTGCGCTCCTGCGGCACCAGCGAGACCGTGAGCCGCTCGGCGCCGCGCAAAACGTCGAGCGCAATGTGTCTGCCGATCTTCTCGCCGGTGAGCGCGCGAATGAGATCGTCGGCGCCGGCGATGAGATCGCTGTCGAGACCGAGAAGAATGTCGCCCGCCTTGAGGCCCGCGCGATCCGCGACGCTGCCGGTTTCGACCGCGCCGACCATCACCGCGCTTTCCTGGGTGAGCCCGGCGGCCCGGCGCCGCCGCGGCGGGATCGCGGTCTGCTGCGCGGAAATGCCGATGAAGGCGCGGCGCACGCGGCCGTGACGCACCAATTCGCCGAGCACGAAACTTGCGGTATTGGCGGCGACGGCAAAGCAGATGCCCTGCGCGCCCATGATCACGGCGGTGTTGATGCCGACCACTTCGCCGCGCGAGGACACCAGCGGGCCGCCGGAATTGCCGGGATTGAGCGCGGCGTCGGTCTGGATCACGTCGTCGATCAGGCGGCCGCTGCGCGCGCGCAGCGAGCGGCCGAGCGCGGAGACGATCCCCGTGGTCACGGTCGAGTCGAAACCGAGCGGATTGCCGATGGCGATCACCAGCTGGCCGCGCTTCAAGCGCTTGGAGTCGCCGAGCGGCGCGGCCGGCAACGTCACCGCTTCGTCGACGCGCAACAAGGCCAGATCGGTGTCGGGATCGTCGCCGACCAGCCGCGCACGCAAATCCTGACCGTCGGCGGTGGTCACCGCAATGTGCGCGGCGGCGGTGCCGGACGCGCCGGCGACGTGGCTGTTGGTCAGGATGAGCCCGTCGGGCGCCACCACGACGCCCGAGCCGCTGCCGCCGCGGGATTTCTCGGCACGCACGGCAATGCCGACCACGGCCGGGCCCACGCGATCGACCACGTCGATGACGACGCGTGAATAGGCGTCCAGGAGTGCCTGATCTTCGGCCGGAACTGTCGGCGCGGCGGCGGCAGGCCCGCCGCCGCCCAAGCCGGCATCACCGAGGGATATGATCTTCACGGATGATCGCCATGAAATTGCACAAACTTTTTGGCCGGCATCAGCCGGACCGCACATATGGGAATTGCCGCCCGGCCAGGGAAGGGCGACGATTCCTGCTGCGATTGACCGCGGCAAACCCTTATAGTGAAAGGCCGGAAGCATCCGCGAAGGAGATTTCATGGCCAACGCCAACGTGGCGCGGCCTTCCGCCGCTCTCTTGATCCTGGCCGCCTGGTCCACCCTTTCCGGCTGCGGCCAGAGGCAGCAGCCGGCGGCGGTGCCGCCGCCGTCGGTCACCGTGGCCAAGCCGGTCGAGCGCACGGTTGTCGATCAGGACGAGTATGTCGGCCGCTTCGTCGCCATCGATTCGGTCGAGGTGCGCTCGCGCGTTTCCGGCTACCTGTCCGAGATCCATTTCACCGACGGCCAGGTGGTGCGCAAGGGCGACCTCCTGTTCGTCATCGATCACCGGCCGTTTCAGATCGTGCTCGACCAAATGCGCGCCAATCTGGCGCAGGCGCGCGCCAATCTCGCCTTTACCGAGGCCGATCTGGCGCGCGGCCAGGAGCTTGTGCACAACAAGACCATCACCGAGCAGACCTACGACCAGCGCACCCAGGCCAAGCGCGTGGCGGAAGCGTCCGTCGCCGCCCAGGAAGCCATGGTGCATTCGGCCGAGCTCGACCTTAACGAATATTCCGAGCTGCGCGCGCCGATCGACGGCCGCATTGGCGACCGCCGCGTCTCCGTCGGCAACCTAGTGACCGGCGGCAACGGCAGCAACACCACGCTGCTCGCGACCATCGTCTCGGTCGATCCGATCCGCTTCGAATTCACCTTCGATGAAGCCTCGTATCTGCGCTACCAGCGCTTCGCCGGAACGGACACGGAAATGGCGAACGGCCAAGGCGGCGTGCCGGTCGCGCTCAAGTTGATCGACGAACCGGACTTCCAGCATTCCGGCAAGATGGATTTCGTCGACAACGTCATCGACCGCTCCTCCGGCACGATCCGCGGCCGCGCGGTGTTCGCCAATCCGGACGGGCTGTTCACGCCGGGCATGTTCGGCCGCCTGCGCGTGCCGGGCTCGCCGCCCTACACCGCGCTCCTCTTGCCCGACGAGGCGATCGGCACCGAGCAGGCGCGGAAATTCGTGCTCGTGGTCGATGACGGCAGTGTCGCGCGATTGAAATACGTCACGCTCGGCGCGCTCGATGGCGGCCTGCGCGTGATCAAGGACGGCCTTGCCGCCTCCGACCGCGTCATCGTCAAAGGCCTGATGCGCGCGCGCAACGGCGTCAAGGTCACCGCGCAAGAGCAGGGCACGCCGGCGGCGTCCGCGACCAAAGACGCGCAGCAGTCGAAGGCGGAATAAAGGGAATGCGCCTTTCCCACTTCTTCATCGACCGGCCGATCTTCGCCGCGGTGATCTCGATCGTCTTCGTGATCCTCGGCGGCGTGTCGTTTTCGCGGCTGCCGGTCGCGCAATATCCGGAAATCGCACCGCCCTTGATCAGCGTCACCGGCCAATATCCCGGCGCCAGCGCCGAGGTCGTGGCCGCCACGGTGGTGACGCCGATCGAGCAGCAGATCAACGGTGTCGAGAACATGATCTACGTGGCGTCGAACTCGACCGCCGACGGGCGCTTCTCCATCGCGGTCAGCTTCGAACTCGGCACAAATCTCGATATCGCGCAGGTGCAGGTGCAGAACCGGGTCGCGGTGGCGACGCCGCGGCTGCCGGCCGACGTGCGCAATATCGGCGTCGTCGTGCAGAAAAGCTCGCCCGATCTGATGATGGTCGTGCACCTTTATTCGCCCGACAAGTCGCGCGATTCGCTATTCATCTCCAATTACGCAACGCTCGAGATCACCGACGCGGTCACCCGCGTCGACGGCGTGGGCTCAATCACGGTTTTCGGCGCCCGCGACTATTCGATGCGCGTGTGGCTCGATCCCGACCGCCTGCAATCGCTCGGGCTGACCGCGACCGACGTAACCAATGCGCTGCAGGCGCAAAACGTCCAGGTGGCCTCCGGCATCCTCGATCAACCGCCGGCCGCGAATCAGGGGGCTTTTCAAATCGCGGTGCAGACGCTCGGCCGCCTCGCCAACCCGGACGAGTTCGCCTCGATCGTCATCAAACAGACGCCCGCCGCGGTGGTGCGGTTGAAGGACGTCGGCAAGGTCGAGCTGGCGGCGCTCGACTATTCGTCGAATTCCTATCTCGATCACGACCCGGCCGTGGGGCTCGCCATTTTCCAGCGCCCGGGGTCGAACGCGCTGGCCACGTCGCAGGCCGTCAGGGCCTTGATGGAAACCCTGTCGAAGCGTTTCCCGCCCGGCGTGAAGTACGATATTTTTTTCGATCCGACGCAGTTCATCCTGCAATCGGTCGATGCCGTGATCGAGACGATCGGCGAAGCCACGGTGCTCGTCGTGCTGGTTGTTATCCTCTTCCTCCAGACGTGGCGCGCGGCGATCATTCCGCTGGTCGCCATCCCTGTCTCGCTCGTTGGTACCTTCTTTTTCATGGCCGCGTTCGGCTTCACGCTGAACAATCTGTCGCTGTTCGGGCTGGTTCTGGCGATCGGCATCGTGGTCGACGACGCCATCGTCGTGGTCGAGAACGTCGAGCGCAACATCGCGAACGGCCTTGCGCCGCGCGAAGCCGCGAAGAAAAGCATGGACGAGGTCGGCTCGGCGCTCATTGCGATCGCGCTCGTCCTCTGCGCCGTGTTCGTCCCTTCGGTTTTCATTACCGGCATATCGGGCCAGTTTTATCGGCAATTCGCATTGACCATCGCCGGCGCCACGATCATCTCGCTGATCGTGTCGTTAACGCTGTCGCCGGCGATGTGCGCGCTTCTCCTGAAGCGGCACGATCCCGCGCACCGCGACCGCTGGTGGGAGCGGCCGATTCACCGCTTCTTCGGCGCCTTCAATGTGGCGTTCAATGCCGTCGCCTCCGGCGTCACGTGGCTCGCCTCGCGCACCGTGCGCCGCGCCGTCATCATGGCGGTGATCTATCTCGCCGTGATCGCTTTCGGCCTCAACCAATTCCGCCACACGCCGCTCGGCTTCATCCCGCAGGTCGACGCCGGCTACATCATCATTGTCGTTCAACTTCCGCCGGGCGCCTCGCTGTCGCGCACCGACGCCGTGCAACAGCGCGCGGTCGATATCGCGCTCGCCGTGCCCGGCGTCGCCCACGGCGTCAACGTCGTCGGCTTCTCCGGCGCAACCTTCACCAATGCCCCGAATTCGGGCGCGATCTTCCTGACACTCAAGCCGTTTGCCGAGCGCGCCCGGAATCCGCGCCAATCGGCCCCCGCTATCCAGGCCGAGCTCAACCGGCGGCTGTCCAAAATCCAGGAGGGCTTTCTGGTCGCGGTGCTGCCGCCGCCGGTGCGCGGCATCAGCAATGCCGGCGGCTTCCGCATGATCATCGAGGACCGCGCCGGCCGCGGATCGGCGGCTTTGCAGGCCGCGGCGGCGGACATGATGGCGCGCGCCGCCCACACGCCCGGCGTCACCACGGTTTTCACGCTGTTCGAGACCTCGACGCCGCAGGTCTATCTCGAAATCGATCGCACCAAGGCGCAGCTCCTCGGCGTCAACGTGCAAGAGGTGTTCAACGCGCTGCAGGTCTATATCGGCTCGGCCTATGTCAACGACTTCAACCTGTTCGGCCGCACCTTCCGCGTCACCGCGCAGGCGCTCGACAAGGACCGCCGCGACGTGGCCGACGTGCTCAAAATCCGCGTGCGTAACGCCAACGGCGACACCGTCCCGCTCGGATCTTTCACCACCGTGCGCGACATTTCAGGACCGTTCCGCGTGCCGCACTACAATCTTTATCCCGCCGCTGAAATGGACGGCGCCGCGGCACCCGGCTACTCGCAGGGGCAGGGGATCGCGATCATGGATCAGCTCGCGGCGGAAACGCTGCCCGACGGTTTCGCCACGGAGTGGACGTCGCTCGCCTTTCAGCAAATCAGGGCCGGCAATACCGCCATGTTCGCCTTCGTGCTGGCGGTGGTGTTCGTGTTTCTGGTGCTGGCCGCGCAGTATGAGAGCCTGACGCTGCCGCTGGCGGTGATCCTGATCGTGCCGATGTGTCTTGTCGCCGCCATCACCGGCGTCATCCTGCGCGGGCAGGACAACAACATCCTCACCCAGGTCGGCTTCGTGGTGCTGATCGGGCTCGCCGCCAAGAATGCCATTCTGATCGTCGAATTCGCCCGGCAGCTGGAAGACATGGGGCGCAGCCGCTGGGACGCCGCCGTTGAGGCGACGCGGCTACGGCTGCGCCCGATCCTGATGACCTCGTTTGCTTTCATCCTCGGCGTCACCCCGCTGGTTTGGGCAATCGGCGCCGGCGCGGAACTGCGTCAGGCGCTGGGCACCGCGGTCTTCTTCGGCATGATCGGAGTGACGGCGTTCGGGCTGATCTTCACGCCGGTGTTCTATGTTATCGCCCGCTGGATCGCTTCGCTCGGGCCGCGGCGGGGGAAAAAGCGCGGGCCGACGACGCAAGCGGCCGAATAGATCAGGGGGAGGGTGCCTCGCTTGCGCCGACCCGCACAAAACGCACCGGCTCGTCGAGGCCGCGCAGCGTCGCGCTGTCTTCGGTCAAGTTGCGCCCGGACAAGACGCCACGGGCTTCAGCATCGGCGAGCACGGCCGCGGAGATGATTGCCTCGCCGCCGCGGCACTGATGTTCGAGCCGCGAAGCCGTATTGACCGCCGAGCCGAAATAATCGAGCACGTCGCCGGCGGTCACGGCGATGCAGGCGCCGAGATGCAGCCCGAGCTTGAGCACGATGCCGCCGTCGTTGCGGCCGCGGTTGAAGCCCGCCACTTCGTCCTGAATTGCCAGCACCGCCCGCACCGCGTCGGCCGGGTCCTTGAATGCCGCCATCACCGCGTCGCCCACCGTCTTGACGATGAAGCCGTTATGGCGCGCCACCCGTTCCGACAGGAAAGCGAAGTGCTCGCGCACGAGGTGGTAGGCCGTGGCATCGCCGAGCTTGTCGTATAGCTTGGTCGAGCCCTGCAGATCGGTGAACACAATGGCGACGCGGCCGATCTCGACTTCGTCGCCGGGCCGCAAAAGCTGTTCCGGACAAAGCCGGCGGAACGCCGGCATCGCGGTCACGATCTCGCCGGTGAGAGCGTCCTTCGCCCAATTGCGGTCCTCGATGACGAAGAACAGCGGCCGGCCGGTGCTGTTGTGGACGACGAATTCGCCCTTGTGGCCGCTCGCGCCCAACCGAATATCCGAGCCGGCGGCGGTCACTTCCGGAATAATCCCGTCGCCGCCGATGTCGGCTTCGGCCTCGCCGCCGGCCTCAACGGTGCGGAAACGATAGCGGCCGGCCGATAAAGCGAGCGCGAAACTCCGGCTCATGCCGGCGGCAACCTCGCCCTGAAATCGCACATGCGGGGTCGTGGCCGGGCCGAGCAGGCAAAGCTCGCCCTTGGGCAGCGGCCGCAGCCAAGGCTCGGGATGAAACGTCAGCTCCACATTGCGGGTGAAGTCGCGCCCATAATCGATATTGCAGGACGCGCAATGCGCGCCCTCGGGCAGTTCGTGCAGATGCCTGACGCTGGACTTGGCGCCGCGGCAGCGCGGACACAGCAAATCCCATCCCATCGCCAGGATGCCGCGGTTTTGCGCGGCGAGAAAAAGCTCGACGCAATCCAGCGGCGCCGCATTCCAGATGCGCGCCATCGCCAGCGGGCGGATAAACCGCAGCGCCACCACCGGCGCATGCAGGAGAAATTCGGCGAGCTTGGATGCGAGGCCGTGGCTCGCCAGATCGCCCTCGAGCCCGTCGATCAGTGCCACAAGACGGCGGCGAGCCGCGGGCCTTGCCGCCTCGCTTGTGCTGGCGCCGGGGATATGGTTCGGCACATCGCTCTCGGCGATCAGCTTCTCGATGGCTGTAAGCCGCCGGTTGCCTTCGCGCGTGATCTGGCCGGACAGCCTTGCCAATAGGCCCAGTAGACCGACGCACTCGATCTCGCTCGTGAAAACCAGCCGGCTCCCCGTGCCTTCGGGATATAGTTCAGTGCCCGCCTGGAAGCGGCGGAAGGGACCGCCGATGAAATCGCGGGTCTGCATAATGCGGCGGTTTTCCTGCCATTCGCTGAAGCCCTCCTCCCATTTGACCCGTACCGGGCCGACTTTGGCGCTGGCGAGGCGGCGCACGCGGCCCTGCGCGTCGATGCGTTCTTCCACTTGATAGGCTGGAGAACCGGCCAGCTCGTTCACTCGCGCCGTGTCCGCGACGAACGGCCAAATCGCCTCCGGCGGCGCGGCGAAGTGCCGTTCCTGATGATAGCGATAGAGGCTCTTCATCGTCAGGTTTTCCCGCCTTCTTCTTCCCTACGACGGAGCCGCTGCTCCGCCATTATGCCGCCCCGCTATTATACGGACGAGCAGGGATACAGTTTCGTGATTTCTTTCGTTCGCCACTTGCCCATAATCTGCTCGTGTCGGAATAACATCGTGAACTGCCATTCGGCCGTCAGGGGAAGAGCATCATGATCCGTACCGTATTCGCCGTTGCCGTGATCGCGCTAGGCATAAGTGTTGCCGTTGCCCAACAGGATCCGATTGCCGCCCGCAAGGCGCTGATGAAAGCCAATGGCGATCAAGCCAAGATCGGCCTCGCCATGATGAAAGGCGAAGCACCGTTCGATCTCGAAAAAGCCCACAAAATCTTCGCGACGTTCGAGGATGCGGCGGCGAAGGCGCCGGCGCTATTCCCGGAGAACTCCGTCGACGAGGCGACGGCGGATGATCCCTTCAGCGCCGGTCCCAAAATCTGGGAGAACCTGGCCGACTTCAAAGCGCGGCTCGCTAAGTTCGGTACCAATGCTAAGGAGGCCGCGGCCAAAGTCACCGACCTCGACAGCTTCAAGGCGGCCTTCGGCAGTATCGGCAAGAACGATTGCGGCGGCTGCCACGAGCAGTACCGCCTGCGGAAGAGCTGACCCGGCAACGATCCTCGCTGCGGGCTTGGGGAGGATCGGCGGGAAGGAACGGCGCCGCGATGCGAACGATGACGCTCATTGCCGCCTTTGTCGTGGTCGCTGCGATTGCGCTGCTCTGGATTGTGACCGTGCCGGCAACGGTGCCTCCTTCGGAGCTGCCGGCCTATACGCCCAATGTCGATAACGGCCGCACCATGTTCGACGTCGGCGGCTGCGCATCCTGCCATTCCGTCCCGGACAAAGACCCCGGCAAGGGCGAGCGGACGCGGCTCGGCGGCGGACTGGCACTGTTATCGCCGTTCGGCACGTTCTACGTGCCGAACATTTCGCCCGACGCCAGCGACGGGATCGGTGGCTGGACGGAGGCGGATTTCGTCACAGCGCTATTGAAGGGGACCTCGCCCGGGGGGACGCACCTCTTTCCGGCATTCCCCTACACGTCCTATCAGCACATGAAGCTCGCCGATGTGCGCGATCTCTTTGCCTATCTGAAAACGCCGCCGCCGGTGCCGGGCCGCGTGCGCGGACACGATCTGGCATTCCCCTTCAACATCCGCCGACTGGTCGGAGTGTGGAAGCTTCTCTTCCTCCACGGCGGGCCGTTCGTGCCCGATGCGTCGAAGCCGGCAGAGTGGAATCGCGGTGCTTACCTGGTGAACGGGCCCGGGCACTGCGCCGAGTGCCATAGCCCGCGCAACATCCTCGGTGCCATCATCGAGAGCGAACGCTTTGCCGGCGGCCCCACGCCGGACGGCAAGGGTTGGGTGCCCAACATCACGCCGGCCGGCTTGCAGCATGAGGATCCGGCTTGGTCGGCGAAGGACATCGCCAGCTTCCTTGCCGACGGTATGAATCCGGCCGGCGACTTTGCCGGCGGAGCGATGGTCGAGGTCATCCGCAACACCGCCTTGCTCGGCGCAGACGACCGCGCTGCAATCGCGGCCTATATTGCTTCGCTGCCGCCGCGGCAGGGCCCAAAGCCGCCCCCGAAGAAATGAACGGCGTCGTGGTGCTACGAGACGCCGAAAGCCTTGAATGTGATGATGGTGCGCGTGTCGGCAATGCCGGGGATGGGCTGCACCTTCTCGGCGATGAAATGACCGATATCGGTCGCCTGGTCGACATAGAACTTCACCAGCAGGTCGAAATCGCCGGCGGTCGAATAGATTTCCGAGGCAATCTCGGCGTCCGCTAGCCGGTTGGCCACCTCGTAGGATTTGCCGAGCTGGCACTTGATCTGCACGAAGAAGGGAACCATGCGCACCTCCGCCTCGGAACCGAAGGCTTATAGCAATTCGGATGCGCCGAATCGACCCGCCGTTCCGCCATGCGCTGACGCGCCGTAGGAGCGTGCCCGGCTCACCCGATCCTCAGCGTCTGGGCCGTCTATGCAATAATGACGAGCGCCGTCACCCCTGAGGACGGTGCGGGCAAATCCGGATAACTTTCGCCCCGGACTGCCGGAAAGACGATTGTGATGCATGCCCCGGTCGAAATCGCCGAGAGTGCCGCCAATATGCTGGCGCGGCTGCGCGCGCGTGCGCTGCGCGTGCATTGCATCACCAACACCGTGGCGCAGCAATACACCGCCAATATGCTGCTCGCGGTGGGCGCGGTGCCTTCGATGACCATTTCCCCCGAAGAGGTCGCGTCATTCGTCGCCGACGCCGACGCGCTTCTCGTCAATCTCGGCACTTTCGATGCCGAGCGGCGGGCGGCGATCGATGTGGCGATCCGTGCGGCAAAGGCGGCGCGCATGCCTTGGGTGCTCGATCCGGCATTCATCGATCGCGCGCCGGCGCGCGCTGAGTTTGCGCGCCAACTGGTCGGCCGCGCGCCCGCGGTGGTGCGGCTCAACACCGCGGAACTTGCCGCGCTTTCCGGCGGCGATCCGGCGGGCGATGCCGCAGCGCGCTTTGCCAAGACGCACGGCACCGTTGTCGCGTTGACCGGCGGCGTCGACCGCGTGACCGACGGCGTGCGCCGCGCGGTGATCGCCAACGGCGATCCGTTGATGGCCGCCGTCACCGCGATGGGCTGTGCCGGTTCGGCGCTCGTCTGCGCCG
>Ga0116223_10000971_pt1 | contig 31682 bp, 27 predicted proteins | sample Sb_taG_3_FD_90092 | JGI IMG/M metagenome (GOLD analysis project Ga0116223, IMG submission 90092) | Peat soil microbial communities from Weissenstadt, Germany - Sb_50d_a_PC metaG | ecosystem: Environmental > Terrestrial > Soil > Wetlands > Peat | place: Germany: Weissenstadt | collected 2010-09-21 | reverse complement strand
GTACTGACGCTATCGCTGTCGTTCAACAATGACGGGGCGCTCGGCTCGTTCTTCCGCTACATCTGCGACAACGGCACCTACAAGGCCTATTACGACGATCTCGTCGACGGCAAGGACAACAAGATCGACCTGTCGCAGGTCGACGTTTCCATGGACGGCATCGAGCTCGAGGATCGCGAATTCATCGCCGCGATCAAGGGCAAACGCGAGCCGAATTCGAGCCTCGCCCAGGTGCTGCCTGCCATGCGCGTTCTCGGCAAGCTCGAAAGCATCGTCGATCCGCAACGCAAGGCGCACGCTTAACGCCGCTCGCTATTTCATTTCAGGTCCCTATCTTTAATCTCGGGAACCAAGCCAGCCAGCCGGTATCGGTCCTCGATATTCAGGGCGACGGGACGACCATGAGCTCCGTTGACAAAGAGGTTTGGGCGTCCGGGCCTGCGTCCACCCGGGCTGCCGGTCAGAAGGTGATCAATCTCGCGCTGCAAGGCGGCGGCAGCCACGGCGCCTTTACCTGGGGCGTGCTCGATCGTCTGCTTGAAGAAAAAAGGCTGGACTTCGAAGGCATCACCGCTACCAGCGCCGGCGCCGTTAATGCGGTCGTGCTCGCCGATGGCTTGGCGGCCGGCGGCCGCCAGGGAGCGAGGGCCGCATTGCGGCGATACTGGCAAAGAGTATCCGACGTTTCGTCCCACGGTATCTTCAAGGCTTCGACGGCCGACACGGCGAATTCGGATTTCGGCCTCGAACGGTCGCCTGGTTTTTTATTTGTGGAATCGCTGACTTTTTTCGCGTCTCCCTATCAGATGAATCCGTTCAACTATAATCCGGTCCGTGACCTGCTAGCGGAGGCGGTCAATTTCGAGCGCGTACGCGAACAACAGGCCGTCAAACTTTTTATTTGTGCGACCGATGTGCAGACGGCCAAGGCGAAGATCTTCGCCGGCAAGGACCTTCACGTCGAGCACGTCCTCGCTTCGGCATGTCTGCCGCTGATGATGCATGCCGTTGAGGTCGATGGCGAATTTTATTGGGACGGCAGCTATTCGGGCAATCCTGCGATCTTTCCCCTGGTCTACGAATGCGAGGCGCGCGACATCCTCATGGTGCACATTACGCCGGCCGCGCGTCCGGGCATCCCGACCACCTCGCCCGCGATTATGAATCGCACGCAGGAAATCAGCTTCAATACCTCGCTTATTCGCGAAATGCGCACGATCGCGTTTCTGAACAAGATGATCGACAACGACCGAGTATCCGGGGCCAAGCGCCTGCTCATGCACTTGATCGAAGCCGAGGACCTGATCAGAGGATTTTCCTGGTCGAGCAGATTGAACGGCGACTGGGATTTTCTGATGCATCTTCACGAGATGGGCCGCGCGCGCGCCGACGAATGGCTGACGACCAATTTCGATCATGTCGGCACACAATCGACCGTCGATCTCGAGGAAAAGTATTTTTGATCGGCGCAAAGTTTTGCGGCAAACACTGCGCGGGATTGAAGGTTTGCTTCAACCATTACAATGAGCTTTGAGGACAAGGGAACCGGCGCAGCCGGGCGGAAGATCGTTAACCTGGCGCTGCAGGGCGGTGGCAGCCATGGCGCCTTCACCTGGGGCGTGCTCGATCGTCTGCTCGAAGATGAGCGGCTATCTTTCGAGGGAATCAGCGGAACGAGCGCCGGCGCTGTCAACGCCGTCGTGATGACGGATGGCTTGGCGGCCGGCGGCCGTCAGGCCGCGAAGGATGCACTGCGGGCTTACTGGCAAAAGGTGGCGGCGCTGTCGTCTCGCGGTGTATTCACGCCGTCACCATTCGACAAAGCGAATCCGGATTTCGGCCTCGAACATTCGCCGGGATACCTGTTCATGGAATCGCTGACTTATTTCATGTCGCCCTATCAGGTGAATCCGCTCAAGTTCAATCCACTGCGGGACCTTCTGGCGGAGTCGATCAACTTCGAGCGGGTGCGCCGGCAACAAGCGGTCAAGCTGTTTATCAGCGCCACCAACGTCAAAACCGCCAAGGTGAAGGTTTTCAATGGCAAAGAACTCGACGTTCAGCATGTCCTGGCTTCGACCTGCCTGCCGCTGATGATGCACGCCGTCGAGGTTGACGGCCAATACTATTGGGACGGCAGCTTTACCGGCAATCCGGCGATCTTTCCGCTGCTCTTCGAATGCGAGTCGCCTGACATCGTCATGGTGCACATTACTCCTGCTGACCGGCCCGAGGTTCCGACAACGTCGCCGGCGATCATGAATCGCATGCAGGAGATCAGCTTCAACACCTCGCTGATTCGCGAAATGCGGACGATCGCTTATCTCACCCGGCTCATCGACGCCGGCAAAGCGGATGGAGCCAAGCGCCTCCTCATCCATCTGATCGAGGCCGAAGACTTGATCCGCAAGCTGTCATGGTCGAGCCGGCTGAACGGCGATTGGAATTTTCTGACGCATCTTCATGGCTTGGGGCGTGCGCGCGCCGACAAATGGCTGGCCGCCAACTTCGACCGCGTCGGCGTCGAGACGACCATCAATCTCGAGGAAAAGTATTTCTGACCCGATTGCGGTGCGCTGCGGGCCGCCGCGGACCCCAAAAGCACCCTTCCGCCCGTTAGATGGTTAATCGCGTCTTAACCTCAGCCCTCCTATGCTATGGCGTCGGTGATGCGGCGGGCGGCCCCGCTGTGCGTGATGTATAGGATGACCCGCCAGGCTTCCCTTTCGCCGGTTCGCGCGCCCGATGCGCGATCGCCTTTCGTGCGGCTGCGCGAGCTGCTGGGCGACATCGCGCCGGGCAAGCCCGCGATCAGCATGGCGGTCGGCGAGCCGCAGCATCCGATTCCCCCTTTCGTCGGGCCGGTGATCGCGGCGCATATCGAAGAATTCGGCCGCTATCCGATGAACCGAGGGATGGACGCGTTCACCGAGGCGGTCGCCAAATGGCTCAACCGCCGTTACGCGCTCGATCGCCCGGTCGATCCGGCGAGCGAAGTGCTGGTGCTCAACGGCACGCGCGAAGGACTGTTTCTCGCGGCGCTGGCCGCCAAAAAATGGGTGACGCCGCGCGCCGGCCGGCCGGCCGTGCTCATTCCCAATCCGTTTTACGCGGCCTATTCCGCCGGCGCCATCGCCGCCGATTGCGAGCCGGTCTATCTGCCGGCGACCGTGGCTTCCGGTTTCCTGCCCGACCTCAATACGCTCACCGACGATCTTTTAGCGCGGACGGTCGCCTGCTATCTCGCCTCGCCGGCGAATCCGCAGGGCGCGGTAGCCGACCGCGCTTACCTGTCGAAGCTTGCGGCGCTGGCGCGGCGTTTTGGCTTCCTCGTTTTCTGCGACGAGTGCTATTGCGAAATTTACAGCGACCGGCCGCCGCCGGGGATGCTGGAGGCGGCGGCGCCGGATTTCGCCAACGCCGTCGTGTTTCATTCGCTTTCGAAGCGGTCGAGCCTGCCCGGCCTGCGCGTCGGTTTCGCCGCCGGCGACCGGCGCTTTCTCGCGGCCTATCTCGAGTTGCGCAACGTCGCGGCGCCACAGGTGGCGATGCCGGCGCAGCGCGTCGCCATTGTCGCTTATGGCGACGAGACGCATGTCGAAGAAAACCGCCAACTCTATCGCGAGAAATTCGATCTCGCCGATCGGATCGTCGGCGACCGCTACGGCTACCGCCGGCCGGCGGGCGGATTTTTTCTCTGGCTGAATGTCGCAGCGCAAGGCGGCAGCGAGGCGGTGACGTTGGCTTTGTGGCGCGAGGCCGGCGTGCGCGTCGTGCCCGGACGCTATCTGGCGCGCGAGCAGGCCGACGGCAGCAATCCCGGCGCCGATTACATTCGCGTCGCCATGGTGCAGAACAAAGAGATTACCGCCGAGGGGTTGCATCGCCTCGTCGCGGTGCTTGGTTAGAGCATGATCCCGAAGAGTGGAAATCGGTTTTCGGACAAGATCATGCTCAAACCGAAAAATCCAAGAGGAACGCGATGTCGATGATCGACCGCAGCCTCGACGGGATGGCCGTTTTTTCCGGCCAGGTCGGCGCCATTTTGCGGCGGCGGCTGCGCGAAGTCGCCGGCATCGCGCTGGTCAGTCTCGCCATGATGGCGGCGCTGGCGCTCGCCACCTGGTCGGTCAACGACCCTTCGCTCAGCCACGCCACCGACGCACCGGTGCACAATCTGCTCGGCCGGCCCGGCGCGATCGCCGCCGATCTGTTGATGCAGTTGCTCGGCTTGGGCGCGCTGGCGCTGATCCTGCCGATCGCGGTGTGGGGGTATCGGCTGCTTGGCCACCGGCCATTGCGCCGCGAGCGCTTGCGTCTGTTGCTCTGGGTTTTCGGCGCGGTGCTGGCGGCCGCATTCGCCTCGTCGCTGCCGCGGGGAGCGCATTGGCCGCTGCCTTGCGGACTGGGCGGAGTGGTCGGCGACGCCATGCTGCGCCTGCCGGTAGCTTTCCTCGGCATTCCGCTTGTCGGCACCTATCGGATCGCCGCGGCGGTCGCGCTCGGCATCGCCACCCTCGTCGCCTTTGCCGGCGCTGCCGGCATGATCTGGCGCGGACCGGCGGACGACGAAGACGAAGCCGCAATCGAAACCGAGGACGAGGGTGCGTGGATTACGCTTGGCCGGCTGATGCACGCATTGCTGAGCCTGCGCGCGCAACTCATGCGCGTTGTTCGCCGTCCCCGCGCCAAAGCGCCGCTGCGCGGCGAGGGCGCGGCCGCGCGACGCCTGGAGCCGCGTTTCGACGGGCGGCCGGATCATCGCATCGCCGAGGAGTCCGACGAGGAATTGACCGGCGCCCCGGCGCCGCGCACCGTGCGCAAGCCGCGTCCGCCCAAGCCGCGCCGTTCGAGCGGCGGCTACGTCCTTCCCCCGCTCGACCTGCTCACCCAGCCGAGCAAGATCGGCCGCGCCACCGTCAGCAACGAAACCTTGCAGGAAAACGCCACCGCGCTCGAAAGCGTGCTCTCCGATTTCGGCGTGCGCGGGGAGATCATCAACGCGCGTCCGGGGCCGGTGGTCACGCTTTACGAGCTCGAACCCGCGCCTGGTATCAAGTCGTCGCGCGTGATCAGCCTCGCCGACGATATCGCCCGCTCGATGAGCGCGCTTTCCGCGCGCGTCGCCGTAGTATCCGGAAGGAACGCCATCGGCATCGAATTGCCGAATCCGAACCGCGAAAAAGTCTTCCTGCGCGAATTGCTCGCCTCGCGCGATTATGCCGATAGTGCCGCCCGTCTGCCGCTGTGCCTCGGCAAGGGCATCGGCGGCGAAGCGATCCTCGTCGATCTGCAGCGCATGCCGCATCTGCTCATCGCCGGCACCACCGGCTCGGGCAAATCGGTCGCCATCAACACCATGATCCTCAGCCTGGTCTACCGGCTGCAGCCCGACCAGTGCCGACTGATCATGGTCGATCCGAAGATGCTGGAACTCTCGGTCTATGACGGGATCCCGCATCTGCTCACGCCCGTCGTCACCGATCCGAAGAAAGCGGTGGTGGCGCTGAAATGGGCGGTGCGCGAGATGGAGGAGCGCTACAAGAAAATGTCGAAGCTCGGCGTACGCAACATCGACGGCTATAACGCGCGCGTCGTCGAGGCGAACGCCAAGGGCGAGAAGCTCACCCGCACCGTCCATACCGGCTATCACCGCGAGACCGGCGAAGCGATCTACGAGAAAGAGGAGCTCGATCTCGAGCCGCTGCCTTACATCGTCGTCATCGTCGACGAGATGGCAGACCTGATGATGGTCGCCGGCAAGGACATCGAGGGCGCGGTGCAAAGGCTCGCGCAAATGGCTCGCGCTGCCGGACTGCACGTCATCCTGGCGACGCAGCGCCCTTCCGTCGATGTCATCACCGGCACGATCAAGGCCAATTTCCCGACCCGCATTTCCTTCCAGGTCACCTCGAAGATCGACAGCCGCACCATTCTCGGCGAGCAGGGCGCCGAGCAGCTGCTCGGCCAGGGCGACATGCTCTACATGGCCGGCGGCGGCCGCATCAGCCGCGTGCACGGACCGTTCGTCTCCGACGGCGAGGTCGAGAAGGTCGTGCGCCACCTGAAGTCGCAAGGCGTACCGGAATATCTCGAAGCGGTTACCGCCGAAGAGGAAGGCGAGGACGGCCAGGCGGTATTCGATTCGACCGGCATGGGCGCGGCCGAGGGCGGCGATCTCTACCAGCAGGCGGTGCAGGTCGTGACCCGCGATCGCAAGGCCTCCACCAGCTACATCCAGCGCCGTCTGCAAATCGGCTACAATCGCGCCGCCTCGCTGATGGAGCGCATGGAACAAGAAGGCATCGTCGGCCAGCCCAATCATGCCGGCAAGCGCGAGATCCTCGTCGAAGGCGCCGAGGATGATCCCTATTGAGAATCAAGCGGTCGCTCTTTAAGCGGTGAAGGCCGCGAATTCGCCATATCGCGCCGGTAGCGGTTTAAGTCTCGAGAGCGTTTGCGCAAGGATTTAAGGAGCGAGAGTATGGCGGCACGGGAGGCGCGGACCGGTCTTCTGGCGATCGCCGCACTGGCGCTGATGGCGCTCTCGGCCGTATCGGCCGCCGCCGAGGACGTGCCGCTGCCGACACCGGCGCCGCCGCGCGCCAAGGCCGCCGCCAGCCAGCCTTCATCCGCTGCCGCGCCGGCCGCAGCGCCCGCGGCCGGCGCCACCAAAAGCATTTTCCCGTTCTCCTTTTCCCTCGGCAAGCCGGCGGCGCCGAGTCCGGCGACCGCGTTCGATGCCAATCAGCGCGCTCTCCTCGACAAGATCAGTGGTTATCTGTCCGGCGTGCAGACGCTGGTCGGAAATTTCGTGCAGATCGGTCCGGACGGCCGGCGCGTCGACGGCACTTTCTCCATCCAGAAGCCGGGCAAGGTCCGCTTCCAGTACAGCCCGCCGAGCCCGATCGACATCATCGCCGACGGCTCCTCGGTCGTGGTCCACGACCGCTCGCTGGAGACGACGGACTTCTACCCGCTCTCGCAGACGCCGCTGCGCTATCTGCTGGCCGACCGCATCGATCTCCTGCGCGACACCGACGTGATCAGCGTTTCAGCGGACGACACCTTCATCACCGTGGTCATCGAGGAAACGCAGGTCATGGTCGGCACCAACCGGCTTATGATCATGTTCGACGCCAAGAATCTTCAGCTCAAGCAATGGACGGTGACCGATCCGCAAGGGCTCGACACTACCGTCGCTGTTTACAATCTCGACACGGCGAAGAAACCCGATCCCAATCTGTTCGTCATCAATTATCAGAATAATTTGAAATAGGGCTTGCGAAGCGAACCCGTCATGCCCGGCCTTGTGCCAGGCATCCACGCCTTAGCGGTTGTGCGAAGAAAGTAAGTCGTGGATGGCCGGGACAAGCCCGGCCATGACGCGCAAGATCACCGCGGCGGGGCAATCCCGATCAGCCGGGCGCCGCGCTGGAAGGTCATGTAGCTCCACAGCCAATTGAGCGCGACGACGAAGCGGTTGCGCAAGCCGATCAAAAAATAAATGTGCACGGCGCTCCAGAACAGCCAGCCCAAAAATCCGGTGATCTGCAAGGCGCCAAGCTTCACCACGGCGGATTTGCGGCCGATCGTGGCCAGATCGCCGAGGTGATGATAGGCGAACGGCGGCGGCGCCGGCCGGTTTTGCACCCGCGCGGCAATGACTTTGGCGACATAGGCGCCCATCTGTTTTGCCGCCGGCGCGATGCCGGGCACCGGGCGGCCGTCGCCGCCGGCGACGCATGCGGTATCGCCGATGGCGAAGATCTCCGGCCGGCCGGGCACGGTCAGATCGGCGTTGACCTTGATGCGGCCGGCGCGATCGGGTTCGGCGCCGATCCATTCCGCCGCCGGCGAGGCGACGACGCCGGCCGCCCAGATCACCGTCGCCGCCTCGATGCGGCTGCCGTCGAGCGAAACGCCTTCCGCGTCGCAGCCGGTGACGGCGCGGCCGAGCGCGATCTCGACGCCCATGTCGCGCAGCGAGCGGGTGGCGTAATCGGCGAGCGGCGCCGGAAAGGTTGGCAGCAGCCGCGGCCCGGCCTCGATCAAAACGATCCGCGAAGTGCGCGGGTCGATGCGGCGGAAATCGTGCTGCAACGTCCGCCGCGCAACCTCGGCGATGGCGCCGGCCATTTCCACGCCGGTGGCGCCGCCGCCGACGATGACGAAGGTGAGGAGGCGCCGCCGGGCGTCGTCGTCGTCCACCACCTCGGCGCGCTCGAAAGCGAGCAGGAAGCGCCGCCTGATCTCGGTCGCGTCGGCGATGTGCTTTAAGCCCGGCGCGAATGGCGCCCAATCGTCATGGCCGAAATAGGAGTGGGTCGAGCCGGTGGCGAAGATGAGATAGTCGTAGGCGAGATCGATCTGGCTGGTGTGCACGCGCCGCGCCCGCGCGTCGACCGCCAGCACGCGCGCCATGATCACGCGCACGTTTTTCTGCGCGCGCAGAATCGCGCGGATCGGCCAAGCGACGTCGGCGGGCGACAAAGCCGCGGTGGCGACCTGATAAAGCAGCGGCTGAAAGCAGTGATGGTTGTAGGCGTCGACCAGCGTGATATCGACATCGACTTTTGCCAAAGCTTTGGCGGCTTGCAGTCCGCCGAAGCCGGCGCCGGCGATCACCACATGGGGCCGCTGCGCTTTGGTCTGCATGACCGTCTCCCGCGCCGCCATCATAGGGTAACCTCAGGCGGGCGACGAGTTCCGTTAGCGCGTTTGGTCCGGTCTTGCGCCAGGTGCGCCGCTTTCGCATATAGATCGGCCGCCCATGCAAATCACCGTCACCACCTGGAACATCAATTCGGTGCGCTATCGCATCGATCTCGTCGCCAAATTCATCAAAGCGGTGCGTCCGGACGTATTGTGCCTGCAGGAGACCAAATGTCCGGACGACGCATTTCCGCGCAAACGCTTCAAGCGGCTCGGCTACGAGCACATCGCGCTCAACGGCCAGAAGGGCTATCATGGCGTCGTCGTGCTCTCGCGGCTGCCGTTTGAATCGACCGCGATCCGCGACTATTGCGGCAAGAGCGATTGCCGCCACGTCGCCATCGTGCTCGGCGAGCGCGCGGGCCTGAAGGACCCGATCACGTTGCATAATTTTTACGTGCCCGCGGGCGGCGACATTCCCGATCCGGCGGTGAATGCGAAATTCGCCCACAAGCTTTCGTTCCTCGACGAGATGCACTTAAACGAAGCGCTGCGGCCGGCGCCGTCCGCGCGCGCCATCATGGTCGGCGATCTCAACGTGGCGCCGCTCGAATGCGACGTCTGGAGCCACAAACAGCTTCTGTCCGTCGTCTCGCATACGCCGATCGAATGCGAGAAGCTTTTGCGCCTACAGAAGGCCGGCGGCTGGGTCGACGCCGTGCGCAACAAGGTGCCGGAGCCGACCAAGCTCTTTACCTGGTGGAGCTACCGCTCGCCCGATTGGACCAAATCCGATCGCGGCCGCCGTCTCGACCATATCTGGACATCGGATAAACTCGCCGATTGTGTCGCGGCGATCGGCGTGGTCAGGGACTATCGCAGCGCCCGTCGCCCGTCCGACCACGTACCGGTAACGGCGACTCTGGAGTTATAAAAAACTCGGGGGAGCGAGAGGGGGGCGCCATGTATCCCGGCAATCACGCGGTCACGCGCGCCGGTCAGCCGGCCTTCATCATGGCCAAGACCGGCGAGGCGGTGACCTATTCGGAGCTGGAGGCACGCAGCAACCGGCTGGCGCATTTGTTTCGCGCGGGCGGGCTCAAGCGGCTCGATCATTATTCGATCTTCATGGAAAACAATGCGCGCTATATGGAAAGCTGCGCCGCCGGCACGCGCGCCGGCCTGTTTTTCACCTGCATCAATTCGTACCTGACGCCGGACGAAACGGCCTACATCGTCAATAACAGCGAATCGAAAATCCTGATCATCTCGGAAGCCAAGCGCGACGTGGCGATGGCGGCGCTCAAGCAATGTCCCAGGATTGAGCTCTGCCTGATTGTCGACGGCAAGGGCGACGGCGCCCGGGTTCAGAATCTCGACGCGGCGACGGCCAAGTTTCCGGCGACGCCAATCGCCGACGAGACGTTGGGCATCGCCATGCTCTATTCGTCCGGCACCACCGGCCGGCCGAAAGGGATTTTACGGCCCTTGCCGGAACAGCCGCCGTCGCAGCAACTGCCGCTCTATGTCTTCCTCGACAAGCTTTGGCGCTACCGCGAAGGGATGATCTATCTGTCGCCGGCCCCGCTTTATCACTCGGCGCCGCAGGCGGCGGTCAGTCTCACCATCGATCGCGGCGGCACCGCGATCATCATGGAGACGTTCGATCCGGAGCGTTATCTCCAGCTGGTCGAGCAATACAAGGCGACGCACAGCCAGCTGGTGCCGACCATGTTCTCGCGCATGCTCAAACTGCCCGAGGCGGTGCGCCGCCGCTACGATCTGTCGTCGCTCGAATGCGCGGTGCACGCCGCGGCGCCGTGTCCGGTGCCGGTCAAGCAGCAGATGATCGCATGGTGGGGGCCGATCATTCTGGAATACTACGGCATGACCGAAGCGATGGGATTTTCCGCCTGCGACAGCGCCGAATGGCTCAAGCATCCCGGCACTGTCGGCAAAGTGCTGTTCGGCGAGTTGCATGTCCTCGATGAGGAATTAAAGCCCTGTCCGACTGGGACGCCGGGCACGTTGTGGTTCAAGACTGCAAAGCCGTTCGAATATTTCAACGATCCGGCGGCGACCGCGAAGGCGCAGTCGGCCGACGGTGCGATGAGCACGGTCGGCGACGTCGGCTATCTCGACGAGGACGGCTATCTCTATCTCACCGACCGCGCCACCTTCATGATTATCTGTGGCGGCGTGAATATTTATCCGCAGGAATGCGAGAATCTCCTGATCACGCATCCGAAGGTCGCCGATGCCGCCGTGTTCGGCGTACCCAACGAGGATCTCGGCGAAGAGGTGAAGGCCGCCATTCAGCTCATGCCCGGCACCGCGCCGGGACCGGAGATCGCCGAAGAGCTGATGGCGTTCTGCGCCAAGCACCTGGCGCGGCAAAAATGTCCGCGCTCCATCGATTTCGAGGCCGAGCTGCCGCGGCTGCCGACCGGCAAGCTCTACAAGCGGCTGTTGCGCGACCGCTATTGGCAGGGACACAAGACGCGCATTGTCTGAAACGCCGGCTTTCGACGGGGCCGGATTGCCGGACCGCTACTTCGGTTCGCTGCCGGCGGCGAGCGCGGCGCGGACGTTCTCGATGTCGCGCGCCCACTCATCGGCGCGCGCCGCGATCACTTCGCGCAGCCGCTGCGCAGCATCGGGATAGCCTTCGAGCATTTTGAGAAACATCGCGCGCGGCACGCGCAAAACCGTGGAAGGCTCGCGCGCCGTGACGGTGGCCAGGCGCGTGGTTTCGGCGAGCAGCGCCGCCTCGCCGAGCAGCGTGCCCGGCCCGGCGACGACATCCGCTTCGGCGCCCGCCTGCGGCCGCAGATTGAACGAGCCCTGCTGCACGATATAGGCGCCGTCCGCGGTCTCGCCGGCGGCGAACAGCACCTGGCCCGCTTCGACCCGGTAGCTTTCCGCGCCGATGGCGAGAATGCGCAACGCAGGCGCGCCCAGCCGGCGGAGAATTGGAATCCGCTCAAGGAACGCGATGTCGTCCTCGATCGTCATGGCGCGTCGCGGACTAGGGAACGAGCTTGTAGCCGCCGGCCTCGGTGACGAGGATGGCGGGGGTTGCGGCGTCCTTCTCGATCTTCTGCCGTAACCGGTAGATATGCGTTTCCAGCGTATGCGTCGTCACGCCGGAATTGTAGCCCCAGACTTCCTGCAGCAGCGTCTCCCGCGACACCGGCCGCTGACCGGCGCGGTAAAGGTAGCGCAGGATCGAGGTCTCCTTCTCGGTCAGGCGGACCTTGCTGCCTTTGGGGTTGAGCAAGAGCTTCGAGCTCGGTCGGAAAGTGTAGGGACCGATGGCGAAGATGGCGTCCTCGCTCGCCTCGTGCTGGCGCAGTTGCGCGCGGATGCGCGCCAGCAACACGGCAAAACGAAACGGCTTGGTGACGTAATCGTTGGCTCCCGATTCCAGCCCGAGGATGGTGTCGGAATCGGTATCGTGGCCGGTGAGCATGATGATCGGCGCCTTGAATCCGTTCTTGCGCAGGATGCGCACGGCTTCGCGGCCGTCGATATCAGGCAGGCCGACATCCATGATGACGAGATCGATCTGGCCGGCTTTGGCCGCCTGCACGCCCTTGGCGCCGTTTTCCGCCGCGACCGCTTCAAACTCCTCGTGCAGCGACAATTGCTCGGTCAGCGCTTCGCGCAGTTCGGCGTCGTCGTCGACAATCAGAATCTTACGGGTGTTAGGCATCAATCCGGACCCCCGCGGCTCGTCGTCCGCCGGTCAATGAAATGGCCACCAAGTGGTATCCCAGCAATTGCGCCGCGCCGCCTTTATCGGCGAAGTAGAACGATCGAGGATACAAGAGCAAGCAGGAGTTGGGAATTCGCCTCGAGGGAGCATGCGACGGACTAAGGTAGCCACCATCGACGTCAGCGTGCGACCGGGGCGGCGCTCGCAAGGCTTGATGCGCGCCGGTCCCTGGTGCGTGAAGGTGGCGCTCGGCCGCTCCGGCATGCGGGCGAACAAGCGCGAGGGCGATGGCGCCACGCCGCGCGGGCGGTTCCTGCCGCTGCGGCTGTGGTGGCGGGCCGACCGGCTTCCCCGCCCGGCGACCTTGCTTCCGACGAGGCGCATCGGGAATGCTGACGCGTGGTGTGAGGACCCGACCGACCGGCGCTACAATCGGCCTTTCCGGCGCTCGGCCAATGAACCAGGCGACCGGCTTTGGCGCGACGACGGGCTCTATGACATTTTCATCGAGATCGACCACAACGCGCGGCCACGTATTGCCGGCCGGGGCAGCGCGGTCTTCATCCACCTTGCGCGGCCCGGTTTCGCGCCGACCGCGGGCTGCATCGCGCTGCGGCGGCACGACCTGCTGATGCTTTTGCGCCGTATCGGTCCGAAGACGCGAATCGCCGTTCATAACTAGCCAGTGGTAGCGCGGGCGCCGAAGATAGCCGTGCCGACGCGGACATGGGTCGCGCCGAAGGCGATCGCGGTGGGGAAATCCGCGCTCATGCCCATCGACAGCAAGTGGAGGCTGTTACGGCGGGCGATACGTGCGGTCAGCGCGAAATGAGGCGCGGGAGCCTCCTCGACCGGGGGAATGCACATCAGGCCCGAGACCGTCAGCCCATAATGGTCGCGGCAGGCGGCGAGAAAGGCGTCGGCGTGCTCGGGCAGCACACCCGCCTTTTGCGGCTCGGCGCCGGTATTGATCTCGACGAAGAGGAGGGGATTACGGCCCACTCGGGCGACCTCCTTGGCCAGCGCCTCGGCAAGGCTCGCGCGGTCCAGCGAATGGATGGCGTCGAACAGCGCCACCGCCTCGCGCGCCTTGTTCGACTGCAATGAGCCGACCAGGTGCAATTCGATATCGTCACCGCGCGCTTTCTGGCGGGCGATCAGCGGCGGCCATTTAGCCTTGGCTTCCTGCACGCGGTTCTCGCCGAACACACGGTGGCCGGCGGCGATGACCGGCTCGATCGCGTCAGCTCCGAATGTCTTGGCAATCGCCACCAGCGTCACGCCGGCCGGATCGCGCCCGGCGTCGCGGCAAGCCCGCGCGATATCGGCGCGCACCGCGGCAAGCCCTTCCGCTCGGCTCATGGTTTCCATTTCGTCAACGCCTTGCGGAACGCATCAAATTTTAGCGGGAGCACGAAGACCGCTTTTACGCGTATCTACTACGTTACGGAACCAGGGCCGGGGAACGCGCATGTCGGACGTCGACACGAAGTCTGCCAAAACATCAGCAAAAACCGCGCGGCGCGGCAAGCCCATCCTCAGCATTCGCGCCCGGCTGATCGTGATCGCGCTTTTGGCCATCGCTCCGCTGATGGTCGAGCGCGTACGCGGTCTGGAACGCGCCCGCCTCGAACGCGCCGAACTTGCCCGATCGCAGGTCGTCGATCTGGCCCGCGGCGGCGCCGCCGCGCAACGCGAGATCGTTTCTTCCATGCGCTCGCTGCTGCAAATCGTGGCGCGCGCCTATGCGAGGATGCCGTCCGACACAGAGGACTGCAACCGAGCGCTCACCAACCTTACCGGCAATATTCCCTGGCTCCGCGGCATCAACGTCGCGGGAATCGACGGCCGCATCAAATGCGCCACCGATCCGCACGCGGTCGGCGTGAACGTCGCCGACCGCAGCTATTTCCAGAGCGTCGTGCACACGCGCGAGTTCATGCTGAGCGATTACTTGATCAGCAGGGTTCATCAGCTCCCCAGCCTTATTGCCACCTATCCCGTGCTCAAGGATGACGGCAGCGTCGACGCCGTGGTGCTCGCCTCGATCAACCTGCAGTGGATGGGCGACCTCGCCGCGACTGCGGCGCGGCGCGCCGATACCTCGGTGGACGTGATCGACGGCAGCGGCACGTTGCTCGCCGCATCGGCCGACCAGGGAGCACTGATCGGCACGGACTTCGCCACGCTTCCGCTGGTCCGCGACATGCTGGCGAATGACGAGGGCGCGGTGACGACCGTCGGCTTCGACGGTGTGCGACGCATTTTCGCTTACGTCCGCCTGCCGTGGACGCGCGCGCGGCTTGCCGTCGGCCTGGATGAAGCGGTGGTGCATGGCAGCATCGACCGCGAGATCAGCATCGCATACGTACAGCTCGGTCTATTCGGCATACTCGTTCTGCTTGCCGCCTGGTTCGGCGGCGAGCGGCTGATCCTGCGGCCGATCCGATCTCTGGTGCAGATGGCGACGCGGCTGGGCCGCGGCGATCTGCAAGTGCGCGCCGCCGACGAGCCCTGGCTCGCCGAATTCGAGCCGCTTGCCGCCGCCTTCGACGACATGGCGCGCAAGCTCGCGGCCCGCGAAGAGGAATTGCAAATCGCCAACGAACACCTCGAAGAGTTGGCGAGCCTCGACGGCCTTACCGGCCTTGCCAATCGGCGCGGCTTCGATCGCGCGCTCGAGCGCGAATGGCAGCGGGCCGCCGAGCGCAGCCGGCCGCTGGCGCTGATGATGATCGATATCGACCATTTCAAACCGTTCAACGACCGTTACGGCCACGTGCGCGGCGACGCCTGCCTGCGCGCCGTCGGCGAGACGCTGTCGCTGGTCACGCTGGAAGAGGCCGTCCTCGTTGCCCGTTACGGCGGCGAGGAGTTTGCGCTGTTGCTGCCGGGACTCGATATCGCGCGCATGACCGCGCTTGCCGAAGAGGCGCGCCGGGCGATCGAAGACTTGCTCATCGTCCATGAGGAATCGGAAAGCGGCTTCGTCACCATCAGTATCGGCGTCGAATCGCAGGTGCCGGAGCCGGGTCAATCGGCCGCCGATCTGGTCGAGGCCGCCGACGGCGCGCTCTACGCCGCCAAACGGCGCGGCCGCAACACCGTGGTCGCGCAGGCGCCGTTCCTGCTCAGCGTGGCGAGTTGAGCGAGCGGCCGCAATTTCAAGATTTGCGTCCTCGCGTCTTCCTTTCAGCCGGTTTACGCTTCGGCGTCGGCGGCGCCCAGATCATGCCTTCGAGCTTCATGCCGTCCGGGTCGGCGAAATAGACCGCATAGTAGTTGCGGCCATAATATTCGCCAGGCGGATCGAGCACGGTCATGCCGTTCTCCGCCAAAAACGCGCCGAGCGCGTCCACGTCGGCACGGCTTGCAAGCTCGAAGGCATAATGGTGGAAGCCGATATCGCCCTTGCGATACTTGTGCTTGCGGCCCTGGGCATCAGCGGCGGCGATCCAGAACAGCGTCTTGCCGTTACTCCAGCCGGCCATGCCGGCGTAATCGTATTTGAGCTTGAAGCCGAGAAAGCCGAGGAGCTTGCGATAAAATTCCTTCGAGCGGGCAAAATCGCCAACGCTCAACACCAGTTGTTCGATGCCGACGACGCGCGGCATTGAAACCTCCAAAGCGGCATTTTACGCTGCCCTTGGAGTTACGTCTCAGGGCCGGGCTGCAAAGGTGGCCGTAAAAGGAAAGGGGCCGGCGCGAGGCCGGCCCTTCCCCAAAGCTGTCCAGCCATCAGCCCCTCGTCGCGGCGGCGGTGCAGTGGTGCAGCCAGCGATGCTCAAGAGAGAGCACCGCGACAAGTGCTAGCGCCAGTTTCTTCATGGGAGGCTCTGCCTTTATTGACGTGGCAATCCTATAAGCGGGAACGCGCGGTCCTCTAGTGCGCAAAAGCCACACACCGTTGGCTGTTTGTGGCGAGGCGGGATCAAGGCGCGCGGACATTCGCCAGGTCGTCAAATCAGCCACAATTGGCAGGCATTTCTCAACCTGAGCCGCCGCCGGCTTAAACGTTGCAAATATGCCGCACTGGCGAAAATCTATCGGGCGCGCCGAAAAACTGCCCGCGGCAAAGCGGAGCGTTGCTGCCGTGGGGCCGAACGCGGGCGACCTTGCGAATCAGTTGTATCCTCGGGCCCGATTGTTCTGTCGGTCGCGCCAAGGGTATGATGGCGGCAGCAGTGGGAGGGGATTGCCGTATCGCTACGGGCTTTGTTATTCGCTCGGCCGTGACCCCGGCACACGACGATGTCCGGGTCAATGCGCCCGTGACAATCAGCGATGGAAATCCACGCAAGTCCATGAAAATCACAACTCATCGATCCCTGCCACGGTCGCTTCCGCTCACCGCGGCATTGTCCGCGGGGCTTGCGTTGACGGCATGTTCCGGTTCGCCAACCGCGCCTTCGCACGCGACCGCGCAGGATCTCCTCGGGCTGAACCACATTCAGGACGCCAGCGGCATCGGCAAACGCGACCTCACGCCGGAAGAAAAGGCGGTCGTCAGCCACGCGGTCGGGCTGTCAGTGAGCAACCCGAATTCGGCGCAATTCAAGTGGCCGCAGATCGCCAATACCGAGGATGGGGCGATAAACTATTGCGGGATGGTGAAGGCAAACAGCGCCTATGCCGCCTATAGCGGCTGGCAGGCTTATATCGTCGAGGGCAAGATCACCGACGGCAAATTGTCTTCAGCCGTCGTCGGGCTCATCGCCGGCGGCAAGGACACCGAGATCGTCCGCAAGATGTGCCAGAAATACGGTCTCGATCCCGGCCCGGCCGGCTGATCGCGAAAGCGTCCCTTCCATCAATCACGCCGCCTTCGCGCCGGCACCCCACAATTGCGCACTGGCGAGGCGCGCGCCTTTGACCAGAGCATCGAGCTTGGCCCAGGCGACGGTCGGATGGATCGTCATCGAGCCGGCGAAAGTGCCGAAGCCGCAGTCGGCACCGGCGATCACCCGCTCGCGCCCGACGACGCTCGCGTAACGCAGAATGCGGTCGCAGATCAGCTCCGGGTGCTCGACCAGCACGGTCGAGTGGGTGATGACGCCCGGGATCAAAAGTTTGTCCCGCGGCAGATCGACCTGGCCCCACACTTTCCATTCGTGTTCATGGCGCGGATTTGCGCCTTCGAACGAATAGGCGCCGGCGCGGATTTTAAGGATGATGTCGATGATGTTCTTGAGCTCCATGTCGTTGGTACGCGGGCCCATGTCGATCGAGTAGCAGGTGTGAAAGCGGATTTGCTGTTCGGGAAGGCCGCGCAGCGCGTGGTTGAGGGCCTCCACGCGCACCTCGGCCCACTTCCGGCAATCCTCGAGCGACATGTTCGCATCGATGACGTATTGCGTCACCAGTCGCGGATCGTCAATCTGAAGGAGCAGCCCGGCATCGGTGATGGCCTTGTATTCCTCGTGCATCGCATCGGCGAGTGCGAAGATATATTCTTCATCTGATTTATAGTGCTCGTTCTTGATCCAGAATTCGACGTTGGTCGGCGAGATGGCCGGCAGGAATGGCTCTTGCACCTTTAGCTTCGCGAGCGCGCCCTTGAAGGTCGCAATGTCGGCCGCGATCTGCCGCTGTCCCTTGTAGGACATTGGGCCGTCGCAAATGACGCGCTTGGTGCCCGACGCCGGGTTGAGATTCAGCGAGGCTTCCCAGGCGTAATACTCCGGAAATTGATTGTTCTCGCGCGAACCCTTCCACGGATTGCCGAATGGCTCCGTGGTGACCCGCACTCCGCCGAGCCGCTCGGTGATGTAGCCGAGGAAGCTCGGTTTCGACATCTCGCCGTCGCTGATGACGTCGAGGCCGAGATCGGCCTGACGCTTTGTGGTCGTTTCGACGGCGCGCTTTATTTCGGCCTCAAGCTCCTTCTCATCGTAGGGTTGTGCGGCGCCTTTCGCCTTGATCAGTTTGAGCAGCTCCGGCGGCCGGGGCAGGCTGCCGGCATGGGTCGTGATGATGCGATCGGTGCTGGACTTCATGGTGGATACTCCCTGACTATTTTTTGGTCACGCTTTCGCGCCGCCTGGCAACCGCCCCGCCCGCCGCAGCCTGGGATTTAATCAGGCGGTTTAGCTCATCGCCGGTGCGTGAATGGGGGCCCTCCGCTGGCTCACCGCGGCCTCGTCATTGTATGCCTTTTGTGGCAACGGCGCAGTCGCGGAGCACTATGCAATCAAACTTTATGTCGCTATTATGCGTGAGTGCCAAGCGGCGCCAAGAAACGACGGGGATACAAGCCCGAATAGCACGCGCACCATCCAGGGGAGGATTTCACATGAGACGGCGCGAGTTTCTCAAATATTCTGCTGCTACGGTGGTCGCTGCGCCATTCGTGCGAGCCGCCAGTGCAGATGCCGGCACCTACAAGGTCGGCGTGATCGGTGCGAAGACCGGTCCGCTCGCACCGGGTGCGGCGGTCACGCATTTCCCGCCTTACCAGCTTTGGGCCCACGACGTTAACGAACGCGGCGGACTCAACCTGAAGGATGGCGCGCGCAAGATCGAGATCGTCGAATACGACGATCGCACGCAGCCGCCGGAGGCGATCAAGGCCGTCGAACGCGCTGCCACCGTGGACAAGTGCGATTGGATCGGCGGGAATTACGCCACCGGGTTCAACCTCGCTTGCGCGCCGACTTTCGCCAAGCACGGCTATCCGCAGCTGACCCAAGCCTGCGTGACCGATCAGGGCGCGGCGCTGGTGAAGAAGTATCCCGGTTTTTTCATGTTCCAATCGTCGACCTCCGCCTACGCCAAGGGCGCGATCGGCGTGCTGAAGAAATTGAAGGATAGCGGCCAGATCGGAAACAAGGTCGCGGCGGTGAACGTGGGCGACGACTTTGGCATCGAGCTTGCCAATGCGGGCCGGCCGCTGTTCAAGGAAGCCGGCTTTGAGATCGTGTACGACAAGTCCTATCCGCTCGGCACGCAGGACTATACGCCGGTGGTCAAGGCCGCCAAGGCCGCGAATCCGGACGCCTTCGTTGCCTGGTCTTATCCGCCGGACACGTTCGGTCTCGCCGACGCGGCCAAGATCGAAGGTCTCAACGTCAAGGCCTATTATTGCGCGGTGGGATGCGCCTTCCAGGGCTTCTCGCTGAAGAACGGCGCGGCTGCTGAGAACATTCTCGGCGCCGGCGGGGTCATCAGGTCGCCGGAGATCGACGCCTTTTACAAGCGGCACAAGGAAGTTACCAAGGTCGACGCCGACTACTGGGGCAGCCCGTTCTATTACTCGATGCTCGAGATGCTGGCGCAATCGATCGAAGCCGTGGGGACGACGGATCGGCAGGCGATTGCGGCTCACTTCCGCGGCCGCAAATTCAAGCTCCTCGTCGGCGAGGTCGAGTTGCCCGGCCAGATCCTCGACAAGGTTTACACCGTCGGCCAGTGGCAGGGCGGGTTCTTCAACGCCGTGAATGGCGAAGGCTTCGGCAACTACGCCCAGGTCAAGCTGAAGACCAGCTGGGGATGAGAATCCTCGGAGCTCCGAAAGCGGTTCGACCCGCTTCGCTGAGCTGAAGAACTTCAACATCGTGGCGATCGTCCCCGGCCTTGATCGGGCCGGGGACGAGCCGGGAAGTTGACTTTGGCTTGAGCATCCGCACCGGGCGTTTCTCAATCGATAGATCCGTTCGACATGGATATCGTTATTATCGGCCTGCTGCTCGGCGGCACCTATGCGTTGATGGCGGTGGGGCTGCAACTACAGTATGGCGTCGCCCGCATCATGAATCTCGCCAACGGCGAAACTCTGATCGCTGGGGCGTTTTCCACGTTTTGGTTTTACGCGGCGACGCAGGCGAGCCCCCTGTATGCGCTGTTCCTGGTGGTGCCCGCGGCCTTCGTCCTCAACTGGACGATCTACCGGGTACTGATCCTGCCGCTGGTGCGCCGCGCCAAAAACCAGGGCAAGCTTGAAGTCGACAGCATTCTGGCAACCTTCGGCATCAGTTTCATTTCCGTCGGAGTTCTGCTGGCGATTTTCGGCGGTGAATATTTGGACTACTCCTACCTGGCGCGGCCGATCTTTATTTTCGGCGAACGCTATGGGCTCAACCGCGTGGTTGCCTTCCTCGCTTCCGCGGTGCTCTGCGCCGCCCTCTATCTTTGGCTGCATAAGACCCGGGCGGGGCTGGCGCTGCGGGCGGTTGCGGTCAATCCGTCGGCTTCCGGGCTAGTCGCGATCAACGTGGCGCGCACCTCGGCGTTCGCTTTTGCCTTGGGCGGAGCGGTCACCGCGGCGGGCGGCGGGCTGCTCAGCATGTTCCTGACCTTCGATGTCTCGCTCGGCGTCGTCTTCACCCTGAAAGCCCTGGTCATCGTCATCCTCGGCGGGGTCGGCGATATTCGCGGAACGATTGTCGCCGCCTTCATTCTCGGTTTCGCCGAAACGGCCGTCGCCACGCTGGTCGATCCGGGTTTGACGCTCGCCGCCGCCTACGTTCTGTTCATGATCGTCTTGCTGGTGCGGCCGGAAGGCTTGTTCGGGAGGCGGACGGCGTGAGCATCCTCGACACACCCCAGGCCGTCGGCGCGGGAACGGGGGTCACCGCCCGCGAGTGGCGCAATCTTTTGATCAGCGGCGCGGGCTTCATTGCGGTGGGCTTTATCCCGCTGGCTTTCGGCGGCTACGTGCTCCAGCTGGCGATTTCCATCGTGATGTATGCGGCGCTGGCCACGTCGTGGCTGTTGTTCTCCGGGCCGACAAATTACATCGCGTTGTCGACGGCGGCATTCTTCGGCATCGGCATGTACACCGTCGCCGGCGGCATCGATCTCATACCCTATCCGGTGTTGATCGCCGGCGCCGGCCTTATAGGCGCCGCGCTGGCCGCGATCGTGGGCTTGGCCACCTTGCGGGTTTCCGGCGTCTATTTCGTCATCTTCTCGCTCGGTCTCGCCGAGCTGGTGCGGCAGATCATGACCTGGCTGCAACACGTGCTCGGCACCATGAGCGGCCTCTACGTGACGATCGATCGCAGCGAGCCGATGTACTTTTGGCAGCTCTTGCTGTTGACCGCGGTGGTTTATCTGGTCGGCTGGTGGATCGGCCGCTCGCGGCTCGGCTTTGCGTTGCGCATCATCGGCAACGACGAGCTCGTCGCCGTTCATTGCGGCATCAACACCGCGCGCGCCAAGGTGATCCTGTTCGTCATTTCCAGCGCCTTCGCCTCGATTGCCGGTGCGCTGGTGGCGCCGCGCTGGGGATACGTCGAGCCGGTCGTCGCATTCAGCCCCTTTGTGTCGTTCCAGGTCGTGATCATGGCGCTGCTTGGCGGCACGCACCGTTTATGGGGCCCGGTGCTCGGCGTCATTCCCTTCGTGCTGTTATGGGAGGTGATTTCGATCGAATTTCCCAACCAGACGACGCTCCTGCTCGGCGTCTGTTTTCTCCTGATCGTGTATGTCATCCCCAACGGCATCATCGGGCTCATCGAGGATACCTGGCACCGCCGCAAGGCAGCCGGCGGTTCCGCGCCCGGCCCTTTGCAGCGCCTGCTCGATGCCTCTCCCGGGTCGGTGAAGAACCTGCTGCAGCGGGGCAAAAGCCGCAATGCCTGACGTCGCCGCCATCGAGGCATTGTCGGCTGCCGCGGTCACCAAGCGCTTCGGCGGTCTGGTTGCGGTCGAGAACATGTCGTTCCGCCTCGCCGAGAAGGAGGTCCTCGGCCTGATTGGGCCGAACGGCTCCGGCAAGACCACGATGATGAACCTGATCTCCGGGGCGCTGAAACCGAGTTCCGGCGAGATCAAGCTCTACGGCGATGCGATCGCCGGCGTCGGCGCCAGCCGGGTCGCGCACAAAGGCGTGGCCCGCACCTTCCAGCTGGTGCGCATGCTGCCGGCGATGACCGTGCTCGAGAACGTCGCCGCCGGCGGCGTGTTCGGTCACGCCCGGCGTTGGGGTAAAGAGCTCGACGATTATGCCCACAATCTGCTGCGGCGGGTCGGCCTGCCGAACGCCGGCGGCGCCATGGTGTCGGCGCTGACCTACATCGACCAGAAGCGCGTCGAACTGGCGCGGGCGCTGGCGTCCGATCCGAAGGTTCTACTGCTCGACGAGTGGCTCGCCGGCCTCAATCCGACCGAGCTGAAAATCGGCATCGCGCTGATCGAGCAATTGCGCAAAGAAGGCTGCACGATCATCATCGTCGAGCATGTGATGCATGCGATCCGCAGCCTGTGCGACCGCTGCATCGTGATGAACTCCGGCGCCAGGATCGCGGAGGGCACGCCCGCGGAGGTGCTCGCCGACCACGAGGTCATCCGCGCCTATCTTGGGGTCGCCGATGCTTGAGAGCCGCAACATTTCGGTGTTTTACGGCCGCCATCGCGCGCTGGAGGACGTCTCGGCGACGGTGTCGAAGGGCGAGATCGTGGTGATGCTCGGCGCCAACGGCGCCGGTAAGAGTACGTTCCTGCGGGCGATCGCCGGACAGACGCGCAAGGTGGAAGGCGGCACGGTGCTCATGGACGGAGCCGACATCACGCTGAGTCCGCCGCATGAGATCGTCGAGACCGGCATCGCACTGGTGCCCGAGGATCGCGGCATTTTCGCCGACCTCACCGTGCAGGAGAACCTGATCCTCGGCGCTCATCCGCAGCGCGCGCGGGCGCTCGAGACTGAAAATTTGGAGCGTGTGCTCAGCCTGTTTCCCAAGCTGAAGCAGCGCCCCAAGCAGATCGTGCGCACCATGAGCGGCGGCGAACGGCAAATGGTGGCGATCGGGCGGGCGATGATGTCGGCGCCCTCGATCCTTCTGCTCGACGAACCTTCGCTCGGCCTGGCGCCGGTCCTCTGCACCGAATTGTTCCGCACGCTGGCCCGCATCAAAGAAACCGGCGTCGGCATATTCATGGTCGAGCAGAACGCCAAGCAAAGTCTCGCCATCGCTGATCGCGGCTATTTGCTCGACAACGGCCATATCGTCGGCGCCGACACCGCCAAGGCGCTGGCGATGGACGCGAAGGTGCAGGCTGCCTATCTGGGAGAGTAGCCCGCGCAGGCTACGGCGCGGGATACATCGTGCGCGCGTCGGCGGTGAAAGCTTTGCGCGACTGCGGGTCGACGTAGAACATGTGCCCGCCGCGGTAGAGACGCAGCTCGGCGCGCTCGCCGTCCACGCTCGATGGAATGTGGTTGAGCAGGTAACGGGAATCCGCATAGGGCGTGACCATGTCGCTGTAGCCATGCGCGATCATCAGCCGGAATGAGGGGGTGAGCGCGAGCAATTCGCGCAAATCCTCCGCCGCGCTCGGCGGCGAGTGCCCGCGGCCTTCGTACCAGTCCCATTTTCCCGATATATCGGAAGCCAGCAGGTTGTAGGTCATCTCGGTCTTGAATCCGAGCTCGTCGCGCGCGTAAGCGACAAACGCACTGCCATAGGCGCGAATGAAGCCGTCGAGAAACGGATCGGGCCCACGGGCCGTTTCCGACTCGGGGTTGGGATCGTCGACCGCGAAGGTCGCGTCGTATTCGCTGACGATCTTGTGGTCGTTGGCGTGCAGGCTCTTGACGTAAGCGTCGCGGATGAAGCCGCGCTCGCGGGCGATGACGTCTTCCGGAACGCCGGTCATCTGCGCGACGCGCGCGTAAAACGCATGCGCCGCGTCGCCTTGCAGCGGCGGGCCGGCGAGCGCTGACAGATAATCCGTGAGGGCAAAATGCTCCGCCTGCACCAGCGCTGCGGTGCTGAAGGTTCCCTTGTGTTCGAGCTCGGCCGCCGCCAGCGACGGCAGCCGCAGCGCCGCGCCGAGCGCGAAACGGTCGCCGCCGAAATGGAATTCGCCTTCCAACAACGGCGACACCATGAGGATTCCGCTCACCACAATGCCCTGGTTGTTCTGCAGCGTGCGCGCCACCTTGACGGCGCGGAAACCGCCATAGCTTTCGCCGAGGATGAATTTCGGCGAGCTGACGCGGCTGTTCTTGGCGACGTAGAGGGCGATCACTTTCGCCAGCGACTCGGCGTCGCCATGCACGCCCCAGAATGCGCTGCTGCCGTCGGGCTTGGCCGGCCTGCTCCAGCCGGTGCCGACCGGATCGATTAGCACCAGATCGGTGAAACTGAGCCAAGTCTCCGGATTGTCGATGAGGCGGACATTGGCGCCGTCATAGCCGTTGCCGAACGACGCGATGCGCGGACCGACCAGGCCAAGATTGAGGAACGCCGAGCCGGCGCCCGGTCCGCCGTTGAACACGAATGTCACCGGCCGCGCCGGGTTGTTCGGTTTGGCGGTGAAGGCGGTATAGAACACCGCGGCCGAACGCTCGCCGGACTGGTCGAACAGCGAGAACGTGCCGGCGGTCGCCGTGTAGGCGAGCTTGCCCGCGGGCGTATCGATGCTGTGCTCGGTAACGGAATCGCCGGGCAACAACGCAAGCACGCCGGGGCCGCCCTGTTCCTGGCGGCCTTGGTCGGAATGGCCGGGCCGGGCGGGGTGCTCTTGCGCCGCCGCTGCGGTGGCCATCGCCGCTATCCCAAGGGCGATGACGGTACGGCGAAAAACGATCATCGGTGAAGATCCTTGCAATGTTACGGCCGCATGATCGTGTGGCGAAAGCGCCCGAATGATGGCTGCTCGCGCCTAGTTTAGCGCATTGCCATGACCTGAACGACGCCGTGAACGACCGGTAGACAACACTCATCGGATCGGGGAAGTTCTGGCCCCTCCCGGCGCTTGGCCGGATAACGGAGCGTGAGCATTGGCTTTCCCCCGTGCATCGAAAGCGCTGACGCGGTTCACCGTGCTCGACCTGAGCCGGGTGCGGGCGGGTCCGACTTGCGTGCGTCAACTCGCCGACTGGGGCGCCAAGGTGATCAAGATCGAGGCGCCGCCGGGCTCGGAGGAGCCGATGGGCGGGCCGCGCGAGGCCGGCGACTTTCAGAATCTTCACCGCAACAAGCGAAGCATGACGCTTAATCTCAAGACGCCGGCAGGGCTCGCCGCCTTCAAGCGCATGGTCAAGAAAGCCGACGTGGTGGTGGAGAATTTCCGCCCGGACGTGAAAAAGCGGCTGGGCATCGACTACAAGACTTTGCGCCGGATCAATCCGCGCCTGGTCTATGCCAGCATTTCCGGTTTCGGCCAGGACGGGCCCTATGCCGGCCGGCCCGGTTTCGACCAGATCGCCCAGGGCATGGGCGGACTGATGTCGATCACCGGCCCGCCCGGGCACGGACCGTTCCGCGTCGGCATCCCGGTCGCCGATCTGAGCGCCGGCTTGTTCGCGGCGCTCGGCATTCTGGTCGCGCTACTGGAACGGCAAAAATCCGGCAAGGGCCAGGCGATCGAGACCTCGCTGTTGCAAGCGCAGATTTTCATGCTCGACTTTCAGGCCGCCCGCTATCTGGTCAACGGCGAGGTGGCGCGGCAGGTCGGCAATGATCATCCGACCAGCGTTCCCACCGGCGCGTTCAAGACCAGTGACGGCCTCGTCAATATTTCCACCACCGGCGGCAAGATGTGGGAGCGATTCTGCCGGGCGATCGGCGGGGAAGCCTTGCTGCAAATGCCGCAATACCGAACCGAGCAGTTGCGCTCGAAAAATCGCGAGGCGCTTAACGCCGAGATCGAAGCCTGCCTGAAGCGTCGCGCCAGCGCCGAATGGATCAACGCGCTCAACAAGGCGGGCGTGCCCTGCGGGCCGATCTATGCCATCGACGAAATGTTCGCCGATCCGCAGGTCCGCCATCTCGGCATCGCGCAAAAAGTCGACGGCACCGGCAAGCGCGCGTTGCGGCTCGTCGGCCAGCCGGTGTCGCTGTCGCGCACGCCCTCGCGGCTCGCGGCGCGCCCGCCGAAACTCGGCGAGCACACCGACGCCGTGCTCAGCGAATTCGGATTTTCCGCCCGCGAGATCGTGGCGCTGCACAAGGCCAAGGCGGTATGACGATAAAGTTATCGATTTATAGGAAAGCAAAATGACTCAAACCGACAAGCTGCTCTCGCGCAAGGAAGCGGGCGTCGGCATCGTGACCTTCAACAATCCCGAGCGGCTCAACGCGGTCTCGCTCGATATGTGGGAGGCGGCCAAGCGCGCGCTGGACCAATTCGCCGCCGACAACGACGTGCGCGTCGTGGTGCTCACCGGCGCTGGCGGCAAGGCGTTCGTCTCCGGGGCCGATATCTCCAAATTCGCCAGCGAACGCGCGTCGCCCGAGGCCACGCGCGCCTACGAGGTGACGACATCGGCGACCTTTGACGGCATCTACGAATTTCCCAAGCCGACGATCGCCATGATCCGCGGCTATTGCGTCGGCGGCGGCGTCGGGGTCGCCTCGTGTTGCGACCTGCGCATCTGCTCCGACGATTCCCGCTTCGCCGTCCCGGCGGCGAAGCTCGGCTTGGGCTACGGCTATGCCGGGCTCAAGCGGCTGGTCGATATCGTCGGGCCGTCTTTCGCCAAGGAGATTTTCTTCACCGCGCGGCAGTTCGACGCGCAGGAAGCCTACGCCATGGGCCTAGTCAATCGCGTGGTGCCGGCGGCGGAGCTGGAAAGCGCCGTGAAAAACGTCACCGACATGATCTGCGCCAACGCGCCGCTGACCATTAAGGCGGCCAAGTACGCGGTCGGCGAAGTCTTGAAAGACGAGAGCAAGCGTAACGTCGCGCGCGTCAACGAACTGGTGGAAGCCTGCTTCAAGAGCCGCGACTATACCGAAGGCCGCACCGCCTTCATGGAGAAGCGCAAGCCGGTCTTTACCGGGACGTGACCGGCGATCAGCGCGCGGCGGCAGGTGGTCGCGCGTGACCGTTCCGGCACAAGAGAGACGACAACACAATGCTCATCGCCGACTTAGATGCGCCTGACGTATCCTTGGCGCGCCAGGCGACGAAGCCGTCCGGCCGAACGACGACGGCGCCCGCGGACGACACGCCGTAGGCGTCGGCGAAACGGTCCTCGGGATCGCTCACCGGCTCTCCGAGTCGACCGACACGGTACACGTCCAATGGCGGGCCGAGTTCGTTGGCTGCCGCTTGCGCCGCGTTGCACCAGACGGACCCGTCGGCAGCGGCCAGTATGCAGAAGTTCCCGCCGAAGAGATCGAGAGAGGACAGGCGTTCACCCCCGCGCTGGAGGACCACATGCGGCGCGCGCGTGCCCGGCATTGCCCTGGATTGCCCCGGATTTTCATAAAGCGCCGTACCGGATCCGGCCTCGGAGGCGATCGCGGACGAGTGGTAGCGATAACCGATCTCCATGCTCAGGTCGTCCACGATCGGTTGCGCGCCTTCCTTGCCACGTTCGGGAACGACGCGAAGAACGTAGCGCGTATAAGCCTGCTGCATCGCGAGTTCGCCGATCGGCTGCCGCTCGGCGTCGTAGGTCGCGAGCAAGCCGGGTCCGGCCAGACCCTTGAGCACCAAGGCGAGTTTCCAAGCGAGGTTGTGCGCGTCTTGAACGCCCGTATTGCCGCCGAAGCCGCCCATGGGCGGCATCACGTGCGCAGCGTCGCCGAGCAGAAAGACGCGGCGGTCCTGAAATCGCTCGGCGACTTCGGCGACCGCCCGCCAGGACGCGATGTCCTCGATTCCGACCTGGGCATTCGGCATTCCGGTCGCGGAACGAACGAACGCGACGCATCGTGCCTCGGTGATGCCCTGCGCGACCTTGGTCGCCTCCGGCAAGTATATGTCGCCCAGCGTCATGACCGCGAGGAAGCCGGAATCCCCGGTCCTCACCAGCCGGAAAAACCCGCGCAGATCCGGATTGAAGACATAGATCACGCCGAGGTTGCGGCCACGCAAAGCGGTGCCGCAATCGGCGTGAAAATAGATCGTGACGCAGTCGGCCAGATGGCCGGGGCCGCGCGTGCCGATGCCGAGCCGTTCGCGGACCTGGCTGCGGTTGCCGTCGGCGGCGACGAGATATTTCGCCCGGACCTCATTCGTCTCGCCGGACACGACATTCCTGATATGGGCGGTAACACCGTCCGCGTCCTGTCCGAAGGATACAAGCTCGGTGGCATAGAGCAGCGTCGCTCCCAACTCTTCGGCTCGAGCGCGAATGAGCGGCTCAAGGCTCTGCTGCGTCATGAATAGCCGGGTCGACGGGCTGATCGTCGCCACCCCTTCATTGAGGTTGGCGATGTAGGTCGCGATCTCCCTGCCGGCGAGCGATTCAACCGCGTTGATGCCGCCGTCGGGATCGAACTGCTCCTCGGATGCCGCCCGGACGCGGCCTTCAAGTCCCACGGAGCGCAGCACTTCCAATGTACGGAGGTGAAAATGCCCGGCGCGCGGATGGATTGCGGTCCCGTTATGCCGCTCGACCGACAAGGTCTGGACGCCGTGCCAGGCGAGGAAGGTTGCGGCGGAGAGGCCGACCAGACTGCCGCCGACGATGAGGACATCGGTCTCAATCATGGGAGTCTTTCGGTATCGCCGCCGCTTCTTCATGGCAAGAGTGTTCGTCCACAGCGCGAAAATAGTACTGCGCCCTTGTTTCGCGCGCCGGTTCCGGCCTTTATAACGCCAATGGCATTGCCCGGCGTGATTGTCGGCCCGCGCGGCCGTATTTTTATTTTCGGATTCCTCTCCGCGATAGCGCCGCTGTCGATCGACATTTATCTGCCGGCGCTGCCGATGCTGCGCCAGGCGCTGTCGGCCGACGAAGCGCAGACCTTGTTCACGCTTTCGGCCTTCTTCATCGGCTTCGGCGCCGGGCAATTGTTTCTCGGACCGCTGTCCGACCGCTTCGGCCGCAAGCGGCCGCTGCTCGCCGGCCTCGTTCTCTACATCGTCGCGTCGGTCGGCTGCGCGCTGGCGACGACGATGTCGGCGGTCGTATTCTGGCGCTTCGTACAGGCCTTCGGCGGTTCGGTGGTTCCGATGGCGGTGCAGGCCATGGTCCGCGATCTCTACGACCGCAACCAGAGCGCGCGCGTCCTGTCGCTCAACCTACTGGTGACCGCGTCGGCGCCGGTGGCGGCGCCGCTGATCGGCGGCCAGGTGCTGCTCTGGCTCGACTGGCGCGCGATCTTTTGGGTGCTGGTCGGATTCGGCGGTCTCTCGCTGCTGGCGGCGCTCCTGCTGCCGGAGACGCTCGGCGCTGCGCGCCGCAACGAAGCCCGTCCGCTCGCCATGCTGCTCGGCTATTTCGAGCTGTTCCGCAGCCGGCGCTACGTCGGCTACGTCGCCTGCTCGACGCTCTATTTTTGCTGCCTGTTCGCATTCATCGCCGGCTCGCCCTTTGTCTACATCGAATATTTCGGCGTGCCGCCGCAATATCACGGATTCCTGTTCGGCGTAAACATGATCGGAATGATCGCGGCGAGCTTCCTCAACAGCCGGATCGTGGTGCGGCGCGGCGCCGACCGGCTGCTCCGCATTGCCTGCGCGGTCGGCGCTGCTGCCAGCGTCATTTTACTTGCGACTGGACTGAGCGGATTTGGCGCCATCGCCGGGCTGGCGCTGCCGTTGTTCGTCGTGCTGTCGGTGCTGACCGTCGTCGCCTCCAATGCGATTTCCGGCGCGCTCGCGGTGGCGCAGAACCGCGCCGGCGCGGCGGCGGCCATGGCGGGCGCCTTGCAGTTCGGCGCTGGCGCGCTGACCAGCGCGGCGCTCGGCTGGTTCGCCGACGGCACGCCGCGGCCGATGTGCATCGTCGTCTGCGCCGGAGCGGTGGTCGCGCTCGGCGCCAATGTCCTCCTGCTCGGCAAGACGCGCGAAAGCGCATGATCCGAAGGGCAATAGGCGCCCTTGTTCCGCGCCCGTTACGCGGCTAAATACGGCGCGCGACGCTGAAAGCTATCTCGGTTCCTGCGGAGAGGTGGCAGAGCGGTTGAATGCACCGCACTCGAAATGCGGCATACGGGCAACCGTATCGGGGGTTCGAATCCCTCCCTCTCCGCCACCTTCGCCCGTCGGGCTGAAGGGTGACAGCCACCTCCAGCCCGGTCGGACGTTCATGAGCCGTCCCGATTATCGGCCGTTTGTCCCGGCGCCGGGCCATAGCGCTATCGCCGGTTCGACCCCGCGGGCGCATGCGCAAGCGCGCATGCAATCTCCCCGCGCCAAGGACTTGTTCGGCACCTGGGCGAAGCTCGGCGCGGTGCCGTTCAAAGGCATCACCACCAACGGCCACGTTCGGCCCGGTTTGTTTTCGCTGCAGCCGGAAGACGCGCCGACGCCGGCGATGGTCGGCGTGGTCGAGAATTTGCTTCGGCGTCTGTCACCGGCCCAACGAAACGCAATGTGCTTTCCGGTCGACTCGCAACTCTGGCGGCATTGGCAGAACACCGAACTCTACGTCGAGCATCACGGGCTGCGGCTTGATGATGTCGATGCGTCGCTACGCGAGGCGGTCATGGCGGTGCTGCGCGTAAGCCTCAGCGGCAAGGGCTACGAAGTCGCGCGCGGCGTAATGCGGCTCAACCGTTTTCTCGGCGATCTCCTCGGTGCGCCCGAGGTGCTGGGCGAATGGGCCTACATCTTTTGCCTGTTCGGCACGCCGTCGCAGTCCGAGCCTTGGGGCTGGCAATTGTTCGGCCACCACCTCAGCCTCAACTGCTTCGTGATCGGCCGGCAGATGGTGCTGACGCCATGCTTCTTCGGCGCTGAACCCAACTATGCCGACACCGGGCCGTTCGCCGGCACGCATTTGTTCCAGGACGAGGAACGCGCCGGCCTGGCGTTGATGCGATCGTTGTCGCCGCGGCAGCAGAAGGCGGCGAGCGTGGCGCATTCAATGATGGGCGGCGATCTGCCGCCCGACCGACGGCACTTCGCCGACAATCTCCATCTCGGCGGCGCGTATCAGGATAACCGCATCGTGCCGTATGAAGGCTTGCGCGCGTCGGAAATGTCGGCGCGGCAGTTGCGCGATCTCATGGATCTGGTCGCCGCTTATGTGGCGCCGCTGCCGGCCGGGCCGGCGGCCGCGCGCGTTGCCGATATCGAGCGGCATCTCGACGACACGCATTTCTGCTGGATCGGCGGGCACGACGAGCAAAGCCCGTTCTACTATCGGATTCAGAGCCCGGTGGTGTTCATCGAATTCGATCATCATGCCGGGGTGTTTCTGACCAACGCCGAGCCGGCGAAATTCCATGTCCACACCATCGTGCGCACGCCGAACGGCAACGATTACGGCGTCGATTTGTTGCGGCTGCATTACCGGCACGCGGCGCATCATCGGCACGAATAGACCTGAGCCTGGGTGATCACCGTCAGTGGAAGGCGCTTACTTTCGTGTCCCGAGCGTTCTGCGGCTGAATGACCCGCGTCGCTTCGGGCGTTTTGCCGGCGGTCTCGGCGCCTTGGCGCGCCGGGCGACGCAAAT
>Ga0116223_10000969_pt1 | contig 31758 bp, 23 predicted proteins | sample Sb_taG_3_FD_90092 | JGI IMG/M metagenome (GOLD analysis project Ga0116223, IMG submission 90092) | Peat soil microbial communities from Weissenstadt, Germany - Sb_50d_a_PC metaG | ecosystem: Environmental > Terrestrial > Soil > Wetlands > Peat | place: Germany: Weissenstadt | collected 2010-09-21 | reverse complement strand
CGTAGTCTTCCCCAAAAGTCTGGAAACCCGGCGCCAGCACCTGCACCCGCAGCGGACCATACGGAATCCCGTCAATATTCGTCCGCCCATCGTTGTCCGTCTTCAACTCCATCCCACCGCGCGACTGCTTTCCCTTCCGATCCACCGGATGCAGTACCACCGCCGCATCCCTCACCGGCTTGCCGTTGTAGTCGCGCACGACCACAAACCGCAACGCCGACATCGGCCCCTCATCCTCCTGAGCCCACGCCAACCCAACCAGGCCAAACCCAAGCACGATCACCACCGCACTCACGATCGGAAAACGCTTCTTCATGTCAGTCATTCTAGACTCATCTCGTAAACAGGCCACTAATCCCTCGCTGTTGTAATTGGCAATATTGCGCCAGTTGAGCATAAGGATTGGATGTCGTAGGGGCCTAGTTTCGTGCCTGAAGTGAGTGTCATCTGAAACTGTGGATTATATCGGACTGCCGGGAACCCAGCCCGAATTCTGCCGGGCCGTTTCCCGTTTGGCCCGCTGAAAAAAAGGCCTGCGAACCTGGCAGGCCTTGAGGTGCGGACTGAGGTGCGGACAAGAGTCAGACGGCAGTGGCGCTAATACGCTGCCACTGGGATATTCGGCGCAGTTTACGCCATTGAACCAAAGGCTATACTTACCTTGCTCTCCTTAGCTGCCCTGCCCTACGGCAGTGGGTTTATTGTCGTGCAGCCGCCAGAATAGGCGCAGTTCTCGCTCTCCAACCAAAGGCTTGTCAAACCTTGGATCCCATGGGCGCCCTGGCCTTCTACCGCCGAAATGGTTTGAGTGTCACCGTCATCAATCATGTCAACGATCGCAACCGCCGGCGTTTGCATGCCGGGATAGAACAACGTGCCTCTGCCGTCCACGGCGACCGCGGCGACGACAAATTGGTCGATGTAGTTGCTCAGGGCAAGCAGACACAAGCCGTCGTCGCATTCAAAGGCTGGTCGTTCCACAACCTGCTCTACGCTGCTCCCGACCAGAAACGGCCCTTTAACATATTTAAGCTCAAACAGGCCACCCCAGCCTTGGGTAAGGTCCTCTTCAAACACATATTGGTCAAGGGAGTTTGCGCCTAAGGTGACGACATAAAAATCGTCACCCGCGTTGACAGGACAAAGGACATCTTTACTGCAATCGATTGCGAGGATCGGGTAGCTTGGGAACCATTCCACCCATCCCAGATATTGATTGTCGGCAGGTCCGCCACAATCCGCATAGGACAAGCTGCCACCTTGGAGCACGTCGCCGACGGTAGCGCCGTCGATGCCGTTCCAGGTTGCCTGATAGAACCCGGGGGCGTCGGGGTTGCCGGTGATACCGTTCAAGCAAGCACTGAAAGGTGGCTGAGCGGCCGGCACGTTCCAAATCGACCCGACGAAGTCGAAAGATTCGTTCTTGTTCCACTTCGTGAGCTTGTTGACGTTGGCGACGGCGCTCCAGTTATAGGAAAGGAGATTCGTCGGTGTCGACGCGCTGGTCGCTGCTGCCGGCTGCTGCTTGGCCAGCATCAACTTCGCGCTGGAGAAAGGCTTCGCTTCGAGGTGCGCGGCGGGGCGAGACTTCAGCGCCTGCATTGCCCTTGCCCAATTCGCATAGCCTTTGGGGTTGGCCTGTTGGTCAGGGCGAGGCGGCAAGCCGTATCTGCCAAGCTCTTGACTGGTTGCGGTTAGTGGGTTGAAGCCCTTCGGCCGATCTGCAATGATGCTCACCCCCTTGATGTTGGTAGCCTCTTTCGGGGCCGCTGCGTACATTGCGTGCACGGCATCGCCCCCCTGGGCCGCCGCGAAGGTGGAGAAGCTCACGACCAACAGAGTCACCGCCGCTATCACGATTACTCGGTTCAACAATCGCCAATTCTGGTTTTGCATTAGCTTTTCTCCTTTTTAGTGATAGGGAACTCTGTTAGGCCAGGACAGCCCCGTTACGCGCAGAGGCCGTCTAAGGCTTCCTGTGCCGTCGGACGTTCAAAGGAATTTCCCTGAAGCTCATTCAAATTTTCGAAGACTTAACGACCCGGGTCCTCAGCGAGGCTCTACTAGGGAAGCGTAGTGGCCTACGCTGACGCGAGCAGCTTAATGTATTTCCGAACTATGTCAAGCAAATAATCCGGTTCTCTCGAACAAATCTTGAGAAGATAAGAACTTGGCCAAATGTTCACCTGACTGTTGCACCGCAATGCGGTATAAGCGCAATTCCTTGCATCCGTCGTGTTTTCTTGAAGAGAAATTTAAATTTGGCGCTTGACGCCGTTGCGGACCTGTTCCGCCGGGTCCGGGCAGCGACTGAATGTCGTAGGGGCCTAGCTTCGTGCCTGCGGTGAGTGCCATCTGAAGCTGTGGATTATATCGGACTGCCGGGATTCCAGACCGAATTCTGCCTGCGTTTCCCGTTGGGCCCGCCGAAAAGAAGGCCCACCAAAATGGCAGGCCTTAGTTGAGGACACAAGTCAGAGAGCAGTGCGCGACTACGGCGTGCAACCGCCGGAATAGGCGCAGTTCGCGTCGGCGAGCCAGAAGCTATACTTACCCTCGTTTCCGCTGGTACCGTAAAAGACGGGATACGAAATTACGGTGCTGTCATCATCGGCAAGCATTGTGATGATGTAGGTTTTGGAACTGGTATTGCCCGGATAGAACAGCGTACCGGCAACGTCATACGCGTAGCTGTCGTTGAAAAATTCCCAGACGTAGTTGCCCAGAGGGTTGTTATTGCTGCCCTTGCAGCAGGGGCGCTCGACGATATACTCCGCGCTGTTTCCAACCACCCCCGGCCCGCTTACGTAGGTAAGCCCAAACGTCCCAGACCACTGCTGGGTGATGTCTTCGACAAACACAAATTGCTCGGCGATTCCCGCAGTACCGTAAGTGATTGCCTCGAAATCGTCGCCCGGGCCCACGGGGCATGGTTTGCCTTTGCAGAGGACCTCCAGGATCGAATAGCTTGGATACCATTCGACCCATCCGTAGTATGAAATGGGCCCGCCACATCCCCCCCCATCCCAATAGGAGGAACTACCGCCTTGTACCACGTCACCGTTGCTGAAGCCGTCGATGCCGTTCCAGGTCACCTCCCACCACGGACCATCGGAACAGGGGATGTTACCAAATGGGTGGTTTGCGACCGGCACATTCCAGATTGACACAACTTCATCGAAGGAGGTCTTGGTGTTCCATTTCTTGAGTGTGTTGGTCTGCGCTATACCGCTCCAGTTGTAGTAACTAATTGCTGTCGTGCCATCGGCGTTCGCTGTCTCGGCCGGCCCGGCCTGCTGCGCATTCCGACTCGAGTACGGTAGCGCTCTGACATCGGTGCCGTGACACACTGGGGCTGATGGAGAAGTCGATGCATGCGGCTGTTGGGCGTGTTGGTTGCAAGCCTGCAACGCCGACATTGCCTTTTCCCAATGTTCGTAGCCTTTCGCGTCGGCCGTCTTGTCGGGTCGCTGCGGCAAGCCATAGGTGAGCAGTTCGAGGTTGGTTGCGGTCAAGAAATTGAAGCCTTTCGGCGTATCCGGAAAAGCGTGGACTCCTTCAACACTCGTGTTTACTTTGGGCGCCGCGGCGAAAATCGCGTGTGCGTCTTCGCGCTGGGCCACTGCCAAAGTTGTAAAGCTCACGACCAATGCGGTCACAGCCGTTACCACGATTACTCGATTCAAGAACCGCCAATTCTGGTTTTGCATATGTTTTCTCCTACCCCTGTGGGGGATTGCTGTAAGGCCAAGCAGACATCCCCATTACGAACTGCGGCCGTCCAGAGCTTGCTGGTCCGGCCCGACGTTCGAAGGAATTGGGCCTTTCATTCAAAATCTTGAAGTTTGCACGACCCCGAGCTCAGTGAGGCTTCAAACGGGGGAAGCGTAGTGGCCTGCGCTGACCCGGCCAGCTTAGCCCTTTCCCTAACTATGTCAAGTCAATAATCGAGTCTTTGCAATAAGGATATTGAGAAGATAAGAACCTTAAACCTGAGATTCCGCACCGGACGCTGCGCTCTGCCCGCCCAGTTCGTGATCGGAATGACTTGCCCAACTCCTGCACCGCAATGCGGCATAAGTGCAAACTCTTGCACTCGTTGTAGTTTTTTGAAGAAGAATTAATTTGCCGGCGGGCGGCCCGGGCTATCGCCACTATCCTTTCTCATTTTTCATTAGGGTGGCCCCGTCCAAGCTCCGTTTGGGCGGGGGTTTCTGCCGTTCGATGCGTCCGCACCGTCGGAAAGACTCCAGACCACTCTTGGTTCCTGCGGTGTAGCAGTCCTTACTCCATTGGAGCCGCTCGAGTTAATCAATGAACTTCTGGCTCAGCACGTTAGAGGTTCGCGGCTAGAAACGGGGTGTCGCTCTGCGCTGCCGGCATGAGAACCTCGGGCATGGTCAGCACTCGATCGAGCGCGTCGGCGAGGGTAGCGGGAAACTCGGAAGTCAGGAGGTTGACATCCAATTGAAGGTCACGCTGGCTGTAGATGCGGTAGACATCGAGTGAGCCGCGGCGCCGGTTCGAAGTTGTCACCAAGTCCAGCGTTAGCTTCCACGAAGGCTCGCTGGAAATTGCCATCATGTGAGGAAACTTGCTCCAGTGAAAGTGGCGGTCGGTTTCGCTGGGCATCGCTTGATCACCGGGAAGCAACTTAAGATGCAACTCAAACGCATCGAAATCGTTGCTCTCGAAGGCGGCAACCAGGACGCTGCGCACCTGATTGAAATCGCCCGCCACTTTGAGTTCCTCGACCGCGCGGCGCACCGAAAGATTGTTGATCACGATCTGCCGCTGGTCAATGGTGCGCTGCGCCACTCGCCGCAGTTCGCCAAACTCGAGGTAGTTCAGGTGCTGCACTCCCAGCCAGATGCCGGTCCCCACGACCGCCAGCACCAGTCCCACGGTGCTGCCGGTCGGCCAAAGTAGGAACAGGCTGAGCATGGCGAACACCGCGGAGACGGCGTAGAGAACGATCACCACCTGGCGATGCGAAAAACCCATCTGCAGCAACTTGTGGTGGATGTGTTCGCGATCGGCGGTGAAAATCGGGCGCCCACTGATCAGCCGTCGCAGGATGGATAGCAACGTTTCCAGAATCGGCAATCCGAACGAGACCACCGGGATGGCCACGGCCACGAACGTCGGCGCTTTCTGCGCTCCTGCCAGAGCCAGCGCGCTGAGCATGAAACCGATGAACAGGCTCCCCGAGTCACCCAGGAAAATCGTGGCCGGATTGAAGTTGAAGCGCAGGAATCCCAGAATAGCGCCGGCGAGTGTCAGGCTCATCAAGGAGCCCAGCCATGAATGATTGACCAGCGCGCAGACAAAAAACACCATCGTCGAAAACAAGGCCGATCCGGCGGCCAAACCATCTAGGCCGTCGATGAGATTGAAAGCATTGGTAACCGCCACCACCCACAACACCGTGAGCGGCAACCCGACGAACCAGGGCAGAGAGTGGGATCCGAAGATCAGCGGCAGATCGAGAACCCGCATTCCGCCAGCGAACAGCATCGCAGCGGCGATCGCCTGCACGGCAAACTTTAAATACGGACCTGCGCCGCGGAGATCATCGTAGATGCCGAGACAAAAAATTAGGCAGGCCGGAACATAGATACGGAGAAGCGTGGTGGGAGCGAGTCCATCGAGCAAGCGGGGAAATACGAGGGAAAGACCCAGCCACGCGCTCAAGCTGACCGAGAAAGCGAGGAAAATCGCTACGCCCCCCAACCGGGGAAGCGGGGCCTGATGGACATGCCGTCCGTCTTGCGGCATGGAAACCCAGCCTCTGCGGGTCGCCATGTCTCGCACTTCACGCGTAGCCACAAACGATACGGCCAGCGAGAATACAAATAACCCAAAGAACAGGAGCGTCAAATCAGAGTCCCCTTCCGGCTGAAACATCCCGCATTTCGGACCACGTGCGCAACGCTGAAGCTTCAGTCAATTCTTTCAGACGGGTTTCCCCCACTCAGTGGCGTCAGTGACGAATCCAAATGTTGGTTTTTTGGAACTATACAACTCGTGGCGTCCATGAGCAACTGCTTTGGCGCATTTTTTTGGTTAATTATTGATGGTCCTGGGGCTGTGAAACAGAGCACTCTGCGCCGATTTTACCGGGTTGCGTGTGTTAAACTCGACACACGCGTAAATCCAGGAGTCTTGGTATGTCCGGGCGGAATCGCCGTTCCCTTTTGCGGAGCTTGTGCGTGTTTCTTGTTGGTTTGTGCAGCCTCCACCTTCTGGCGCAGACACCGGCCACGGGAGAGGCACCGCGGCCCGCACCTGCGAACGAAGCAGCTTCGCCTCAATCGCCTCGTCTACTGGCTAATTCCAATGTGAAACTGGGCGTCGGCGATCTGATCGAGATCAGTGTGTTCGGAGTGCCGGATCTCTCGAACAAGACACGCATCAGCGGTTCCGGAGACATCTACCTCCCCTTGATTGACTATGTTCACGTTGCCGACCTGACGACCGATGAAGCGCAGGAGTTGATCCAAAAGCGGCTGGAGGATGGAGGCTTTGTCCGCGGCCCGCACGTTTCCATTTTCGTGGATGAATCCGCTTCGCAAGCCATCACGATGGTGGGAGAGGTCAATCATCCCGGAGCCTACCCTGCGATTGGAGAGCGCCGTCTTTTCGACTTGATCTCTGCGGCGGGAGGATTCACCGAGAAGGCAGGCCGCATTGTCACCATCGAGCATCACGGAGATCCCGGTCGGAAGGTTGAGCTTCAGCTGTCGTCTAACAACCTGGCCGAAGATACCCAAGACAACGTGGATATCTATCCGGGAGACTTGATCATTGTTTCGCGCGCCGGCATCGTTTATGTCGTGGGCGACGTGCAGCGTCCCAGCGGGTTTCTAGTTTCAGAGGACAACGCCCTCAGTGTTCTCAAAGCCCTGGCACTGGCCGGCGGCGGTACCCGCACCTCTGCCTTGAACAAGACCAGGATCATCCGGCAGACGCCGAACGGGGTTCAGGAAATACCCATCAGCCTCAAGAAGATACTTTATGCCAAGGCACCGGATGTGGCCCTGGTGAAAGGCGACATATTGTTCATACCGGGAAGTGCGGGCAAAGCTGCGGCATATCGCACGGCGGACGCAGCCGTTGGGCTGACCACCGCCTTGGCAATCGTTGCGGTTCATCCTTAGGTCGTGTGGCGCGGACACTCCTATCGGGGCCTTGCATTTGGGGTGTTTTGCGAACAAGAGTGTCCCCGCTACACGCTCAGCGCTTCAAGCACAGTGATGTAGTCCCGCGCCGTTTTTTCGCGGGAAAGCTTGTTGACGATGTATTGCCGCCCATTGGCTCCCATTTCTCTCCTGTGCTCGGGGTCCTTCGCCAGGTTGAGGATCGCTTTCACCAGGTCTTTGCTGTTCTCGGGTTCCACAAAAACTCCGCCGCATGCTTCTTCGACAATCTGGCGGGCCTGCCCGTCAACCGCGACGATGACCGGCCGCTCACACGCCATGTATTCGAGGAGTTTGGTGGGAATCACCGTCTTGAACAGCTCGGTTTTTTTCAGCATGACCAGGCAAAGATCCGCAGCCGAAACGTATGCGGGGATCCGTTCCCGCGGTTGCTGGCTGAGGAACTGAACGTTGCTGAGTCCGCACCCAGCGGCGAGTTCCACGATCCGTTCCTTTTCCGCGCCTTCTCCAATCAGTAAGAACATCGCGCGCGGCAACGCCGTCTGTAGTTCTTCGGCGGCGGCAATCACCGTCTCCAATCCATGCGCATTCCCCATCGTGCCGATGTAACAAATCAGAAAACGATCTTCGAGCTTTAGCTGCCTTCGCACTTCCAGCGCTTTCGGGTCGAGCCGGAAAAGGTCCGTCTCCACTCCGTTTTCGACAATAGAAATTTTTTTCGCGGGAACATTCCAGTACCCCATCAAGTGATCCTTGGAAGCAGGCGTCACGACAACAATGCGGTCGGCGCGACGGTAAAGAAATCCGGCGATTGCGCCCAGCATACGATGGAGCAAGGTTCCTTCGCTGCCCGCGCCCACAGCCGCCAGCGATTCCGGCCACAGGTCGCGCACCTCGAAGATGAAGGGAACTCGCTTCCAAAACGCCAGCCACCACCCGGAAAGCGCGCACAGCAATTGTGGCGACGTGGCGATGATCACGTCCGGCTTCGCCAGCGCCAGCCCGCTGACCGCAGCCGAGATACAGAACGACAAGTAATTGCGGATTCTTTCGTGCGCCTTTCGGTTCGGCAACGGCCACAGCCACGTACGCACAACGCGCACTCCATGGACGGTTTCCGTGTAATGCAGTCCGTGCAACCGCGAGCGCCAATCCTCGGGCACAATGCCGGTGGGATGATTCGGAAATCCGGTGAGGACCGTCACTTCATGTCCCATCCGCGCCCAATGCCGGGACAACTCCGAGGCGCGCGCCGCCGGCGCTCCCATTTCAGGCGGAAAATATTGCGAGATGTAGAGAATCTTCACGGTCAGTATTAAAACGATCAGTATTCGAGCAATTAGTAGTGGAGCAATTTGAAAACGCTTTTCTCGAGTAGGGCGCGAGTCCGATTGCTGCGTCGCCGCGCGTAGCCTTCCCACCGTTCGGCAACCGCCGCAAAGCGAGCGTCTCCCGTCAGCTTGGACATTACGCGCAACTGTACGCTATGCAACTGGTGATAGAAAGGGCTCGCCAGCATTTTCGACCGAGTTCCAGACTGTTCATATAACGACCAGTATCCGGTATCGAATCGCGTCAGATTGTGAATCAGCGTCTCGACCCCGCGATCGAAAATTTCCCTCACCGAGGCATCCCTGCGCGCCAGACAGAAATCGAATACCCCCCAGAGCGCCCACATGAATCCGTTCAAAATGTGCGTCGGCGGGTCCACAAGATATTCTTCTATCCAAAGATTCTTCTCTTCGTCCTCAAAGAGCACGCCCCCTTCGGCAATGGGCCGTGTCAGCGCGACAACCGCCTTATCAGCCGCACCTTGATACTTCTCGTCTCCCGCGTGAGCATGCGCCCGCAAAAGCAGTGAAACGCCCTGCCCTTGAGCGAGTCCCGAATACCACGGCGCCTTGAGTGTGTCACGATACTCCCAATCAAAATGATGGTTCCAGACCCATAGCCCGTGAGCATTCTGTTCCAGGTTGGCGGTAAGCCAATCGGCAGACTTGAGAGTCTTCTGCCAGCGAGCTTCGTCACCGGTCTCGCAGAAACGGTTGTAGTTCGCGAGCCCCCACTGCGCAATTGCGATCGGGTTGTACTGCAGGCCAATCACTCCGTGGTAGTCGAGCATGGGAATGCCGGCAGCGTCATAGTGGCCGGCATAGTCTGCCTTCTCGCGAAACAGCATGTAGTACTCTCCGAGCCGGATGGCGGCAGCGCGCGGATTGATCTCTGGCACCTCATGCCAGAACGTCAACTGGCTTCGTCCGGAACCAAGGTAGGCGCGGAAGATACGCCGATAGTAATGCCACCGCGTGGAAAGGCTCATGCCGATTCGGCTTCCCAGAGTGTGGTGACCAGATCGTCCGGCTCAACGGCGATGGTCGTCAGCGCAAGATAACGAGTTGAGTTCTCACCGTCGGGCAGGAAGGCGTTACCGTACTGAAAATAACGCATCGGCAAACTGTCCTTCTTCCAGCGAGCCAGCACCTGCCAGTTCGTTCCGTCTCTGGAGCCGGCGATTTGCACTTCACGGCCGGTGTTCACGGCGCTGGGCTCGATCATGGTCGAAAAAACAATCGCCTCGCCAACCCGGCAGCCAAAGATCGAAGAGCTGGCCAGGTCGGCGACCTGTTCGACATTCCCCGCGCGATCGAGCCGATACACGTGGTTCCTCTCGAAGGGCGTGTCGGTCGAAAGATACAACCCATTTTGCGTTGGAATCGCAGCCACGGCCCGGGCTTGCTGGTTCCCCGCCAGCACAACATCCACCGAGCCAAGATCGCAGGAAGCGCGCAGCACTTTGCACTCGGCGCCTTCATCTCCTGTCAGGATCCAAAGGCAATCGCCCCAACGGTCGTAAACAATGTTGTGCACGTGCCGTATGCTGCCCGCAGGAAACGTGTAGGCGATCTGCCACGTGCGTCCGCGATCGGTCGAAACGTAGATGTGAACTTCCGCGCGCTCGCGATTGTCGAAATACTCGCCCCAGTAAATTCTTCCCGATGGAACGGCGGTGACGTGCAGCGGCCGCGTGCCGCGCTGAACCTGATGAGTGACATGAAATTCATCGCTGTCCGGGTTTCGCGTCACCAACGCGCCCGGCACCGCGCCCACCATCGTCTGATCTTCGAGAGAGCTACCGAGAATGGCCAGCGCATGAAACCCATCGCGCACCAGGCGATAACTCAGCGCGATGCGCGACGTGAGATTCCTCCACCAGACAGGACGAAAGCGCGCGACCACTTCCCACTCTGCGCCCTTGCCGGCTTGCGCGCCGGCGTGCAAGCGAACGATCTGATACCCGCGGCACCCGCAGAGAACGTTGCCGTCCCACGCGAGCACTCGAACGCCGCGCCAGGCGGCGACTCTCCGAAGCTTTAGCGCGGAGGATGCGGCCACCGCAACTGGAGTTTCAGTCATGCCGGGTGATGTCAGTTCTCGGTCTTGATTTCGGACTTGCACGCCACAAAGGGCCCGATGGCCAGCACATCCATTTTGGTTCGCTGGAAACAGTCGATCGCCTCTTGTGGTGTGCACACGATCGGCTCATTCTCGTTGAAGCTCGTGTTCAGGATCACCGGGATCCCGGTTTTCTTGCCAAACGTCCGTATCAGATCGTAGTAAAGCGGATTCTCTTCCCGCGCCACGGTCTGCAATCGCCCGGTGTTGTCCACGTGGTTCACGGCGCAGAGGCTCTTCCGCTTCTCCGGGCGAATCTTGTACACATGCAGCATGTAGGGCGACGGATGATCGTGCTCGAAATACTCGTGCTGCGCATCGGCCAATATGGAGGGCGCAAACGGACGGAACCACTCGCGGTGTTTGATGCGAGCGTTCAACACATCCTTCATGTCGGGCAGGCCGGGATGGGTGACGATAGAGCGATTGCCGAGGGCGCGCGGTCCCCACTCCATGCGTCCCTGAAACCATCCCACCACATTACCCTGCACCATCTCATCGGAAACAGCGTCGAGCAGCGGCGCGCGCTCAAACCGCCGATACTTTACGCCCGCGCTTTTCAAGGCTGATTCAATCTGCGCTTCAGAAAACTCCGGCCCGAGGTAGGCATGATCCATCTGCTCGCGCCGCGGCTGTTTCAGCACCGAATGATACGTGTGCAGAGCAGCGCCAATCGCCAGGCCTTCGTCGCCTGCCGCCGGCTGAATCCAGGTGCGCCGGAATGGCGTCCGGGAAAACAGTTTGCCATTGGCCACGCTGTTAAGCGCGCAGCCCCCCGCCAGGGCAAGATTCTCATCGGGAACGCGTTTGTGCACCTCGTTCATAAGATGAAAGAACACTTCCTCGAAACAATATTGCATGGCATACGCCAGATCCATATCCCGCTGCGTGATCTCGGCGTGGGGCTCACGAGGCGCGCCAAAAAGCTTTTCCATTTTGTCGGAGAAATGCCGCGCCAGGCGCACGGTTCCGTCGGGCAGCACCTGCATTCCCTGGCTGCTCCCAAGCGGTTTGAAGTAACTCATGTTGAGCTCGAAGTTGCCATTCTTCAGCGCGACAACCTTCCTTATCTCGTCGAGGTAGGTGTCTTTTCCGTACGGCGCCAGTCCCATCACTTTGCCTTCATCGCCATATTTTCTGTAGCCGATGAAATCGCAGATCATGGTGTAGAAGCTGCCCAGCGAGTGCGGCAGGAACACACGGTCGAGCACCTGAATTTCCTGGCCCTCGCAGCGCGCTATCATCGTGGAGACAAAATCTCCCGAACCGTCGTAGCTGAAGCCCGCAGCTTTTTCCCACGGCGAACAGTAGTACGAACTCGCGATGTGCGCGATGTGGTGCTCCAGATGATGCTCCTGAAAATTCAGCGTGGAGGCATCCACGTCGAGCGCCAGCGACAGCAGCGAACGCACATCGCGCATCGACTCCTTGCGCTGCCGCATCTTGATAAAATTCAGGACCTTCGCCGGATTCGCCAGCGCATGTTGCACCTTCTTGGCGAGGTTGGCGTCGCTGTCCTGCCCCACGGCAACGTGCTGGACGTCGGTGATCTTCGCGCCCGCCGCATCCAGACAGGCTTTCACCGCCAGTGCAGGAAAGCCGCCGTAATGCTTGTGCCGGTTCAGCCGCTCTTCGGCCACCGCAAAAAGAATTTTTCCATCTTCGACAATCGCCGCCGAAGCGTCGGCATGAAACATATTCAGGCCCAGAATCAGCATTTACCGCTCGTCCCCTTCTCTTGTCATTCCATTTTTTCTCAGCAGGCTGCTCACAAACTCGGGTTTCGTGTCAGGGCATCGCTTTAGCGATGCCGTAACTTCTTCGAAATCAGATGCCCCTTTAGGGGCTGGGCATCGCACGCACGACGTTTTCCATCAACCTGCTAGTGCGCCGACTTTTCCTGTAGCGCGGCCGCGACGAACTCGCTCAGCTGCACCGTCAGAGGTTGCCCGGTCTGGCATGAGTTCTGCAGTCGAAGAGTCGCGAGAGTCGAGCCCACCACCTGTTCAAACGGAATGGGCGGCGGCATCTTGCCCCGAAGCGCATCCACAAACGCCTGCATCTCCGCCTTGTGGCCCTTGTCCTGTCCCCAGCGCGCGTGCGTAAGTTGTTTGCGCCCGTTGCGAACCAATTCGAGTCGCCGAAAATCTTCGAGGATTGCGACCGAGCCGCCGCCGAAGACTTCCACGCGCTCCTTCGAAGCCGACTTGTCGCCGTTGGCAAGATAGCTGATCGTCCCCAGCGTGCCGTTCGCGAACTTGAGCGATGCGATGACGTTATCCATGCTGTACTGCCCCGGATTGCCCACGGTCTGCGCTCGCACTTCGATGGGACACGCGCCAGCAAGAAAGCAGAGGAAGTCGACAAAATGACAGACCTCGCCGAGAATGCGTCCGCCTCCCTGCTCCGGATCGTTCACCCAATGATCGGCGGGGATATAACCCGCATTCACCCGGTAGTGGATGGCCAACGGTTCGTGGATCTCCGACAAAAACCGTTTCATCTCTACTGCCATGGGCGCGAATCGACGATTGAAACCGACCATCAGGAACGGAGCATGGTCATCGGCCGGCGCACAAACCAGCGCCGCCAGTTCGCCTTCATTCAGGCAAAGCGGCTTCTCGCAGAAAACCGCTTTCCCCGCGCGCAAGGCCGCGAGCGCCTGGGTGGCATGAAGGTGATGACGGGTGGCGATCAGCACTGCTTTTATCTTCGGATCCTGCAGAAGCTCAGCTTCTGAATTCGAACAGTAGGAAAATCCAAATTTCTCCGCCGCGTTCCGGCTGCGCGGCCCGGTCGCATTGCAGACGCCGATGAAAGAAACGTCCGGGATCGCCTTCAGCGCAGGCAAGAGCGTGTTCTGCGCGAAACTTCCGGCTCCCAGCACGCCCAGACCCATGGAACCTGCCGAGGGCACGACCGCGGCCACCGGAATTTTCTCCGACAAATTCGGAGTGGTTCCAGATTCGGCGCCCGCGTAAGTGATCAGCGCGCCCAGAAAAGGCTCACCCGTGCTGCCAGTAATCAGGTCATAGGCCCGCGTCGCCTGTTCCATCGGAAAGCGGTGCGTGATCAGCGACGGCAGGTTGAGTTTGCCGTCCGCGATGAGTTGCAGAAAGGCTTCCAGATTGCGCGTTTCCGTCCAGCGCACGTGTCCAATCGGATAATCGCGCCCTTTCTGCTCGTACGCAGCGTCGTAGCGGCCGGGGCCATAAGAGCGCGAAATTCGAAAGTCCAATTCTTTCTCGTAATACAGTTTGCGCTGCAGTTCCATGCCGACGGTTCCCACGGCAACCACAATGGCGCGGTCGCGCGCCAGTTCTGCCGCCAGGTTCACCGGCTCGCTGCTGGGAGTCTCCGCTGTAATCAGCACCGAGTCCAGTCCCACGCCCCCCGTTTTCTGGAAACACAGATCGCGGAACTCACGCGCGCCGGTGCACGCGTCCTCGGCTCCGCTTCCAATCGCAAGATCGGCACGCTGCCGCAACAGATCCATTCCAAAGACGCGGCAACCAGCGGCCTTCAGCAACTGCACCGTGATTTGTCCGAGCAACCCCAGCCCGATCACAGCGACCGTGTCGCCCAGTGCGACTTCGGCGGTTCGAATGCCGTGCAGGCAAATCGCTCCCACCGTCCCGAAGGCTGCCTCTTCGTAGGACACTCGGCAGGAAACTTGCGGCGACGGTTCTCCGCGCTCGGGAATCTTCGCCACCAGCATTCTCGGTACGCAGGCAAACTCGGCATGCACCGCATATCCCGCGCCCGCGCAAGCTACGCGGTCGCCCACGTTGATGTCGACGGTGCCATCGCCAACCGCAACCACCACTCCGGCACTGCTGTAGCCCACCGATTGCGGCTGGTCCAGGCGAGACCGCACCGTTTGCAGAGTCGAAGCCAAACCATCCCGCTGCATCTTAGCAAGCACGTCGCGCACCAAGTCTGGACGAGCCTTCGCCTTCGCCAGCAGACTCTTGCTGGCAAATTCAGCCGATGCGCGCTCCGTACCGGCCGACACCAACGACGCCGCGACTCGCACCAGCACACAGCCCGGCAACAACTGCGGAGCCGGAACTTCGGCGACCCGTAACTCGCCAGTGCGCGCGTCTTGTAAGAGCTGCTTCATGCCGTCGTTGGTTGAACCAAGCTTAGTTGAGATGCGTCGATCTGCCGCTGAGCAAACGCTCTCGCGCCGCCGTCGAGAAAAAGCTGCATCCAGATTTCCAGCGTCAGCAGTTGCCAGATTTGCATCGACCAGTCTTCCGCGCCACGCCGGTGCTCGTCAATGTAGCTCCGCACCACTTCCGGGCGGAACAACCCCCGGCGCCGGACTTGAGCTCCTGAAAGAAGATCGTCCACCATGGGGCGCAAATCGTGCGCCAGCCAGTAGTCTACCGGCGCCGCGAAACCCGCTTTCGGCTGCCGCATGATCTCTTCTGGCAGCATACTACGCATGGCTTCGCGGAAAATGTACTTCGTCACCGGACGCCATTTCCCTTTCAGCTTCCACTCCGGCCTCACATTCCACGCGACGAACTCGGCGAACTCCCGGTCCAAGAACGGCACCCGCACCTCGACCGACGACGCCATGCTCATTTTGTCGTTGTAGGTCAGGTTCAGCGTGGCCATGAAAATCTTGGTGTCTAGGTAGAGCATCTGGTTGAGAAAATCCGCGTGCCGCACTTTGTCGAACGCCGCCAGATGCTGGTCGGCCGAATTTCCGCTTGCTAACGACTGCGATTTTAGAGCATACAAGTCTGTCTTCTGCTGCGCATCGAGATACGTGCAGTTTCTGATGAAAGCTTCCGCCGGGCTAAGCGCCGCGCTCCGCGCCATCTTCTTCGCCAGACGCACAGAGCCCTTCATTCGCGTCCCCCGCAGTGACGGCAATCCCAGCAGAGTGCGCTCTGCGGCGGAGCGGGCAAAGCCCGGGACGCGCCGATACTCTTCCGCCCACCCGTGAGCTGCATGCTTGCGATATCCCGCGAAAATCTCGTCGCCGCCCACTCCCGACAAGAGCACGGTAGCCTGCTTTCGCGCCTCGCGGCACACCAGATACGCTGTGATGATCGCCGGATCGGCCGTGGGTTCATCCATGTGCCAGGTCAAACTCGGCAACAGACCGACCACATCGGGCTCGACCACGATCTCATGGTGCTCGCAGCCCAGCTTGCGCGCGAGGCGCTGCGGAACGCCTGGATCGTCAATCGTCGTCTCGCCCACGCGATATTTGTCGGGAAACGTGATCGTATAGGTCCGCACCGGCTGCTTTCGCGCCATGGCCGCCACAATGCTCGATGAATCCAGCCCCGCACTCAAGAAAGCGCCGATCGGAACATCGCTCACCATCTGTTGCTCGACCGACGCGCTGAACCGCTCTCGAATCTCATCCGCGAGATCCGCTTCCATTCGCTCGAAGCGATGTTCCGCCGGTGGAAAGGTTAAGTCCCAGTACTGTTCGATCTTGAACTCGCCGCGCTCCGCGAGCGCGTAGTGGCCTGCCGGAAGCTTGCGGATGCCCTCGAACATCGTCAGCGGATCGGGCACCCAGAGGAACGTTAGGTATTTGTCGAGGGCCTCCAGGTTCATGCTCGCTTCTATTCCTGGCACTTCGAGCAGCGCCTTAATCTCGGAAGCGAAAGCGAGTTTCCCGCCGCGCTCAGAGTAATAGAGTGGCTTGATTCCGAAATGATCGCGAGCCAGAAACAACTTCGGCGAAGAGCCACGCAAGTCGCAGATCGCGAGCGCGAACATGCCATTCAGGCGGTTCAGGCAGTCTTTGAGGCAGTCGGGGCCATATTCCTCGTAGAGATGAAGCACGACTTCCGTATCGGTGTGCGAACGAAAACGATGCGCCTTGGATTTGCCTTCGAGCTCACGGCGCAGATCGGCGAAGTTGTAGATCTCGCCGTTGTAGGTAATCCACACTGTGCCATCTTCGTTGCTCATGGGCATGTGGCCATCGGCGGAGAGGTCGAGAATCGCCAGACGGCGGCTTCCCAGTCCGATGTATCCCCCATCGGGGAAACGCCGCTCCCAGAGCCCGGAGTCGTCGGGACCGCGGTGCGTCTGCACGTTCGTCATCCGGGCGAGCGTCTCCCGGTCGCCGCAGTTCACGAGTCCGCTGATGCCGCACATGACCTAGTTTCTCCCGATCCGCAGCTCGTAAATTTTGGCCTTGGTATGAAACATCTGCACCGCTTGAAAGGTGCAATAGATCAGGCCGGGCACGCCATCGAGAAACCCCAGACGAAAAACGTAACGATACAGGAAGAGAAGAACCGGAGAGCCCGGCAAGCGATAGAGATTCCGCTTGAGCCATCTTCGGCGCTGCGCCTGAGTGCCGAACAAATCCGCCCTCACTTCTCCAGAATTAGAATCGCCTTCCGGCTGCAAAAGCGCGCGCGCTTCCCAGTTCGAGTACTCATTGTGCTTCAGGATGTAGCGCGATAAGGAATCAACATTGTGGTGGACCAGCGCATTGCGCAACTCTGCCGTGGGCCCATCCACCACCACGTGTTCGTGGATCTCGATGTCGCCCATCGAAGTATCCTGACCCTTCAAGCGGCACTCAAAACGGCCTCGCCCTTTACGGAACAGCGACAGCTTCCAGAAACTCGCATCGCAATGTTGCAAGACCCGCCCGAGAAAATACATTTGCAGGCGGATGGAATACCCGTCCACGCTAGGGTTTTGCAGCGCGCGCCGAATTTCTTCCACCAGTTCCGGCGTCAGGACTTCATCCGCATCGAGCAGCAGAATCCAGTCGTACGCGAGCGGCAGCGTGTCCATGGCCCATTGGCGCTTCTTCGGCCAGCCCCCCGCATAATGAAACTGAACCACCTTCGCACCGTGCGACTGAGCAATCGCAAACGTATCATCCGTGCTCTCGGAATCGATGACATACACCTCACCCGCCCCGGCAAGCGACTCCAGGCAGCGCGGCAGGTTGCGAGCCTCATTGCGGACCGGAACGATCACGCTTACTGGGAGCACCTGCACCGCAGCGCTCGACTGCGACACCTCAGACTCTGATTTTATTTCGATCAAATCCATTCCGTCGGCAGATAGAAGGTTCCACCGTTAGCTGAACTATGTTAGTCAACTATGTTAGCTGAATTGAGGCATTCTTGAACGCAAGATCGTTCCTGCCGATTGTCGATGGAGGATCAGTTACGAAACACCGTTCCTGCCCGAGATGCCCGCCGGACGGGCGTAAGCGGTGCCCTTCACAGGTTCTGCTCGCACCAGCGCTGCAGCACGAAAAGTGACCATGGCCGCGACCAGGAAGTCAAGCCGGATGAAGGTGTCGACTGCTAAACACAGCACATCACTCGTAGGAACAACCGGACGTTCATGCTCTCAGGATCGCTTTGAGACGCCGCCGCCTGCCCGCCCAGGCTGGGTTTACCAATCCTGAGTACATGAACCGGTATTGCGGATCGGAATAGTAGGCTTCAATCTCGGTGCGCCAAATCAGGTGCGGCGAGTCCTCCGAGCAATTGGTCGTTCCGGGACAGGGCGAAAAACAGAAGCGATGGGTTTTCCGAATCAAATCCCACGCTTCCCGGTTGATCGCATTCCACGAATACGGCCAGGCAAAGGCTTCCACATTTTTCTGGACCCAGGACGAAATCTTCGCGGCACTGGTTCCTATCTGGCGCTCCAGTTCCGATGGGGAAAGGCCAGCGAGACTTACGTGAGACAAGGTGTGATTCCCGATGGAATGTCCGCGGCGAGTGAGATCGGCGAGTTGATCTGGATTCATGGGCGTCCATTGCTCCCCGCATTCGGAGGGCGCCAGGCCGCGGATATCGATCCTCGAATAGTAGAAGTCGCGTGCGTTCTGCGCCGTCAACCCGACAAACTCCGGCACCACAAAAAACAGGCCACGCGTTCCCATGGATTCAAGCATGGGCGCGGCTACCGTATAGTTGCTTTCGCGGCCATCGTCAAAAGTAAACAGGACAGCAGGCTTGGACCACTTTGGAGGTGTCCGGGAGCGATCCCAGAGTCCAAAGAAACTCTCGGGGGAAATGAGAGCAAAACGTTCGGCCGCCCACTCAAGCTGGCGCCGAAGCTGGTCGCCGTCCCGCTGAAGAGTTTCGTGCATCTCAACCACCAGCACGAGAGGACCGCCGCGCGATGCCCGCCAGCGGAGACGCCGGAGCATCACTTCATCCAAGTGAAGACTCGCGACCGTCTTTATCACGCTCGTGCGCAGCAAGCGCCTCAAATCGGGACCCCTCTCGCGGTGGTCGTCATTATAGTGGTGTCAGGTTCCACGTCTCAGGTCTCGGATTTGGTTTTCCTGAGACCTGGCACCTGAGACCTCCTCAAATAAGCCAGTCGCCGTCAGCGGGAACCAGGTACCAGTCCCGAGTTGGCAGAAAACCCGACTTGTCCAGGAACCACCCGTTGGACGCATCGAATTGGCGGCGCATGAAGCCGAGACTACGAAAAATGCCTTGCCGCGCCTCATCCATACCACGCAGCACGATGGCATCCATGGCACCGCGATAGCGTTCTACCAGCGCAGCAACGATCGACGCACACACCTCGGGCGTCACTGCGGGATAAATATCCAGCACATTCAGGGTGCAAATCTGCCCGCGATATCCACGAGGACGTCGATTGACTGTCACCAGGACGTCGGATTCGACTTGCTTGTTTCGAAAGGCGAAAACGGCGACGGTAGCGTCTCGTCCAGAGAAGTAACGCCAGCGGATGTAGCGCAGATCGCGGTTTGCAGTCAGCTTTGCAGTCAACTCTGGAGTGGAATCATGAATGGCCAGTTGCATGACCTGCTCGGCCGAAGCCAGAGGGACCAGATCTTCCGGCCGGCCGGCGTCGAGTTTCAAGCGCTTGAAGGGACGCACGAAAAGAGCGGCGGGGCCGCTGGTCATTCGCGCAAATGCCCTCGGCGCGCTGCGGCGGGTCATTCCTTCTTCGATCACACCTCTCCAGCGCAGCACGCCAAACAACTCGTGATCGGAATACGGAAGGGGAACCGCTCCTCGCGCTTTCCACAACTTGGCTGCATCGACATTGGCGGAGTTTCCGAACAGCGGCCACTTCCTGCCCAGCTCTGAGAACCGGAGGAAGACCAGACCACCGCTGCCGCGATAGCGCTCGTCGACGTAGAAACAGCTCGATCCGATAACCAGCAATGTTTGCTGCTGGAAGCGGAAGGTTTGGGGGACGCACAGAATGCAGCCGACGAGTTGGCCTTGTGGCGAGCGCAATCCGCAACCGATGGGAATCTCAGGATCGCGTGCCGGGTTCTCGAGCAGAAACCAGCGCAGGTGGTTTTCGACGCTCGCGGGTTCGCGTCCCGATTGAGACGCGATAAATCGCGCGAGTTCGACGGTGTCGGACTCCGAAATTGTAACCAACCTTGCGGGAGGACTTCCTCCGGGCTTTATGATGGATGGCCCGCTCATGCGATCGCTGCGCCGTAAATCTGTGCCAGGCGCTGTGCCTGATGAGATAAAGTTAGCCCGTTGAGAATCGTCTCGCGCGCAGACGCACCCAGACGCGAGCGGAGCTCGGGCGACCGAAGCAAGGTCGAGAGTCCCTGCGCGAGCTCGTCGACTCCATCGATTGGCATGGCCCGGCTTGGAATGACCCAGCCTGGGATGAGCCAGCCATTTCGCCCATGCTCGATGATTTCGTCAATTCCCTGCCCGCGGCAGGCCACCACCGGCTTGCCGCAAGCCATGGCCTCCAGATACACACATCCCAGTCCTTCGTAGCGGCTGGGCAGCACAAATACGGAGCAGGCCCGCATGGCGTCCGCCACTTCCGCCCGGCTCTTCCGCCCCTCAAACTGCACTCGCTGCGCAATTCCTAATTCGCGGGTTAACGATTCAAATCGAGCGCGGTCGGGACCGTCGCCAATAATCCGGCAGTGCAACTGCGGAAAAGAGGCTCCGAGTTGGCGGATCGCCCGTAAGGCAAGTTCATGCCCTTTGCCGACGAGCAGGTTGCCGACAATCAGGATTTCCTGTCCCTGTGGCGAGGGCTTCGCGCCGGCTGTCGGCGCAAAAAAATTAGTATCGGTGCCGTTGTACACGACAACGCTGCGAACGTCCTCCTGCATTCCGTCTTGCAGAAAGCGCTGCACTCTCTCGCTGATGCAGATTACGGTGCGCGCGGCACGATAGACGTCGACGGAAGCCCTGCGCCGCCACGCGGCAGGCACTCCGCCGAGGAAGCATGTGTTGAACACATCCAAGCCGTGCAGCGTCACCACAAACGGAATGTTCAAATGTCGCGACAGCAAGGCTGCCGCGTGGCCGCAGGGCAGAGCGGAATGCGCGTGGATGACGTCAATCGGTCTCTCTCTGTGGAGCCGCGGCACCTCTGCCAGCAAGCGAGCGTAGAGCCACCGCCCCGCGTTCGACAGGCCCAGATTTCCGGGTATCTGCGGATATCTCACCCACTCCGCGGGAGCCAACGGGGCCGGCTCTTTTCGATGATGGTGGATCGGGGTTACGGCAATGATGCTGGAAGTGACCCCGAACTGTTCAAGTTGCCTGGTCGATTCCGCGATGAAGCAACCGCTCACTTCATCGCCAGCGGAGGGAAAAAATGGCGTCAGCGTTAGAACGTGAAGTGCGGACTTCCTTGCCCCTTTTGCAGGCGAGACGTCGTGCTCGGGGTGCGCTATGTCTGGGCTCAACGCTCGCTTCCATTCGACTCAGGTCGCTTCAGGACTTCTCTGTCTTCGTTTCTACCTTCGTTGTTTCTAACTGCGTTCCGTTGCCTGAGCGGACCTGTGTCACTTCGAGTCCCGCGTACGGGGGCAACTATCGTTCCGGAAAAGACGGACCGTACAGTTTCTGGTCCAACCCGCTCAGCGCACTCTCGGACGACGGCAATCCACTTCGCCTCTGAAAAAGCCATATTGAACCCGTAGAAGGGGCTATCGGTACCAAAGAAAACGCGGTTAGGAAACCGCGCCAGCAATTGTTGGATCTCTGCTTTCAGCCCTTCTCCGTCGATTGACAAGAGTTCCTGCCACGCCGAGATATCAAACCACAGATTCGGTGGTGGATCCAATCCAAAAGCGCGCCAATTCGAGAATCCACTGTGGGCCGCAATAAAGTCGACCCCTGCAAACCGAGCGGAGAGCCGAAGAAGTGCGCTGGGCTGGCAATGTTCGTCGCAGAGCACGCTCACCGTCCCCCCGGTATGTACCATGACCGGAAGCTTACGCTGCGCCGCCAGATCGACGAGTGCAGCGACGCGCTCATCGTCCAGCGTCCAGCCCCGTGAGGTGGGGTGAAGCTTCAACCCGGCTGCGCCCAGTTTATCGAACGCCCAGGCCACCAGAGAGACCGCGTCGGACCGTCGCGGGTCCACACCGGCAAAGCCAATTAAGCGATCCTGGTGGCGGCGACAGATGCGCAGCACTGCTTCATTGATGTCCCAAACCGTGCACACAGGTTCACCCAGTTCCAGACCCCAATCAATTACATGCAAGGCCCGTTTCTCGATACCGACCTTGTCCATTACTCGGAGGCATATCGAGCCGTCCCTGTCAGATAACACCCGGTTGAGGGCGTTGAGTTTTCGCCCCACGAGTTCCTCGGCGATATGTTCCCCCCGCCGACGGAGATAGTCGATCGCGAGCTGTTTTTGGAACCGCTGCGGGTACCAATCCGGAAAGTAAAGGTGCGAATGTACATCCGTGATCCCCATGCGGCGCTCAATGCTGGGGCCGGATCAGCTTGCCGCCGATCTCCGTGCGCGGAATGACGTCGACAAAATTGATCACATGGGGGAGAAACAACCTTGGCACGCGTTCGCGGAGGAGATCAAGAATCTGATTTTGCTCGACGCTCCCCCGATCCGCAACCACGTCGAGCACGATTGTCTTGTTCCCCTGCCCATCTTGATGAAGTTGGGCGAGTGAGTCCCTCACTCCGGACAGCTGGTTCACGGGAAACTCGATCTCAGACGGGTGGAGTTTCACGCCGTGCAAGCTCATGAGGTGGTCTTTTCGTCCGAGCAGGTGGATCTCTCCGTCGTCGCCGACATAGCCCTCGTCCGCGGTCCTCACATCAGTGACCGCGGCAAAATGGATCTCCTCATTGATGATGTCCTGAAGATAACCCAACATTACGGTGGAGCCGCTGATAACGATCTCTCCGCTTTGGCCCACTGGAGCGTCCACCCAAACCTTCATCGTCGGCGACGGGTTGCCGATCGAGGTGCTAAGGCTGGAACCGTCACGGATGACGCGGTAGCACGCCCGACCGGCTTCAGTGAGGCCATAGACATTCACGATCGCCAGGCCAGGGTTGAGCGCGAAAGCGCGTCGCAGCAGTTCCGGGGAGAGTTGGTCGCTGGAGCTTGCTAGGTAGACCACCCTACGCCACGTCTCCCGGCATTCGTTGCACTTCGAATTCTGTGCATAATCCAGCAGGGCCTTCAAGGTAAAAGGGACAAGCACGATATCACTAATCGCCTGCGAATCGATCGCTTCAAACGCAGACCTGGGGAATTGTCCACTCTCTCCAAAGGTACATGCCGCCTTCGCCACCGCATGGGAGTAAAGCTGGATAACACCGTAGTAATCGTACATCGGCACCGTGATCAATGACCGTCGCGACGAATCCAATCCCAGAATGGTGCGGTTGATCCACGCCGCGCTCAGCAGATTGCTTTCACTCAGGCACACACCCTTTGGTTTGCCCGTGGTCCCCGAGGTGAAGAACACGGCCCGGACCGGTGAGCGTTGCCTCCCACAATCGCGAAGCGGTAGGGCGCATCGCACTTGCAAACTCATGGGGTTGCCACTTCCAACCAGCACCACCGCCGTTTTTCGCAGAAGGCCGGCAAATTTCGCGTGCAGCATGGGCGTCATGAACACCAAGTCGGCTTGGACTCGGTCCAGGACGTACTGAACGTGGGCTGCGGGCGCAAATGGAGAAAGTGGAACGATCGTCGCGCCTTGAGAGAAGCATTCCAGATGAAGCAGTGCCGCACTCAGACCGTCCGGCAGAAGGATGATGACACGCCGTCCGCCGAGCGGGGGCAATTGCGAAGCGATCTGGGCAAGCGCGGGGCCAACTTCTGAGAATGTGACGCAAGCGTCTCTATGCCGCAGGTACGGACTTGCTGGAAACTCCCGTGCAGCTTCTAAGAGTGCTTCACGGAGATCGAACATACCATCCTCGTACCTATGTGCTGTGAAGCAATCGAGGTCGACCACGTCGCAATATCTTTTCAATGCTGTTCAGGCCTTCTGCCAGCGATCAGGGTGGCGAGCGCTGCGATAGTCCGCATGTCTTCTTCAGAGAACTCTTGACCGCTCAGCTCCCAGCCGAATCTCTCCTCGCAGAAAGATACCAGGGAAACCACCATGAGAGAATCAAGAATACCATCGCTGAACAGATCCACATCGTCGCCCAGCAGGCTGTCGTCGGTGATGTTACTCTCGCGTACCACAAACCGCCGGATCTCAGCGGCGATTTCTGTCTTATCCATGTATGAGTGTCTTCGGGTTTCCCAATGGAGACTTCTCCCATAGAAATAGCTCGGTGCATCACAGAAAAGTTGGAATCACAGTATAGTACAGGGAAACCTGCAGGCGCACGTGTCAAAGCTGCGCATTCAGGCTCGTCCCGGATTTGCGTTCACAAGTCCCCGGACCAAAGCGAGCAGACGCTCCACGTGCGTGTCCCAGCGGAAGTCTTGCGCTCGGGTGAGACCGTTTCGTGAGAGCGTTTCCGCCAACCCAGGGGATTGATGAACTTGCACCACACGTTCCGCCAATGCATCCGGCGAAAAGCAGGGAAAGTAAGTTGCCGCATCCCGGCAAATTTCGCGATGCACCGGCAAATCGGACGCCACTACCGGCAATCCACTCGACATCGCCTCGACCAGGGGATGGGCAAACGTTTCTGTATAGGCCGGGCTTACGTAGATGTCACAGGCGCGGTAGAGGTGATGAAGCAAGTGATAAGGGACCGAGCCCAGTTCAACAATGTTGTCCCGGGCGCCAAGAATGTTCATCAACGAAGCCGCACTCTCGGCTCGATACGAGCCTGGATTCTTGGAGGAAGCCAAATGACAGGTCAGAAGCAGCTTTATTTTCTTTCCGGGTAACCGGTCGCGCAAAATTAGCAGAGCCCGAATCAACGTCTCGAAATTTCGGTAGTAATTGTAATGGCTCACAAAAAGCAACTTTAGTGCGCCGGCCGGCTGCTTCAACTGATTTTGCATGGAGTCAGGCAAGGGGGTCGAGTCGCTGGTAAACAAGTTACGATCGAAACCATGGTAAACAGACAGCACATTTTTCCCCGTCCATTTGCTGAGGTCTTCCGCAAAAGCCTTGCTCGGAGCGACCGTGACGTCGGCCCAGTGCACGGACCGCCGAGCGAACCAACCTTTGATCAATGTGTCGACCCAAAGCATGTAATCTCGCCGTTTTCGGACATCGCGGTAGAAATCGGCCGACACGTAGAGAGAGTTTCCCGACAGAAGGATCTGCGGCACCGGGGAGTCCCGGAGTGCAAAGTTCCCGGTAGAAACGAGCGCCTGCGCACCACTGCGCCGCACCAAGTCCCGAAGTTTGATCTGTTCGAAGACAAAGCGCCCCACTACCCCGCCGCTCGGGCTGGCCTCGGCATAAGAAATATTCGAAAATTCAGCGAATTCCCTGCGCAACTCGGCACTCAGCAGGACCGTCGCTTGCGCATCCGGCCGCCGCGCCAGGTGGGGAATCACATTGCGCAGATAAGTAAGGCCTGCACCCGCACTCGCGGCTAGGCCATTGATAAACAATCTGATCATCGGTGGGGCACGACCGCTCTAAAACCGGCTGGCGACGGACGCGAAGCTCGGGAAACAACGCCCGCTGCTGGGACCACAACAGCGGCAGGAACAAGATCCGCGAGGAGAAACGCAAAAACCCAAAAATACACACAGGCATATGAACCCACGGCAAACAGCCAATCCTCGAAACTTGCGTTGACAAAACCGGACAACACCACCATGGCCAGCGGAATTGAATAGTGGCGCGGGTCGCCGGTTCGCCTCATCCACGCGCAGACTTTCCATACGTTCCACGCCGTCACCGCCAGAATCGCAACGAAGGGCAACACACCCAACAGACCCACCCACTCCGCGATGGCCATGTAGCTGTTGCCGTGCTCACGAGCCGTCTCGGAGGTCGACGAGACAATCCCAAAACCCAACCCGGGATCTTCGCCCGTCGGCGCCGTGCCATATCCCGTTCCGAACCACGGATGCGCCTTGATCGAGGCCTTCGTCTTTTCCCAAGGTGCCTTCCGGGAACCCATCACCCCTTCTTCCTTGTGCCCCTTGTAAAGCACTGCATCCTTCATGCCTCCCAGCCTCTGGTTTAAGCCTCCCGGATCTAACATCCCGTTGATCGCAACCATGACCAGAACTAACGCCCCTATCTTCACCAGCAATTTGTACTGACGCAGGCAAACAGTGAAGATCAGTGTGACGACCATGAGCGAAACCATCCCAGCGCGTGCCATGCTGAAATAAACAAGGTACGTGCAAAGGAGCAGGGCCGCCAGCCTGCGGAACTTCTCCCCAGGCCGATCGCTGGTGAGCCATCCCCACAAGAGGACGGGGAACATTCCGATGCTCATCGCCGCGCCGAGGGAGTTGGGATTACCCCAAATGCTGTCGCCCAGACCGAAATAGCAGATCGCCGTGATATAGACCACGAGCTCGCATCCCCAGAGCAGACCGCGGAAAAAACGTTCCTCCCGGCCGAGAACGGCCAGGCGAGCGCCTGAAGCGCAATATGTAAAAAGAAGGAACAGGCTCAAAGCCTTCAGGGACGCCATCTGCACCCACGGAGAAACGGTGGCGGAGACAAACGCGGCGGAGACGCAAAAGAAAGCGATCAGATGTATCGATCCGAAAGGTCTCCGGGGAGTCTTCGTCCAAACAATGAAGCCCACGGCCGCACCCGCGGCCAACACGAGCCAGCGTCCACCACCTCTCCAGGCCTCCTGAAAGGGGAGACCCGTGGCAGCCCAAACAAAGGCGATAATTAGCAGAACGAAAAACCGCTCCTCATATCTCCAGATGCTGGCGATGAGAATCTCCAGCATCAAGACCCCGCCTAGCAGAGAAACGTTGCCAAAGTACGGCAAGTGTTGATAGAAAAAATACAGGACGAGGACCGCGCCCACGCTCAGCACGATGCCAGCCCACGGCAGCGGTTTCATGGAATTCATCGAGCCCCCGTACCGGCGGAGATCGCGGCCGCGGCCAGACCGTCGGCGCATGCTTCCGGCGCGTAGTTTCGAATTCGTTCCAGGCTTCGCGCGCTCATCTGCTGCTTGAGCTCAGGTCGCCGCACCAGAGAATTGATCGCCACGCTGAGCTTCTCCGAATCTCGCGGAGGCACAACGTAACCATTCCACCCCTCTTCGACCAAGTCGGACGAACATCCCGCCACACTGCTCACGATGATCGGAAGTCCGCACGCCATCGCTTCGTTCACCACCAAACCCCATGTATCGCTGTGCGTCGGTAGAACCAGGGTTTCCGCGAGCGCATACAGACCCGCCAGATCCTCGCGCTGCGCGAATCCCGGAAAACAAACCGTCCCCGGGTTGATCCGTTTCGCCTGTTGCGCCAGTTCCTCTCTGGAGACACCATCGCCGGCAAATACCAAGCCCACCTCCGATCGCAGACCGCTCTCTAGTTTGGCATAAGCTTCGAGAAGATCAAAAACACCTTTTTCCGGAATCAACCTTCCCACAAACAAAATGAACCGCCGCGGAAGCCTGAACTTTTCTCGAAATGCGGCCGGATGGCACTTTGCGTTCTCCGCCTGCGTCGCAAAGAAGGTGTTATCGACCGCGTTGGGTGCTGTGAAGATGACCTGCTCGCTGACTCCGAGGGTTCGGAGGTAGGCAAACGAGGATTTCCCTGGCACGACAAAGGCATTACAAGACTTCACAAAATGTCGCTTCTGCCGTTCCACACCGGCATGTCCAGATCTCTGATCTCGCTGGTTACTCTCTGTCCACAGGACAAAACGCACGTTGCGCCGGCGAGCCCACCAGAGCGATCGCCAAGACGCGGGATAGTTGTAGCCGCCACAAACGATGGCCTGGGGACACGCTGCATCCAGTGCCGCCCGCAACCCGCGATTCACCAGGAGACTGTGCTTCCCCGCGCGCCAGCGCCAGGAGGGCAGAACTTCATATGAAAAACGGATCTCATCGGTATAGATGTCCCACTGTCGAAGCGCCTTGTCGGTCTCGGCCAGAAAAATGACGTGCAGATCCATCCCGTCCCGACGCGCGAGAGCGTTGAAAACAGGGATACGGTAAGGGGCGATGATCTCTGTAATCAGAACAAGCCGCCGGCTCATTTTCGACATTGTACGTCGAGGTCGACCCCGACTTTCGCCTGACGCATACTGGTAGGTCTCCAAAATGCTACCGCGGCTATTGTGTTCCCACCTTCGCGTCCTGAACACTCGCGGCCCCTACGGCTTCTCTAAGCGGCGCGGACCTCCACGTCTGCACCACCCATCGCACGCAAGCAGACATTGATGCCATACAATTATGCGGAATGGAATTGTCCCGCGTGCGTAGCCGCCTGCGTTTGTCGGCCCTCTGCTTATTAACTTGCCTGGCTGTCTTGGAATTTTCGGCACGAGGCCCAGTTCGCGCATTGGGACGGTCGGGGCGCGATATCAACGACTTTATCTCACCTTATGCGCAAACTCGTGTCTGGCTTTCCGGCCATGATCCTTATGCTCCCTCGAACCTGAGGGAACTTTGGCCCGTATTCCCGGGCCCGAATTTTCTTCTCAAGGAAAGTGTCGACGGAACGCTGCCTGCAAAACATGGCCTCCCCTCTCCCTATTTGGACATCGCCTTTCCTCTGCTTCTGCCGATAGCCGAATTGCCCTGGAGAATCGCAATCTCTGTGTGGGTTTTGATGTGCGTTCTAGCGGTCTTCGTAGTCGCCTCGATACTCATCCACCTTGCCGGAGTTCGAAGGCGCAGTCAGCTGGCGCTGATGATCTTCGTGTCGGCATTGCTCCTGGCTCCCATGCAGACCGCGATTGCCACCTCTAATATTGTCACTGGTGTTCTTGCCCTGGGCATGGTTGCCGTGTTCTGCCTAACAAAGAACCAGGCGGGAATGGCGGGGGTTTTGCTAACCGTCGCCATAGCCCTAAAACCCACGGTTGCCTTGCCGTTTGCGATCTACGCGCTCGCAAGCCGGAACCGCATTAAAGTGATAACTCCCGCGATAGTAACGGCCATCCTGCTGTTGTTCTTAACCATCATTCCCCAGCATGGTAGGACTCTGTGGTGGAAGAGTTTCCTGGCAAACAACCAGAGCATGTTCGCTCCCGGTGCAATTGACGATTTCAGCACAGCCAATCCGCTTCATTTTCATCTGGTCAATTTGCAGGCGGCGCTCTTCCCGATCTTGCAGAACCGAGCCCTTACTCAGATCGGGGCCGGGCTGGTATTCGTTGTCCTACTCGCCTTCTGGTTTCGGGCGGTGCGCCGCGATGGGCAGCTCGGTCTTCTGGACCTGGCTATTCTTGCCTCGGCGGCGCTGCTACCCGTCTACCATCGTTTCACGGATGCGGGTCTGCTGCTAGTTCCGGTGGCCTGGGCGCTGCGTGAAATGCAGGGAGAGCGGCGAGGTTTTGCGGCCGGATGCCTGCTTCTGGCAAGCCCATTCCTTTTACCGGGCGCCGCGATGCTCCACGAATTTTCGGGTAGATCTGAAATGCTTCAAAGCCTTAGTCGCAGTCGCTTGTGGGATTGGTTCATTCTTCCGCACGAGTGCTGGTTGATTCTCATGCTTTGTGTAGTCCTGCTCACGGTCCGTTGCCTTCCTCGGGAACGCAAACTAGTTCGATCAGGACACGTGGCTTGACCTGCTTTCGATCATCGCGCGCTTGTGTCACCGCGATCTAACACGCTTTTGGGGACGGTGCGTCATGCAATACCTTCGACTTCCCTTTTCAGCAGATTCCGGCCGATGCCCGCCCAACTGATCGCATATACCGCGCACCCCAGACCGATCAAGACCAATGGGGGCAAGTGCTTTGGAAGCGCAACCCATAAGACAGCCCCCATGATCAGACTGGCGATCACGGCAACGCTCAGCAGCGGAGTCTTCGCGGCAGCCCGCACCTGCGGCGGACAGAGCAAGAAGGCACAAAGCGCAACCCCGAACTCGCCCAGCACAAAAGCCACACAGGCACCGGCGACCCCGAATAGCGGCGGCAGGATAAGACAAAGAACTACGGCGGTGACGGCGCCAGCCAATGTGGAAACGAAATAAGCCCGATGACGGCCCATCGCGTAAATAATTGTTCCCGCGAATAGCGTCGCTGCCGGCGCCGTAATCACATACAGCGCGACCCATTGGAAAGCATGCACCGCCTCGTGAAATTGAGTGCCGAGTAGCCACGGGACAACCACTGGGGCCGTCACAATGCCGCCCACCGTCAACGGAACGCCGAACCAAACCAGGACTGAAGCGGCAATCCTGGTAAGTCGGGGAAGCCCATCGGCGGAATTCGCGCGCAACGCCATTCTTGGCATCAAAACCGTCTGGGGAACCGCAAGAAAGTTGCGCAGCACATCGGCCAACCGCGCCGCAGCCGCATACAAGCCAAGGGCGTGCTCACCTAGATACCATCGCACTGCCAAAGTTCCGCTGCGATGATAGAGATTTGACATGAGTGAAGATCCCGCATAGTGCAAGCTAGGTGCCAGGATCACGGCCCAGCGCCGTGGTGCCATCGAAAACCGGAATCGATACCCCTCCCGCCACAGAAACGTCCAGCCAATCACGCTGGTCAACAACGAAGAAGCCACGATACTGACTGGCACCCAAATCACATCCTTGGGAGATCGAATCATCGTGAAAATGCCGACAGCATAAAGACTTTGCTGCGCAATCGAAGCGAATGATTGCACATGGAACAGCTCCAGCGAAGACAACAGATAGTCCAACGACAGACCGCCGGTTAACACCGAGGCCACTCCGTAGAACTTAAGCAGGAAGCGGACATCCTGCCGAACTTCAAAACTTGCCACCACCAGAACCGCAACCGCCGCAACTCCACCCGCCAGAGCGCGCAGCACCAAGACATCGGAAAGGGTCTCAAAAGCTGCCTCGCGCCGAGCCGCCACCTGCTGGGCGGCATACGTGCTGAGCCCTGGATTCGCCAGGAGTCCCGTGAAGCCACACACCGCAACCACGTAGCTCCACAGCCCGTAAATATCGACACCGAGGCGCCGCACCAGGAAAGGAAAAGTGGCGGCCGTGAGTATGGTGCCCACGACGCGGGCAGTGGTGACAGAGAGTGCAAACCCTCCGTAACGCAACAGAGACTTAGAAACGCTCAATAACCCATCCTATGCCCCAAGGTTCAAGGGCATGGCTTATTTTCTGCGCCGTTTGCTGGCCGCTTCCACAAACACACTTTCCCAATCTCGCGCAACTTTGTCCCAGTCGAACTGCAAGGCATGCCGAGCGGCAGCGGCAGACATCTTAAGCCGCAAGTCCTGGTCCGCCAGCAGCAAACCCAGTTTATGTGAGAGTTCGCTCTCCGATTTTACCAAGTACCCCGTTTCACCGTGGACAACGTAGTCCGGCCGATACTTCTCCATGGCCACCGCCGGCAGTCCGCAGGATGCCGCCTGCCCAAGAACTTGCGGATGGCCTTCCAACACACTGGGGAAAAGGAATACGTCGGCCTTTCGCATTTCATCGGCTACCCCTTGCTGCGAAAGATGGCCAACGAAGGTTACATTGCGACACCCCAATTCGCTCACCAGAGACCGGCACTTCTCTTCCTCTTCGCCCTTCCCCGCGAGTCGAAATTCAACGGAAGGCCAGTTTGCCGCCTCGCGAATGACGACATCCACTCTCTTCCGAGCCTGGAATGAACCGGCATAGAGCACCGTGAGCTTCGATCCAGTCCGGCGAGCCTCCGTCGGTGGATAAAACAACTCCCGTTCGAACCCGTCGTAAATTGTCCCGGTCGCAACTCCGAAGCGATCTTTGACCGTCTGCGACACATATCGCGAGTTCCCAAGAACGCAATCGGCCTCGCAAATCGATCTTGTCATCGTTGGCCCGACAGCTATTT
>Ga0116223_10000962_pt1 | contig 31809 bp, 27 predicted proteins | sample Sb_taG_3_FD_90092 | JGI IMG/M metagenome (GOLD analysis project Ga0116223, IMG submission 90092) | Peat soil microbial communities from Weissenstadt, Germany - Sb_50d_a_PC metaG | ecosystem: Environmental > Terrestrial > Soil > Wetlands > Peat | place: Germany: Weissenstadt | collected 2010-09-21 | reverse complement strand
CATTCATCTTGCCAGTTATAGAAAACCTGTGCCTTATGAGCCGGGTAGCAGTAGTAAAAATGGTTCGCTAGAGCCACAAGAACGGCGTCGGCGAGCGAAGACAGAGTCGCATACATTTCGGTGTTGGACACGTTCTTTGTAATGCTGCGCTCTAATTCCTTGATGCAGTAATCTATGTTTTTGTCGTCAGCATCATCGAACAGTTCATGTGCAACCTTTACTGCCGTTGACATTCTTTTTTTGTCGTCGCCATCAAGCTTGTTTGTGCCTTCCCCGACAACACAGCGAGTTTTGAATCGGAGAGTCTCCGCTTCAAGGCTTTTAACGAACTGAATCGTAGATCCGAGGATGGCGTTTATCATCTGCCACGCGCTAATGCGCCCGGCACCGCCGAACTGAAAAATCGACTCGTTAGCCGGGAAGTTAGTCACGCTAGCGCTCGCCGTTTGCTACGGCAAGTATAATAATGCGTACCCCCTTGCGGAACACAGCAAGAACGGATAGAGTCCGTTCACTCTTTGTTTAGTGCCCCAATCCTTAGCTGAGCAGCGTCCCCCTATCCCACTGATTCGGCGTCCCTGCCGGAGCCGCAGCGAGCGAGACCCGATGCTGACCAAGAAACAGAGCGAATTGCTGCGCTTCATCCATGAGCGCCTGAAGGAGACCGGCGTGCCGCCCTCCTTCGAGGAGATGAAGGACGCGCTCGATCTGCGCTCGAAATCCGGCATCCACCGGCTGATCCTGGCGCTCGAGGAGCGCGGCTTCATTCGGCGGCTGGCGAACCGCGCCCGCGCGCTCGAAGTCCTGCGCCTGCCCGAATCGACGACGCCCGCCACGAGCGGGCGCGGCAAGAAATTCTCGCCTTCGGTGATCGAGGGCAATCTCGGCCGCCTCAGGCCCGCGCAGGGCGCCGAGGACGAGGGCGAGCGCGCGATGATCGCCATTCCGGTGATGGGCCGCATCGCCGCAGGTACGCCGATTACCGCGCTGCAGACCCGCAGCCATACGATCAGCCTGCCGCCCGACATGCTGCCGCCCGGCGAACATTACGGCCTCGAAGTGCGCGGCGATTCGATGATCGAGGCAGGCATATTCGATGGCGACACCATCGTCATCCGCAAGCAGGACACGGCCGAGACCGGCGATATCGTGGTCGCCCTCATCGATGAAGAGGAGGCGACATTGAAGCGGCTGCGCAAGCGCGGCGCTTCGATCGCGCTCGAAGCCGCCAATCCCGCCTATGAGACGCGGATCTTCGGGCCGGACCGGGTGCGCATCCAGGGCAAGCTCGTGAGCCTCATCCGGAAATATTGAGGGCGTCATGACCGGGTCAAGCCAGGTCAAGCCCGGCCATGACGGTGATGCTACTCCAGCGGCGCCGCGGGATCGTCGCTCGCTTGCGTGGCAGCGTCATCGCTACGCGGCTGGCTCTTCCCCCAGCGCTGCTTGGGCGCCGGCGACCAGGGCCTGTCCTCGTCCGCGGCGCGCGCTATCGTCAAGGCCCATGCTGATCCGCGCGCGGTGAGCGTGACCGCACCGGTCTCATAGAGTTTCTCGCGATCGATGATAAGCGCCGCGGCGCAGCCCGGCGGCGCATAGAGCGGCGTGACGAGAACGTCGGCGCGCAGACAATCTTCGGCGAAGGCGGTTCGATCCAGCACCAGCGCCACGGCGCGCCCGTCCGGCAGAATGCCGACGCAGCCGATCCTGTCGCAGGCGGACTTATCCACAGCCTCGCGCGGATCGCGGCGGTCGGCGTCGGCGCTCAGCCATTGTTCCGCGGAGAAGAGGCTCGGATGATGGCCGAGCACGGAAAGCGTGCCGTCGGCGCCGCGCAGCGCGAGCGCGTCGCCGGTCGCGGCGACCGCAATGTCGAAGGAGGGGCCGTTCGCCGCGCCGCAAAGCCCGATCACGGCGAGCGGGATCGCCGTCATGCGCAGGAGCCAGCTTCGCCAGATCACCGCCGAGAGCACGGCCATGGTGAGGAAGACGATCGCCCAGGGCGCGAAAGCGGTCACATGGATCGTGGCGCCCGGCATTCCGCCGATCAGCCGCGCCGCCCAGAGGATGAAGCTTATGCCCGCCCCGACATAATGCCAAACGAAACCGTCGAGCCCGAGCGGATAGAGCAAGGTCCCGATGAGCGCACCGGGCACGGCGAAGATTTCGATGATCGCCAAGGTGAGCGGATTGCCGATCAGCACGTAGGGACTGAGTTCATGGAAGTTGAACGCCATGAAGGAAGCGGTCGCCGTCGTCGCGCAGAAGGTCGCGAAGATGAGCGCCGCCGGCCCATGTGCCAGCCGCTCCCGGATCTGCGCCAGCCGCTCCTTCCAGATTGACGTGATCGCCGCCGGCGCGGGACCTGCGCTTTGCTCCCGGCGCTCCGCGGCAAAGCTGCTGCGCGCCTCGAAGACCGCGACGAGCGCCGCGACCGCCGCGAAGGACAGCTGAAAGCTCGCGCTTAACACCGCGTCCGGCTCGATCAGAAGCACAAGGGCGACGGCAAGCGCGAGATTGCGCATGCTGAGCGATTGGCGCTCCATCAGCACGGCAGCCAGCATGATCGTGGTCATGATGAGGGCGCGCTCGGTGCCGACCCGCGAGCCGGTCAGAATATCGTAGCAGATCGCGCCGAGGATGGCGGCCGCCGCCGCCCATTTCTTGATCGGATGGCGCAGCGCGAGCGTCGGACTGAGAGCCAGGAGAGCGCGCAGCCCGACGAAGAAAATGCCGGCGACCAGCGTCATCTGCACGCCGGAAATCGTGATGATGTGGAAAATCCCGGCCTCGCGGATGATTTCCTTCGTGTCGTCCGAGAGCATGTCGCGCTTGCCGGTCACCATGGCGGCGGCGATGGCGCCCGGCTCGCCGCCGATGGTCGTGTCGACGCGGCGCGCCAGCGCGTTGCGGCCGCGATCGACCGCCATCATGAGGGCCGAGAGGAGGTCGGGCGGCACCGGCGGCGTGATGACATCGACGCGGCCGAGCACATTGCCGACCGCGCCGATCCGCGCGAACCAGGCATCGCGGGCGAAATCATAGCCGCCCGGCAGGCTCGCCTGAGCCGGCGGCAGGAGCCGCGCCTTGAGCCGCACATAGGTTCCGGCCTCGAACGGCGGCGTGCGGGCGAGCGTCAGACGCACGCGATAAGGCATGGCGTCGAGGCCGTCGGCTTTCGCCGGCCGCAGCAGAAAGCGCGCGCCAACCTGGCGGAAATCCATCTCCTCGATGAAGCCTTCGAGCGTGACGACCTTCACGCGATCGATGACCGGCGCCGCGACGCGCGCCGTGCGCCAGCCTGCCGAGAGGAGTCCGAGGCAGAGGCAGCAAAGGGCAAGCGCCAATCCATAGGCGAGGCGCTTGCCGCGCAGGACAAAGGCGAGAGCCGCAAAGACCGCCGCCGCGGCGGCCGCATACCAGAGCGAGGGTTCGCGGTCGGCGAGCAGATACCAGACGGCGCCTGATCCCGCCGCGACCGGCAGCCAGAGAAAAAGCCGCCGCTCGGCAATCTCGATTTCGATTGCCTGCAACGCTAGGCGCCGCGGATCGCCAAGCGCGCGCTTGAAGCGCGCGGCAAAATGCGAACGGGCTGTGCCCGTGGCGACGGCCGAACCGGCGAGATCCGTCATGAGGACCCCCTGCCCTCACATGATCGGACCGGAAGCTGCGCCTTGCAAGATGCAAGTTGACGTCATGACGCGCGAACCGCAGGGTATTCGTGCTCAAGCAAAAAGGTTGGAATAGCCGCTCATGGCAGACCAAGTGATCACCCGTTTCGCGCCTTCGCCGACCGGCTTTCTGCACATCGGCGGGGCGCGGACCGCGCTGTTCAACTGGCTTTTCGCCCGCCATGCCGGCGGCAAGATGCTGCTGCGCATCGAGGATACGGACCGCGAGAGGTCGACGGACGCGGCGATCGCCGCCATCCTCGACGGACTGACCTGGCTCGGGCTTCGCTGGGACGGCGAGGTCATCCATCAGTTTCAACGCGCCAGCCGGCACCGCGAGATTGCCGAACAATTGCTCGCAGCCGGCAAAGCCTATTATTGCTATGCGACACCGCAGGAACTCGACGACATGCGGGCGAAGGCGCGGGCCGGAGGCAGGGCGCCGCGCTATGACGGGCGCTGGCGCGACCGCTCGCCCTCGGAGGCGCCGCCCGGCGTCAAGCCGGTGATCCGCCTCAAGGCGCCGCAGACCGGCGAGACGGTGCTCGACGATCAGGTCCAGGGCCGCGTCGCCTGGGCGAATGAAAATCTCGACGATCTCGTCCTTCTGCGCTCCGACGGCACGCCCACCTATATGCTCGCTGTCGTCGTCGACGATCACGACATGGGGGTCACCCATATCATTCGCGGCGACGATCATCTGACCAATGCGGCCCGCCAGATGCAGATCTATCAGGCGCTCGACTGGCAGATGCCCATCATGGCGCATATTCCGCTGATCCATGGCGCGGACGGCGCCAAATTGTCGAAGCGGCATGGCGCGCTGGGCATCGATGCCTATCGCGCCATGGGCTATCTGCCGGCTGCATTGCGCAATTACCTGGTCCGGCTCGGCTGGAGCCATGGAGATAAGGAATTTTTCACGACCGAGGCCATGATCGAAACCTTCGATCTTGCGCACGTCGGGCGCTCGCCGGCGCGTTTCGATTTCTTGAAGCTCGAAAACATGAACGGCCACTATCTCCGTGCGAGCCGCAATGAGGACCTCGTCGCGGCGCTCGTCGAGACTTGGCCGCATCTGCCGGACCGCAACGACATGCCGAGAACGCTCGACGCGAGGCAGCAGGCCAAGCTTCTCGCCGCCATGCCGGGCCTGAAAGAACGCGCCAAGACGCTCCTCGAATTGCGCGACGGCGCGGCGTTCCTCTTTGCGGCCCGCCCACTCGCTCTCGACGACCATGCGGCCAGCATCCTCGAGGGAGGCGGCAGGGCGCATCTCGCCCATCTTCTGCCGCGCCTTGCTGACTTGCGGCAATGGACGCCGGCGGCAACCGAAGCAGTGGTGCGTAACTATGCCGAAGAAATGAACCTCAAACTCGGCCAAGTCGCACAACCTTTGCGCGCCGCCCTGACCGGGCGCGCGACTTCGCCCGGTATTTTCGAGGTTTTCGACGTGCTTGGTCGCGAGGAAAGCCTTGGCCGGCTGCAGGATCAGCTTCCTTAATGATCCGAGCGATGCGATCTTCGGTGCCTAGGCGGACGATTCCGCAGAGCCGCGCCGCCCGCTTGAACCTTACCCAACTATGCGTTAGTTGATATTGCAGTGCACCACTCGGCCGTCGCAGCACCTGTTCCGACTGCGGTGCAACAGACCGGCGGGCGCGTGCGACTTTCAGGAAGGCAGATTCCCATGCTGGACGCAACGAGGCAGGCTCCCACGACGAGCGCGACGACGGTTACGTTCGCCTTTGGCGACAGATCCATCGCCCTGCCGGTCAAGCCCGGCAGCATCGGCCCTTCGGTCATCGACATCGGCAAGCTTTATGCGCAGACCGGCGTCTTCACCTACGATCCAGGATTCACCTCGACCGCGAGCTGCGAGTCGGAGATCACCTATATCGACGGCGACAAGGGCGTGCTGCTCTATCGTGGCTATCCGATCGAACAGCTCGCCGAAAAAGGCGATTTTCTGGAGACCTGCTATCTCCTGCTTTACGGTGAACTTCCGACCGTGACGCAGAGGGCCGATTTCGACTATCGGATCACGCGCCATACGATGGTCCATGAACAAATCGCGCGCTTCTTCAACGGCTTTCGTCGCGATGCCCATCCGATGGCGGTGCTGGTCGCGAGCGTCGGGGCGCTCTCGGCCTTCTATCACGACTCGACCGACGTATCGGACCAGAAGCAGCGGATGCTCGCCTCGATGCGGCTCATCGGCAAAATTCCGACGCTCGCCGCGATGGCCTATAAATACGCGATCGGCCAGCCTTTCGTGTATCCGAAGAACGATCTCGACTACACTTCGAATTTCCTGCGCATGTGCTATGCCGTGCCTTGCGAGGAATATCAGGTCAATCCGGTGATGGCGCGAGCGCTTGACCAGATTTTCATTTTGCATGCCGATCACGAACAGAACGCATCGACATCGACGGTGCGGCTCGTCGGCTCCTCTGGGGCCAATCCTTTCGCCTGCATCGCGGCGGGGGTCGCTTGCCTTTGGGGCCCGGCGCATGGCGGTGCCAATGAGGCGGCGCTCAAAATGCTCGAGGAAATCGGCACGGTCAAAAACATTCCGAAATATATCGCTCGCGCCAAGGACAAGAACGATCCATTCCGCCTCATGGGCTTCGGCCATCGCGTCTACAAGAACTATGATCCGCGCGCCAAGATCATGCAGAAGACCTGCCATGAGGTCTTGAAGGAGAGCGGCCGCAACGACGACGCCTTGCTCGAAGTCGCGATGGAGCTCGAGCAGATCGCGCTCAGCGATGAATATTTCATCGAGAAGAAGCTTTATCCCAACATCGATTTCTATTCCGGCATCACGCTCAAGGCCATGCGCTTCCCGACCTCGATGTTCACCGCGCTTTTCGCCGTCGCGCGCACCGCCGGCTGGGTCGCGCAATGGAAGGAAATGATCGAGGATCCGAGTCAGAAGATCGGTCGGCCGCGGCAGCTCTATACCGGCGCGCCACAGCGCGATTACGTGCCGATCGAGCAGCGTTGAATTCAAGGCCTGTCGACAATAGCTAGGGATTGACCTCCAGCTCGCGCGCCGTGCGTGAGCCGCCGAATTGCCTTGAACATCGGGACACGCGGATGGCCGGAACTCGCCAAACGGCACTCGTAACGGGCGCCTCGTCCGGCATTGGCCTCGAACTTTGCCGCGGCCTCGCCGAGCGCGGCTTCGATCTCATCCTCGTGGCGCGTAACGAAGCCAGGCTCACCGCCCTCTCGGAAGAAGTTTCGACGCAACACGCAGTGACGGCCAAGCCGCTGGTCTTCGACCTCGCCGAACCCGGCGCTCCGCAGCAGATCTATGACAAGCTTAAAACGCAGGGGACGCGCATTGACGTGCTCGTCAATAATGCCGGATTTGGCGCGCATGGAGCCTTTGCTGCCCTGCCCTTGCAGCGCCAACTCGAGATGATCGCCGTCAATATCACCGCCTTGACGGCCTTAACTCGCCTCTTTCTGCCCGACATGCTGGAGCGCCGCCAAGGAAAAATCTTGAACCTCGCGTCGATGACAGCCTTTCAGCCCGGCCCCAACATGGCGGTTTATTACGCCAGCAAGAGCTACGTGCTTTCGCTCTCGGAAGCGCTCGCCGAAGAACTTGTCGGCACCGGCGTCAGCGTCACCTGCCTCTGTCCCGGAGCGACGAAGACGGGATTTGCCGCAACAGCAGAGATGGAGGGATCGCTTATCTTCCGGATCGCGCCGATGGATGCGCGAAGCGTGGCGCGTCAGGGCATTGCTGCGATGCTGGCCGGCAAAAGGCTGCTCGTTCCCGGCGTTCTGAACAGGATGATGGTCTTTTCAGTGCGCCTCGCTCCGCGCGCGCTCGTGCCGAAAATCGTCAAGCAATTGCAGCCTTAGCCCTTCGTGCTAACAAGTGCCAATCACGCCGATGCGCTTAGAAATGGCGCTGCCAGGGAAAATCAATGAGGGCGCAACTGCCAACATTTGCAATGCCAGCTGACGAAGCGGATATTCTCGTTGTCGGGACTGGCGCCGCTGGTCTTTCGACCGCGATCGCGCTCGCCCAATCGGGCTTTGCGGTCGCCGCCATCGGTACTTTGGACACGCTGAGCAATGGCCGCACCGTCGCCCTTTTCGAAGGCTCGTTGCGGTTCTTTCGCGCCTTGAACCTTCGGCTCGCCGATCAAGCGGCCAAGATCGAAGCGATCGAAATGATCGACGCGACGGGCTCGCGTGTGCCGATCCCGCGGATCGCCTTTTCTGCCGATGAAGTGGGACTTCCCGCCCTCGGCGCGAATATCGAGGCCGACCGGCTGGTCGCGCGGCTCGCCGAGCGTGCCCGTGAGATGCCCAATCTGCATCTCGAACCGGAATGGCTCGCCGATATCGTCTACGAGGCCGATCATGTCCGCGCTGTCTTCGCCTCCGGCCGCAGCATCAGTGCGAAGCTCATCGTCGCCGCGGACGGACAAAGATCGGCGGTCCGAAGCAAGGCGCGGATCGGCACGCGGCGATGGTCTTATCCGCAGGTCGCTTTGACGGCGCTCACCGCGCACGAGAAGCCACATCGCAACACGTCGGTCGAGTTCCATACGCGCAGCGGCCCCTGCACCCTCGTGCCTTTGCCGGCGAGCGACCAAGCGGAGCATCGATCGAGCCTTGTCTGGCTGATGTCGGCGCGCGAGGCCGAGCGCCGACGCGCTCTCGCGGCCGAGGCACTCGCGGCCGAGATCGAGCGCGAGGTGGACGCAATCTTCGGCCACATGCGGCTTGACGGCGCCTGCGGCTTTTTTCCCATGGCCGGCATGCGCGTAGCGCGCCTCGTCGGGCGCAGAATAGCGCTGCTTGGCGAAGCCGCGCATGTGTTTCCGCCGCTCGCCGCGCAAGGCCTCAATCTGAGCTTGCGCGATATTGCGGTGCTCGTCGAATGTCTCGAAGCGGCGCGTGCGCGCGGCGATGACATCGGTAGCGCCGAGGCGCTCAGCCCCTATGCCGAAGAGCGGCGTTCGGACATCACGCTACGGACCAGCGGCATCGACATTTTGAACCGCTCTTTGCTCTCCGACTTTCTTCCCGTCGATCTTGTGCGCGGCCTTGGATTCTTGGCGTTTGCGGCCATCGGACCGCTGCGCCGAGCGGTGATCATGGAAGGCATCTTGCCGCATGAGCGCCTTCCACCGCTGATGCAGAAGCCGCTGCGGGCGGCGCCGTTCCCATGACGAGCGAAATAAGATAGAGAGCCTCGCGGTCCATTCGTGCGGCGAAATCGGCGGTGCGCGCGAAGCAATGATCGGCCCGGATTCGAGATTCGACCATTGATGCGAAGCGCCACGGCAGGACGCATTTTTTCGACGCGTTTCGGCGGCGTCTCCTTGCGGCACAGGCTGGAGGACCTCGCCTTGGGCGTTGCCGGGGCATGCCTCGGCGTTCTGCCGATCGAGGCCGCCTCTTGGCTGTCTGGCCAGGTCTGGAGACGGCTTGGCCCGCGCCTCGGAGCCGAGCGCCATAAGCGAGCCCTCGAAAACCTGGCGATCGCCTTTCCGGAGAAGTTAGACGCGGAGCGCACGGTGATCGCCGCCGGCATGTGGGAAAATCTTGGCCGCACGTTCGCCGAGACCTTCCGTCTTGCCGAGATCGCGGCGAGCGGCAGAGTGAAGGTCGAAGCCCCGGCCGGCTTCGATCAGACAGAGGCGCGCGTCGTCTGCGCCGCGCATCAGGCTAATTGGGAGGTCGCGGTGCTCGGCGTCTCGGCCAAGGCGCGGCTGGCCGGCGTCTATCAGCGGATCAAGAACCCCTTGGTCGATGCGCGGGTGCGCAAGATGCGGGCCTTTCTCTATCCCGGCGGTCTTTACCCGAAAACTCCGGCCTCGCTGCGCCACTTGATCCGCCATGCGCGCGAGGGCGGCACGCTCGCCATGCTCGCCGACCAGCGCGATTTTCGTGGGCCGCACGTCGCCTTTTTCGGCGCTCCGGCCCCCTCGACGCCCTTTCCGGCCATGGTCGCGCGAACCCTCGGCCTCAAGCTCTACGCCGGCGAGATCGTCCGCAAGCCGCATGCGCGGTTTGTGATAAATCTCGTCGAGATCGCGCTGCCGCAGACGGAGGATCGCGACGCCGACATCGTTGCCGCAACAGCGGCGCTGCAGGCCGAGTTCGAGCGCACGATCAGGCTCAATCCCGAACAATGGATGTGGACGCACCGCCGCTGGGGCTGAGAATCTTGAGAGCTTGAAGGATCGAGAAGTGAACATCGCCACCTGGAACGTCAATTCGGTGCGGCAGAGAACCGAACATCTCCTGCGTTATCTGAAGGAGGTGAGCCCGGACGTGCTCTGTCTCCAGGAACTGAAATGCGTTGAAGAAGCCTTCCCGCTGATGGAGATCGAAGCCTGCGGCTATAATGTCGCCGTCCACGGGCAAAAAGCCTTGAATGGCGTCGCCGTCCTGTCGAAGGCGCCGCTCGAAGTGACGCGCGGCCTCGCCGGCGACGCAAGCGACGCGCACGCCCGCTATATCGAAGCGGTCATTCCGGACGGGGCAAGCATCATCCGCATCGCTTCGCTCTATCTGCCGAATGGCAATCCGCCGGATAGCGACAAATACGCCTATAAGCTCGCCTGGATGGATCGGTTAAATGCGCATGCGCGGCATCTTCTGGCTTTTGAGGAGCCGGTCATTCTCGCCGGCGATTACAACGTCATTCCCGAGCCGCGCGATTGCTTCGATCCCAAGGTTTGGGCCGGCGACGCGCTGTTTCTTCCGCAGACGCGGCAAAAATTCCAGGCGCTCATCCATCTCGGCTACACGGACGCTTTGCGCGCGACGACGGATGCGGCCGGGCTTTACACGTTCTGGGATTATCAAGCCGGCGCCTGGCAACGCAACAAGGGCATCCGTATCGACCATCTGCTGCTCTCGCCCAGCGCCGCCGACCGGCTCGTCAAGGTGACGATCGATAAGGAGAGGCGCGGCGAGGACAAGCCGTCGGATCACGTGCCGGTCAGGATCGAGTTGGGCTAGCTGCGCCATCATGGCCGGGCTTGTCCCGGCCACGCGGTCCCACCGCTCCGCCCAGCCGGGTTCTCTCGTCATGGCCGGCCTTGTGCCGGCCATCCACGCGGTGCAAACTGCCTCAAATGCTTGGCCATTCGGTTTGCCTCGTCACCTATATGACTAATGCTTATGCTTGTCCGGGTAGCGGTGGCACCGCGTGGATGGCCGGCACAAGCCGCACAAGCCCGGCCATGACGGTAGGGTGCGCTTTTCAGGCACTTAACACACCGTGATCGACAAACTCGAATTCTTCATTGCCGTCGCCCGGGAACAGAGCTTCAGCCGTGCGGCCGAGGCCTGCGGCGTCACCCAGCCGACCCTGTCGGCGGGAATCAAGCAATTGGAGGAGACGCTTGGCGTGCTCCTCGTCAATCGCAGTTCGAGGTTCCATGGACTGACGGCGGAAGGCGACCGCGTCCTCGAATGGGCGAAGCGGATCGTCGGCGACGCGCGCGCCATGCGCCAGGACGTACGCAGGTTGAAGAGCGGCCTCGTCGGCCATCTCAAGATCGCCGCCGTGCCGACGGCGCTCAGCATGATTGCGGCTCTGACGACGCCGTTCCGGGCCAAGCATCCGGGCGTCAGGTTCAGCGTCATGTCCATGACTTCGCTTCAGATCCTTGAAGCGCTCGATAATCTCGAGATCGACGCCGGCATCACCTATCTCGACAACGAGCCGCTCGGAACGGTGCGCAGCCTGCCGCTCTATATCGAACAATATCGGCTGCTGACCTTCGCCGGCAGTCCTTTCGCCGAGCGGGACAGCGTGACCTGGGCAGAGGTGGGGCGGATCCCGCTCTGCCTCCTGACGCCCGACATGCAGAACCGCCGGATCATCGATCAGCTCTTGACCAGCGCCGGCAATCAGCCGGCGCCGACGCTCGAATCGAATTCCGTGATCGCGCTTTACGCGCACGTGCGCACCGGGCGCTGGGCAAGCATCATGGCCGAGAAACTCGTGGATACGCTGGGCATCGTCGAACCGATTCGGTCAATCCCGATCGTCGAACCGCAAGCGGTGCATCAGATCGGTCTCATCGTGCCGCGCCGAGAGCCGATGACCCCGCTCGCCAGCGCCCTTTTCGCAGAAGCGAAGTTCCTTATTGCGTCGCCACAAAACCCTGGACAATAGAAAAGTCCTATAGGCTTACGGAACGGCTCCCTTGATCGGCGCGGCCGAAAGCCCCACCTATTTTTTGACGCATTCTAGGAATGGGTCGCCTTGCCGGCGCCTGTCTCCCCGCCGCATCGCAACGCGACCTTAAGTTCCGGGTTCTCCTCGATAGAGAACCCGGGACCAATAGGTTCTGGTGGAAACATGCCCAAGACGCCCATTTTCGACGAGGGCCGCGCGCAAGAAATTATCGCCGAGCATATCGGCCTCGAAGGGCCGTTGCTCCCCATCCTGCATGCATTCAACGAGGAATTCGGCTTCGTCGATGATGCGGCCGTTCCGCACATCGCCGCGGCGCTCAATCTATCGCGCGCCGAAGTGCATGGCGTTCTGACTTTCTACCACGATTTTCGCCGCGCGCCGGCCGGCCGACATTTGCTGAGGATCTGCCGCGCCGAGGCCTGTCAAAGCCGTGGCAGCGAGGCCGTCGCACGGCGCTCTCTCGCCGAACTCGGCCTCGACTGGCACGAGACGACGCGGGACGGCGAGCTCACGGTTCAGCCTGTCTATTGCCTCGGACTTTGCGCCAGCGGCCCCGCCGCGCTCCTGGATGAGGAGCCGCTCGGGCTGCTTGATGCGCATAAGCTTGTCGACGCGGTCGCGGAGGTGTGCGGAAGATGACGCGCGTCTTCATCCCCAAGGATGTCGCGGCGCTGGCCGTCGGCGCAAACAAGGTCGCGAAAGCCATCGGCGACATCGCAGCGGCGCGCGGTAAGCCTGTCAGCATTGTCCGGACTGGTTCGCGCGGCATGCTCTTCCTCGAGCCGCTGGTCGAGGTCGAAACCGATGCTGGACGGATCGCCTACGGCCCGGTGATGGCCAGCGACGTTGTTTCGCTCTTCGATGCCGATTTCCTCAGCGGCGCCCCGCATGCTTTGCGCATCGGCCGGCCTGAAGACCATCCTTTCCTTGCGCGCCAGACGCGGCTGACTTTCGCCCGCTGCGGCATCACCGATCCGCTGTCGCTCGACGACTATGCCGCGCATGACGGCTGGCGCGGGTTCAAGCGCGCCCTTGAGACCGGGCCTGCGGCGATCGTGACGGAAGTCACGCAATCCGGCCTGCGCGGGCGCGGCGGCGCCGGTTTCCCGACCGGCATCAAATGGAAGACGGTCGCCGACACGCAAGCCGACCGTAAATACATCGTCTGCAATGCCGACGAAGGCGACAGCGGAACTTTCGCCGACCGCATGGTGATGGAAGGCGATCCCTTCATGCTGATCGAAGGCATGACGATCTGCGCCATCGCCGTCGGCGCGACCAAGGGCTATGTCTATTGCCGCTCCGAATATCCGCATGCGATCCGGACCTTCAACGAGGCCTTGCGGCTTGCGAGGCACGCCGGCTGGCTCGGCAACGCGGTCGGCGGATCCGAACATCGTTTCGACATCGAGCTGCGCGTCGGGGCGGGCTCCTATGTCTGCGGCGAGGAGACGGCGCTGCTCGACAGTCTGGAAGGCAAGCGCGGCGTGGTGCGCGCCAAACCTCCGCTGCCGGCCCACAAGGGCTTGTTCCAGCGCCCGACGGTCGTCAACAACGTCCTCTCGTTTGCGGCCGTGCCCTTCGTTCTGACTGAGGGCGCGGCGGCTTACGCCAATTTCGGCATGGGCCGGTCGCGCGGAACCATGCCCATCCAGATCGCCGGAAATGTGCGCTATGGTGGCCTTTTCGAGACCGCCTTCGGCCTCACGCTCGGCGAGATCGTCGAGACGATCGGCGGCGGAACGGCCTCGGGTCGGCCGATCCGGGCTGTGCAGTGCGGCGGCCCGCTCGGCGCCTACTTCCCGCCGAGCCTTTTCGACACGCCCTTTGACTATGAGGCGTTCACGGCGCGCGATGGATTGATCGGCCATGGCGGCGTGGTGGTTTTCGACGACAGCGTGGATATGGCCGAAATGGCCCGTTTCGCGATGGAGTTCTGCGCCGTCGAAAGCTGCGGCAAGTGCACGCCCTGCCGCATCGGCGCGGTGCGCGGCAAAGAGGTCATCGAGCGCATCATGCTCGGCACCAATGTCGAGGCCAACATAATTCTTTTGGAAGATCTCTGTCAGACAATGAAGTTTGGTTCGCTTTGCGCGCTCGGCGGATTCGTGCCCTACCCCGTCATGAGCGCGCTTCGCCATTACCCGGAAGATTTCAGGCCGCGCGCAGCGGCGGCTGCGGCCGAATAGGAGAACAACATGGCTCTCATCAGCGAGATCGACTACGGCACCCCCGCCGTGAAGTCGGACAAGCTCGTCGAGCTCACGATCGATGGCGCCACAGTCAGCGTGCCGGCCGGCACCTCGATCATGCGCGCGGCGATGGAAATCGGCAATCACATCCCGAAGCTTTGCGCAATGGACTCGCTCGAAGCCTTCGGCTCCTGCCGCCTCTGTCTCGTCGAAATCGAAGGCCGTGCTGGAACGCCGGCGTCCTGCACGACGCCGGTTGCCGCCGGCATGATCGTCAAGACCCAGACCCCGCGGCTCAAAGCTCTGCGCAACGGCGTGATGGAGCTCTATATCTCCGATCATCCGCTCGATTGCCTGACCTGCGCCGCCAACGGCAATTGCGAATTGCAGACCGAGGCCGGCATCGTCGGGCTGCGCGAGGTGCGCTACGGCTACGCGGGCGAGAATCACCTCGATGACAAGAAGGACGTCTCCAATCCCTATTTCGCCTACGATCCGTCGAAATGCATCGTCTGCAACCGCTGTGTGCGCGCCTGCGAAGAGGTGCAGGGCACCTTTGCGCTGACGATCGATGGACGCGGCTTCGAGAGCCGCATCGCGGCTGGCCAGGCCGAGGACTTTTTCGACTCCGAGTGCGTGTCTTGCGGCGCCTGCGTGCAGGCCTGCCCGACCGCGACGCTGTCCGAAAAGGCCGTGTTCGACATCGGCCAGCCTGAACATTCCGTGGTGACCACGTGCGCCTATTGCGGCGTGGGCTGCGCTTTCAAAGCCGAGATGCGCGGCGACGAGCTGGTGCGCATGGTGCCGTACAAGGATGGCAAGGCGAACCACGGCCATTCGTGCGTGAAAGGCCGCTTCGCCTGGGGCTATGCGACCCACAAGGAGCGCATCCTGAAGCCGATGATCAGGGCCAGGATCTCCGATCCCTGGCGCGAAGTCTCCTGGGAGGAGGCGATCTCCTATGCCGCCTCGGAATTCAAGCGCATCCAGGCGACCCATGGCAAATATGCGGTGGGAGGAATCACGTCCTCGCGCTGCACCAACGAGGAAACCTATCTCGTTCAGGAAATGATCCGCGCCGGATTCGGCAACAACAATGTCGATACCTGCGCGCGCGTCTGCCATTCCCCGACCGGCTATGGTCTGAAGACCACGTTCGGCACGTCCGCCGGCACGCAGGAGTTCGATTCCGTCGATGATGCCGATGTGATCGTCATCATCGGCGCCAATCCGACCGACGGCCATCCGGTCTTCGCCTCGCGCATGAAGAAGCGGCTGCGCGAGGGCGCCAAGCTCATCATCATCGATCCGCGCCGCATCGATCTCGTGCGTAGCCCGCATGTCGAAGCCGATTATCATCTGCCGCTCAAGCCGGGCACGAATGTCGCCATTCTCGACGCCTTCGCGCATGTGATCGTAACCGAGGGTCTGGTCAACGAAGCTTTCGTGCGCGAGCGCTGCGAGCCGGCCGAGTTCGCGGCTTGGGCGAGCTTCGTCTCGGAGCCCCGCAACAGCCCCGAGGAAGTCGAAAAAGTCACCGGCGTCCCGGCCGAGACGATCCGCGCTGCGGCGCGACTCTATGCGACGGGCGGCAATGGCGCGTTCTATTATGGTCTCGGCGTCACCGAGCACAGCCAGGGTTCGACGACCGTCATCGCCATCGCCAATCTCGCCATGGCGACCGGCAATCTCGGCCGGTCCGGCGTCGGGGTCAATCCGCTGCGCGGCCAGAACAATGTTCAGGGCTCCTGCGACATGGGATCCTTCCCGCACGAGTTCTCCGGCTACCGGCACGTTTCCGACGATGCGGTGCGCTCGATCTTCGAGACGATCTGGGGCGTGACACTCGAGAAGGAGCCGGGCCTGCGCATCCCCAATATGATCGATGCCGCCATCGACGGCACGTTCAAGGGGATCTACATCCAGGGCGAGGATATTCTGCAGTCCGACCCGGACACTAAACATATGGCCGCAGGGTTGGGCGCGATGGAATGCGTCGTCGTGCAAGACCTATTCTTGAACGAGACGGCCAATTACGCGCATGTCTTCCTGCCCGGCTCGACCTTCCTGGAAAAGAACGGAACCTTCACCAATGCGGAGCGGCGCATCCAGCGCGTGCGCAAGGTGATGGCGCCGAAGAATGGCTACGAAGACTGGGAAATCACCATACTGCTCTCGGAGGCTTTGGGCTATCCGATGCACTACAAACATCCGAGCGAAATCATGGACGAGATCGCCCGGGTGACGCCGACCTTCGCCGGCGTTTCCTATGCCCATCTCGACGAGGTCGGCTCGATCCAATGGCCCTGCAACGACAAGGCGCCGAACGGCACGCCGATCATGCATATCGGCACCTTCACCCGCGGCAAGGGCAAATTCGTCCTCACGGAATATGTACCGACCGACGAACGGACCGGTCCGCGCTTCCCGCTCCTGCTCACAACGGGGCGTATTCTCAGCCAGTACAATGTCGGCGCTCAGACGCGCCGCACCGCCAATGTCGTTTGGCATGAGGAGGACTTGCTCGAGATCCATCCGCATGACGCCGAGCAACGCGGCATTCGCGATCTCGACTGGGTCAAGGTTCAGAGCCGCTCCGGCGAGACCACCTTGCGCGCCAAGCTCACCGACCGCGTCGCGCCAGGCGTCGTCTATACGACCTTCCACCACCCGCTGACCCAGGCCAATGTCGTGACCACCGAGTTCTCGGATTGGGCGACGAATTGCCCGGAATACAAGGTCACGGCCGTGCAGGTCTCGACATCCAACGGGCCAAGCGAGTGGCAAGAGAAGTATCGCGAGATGTCCGAGCACAACAGCCGGATCGCGCAGACGCTCGACGCGGCGGAATGAACGACGCGGAACGCGAAGATCTGCCGAGCCCCGCGGTGAGTGTGCCCTGTCTCGCTCAGCGCGACGGCGTCTCTTTCGCGACGACGCGGCTCGTGCCGGACGAACAGGCCGTCGCCTTTACCTTCAATGGCTCGACCCACGCGGTGATGATGGCGACGCCAGCCGATCTCGAGGATTTCGCCGTCGGTTTCGCCTTGACCGAGGGCTTGATCGAGGGTCGCGACGAGATCGAAAGCCTCGATGTCGTGACCCTGCCGCTCGGGATCGAAATTCGCGTCTGGCTGAAGGATGAGCGCGCCAAAACCTATGCGCAGCGTCGGCGCAGCATGGCCGGGCCGACCGGCTGCGGGCTTTGCGGAATCGAAAGTCTTGAAGCCGCGATGCGTGAGACCCCGTCGGTTGCTTCGGCACAAATTCGGTTCACGCCGCAAGCCATCACCACCGCCATGGCGGCCCTCGAACCCGGCCAGAAATTGAACGACGCGACGCACGCGGTGCATGCGGCCGGCTTCTTCACCGAGGCCGAGGGGCTCGTCGCTCTGCGCGAAGACGTCGGCCGCCACAATGCGTTGGACAAGCTGATTGGCGCGCTTGTCCGCAGCGGACGCACGGCCGCAGCGGGTTTCGTTCTGACCACCAGCCGTGTGTCGATCGAATTGATCCAGAAGGCGGCGCGGCTCGACGCGCCCGTCCTCGTCGCGGTCTCTGCGCCGACCGCCGCGGCGATCCGGCTTGCGGAGGACTGCGGCATGACCCTCGTCGCCGTCGCACGGCGGCAAGATTTCGAGATCTTCACCCATCCCGAAAGACTGACGACAGCCTCTCGAAATGTCGCATAGCACGCAGAACAAGCTCGTCTATATGGCAAACCAGATCGGCGCGTTCTTCGCCGCGCAAGGCCATGACAAGGCCGTTGCCGGGATCGCCGACCATATCGCCAAATTCTGGGAGCCGCGCATGCGGGCGCAAATCCTCGCCCATCTCGCGCATGGCGGCGAAGGCCTCGATCCCTTCGTCAAGGAAGCGATCGAAATCCTCGCGCGCAAAAAGCAATAGCAGCGCTTCCGATCATCAAAGGAGTCGCGCCTATAAGGCGCGGCGGTACTCGCTGGGGCTGACCCCGTCACGCGGCGAAATCCGGCGCTCAAGGAGCTTGCTTCGCTGAACCCGAGCTGCAAGGCGATCTCGGTCACCGGCGTTGCCGTGCTGCCAAGCAGGTTTTTCGCAGCCTCGACGCGGCGCGCCATGTGATAGCGATGCGGCGGCATGCCGAAGGATCGCCTGAAGGCGCGGGAAAAATGGTAAGGGCTCAAGTGTACCAGCTCGGCCATCTCGGCGATGGAGATGCGCGAATCGAGCTGTGCCTCGACGTAATCGGCAATCCGTTTCTGCTGCCTACGCGCAAGTCCGCCGCGCTGCGGCAGTTCGATCGGCGCGCCGTTGAGCCGGATGACCTCATGGCAGAGCACCGCGCCGAGCGCCTCCGCATAAAGATTGGAACTCGCATCCCGGATGGCGCGCGTCAGTGCCGCCGACAATAACGAGCACGTCGGAAGCGCCGAGAATCATGGCGAGGAAGCCGCCGATAGTCCAATGAAAATACGAAATGTCACATTCGCAATGGCGACAATTCTGCTGGTGGCTTCGCTCGTTTCGAATGCCAATGCCCAGACCTCGCGCGGAGGGGCCAATATCAAGTCCCAAGTACAAAACTCCACGCCGATTGAAAAAGCCGCATGCGGGCCGTACTGGGGCCCTTGGTGCGGACCGTGGCATCACCGCGTCTGCGGGTGGGGCGGATGCTGGTGCGCCCGCTGCTGGTAATTATAAGAGGCCGCCTCACTTGGCGGCCTCTTTCTTTTTCGAAGCAGGTCTCCAATGCATGCGCCGGTGCTGAAGTTGACCATTTGGTTGTCGATCCGTCGCCAACTGAGCGGACCCGTCCACGTCAGATGCCTCACCCGCAGTCTGGATCTCTGCTCGCCGACGCGCAAGATAAGGTGTCGGTAGCTAAATCATCCGCTAGAAGGCGACGCGCTGGGACTCTCTGACAGATTTGGCAGATATTGGACACATGCGGCAGCTGAACCTGTAAGCGACTGGATTCCTTGGCGCGCCCAACGGGACTCGAACCCGTGTTTTCGCCGTGAAAGGGCGACGTCCTGGACCGCTAGACGATGGGCGCGTGCGGCAGCAAGGCGGAGACGGCGCGAGGTATAGAGAGCGGCGACGGCCGTGGCAAGGTCGGCATTCCGGCGGGTGCCTTCCCTGTTCACCTGACGACGTTTGAGGCGCCGGTCTTGTCGGTTACCGGGTGCACAAGGCTCCGGCAACGCGCGTCGCAGCGATCCCCCAGATCCGCCGAGAGGTTGATTCCGTTGCAGCTTGGCGCGGTTCAAACGGTCGCTAAGGAGCGATAAAGCGCGTTGCTCGCATCCGTGGGCTTGAGACCGCTATTCGCCAGCGCCGCGCGGAGATGCTGATAGGTCTCGCGCACGGCGTTTGGCTCGCCAAGCTGCGCATGACAGCGCATGAGCCCTTGATAGAGCGGCTCCGCCTCCGGATAGGCTTTGATGCCGGCTTGATAGGCCGCGCTGGCCTCGTTCCACTTGCCAGCCTCGCTGTAGATCTTGGCCAAAGCCTCGGTCGCCCGCAGGAAGCGAGCTGCCAATTGCCGCCGGCGAGATTCGGCGAACGGCAGGTCATCGTCGCCTGTGAGAAACGCTCCCCTATAGAGCGCAAGAGCCTTCACCAACGCGGCTTCAGACTTCGGCGAAGAAACGCCTTCCTCGAATGCCCAGACGTCGAGCCAGCAGCGCTTTCGATCGAGGCTCAAGCGACCTCCTTTCAGGATGATTAGGCTGCCGTCGCCAATAAGCTTGCGCAAGCGATGGACCGCGACATCGAAAGCGCGGTGGCCGGCATCGCCCTCCTCCTCCGGCCAGACGGCATCGATAAGCTGCGTCTCGGCGATGTTCGTGCCGCCAAAAGCTGCAATGGCTTTCAGCAGCGTGAAGAGCCGTCGCGGCGTTTTGCGGGAGAGAACAAGGGGCTCGCCGTCCTTCGTCAGACTGAAGCTGCCGAGAGTCGTTATCTTGAGTGGCCATGGCCATTGTTCGACGCGCAGGTCTGGCGGCGGGAGACTTCCAAGTTGGATGAGCAACCGGGCGTAGGCCGGCGCGATGTCATTGTCGAGCGCGCGTGCGCAGAGCCGGCTGGTGCGCGATGGCATGAGTTGGGTTCGGCGGGCGCCCGTCCGCTCCCCCAAAGTCATGGCCTTTTGCAGCGCCTGACGACCTGCTTCGTCATTCCCGCGCGCAAACAGGAAATCAGCCCGCAGCAGTTCGATCGGAAATGGAAATGAGCCGATCGCGAATCGGGTGACAAAGGCCTCGGTGGCCATCAGCTGCGCATCCGCCGCCGCGTGCTGACCCGCCTCGTTCAAAGCTTCTGTCAACGCAAGATGCGCTGCCGCCTCCTGAAATCGCCAGCCATTTTTCGTCGCGAGTTCCACGGCTTTGCGGCCGCTCTGCACAGCGCCGCTGTTGTCGCCCGCCAGGAGCGCCAAGTGACAAGCCGCCAAATAATAGAGCTGGTCCTTATCACGCGAGAACAGGTGGCTCAGTTCGGCGGTTCGACGCAACCACTTCTTGGCTTTGGCAAGCTCGCCGTATTGGCAGGCCTCCAATGCCGCAAACCCTGTCTTCAAATGGTTCCCGTAATGAATACCGGAAGTCTCGGCAAATTTGAGAGCCTTCTCGGCCGTGTCTTCACATCGGCCCGGCGCCTGCTTGCACAATTGCGCAAAGCTGACGGCGCCGTAAACGAGCCCTTGCACAACCGGCGCGCGATCCATCGCGCCGAGTGGCGGAAGCGCATCCAGCAGATCGCGGGCGGTGGCAAATTCGCCATTAATCAAATCCGCGAATGCGCAATAGGCGCAAACGAACCACAGGACGGGCGGGTCTTCAACCGCTGCCGCCGATGCCAACGCCCGCTGCCGCCAAGAGGCAATCTCGGCATCACCGCCGCAACGGCGCAACCGCAAGGCAATCAGAGCTAAGATGGCGACCTGACACTCGATCTCCGGACTCGGGAACGATGGATAGCGGCGTGCGAGTTCGCGCAGCAGGGCGATGTCCGCGTCGAGCTGGGTAAAATTGGCGAAGGGGTCCTGGACGATCGCGTTGACCCGTCCCGCCCATCCGAGGAAGAGGCCTGTCACATCATTGGACTTATCGAAAAGGTCCAGAGCGCGTCCGAACATCACCCGACTCGCGGCGGGCGCGAAGGGCATACCCGCCGTTGCTGCCCAGTAGCTCAACCATGCGTCGTTTTGTATGCGGTCTGCGGGAAGTCGCTCCAGCCATGCGCGCAACGTCGCGTAGCGACCCTTCTCCGCCAGCGACTGCGCCCAATCCTTGATGATCCGCACGAGGTCATCCCAGGCGGCGACTTCATGCAAAAGAGGAATTGCCGCGTCGGGCTGGCCGGACTTTTCGAGAGCCTGCGCGGCGCGAAGAAGGACCGAGACCCACTCGGTTGCACTAAATGAACGGCGCGCGTTCGTCAGCAGGAATTCGCGAAACAGCGGGTGGAAACGGTAATGCGGCTCGGCTTCGGCGTCACGCACGGTGAAATAGCTGCGCCGGTCAAGTTGGTCGAGCAGCTCGGCGGCGGTCGCGTCGCAAGTCAAGGCCTGGGCGGTTGCAGCCGTCATGCTCGGCATGACAGCCAGCATCATGAGAATTCGTTGAGACCGCTCTTCCATTTGTTGGAAGACTTCGCCGGCGAAATAATCGAAGAGCAGTTCCGGTACTGCCGCAATTTGGCCTTCGACGACAGGCGTCCCCGACTCGGCCGCCTCCATCATGAGGATCAGGCCGGCCGCCCACCCCTGAGTTTGACCGACGAGCTGATCGACGAGAGGCGCGGCGACGGACAGCGAGCGCGCGCGGGCAATGGCGCTTGCTTCGGCGGCGTTCAGCCTCAAAAGATCGGGCGGAATGATATCGACAAGCCCATTGATCCTGAGCCGGGCAAATTCCTTTGGTGGAGGCGCCCGACTGATGATCAGCACATGCGCCGTCTTGGGAACCTCCTTCAGTCCCTCGGCGACGCAAGAATGAACGGACGAGCGGAGGCCCACCTCATGGTAGTCGTCCAAGACAAGGATAGGCCGATCTGGGCTATCGAACAGTTTTTGAAAGAACCGGCGGCTGAAAGCCCCGGTGCCACGTAAATATTCCGAGGTGAGAGCCGGCAGGCGAGGCGTTTGGCAGCCGCGCGCCCGGGCGTCGGCCATGCCGAGAAAGAAGAACAAGGTCGCCGGATCGGCGTCATCCTCATCCAGCCGATACCACAGCGGATCGATGCCTTGGGCGGCGAGGTAGCTGGCGACGAGCGTCGTCTTGCCGGCGCCGGGCGGGCCTTGGACCCAGACGACCGGCCGACTCAGCGCCATATCGAGGCGCTGAAAAAGGCGCGCATTGGGAGCCGCGGCGCCGGCGGTCGGCGGCGTAATCTTGCTCGGGCTCCATGAAGCGTATGGAGAGGGCGCCCGATTCGCGCCAGCGGCGGAGGCTTCGGCCGCCGGTGCCAGTTTGGTTGCTTTTCCTAGCGACTTGCTTTCGGTCATCCCCGCTGCTTCCACGCGCAGAGTGGGAACCTTCTTAAACCAAAGCCAAAGGGTTAAAAAGCGAAGGTTGACGGCCTAAGCCACCCAATCCGTGCGCTATCGGTAAGCCTGTGAAGAACAAAGTCGCCCCGTTGCGAGCCTAGCTCGCGTGAAAAGAGGGAGACTTGCCATGTTCTCAATCGCAAAATATGCGCTGATTTTCGCCGCCGCGCCGCTGCTGATGATGGGCGCCGCCGGAGCCGCGGACAGTTCGGACTACGGCGGCAGCTTTACGGAATCGATCGTCCACAGAGAAGCAAGACCGCTCGACGCGCAAGGCCGCGTGGCCTTGGCCGATGTGCTTCAAGGAAAGAATACCAATACGGGGCGTCAGGACTATATGGATGGCGCACAGATCTTGGCGACCGATGCGCTGGCTCTGGACAAAGGCAATGGTCCGCAAAACGGCATCATCACCTTCATCAAGGATGGGAAGACCGCTTCGTCTGAATACTCCGGTTCCGTTAAGACCGTGATGGTCGACGGCAAGCCGCAGACGAGCGGCGAAGGAACTTGGAAATCGCTGCCGGGCGAAGCGATGATCGGCAGCGGAACCTATCATTGGGCGATGACTTCGGAGACGGATCTCAGCGGCGAATGGGAGGGCCATCTCGAAGGGACGGCTTCTGCGCAGTAAGCGCGCTCTAGGCGTCTGCCCATTTGCCATGTTCGATTTCGTCGATTGCAGGGCCGTAGCCTCTTAGGAGCGGCTGCGGCCTCCGCGCTATTTGGAGGAAGCAATGTCTGACGAAACGTTGACACGCCAGGTTCCTGATTTTTCCGCCTATCCCGACCTCGTGGTTATGTTTCTTGGAATGCGCGTGAGGGCGTACTACGGATTGAAGACGTTGCTCGGCCTCGGCCCGCAGATCGACAAAGCCGGCGCCCAACGCCCGGATGGTCTGCTCCATTATGAGAACAACATCATCTTCAGCCTTTATCCGTTGCATATCGGCATGCGTTGGTATTGGCGGGATTTCGAAAGTCTCGACGCCCGGTCCCGCTCAGAGCCGCATCTCACATGGTTCAAGAAATTCATGAAGGAGTCGGGCGGGACGATGTTTTGGCACGAGACCTTCTTCATGCGCGGCGGCATGGAAGCTTTGTACCATGACTTAGGCAAGCCGATCGGCTTTGCCACCTTCCTGCCTCTCGAAGCGCCGCGCGGCGTCATGGCCACACGGATTAGGCCACGTTCTGCGGCTTAGCGCTCCGCCACCGCGAGATCGATGAGCCGCAGTTGCACCTTTTCGCGGCCGTTCCAGCGATCGAGCGTCAAACTGCCGGCAAGATGCACAGCCGCGCCGCGCGCCGCCGTGAGCGCTTGCCCGAGCGGCTCGCCCGCGGCCCGGAAGACGATGCCTTCGAGCGCCGCGCCGTCGCCCGCCTTGGCGCGCCAGCGCAGATGGCCCTGCCCCACCGGCATGACATCGATGATGCGATGCGCGGGAAAGGCAAAAATCGGCTCGGGATTGCCGGCGCCGTATGGCCCTGCCCGCTCGAGCGCCGCATGGAGCGCCGGGCTCGCGCCGGCAGCCGTCAGCGCCGCATCGACGAGCAGCGCCTCGCCGGCCCGCGCGGCGGCAACTTTCTCCGCGAGGCTTGCGTCGAGAAAGGCACGGAAATCCGTGAGTTTTTCGCGCGCGAGCGTAATCCCGGCGGCCATGGCGTGCCCGCCGCCCTTGACCAGGAGTCCCGCTTCGACGGCCGCGCGGACCACCTTGCCGAGATCGATGCCGGGGATCGAGCGGCCGGAGCCGGTTCCGATCGACCCATCGAAGGCAATGGCGAAGACCGGCCTGCGGAATTTCTCCTTGAGACGCGACGCGACGAGCCCGACGACGCCCGGATGCCATATCTCGCCCGCGACGACGATCGCCGCGCTTTCGCCGTCCCGCTCGGCCGCCAGCAGCGCCTCGGCCAAGGCCGCTTCGAGCACCGCCGTCTCGACGACTTGGCGTTCGCGGTTGAGGCGATCGAGATCCTCGGCGAGGCGGCGGGCTTCCACCGCGTCGCTGAGGCCGAGCAGCTTGGCGCCGAGCGCGGCATTGCCGATCCTCCCGCCGGCATTGATGCGCGGTCCGATGAGGAAACCGAGGTGATAGGGGGTCGGCGGGCCGCCAGCGCCCGCGACATCGAAGAGGGCGGCAAGGCCCGGCCGGCCGCGCGCGCGCATGAGAGCGAGCCCCTTCAACACGAAGGCGCGGTTCAAGCCCGTCAAGGACGCAACATCGGCGACGGTCGCTAGCGCCACGAGGTCGAGCCCCAAGAGAAGATCCGGCTCCGGCCGCGTACCATTCCAGAAGCCGCGCGCGCGGAGCAATCGGTTGGTGGCGACAAGCGTCATGAACACGACGCCCGCGGCGCAGAGCTGGCCGAGACCCGAGAGATCGTCCTGGCGGTTTGGATTGACCACGATCGCCTCGGGCAAAATTTCGGGCGCCTGGTGATGGTCGAGCACGATCGCGTCGAGACCGAGCCGGCCGGCTTCTGCGAGCGGCGCATGGCTCGTCGTGCCACAATCGACGCAAACGAGGAGCTTCGCGCCGGCTTGCGCCAGTTCGTCGATCGCGTTCACATTCGGGCCATAGCCCTCGAAGATGCGATCCGGAATATAAACGATATGGGGCGTCCCGGCCGCGATGAGGAAACCCGCGAGAAGCGCCGCCGAGGCCGCGCCGTCGACGTCGTAATCGCCGAAGATCGCGATCGTCGTGCCGGCTTCGATCGCCGCGGCGAGGCGCTCCGCCGCCGCTTCCATGCCGGCGAGGGCGAAGGGGTCCGGCATCAACCGGCGAAGCGTCGGATCGAGATGAAGTTCGGCCTGTTCCGCCGCAACGCCGCGCCCGGCGAGCACCCGGGCCAAAAGGTCGGAATGACCGTGAAGCTGGGTGATCGCGAGCGCGCTTGCCTGCCCTGCCGCGTCAAGACGGTCGCGCCACGGGCGGCCGAGCGCGGAGCGTTCGACGCCGAGAAAACAGCGGCTTTGGAGCAGCGATTCGTCCACGCCCGATCTTAGCGGAACGGGCACAAGAAATCAGGGGTGCAGGCAGCGCTCATCAACAGGCAGACGCATTGCGTCGCGCGATGTAATGACAAGTGCGTTACAGCATGCTAGAATGTCTCAGGAGGGATTCGCATGCCTGTCAGAACGGCCCGCGCGGCAAAGCGCGAAACGCTCAATGTCCGGGTCAAGCCGGAAGATCGCAACCTCATCGATCGCGCCGCCCATCTGCTCGGCAAGAGCCGCACGGATTTTCTTTTGGAGGCAGGACGACGCGCGGCGGAAGATGCTTTGCTCGACCAGACGCTTTTCAAGGTGAGCGGCAAGACCTACGCGGAATTCGTAGCGCGGCTCGATGCGCCGCCGGCGCCGAATGAGAAACTGCGTCGCACGATGACGAAACCCGCGCCGTGGGAATGAATGGCACTTACACGACCTCAGCCGATCGATCAGAGCCATGATAGTGCAGCTTTCGACTCAGGTGTTCCTGTGCTTGATGACTGGTTGAAACGTCGTGCACAGGCCAATCAGGCAAGCGGCGCATCACGCACTTACGTCGTCTGTGATGATCAGCGCATCGTTGCTTATTACGCTCTCGCGTCCGGCGCCGTGGATATAAAGCAGGCCTCGGGCCGCTTCCGGCGCAACATGCCTGACCCCGTGCCTGTCGTCGTGTTGGGTCGCCTGGCTGTCGAGCGAACTTATCAAAATCGCGGTATCGGACGCGCTTTGGCGGGGGATGCGGCCTCGCGCGTGATTCAAGCTGCCGACCTGATCGGAATTCGCGGCATTCTTGTGCATGCGATTTCGGCCGAAGCCAGCGACTTCTATCGTGCCGTCGGATTTGAAATCTCGCCGATCGCACCGCTCACACTCATGGCGACTTTGGCCGACATTCAAGCGACGCTGCAAAATGCTTCGCGATAAAACTTTCCCGGCCGAAGCAAAGCTTCGAGCCGGGATCCAGGAGCCGCGCGCCCAATCGCGCAATTAAGTGCAATAGTTCTGGATCCCCGATCATGGCCCGCTGCGCGGGCTCGCCCGGGAAAGAGCTACTCCTCAGAGTCCGATCCATGCGCGTCGGCATGATGTTTCGACGCTTCCTCGGCATGGTGCGTTGCGTGCATCGTGTGGCCGTGGGCAACATGCGCATGGTGGCCGGCCTTCTCATGCTCGCCTTCCTCGTGAAGTTTGGCCGCCTCGCGGTGATGTTTGGCCGCATGTTCATGATGCTCGGCGGCTGCTTCGTGATGCTCGGCCTGGGCGTTGCTGGACATGATGTTCTCCCCTTGATGCGGCGAAGCCGCGCCAGAACTTTGCCGCTGCTTCGTGCAGGGGGCATGACACTCCCATGACGGCTGTGCGACCGGTCGGCGATCAATGTCTCTTCGCGATCTTTCTCGATGCCGCGCCGATGGTAGTCTAGATTGTCAACTGGTCTGTATGGGAGCTGCAGGTGCGCGAAATCGGTGCCTTCGAAGCCAAAACCAAGTTGGGGCAATTGCTTGACCGGGTGGAAGCCGGCGAGGAAATCGTCATCACCCGCCGCGGCAAAGCCGTGGCGCGGCTTGTACCACCCCGTCAGGCCGTCGATGCCGAACAGGCCCGTGCCGCCGCGGCGAATATTCGCGCGATGAGCAAGGGCGTCACACTTGGCGGCTTGAAAATCAAGGATCTGATTGCAGAGGGGCGGATGTGACCGTCGCACTCGAACTGGCGCAGCGCCGCAATCTCGCTTCGCTCGATAAAAATTTGCGCGGTGCAGGAGATGAGCTTGGACTCCCGGTGCTTGGTGACAAGCTACCGGAGTAGAGACGTTATTCATTCAATCCGCGTTGAACTTCCCCATCTCGCGGTGCTCGGCGATGATCTTACGCACCGTTCCGGTCACCGAACGATAGATCAGGGTCTCCGTCGTCACATGGTGCTTGCCGAATTTGACGCCGGCGAGCAGCGGCCCGTCGGTGACGCCGGTCAATGAGACGATCACATCGCCCGACGCGAGCTCCTTCACATCGTATTTGCGGTGCGGATCCTTGACGCCCATCTTGGCGGCGCGCGCGACCTTCTCTTCCGTATCGAGGATCAAGCGGCCCTGCATCTGACCGCCGACGCAGCGCAGCGCGCCTGCGGCGAGCACGCCCTCCGGCGCGCCGCCGATGCCAAGATAGAGATCGATGCCGGTATCTTCGGGTCGCGTGGTGAAAATGACGCCGGCTACATCACCGTCGGGAATGATGCGCAGCGGCGCGCCGACGCGCCGGCAATCGTCCATGATGGCCTTGTGGCGCGGCCGATCGAGCACGAGCACCGATATGTCGCTCGGTCTCACCCCCTTGGCTTTCGCCAGGGCGCGGATGTTCTCTTCCGGCGTCATGTCGAGATCCACGGTGCCCGGCGGATAGCCGGGGCCGACCGCAATCTTTTCCATGTAGACGTCGGGCGCGTGGAGCAGCGAGCCGCCCGTTGCCATGGCCATCACCGCGATCGAGCCCGGCATGTCGCGCGCGCAAAGCGTGGTCCCTTCGAGCGGATCGACCGCGATATCGACTTTGGGCCCGAGCGACGTGCCGAGCTTTTCACCGATATAAAGCATCGGCGCCTCGTCGCGCTCACCCTCGCCTATCACGATCGTGCCGTCGATCGGCAGCCGGTTCAGCTCGCGGCGCATGGCATCGACGGCCGCCTGATCCGCCGCCTTTTCATCGCCCCGGCCGCGCAGGCGGGCGGCCGAGACGGCGGCGCGCTCGGTCACCCGTACCAGTTCGAGCGTCAGGATTCGATCAATGATGTCCCGGCTTGTGACGACGAGATCGACCAAGTGGAGTTTCCTTCTCTAGAGCCTATGCAGCATCGTCATTGCGCGCGAAGCGAAGCAATCCAGTTTGCGGCCCACGTTCTGGATTGCTTCGTCGCTTCGCTCCTCGCAATGACGGCCCTCCAACGTCCAATGCTTTTCACGCTCATTCGCGTTCGATGCGGATGAGCTGCGGCGGCTCGGCGATGAAACCGTCGGCGACCACGGCCGCGAGCGCCTCGCGGATCAGTTTCTCATAGGTCGCATGGGTGATGAGAACAACCGGTACCGATTCGGCGGCCTTTTTGCGCTCGCCGGGCCGCCGGCGCTGCACGATGCTCTCCAGCGAAATCGACCGCTCGGCCATGCGGGTGGCGATCGCCGCCGCGGCGCCCGGCCGGTCATAGACGGAGAGCCGGATGTAATAGCCGCCCTCATGCATCTGCATCGGCGCCCGCTGCAATGGCGCGAGTGCCGCGACCGGCAGCCCGAAGGGTGGTGCCCGCAAGCCCTTGGCGATATCGGCAATGTCGGCCACGACGGCGGAGGCCGTCGCATCGCCGCCGGCGCCCGGCCCGACCAAGGTCAGCTCGTGGACGGCATCCGCATCGATCGTCACCGCATTGGCGATGCCCATCACCTGGGCAATAGCGGAAGAGCGCGGCACCATCGTCGGGTGAACGCGCTGCTCAATCCCGGCGGTCGTGCGCTGCGCCACGCCAAGCAGCTTGATGCGATAGCCGAGTTCGCTCGCCGCCTCGATATCGGCGAGGCTGAGGTCCTTGATGCCTTCAATCGCGATCGCCTCGGGATCGAGCCGCGTGCCGAACGCGAGCGCGGTCAGGATCGCAAGCTTGTGCGCCGTGTCCTCGCCGCCGATGTCGAAGTTCGGATCGGCCTCGGCATACCCCAGCCTTTGCGCCTCGACGAGACATTCGGCGAAGGTGAGGTGCTCCATCTCCATCCGCGACAGGATGTAATTGCATGTGCCGTTCAGAATCCCATAGACGCGGGTGATCGCATTGCCGGCGAGACCCTCGCGCAAGGTTTTCACGATCGGAATGCCGCCCGCCACGGAAGCCTCAAACCCGAGCGCGACGCCCTTCGCCTCGGCGAGCTCGGCAAGCCGCATCCCGTGTTTGGCGAGCAGCGCCTTGTTGGCGGTCACGACGGATTTGCTTGCGGCGAGCGCCGCCTCGACGGATGCCAGCGCCGCGCCATCCGCGCCGCCGATCAATTCGACGAAGAGATCGATGTCGGGCGAGCCGGCGAGCGCCACCGGATCGTCGAACCAGGCGAAACGCGATAGATCGACGCCACGCTCCTTGCGCGCCTCTTTCGCCGAGACCGCGACAACCGTGATTTTGCGCCCGCAGCGCGCCGCCAAGGCCGCGGCCTGCCGATCGAGAAGCTCAAGGACCGCGAGGCCCACCGTGCCGAGGCCGGCGACGCCAACGCGCAAAGGAAGCTGCATGTGAAGCCCACGGAGCGGCGGCCACGCCGCCCGGCTGATGGCGCCTTTTGCCTCATTTCAGGGAGGCGATCAATAAAGCCGGCGGCCGGGCCTGAAAGCGCTAGCGTGTCGCGACCAGCCAAGCTGGATCGAACCAGCGGTCCGCTTCGCCGTCATAAGGCAGCCGATTGACATCCCAAAGTTTTATGAAGCGGGCATAGGACGCATAGACCGGCGGGCCGCCGCCGATGAAGACCACGCGGCCCGGAAAGCGCGCCAGCACCTCCTCGGGCGCTTCGGAGGCGTGAATTTCGACGATGTCGCGCTCGGCGAAGGCAAATTTCGGGACGGAGATGAAGGTGCGGTGGCCCATGATCAGCACATGGCCGCGCGTCAGCTCGAAGAACCGCTCCACGTCGGCGACGAATTCGGGGTCCTTGCGGCCTTCCCAGGGCAGCCGGCCGTTGAGGCCGAACTGGCCTCTTTGGCCGATGGCAACGACTGCCCGCACATCCGGCATTATTGGAATTCCTCCGACACGTTCGTTCTGGTGATTAGAACGATTAAAGCGCTCAAGTCCAGCCAGCCGGATTAGGGCGCTTTGCACCGCTTCCACCAGCGATCGCACATAGCCGACTACGCGACCTGCGCGAATTGATTCACGTCAAGGTGTCAAAGCGGTGAGTCTGGCTCTATGAGCAAATGGGGCGGTACGCTCGCCCGTGGATAGGAATAGAGCAAATGACCGCCGCAGCAGATGCCGCCAAGGAACTCGATGAAAAGAAAAGGGTTATTGCGCATCTCACACAGACCCTCGAGCATACGAGGGAGTGTCTGGAAATTGCGCGTGCCTCTCTTGAGAGCATTGTCGCCAATGAAAGCACCCTGAGCGAAAGCCAAGCGGCCTCTCGCGAGATAGCTCTCAATGCGCTCAAGCGAATCTGACTCCAACCGGAATGCTTCCTCCGCGCGGAAATCGTCGAACGTTTACCTTCACGATGAATTGGCGGACGTGCCCGGCACGGTCCGCTTCGCAAAAGGAGAGCCATTTTGCTTCATACGCCATTTGGTCAGCCGTCCGACGCATCGACAGTTTCGGACCGAAGCGCATAGTTGATGGAGCGATGCGACAGCCGGCGGTCGCATAAATTGAAGCCTCAGCGCTCAGGCTTCTTGGGGCCCGCTCGTTAACGTATCAATGCCGATGTTTGGTTTCCGGGAGCGATCGGCAGACCGAACTGAACACTAATCTGCCTCAGTGCTGGCCAACAGGGCCAGCACCTCGACGATGTCATCCGGCTCGAATCAGATTTCGGCTGATTCGTAAGCGGTGACTTCCATCCCGACACAGATCTCGCAGATATAGGGGGTTGTCCAAGCCATGATGTTCTCCTGTGAGGTTTCCCTCGGATTTTCCGAAGTGTTCGCATCTTAGCCAAAGATCGCGCCGAGTGGTCAGGCATTGGAAAGAATAATGCAAGATCTCTGTAAGAAATGGCGCCCGCAACGATATTGTGCGGGCGGCCTTTGCAGAATAAAGTCCGAAATATATTTCAGGAATACCAGGCCGATGGATGACATCCTTGTATTCCGCCGCGTCCATATTGTTGCGGAGCGCGTCGGCCGGCCGCGGCTCAAATCTTGGCCTCGAACCCGAAATTGGAAGCGGAGCTGTTCAGCCTTGCCGTTTTGGTCTTCGTCGGCGCGTCCAAAGCTTATCGCGAATGTGAGTTTCAAAAACGGAATTGAGGCAAGTCTACCTCATGTCAAAGCTGCCGCCTGATCCAAGCGCCCGCGTCAGCAAATTTTGCGCATAGCTAGCAAGTACTCGATCTTGTCCCACCCGGCGCCCCAGCCATCTGGACGCTTCTAACAACCTCGCCAATTCGCGGCCTTTCTGATTGCATCGTGATGGATGGATTGGGGATGATTCGATGCGAAGGCAGCCGGGATTTTTCGATGTTGATG
>Ga0116223_10000958_pt1 | contig 31916 bp, 29 predicted proteins | sample Sb_taG_3_FD_90092 | JGI IMG/M metagenome (GOLD analysis project Ga0116223, IMG submission 90092) | Peat soil microbial communities from Weissenstadt, Germany - Sb_50d_a_PC metaG | ecosystem: Environmental > Terrestrial > Soil > Wetlands > Peat | place: Germany: Weissenstadt | collected 2010-09-21 | reverse complement strand
GGGGACTAAGTACACGGTTTCGCAAATACGGTCTCGTATTTCCAGAAGACCACTCCCTAACGGTCGTGGCTCTGAACGGAGCTGCGCGCGTCAGCAAGCGGTCCCGCGATACCATGGTGAACTTCTGAAACGGCGTACTAAGCGACCGGTCCGGTGAAGCTGGGATCTTCCAGATTCCTCCCGTGAAACGCCCTTCACGCCAGCGCGGTACGCCACGGAGGCGGGCCGACGCATTCGCTGCTATCATCAGAATCGAAGGCCATTCTCCATGCGCTATACCGTGATCCTTGAGCGGGAAGAAGACGGCGGATACGTTGCCATCGTGCCCGCCCTGCCCGGTTGTGTTTCCCAAGGCGACACTCGTGATGAGGCAGTTCGGAACATCCGCGAAGCGGCGGATCTCTACATCGAAGACTGTATGGCCGCCGGTGACCCCATCCCGACTGAAGTGGGAAGAGAATACGTTGAGCTCACCACTGGCATCCACGAGTGAAGCTGCCGACTGACGTTTCCGGCCAGGAATTGGTAAAGGTGCTGTTGAGGGTGGGATTTGTCGTTAACCGCCAAAGGGGAAGCCACATCATCCTCAGGCGCGGCAACCCGTTCGCCCGCGTCGTCGTGCCGGATCACAAGCGAGTGCGTCCGGGAACTCTCCGGCAGATTCTGAACGAAGCAGGGATCACTGTGGAGCAACTGTTGGAGCTACGCTGAGTCGCGGATTCCTCCCGTGAAACACCCTTCCTTTCATTGAGTCGGGTTACCCGGCCTGGCCCAACGTATGAGGCCGCCGTTTCGCGGTTCCCAGGTGTGCAGCAATATACTGTGGGTATGACGTTTAGAGTCGTGCTGGAGCGTGACTCCGAGACCGGCGATTATTCTGCCGTGTGCCCCGAACTCCCCGGCTGCGCCTCCGCCGGCGAAACCGAGGAGGAGGCCAAGGCCAACATCCGAGAGGCGATAGAGCTCTATCTGGCGCCAGGGGAGATCGATGTGCCGGAAAATGCGAAGCTCTTCGAGGTGACGGTTGGGTGAGCGCGGAACGCCGAGGCTCACTGCGGATCAGGTGATTAGAATTCTTCGCAATCACGGCTTTCTGCAGGCCGGCGCTTCCGGGAGCCATCAGAAGTGGCGGCATCCAGTCACGGGCAAACAGGTAATTGTTGCCTATCATCGTGGCCGGGTTCTCCCCCTCGGAACCATGAGGTCGATCATCGAAGGCAGTGGCATCACGCCTTCGGAATGGTTGAAATGACTGGCGCGCCGCTCTAAGAAATGGTTCCTCCTGAATTCGGCCCTCCCAAAAAACACGGTCACAGCCGAACCAACTTTATTTTCATTATTTTTCGCTTGCCCTTTCGCTGATTCCAAAACTACTTACTCCCACCCACCCGGCGCCGCACGACCCTGTCGGCGCAAACCCGTCTGCTAGATTCAAATCAGGAATAGATTTGCGCCCCGCATGGCGCGCGCCACCGGAACGCCACCGCCGCGTAGTCGCGCGGGCCATTCAGGCAGCATTTTCCGGAACGAACCCAAACCGCTCATTTTTGAGCGGCTATTCTCGGTAAGCTGTTGATCCTAAATTTAACGGACCGCTCATTGTTGAGCGGTCTTCCTCTTTGGAGAAGCATTTATGAAAACGATCGAGACGACCATAGGCGGCTCCGACCTGAGTGACGCATCACTTCGACCAACGGGTGACGATGATTTTCCACAAAACCCTCAATCATCGTCACCCGATTTCGCCTCGTCCGCACAACCAGAACAAACGAAGGAGCTTAGAACGTCAAGAATAATAAATCGACACACCCGGTGCAGCACCGTCACCCGAACCCCGGTCCCCGACCCTCGGCCCCGCCCCCGGCCCCTGAGGCAAAGCGATCGGGGCTAGACTGGAACTTGTTGCACCGAACCGACTTTTTGCGGGCGGAGTGCGTCTGTAACAAAGGAGCCAGATTTGATCTTTCGGGCGGTCGAAGATGCCGACCTCATTCGTCAGGCTGCCCGGGGTCGCGTGGAGGCGTATAACCTCCTCGTGTCCCGGTGGGAGAAGCGTGTCTACAACTATCTCCTGCGCATTACGGCCAACCGCGAAGACGCTCTGGACTTGACGCAGGATGTATTCTTGAAGGCCTATCAGAACCTCCGGAAACTCGACGATCCAGGGCGCTTCGCCCCCTGGCTGTACCGCATCGCGCACAACGAGGCCTACTCCATGTTTCGCAAGCGCAGGCCCGAAGCCGACGTGGACGAGATCGAGCCGGGAGCGACGGAAGCCGGAATCACGGTGGGGGGAAGCTCGGTATTCCCGATCGAATTGAGCCTGGCGGTGGCGAGCGCGCTTGGACGGTTGTCGCCGGATCAGCGCGAGGCGGTCGTACTGAAGATTTACCAGGGGTTCAAGTTCGAGGAGATGGCCGAAATTCTCGCTTGCCCGGTTTCCACCATCAAGTCCCGCCTGTATACGGCGTTCGAACTGCTGAAGACGGAACTGGCTCCGATTAAGGCACGAGGTGTGTCATGAGTTGTTCGCCATTCGATTTGAGAGACTACTTTCTCCGGGAGCTGACCGACCCGCAGCAGCGCCAGGTGGAAGCCCATGTCAAAACCTGCCAGCCGTGCCGGGAAGAGATCGACCGGCTGGAGGCCACCGAAGCCGCGCTGGTTTCGCTGCGGGACGAGGAGATTCCGCAGCGCATCGCGTTCGTCTCCGATCAGGTCTTCGAGCCGTCGCCATGGCGGCGATGGTTGGCGGGGTTCTGGGGATCGGCCGCGCGCCTGGGCTTCGCTTCGGCGGCCATGCTATCGGCTGCCATTGTGGTTTACGCTTTGAGACCCGCGCCGATTCAGGAGCTGCCCAAGGCTCCGCAGCAGATCGTGCAGACGGTTTCCGGCGGGGACATCCAGGCCCGCATTGACGCCGCTGTCGCCCGGGCAGTGGCGGAAGTGGACGCCCACGAGGCGGAGAAGAACAAGCAACTGGTGGCGGATCTGGAAAACGCCCGCAAGCGCTTGTTACTGGCTGCCGCGGAACTGGATCTCTCCGAGATGCGAGGGCGCCGGGACCGGGTGTTGGCGGCCAATTACGGCGGGCCGCATGAAGATGGAGACCGAAAATGAGATTCGCTGCGATTCTGCCCCTGATGTTCCTGGCGCCGGCGTGGGCCCAGGTCGAGAAGCCGGTGGCCTCCACTTTGGCCGGGGCTATTACACCGGTCGAGAGGCCGAAGATCGCCCGCCAGACGATCACCGAGTTGGAAAAGCATTTTGACAATCAGCTCTCCACCATCGGCGGCACCGATCCCATCGATCTGCTGGGCCTGACGCGCGGCATCTATCTGAACGATTATGGCGCCGTGTTTACGGCGCAGGTCAGCCTGATCGTCACCCCTGCGATTACGCCCTTCCGGCCGGTGATGACGGATGCGGATAAGGCGCGCGTGCATCAGCGCAAAATCGACCACCTGCCGCTGCTCGAGAAGGCCATGCGCGAGATGGTCCGCAACACGGCGGTGACGGTCGGCTCGGCCGGAGAGCGGATCAATGCAGTTCCTGGCGCGCAGGTCGTGCTGGCGGTCCGTCTGCTGTATCTGCCTTGGGAGAACACCGCGGGTCTGCCGGGACAAATCGTCATGAAGGCCGATTTGAAGGGCGCTCTGGAAGGCAGGATTCAGGAGGAAATACAGTAAGTGGCGGCCACGCTGCCTGCGAGTCCGGATGCGGCATGGGACAGGCACGCCCAGGGGGCACCCGGCCAGTCCTACATGCGTCTCGGCGAGATTCTGATCGAGCGGAAGAAGATCGAAGCGGAAGACCTGGAGCGGGCGCTCGAGCTGCAAAGGGAGCGCGGCGATAAGCTCGGCAAGATCCTGGTGGACATGGGGCTCATCGCGCAGCGCGATGTGCTGGCGGCGCTATCGGATCAGCTCGGCATCCCGCTGGTGACGGTGGAGGGCGCGCCGCCCTCGGCGCCCGAAATCGACGGTCTTTCGCACCGCTTTCTGCGCAACTGCCGCGCTTTCCCGATGGGGCTGGCGGACTCCACCCTGACGGTGGCGATGGCCGACCCGCTGGATTTCGAAACGGTGGCGGCGTTGCGCTCGTTCTCCGGATTCCAGATCCAGACGGTACTGGCGGCCGAGCAGGAGATCCTGGACGCCATCGAGAAGTACTTCGGCGAAAGCGAACGGCAGGCGCTGGGGGGCGGCGAAGGCGAGGACGAGCAGGCCACGGCCGACCTGGAGCACCTGCGCGACATGGCCAGCGAGGCACCGGTCATCCGCCTGGTCAACAGCATGATCGCAGATGCGCTCGAGAAGCGCGCGAGCGACATCCACATCGAGCCGTTCGAGAAGGAATTCCGCGTCCGCTTCCGCGTGGATGGCGTGCTGTTCAACCAGGAGTCGCCGCCGCGCGAGCTGAAGGCCGCGATCATCTCCCGCTTGAAGCTGATGGCCAAGCTGAACATCGCCGAGCGGCGGCTGCCGCAGGACGGGCGCATCAAGCTCAAGCTGCTGGGCCGCGAGGTGGATCTGCGCGTCTCCACCCTGCCCACGCTCTACGGCGAAAGCGTGGTCATGCGCCTGCTGGACCGTTCGGCGGGCGATTTCTACGATCTTCGCCGCCTGGGCTTCGACGACCACATGCTGGCGCGCATGGAGCATTTCACCAGCCTGCCGCACGGCATCTTCCTGGTGACCGGCCCGACGGGCAGCGGCAAATCCACCACGCTCTATTCGGCTCTAAAGCGCATCAACCTGCCGGACAAGAAGATCATCACCATCGAAGACCCGGTGGAATACCAGATGGACGGGATCAACCAGATCCACGTGAACCCGCAGATCGGGCTGACTTTCGCGGCGGGGTTGCGGCACATCGTGCGTCAGGACCCGGACGTGATCATGGTGGGGGAAATCCGCGACCGGGAGACGGCCGATATCGCGATCCGCGCGGCGCTGACGGGCCACCTGGTGTTTTCGACGCTGCATACCAACGATGCGCCCAGCGCCATCACGCGCCTGACCGACATGGGCGTGGAGAATTACCTGATCACGTCGTCGCTGGTGGCGGTGCTGGCGCAGCGCCTGGTGCGGGTGATCTGCAAGCACTGCATCGAACCGGCGGGGACGGCGATATCGCCCGAAGGCGACACGGTCGAGACGTACCGCGGCGCGGGCTGTCCGGAGTGCCACGGGCGCGGCTACGCTTCGCGCATGGGCATTTTCGAGATGATGGATGTGACCGACGAGATCCGCAAGCTCATCATGGCGAATGAAGATGCCTCGGTGCTGACGCGGGTGGCGCGGCGCAACGGCATGCGCAATTTGCGGGAAGACGGGTGGAGGAAGATTCGCGACGGCGTGAGTACGGTGGATGAAGTGATGCGGGTCACACAAGAGTTTTAGCCGCCGATGAACGCCGATGAACGCAGATAACGCCAAACCAAGAATCTTATCGGCGTTCATCTGCGTTCATCGGCGGCTAAATTGGTCTTTCTGATGGCGACTTTCTTTTTCCGCGCGGTAGCTTCCGACGGCAAGGTGCGCAGCGGCAGCCTCACGGGCGATAACGAGAAACTCATTGCGCGCGAGTTGCGCAAGCAGGGGCTCACGCCGATCTATGTCGGAGTGGCGCCCAAGGGGGCGTCCCTCGAAATCAAGCTGCCGTCGTTCGGGAAGGGGAAGCGGCGCGACGTTCTGTTCTTTACGCAGGAGCTTTCCACGCTGCTGACTGCGGGGGTGCCGCTCGATCGCGCCCTTTCCATCACCGGCGAGCTGACCGAGCGGCCGGCCTTCCGCTTCATCGTTCTGGACGTGCTGCGCGTGCTCAAGGGCGGGCGGTCGCTGGCCGACAGCCTGGCTACGCACCCCGACTACTTCTCCGACCTCTACATCAACATGGTGCGGGCGGGCGAGGCTTCCGGCGCGCTGGCCGCGATCTTCGAGCGGCTGGCGGAGTTCGAGCGCTCGCGCGACGATCTGCGCAACTTCATCGTCGCTTCCATGATCTACCCGGCGCTGCTGGCGACGGTGGGGCTGGCGTCGGTCACCATCCTGCTCATGTTTGTCGTGCCCAAATTCGCTACCATCTTTTCGGACCCGCGGATGAAGATTCCCGTACCGACCCAGGTCATGCTGACCGCCAGCAACCTGATGCAGTCGTACTGGTGGGTGGCCGCGGGTGCGGTCGCCTTGACCGCGATCGTCTGGCGCACCTACACGCGGACCGCGGCCGGCCGCATCTGGTGGGATGGCGCGCGGCTCAAAATTCCGATGTTGGGAGATGCGCTGCTGAAGGCGGAGACGGCCCGATTCGCGCGCGCCATGGCGACGCTGGTGGCGAACACGGTGCCGCTGGTGCAATCCATCGGGATCGCGGCGGCCACGCTGACCAATCGTACGATCGCCGGGGCGCTGGCGGGCGTGGCGCAGGGCGTCAAGCGCGGCGAGGGCATCGCCGTTCCGCTCCGCAAGGCGGGGGTCTTTCCGCCGCTGGCGGCGCACCTGCTGACGGTGGGCGAAGAGACCGGACGGCTGGACCAGATGTTCGCCCGCATGGCGGACATCTATGAGAACGATACTCGCGCCGCCATCAAGCGTTTCACCTCGGTGTTCGAGCCAATCGTTATCCTGGTGATGGGCGTGCTGGTAGGCGCGCTGATTCTGAGTATGCTGCTCGCGATTACGAGCATCAACGACGTGGCGGTGTAAACATGAGACGGAAGCGGAGAGAAGCGGGCGTCACCCTGATCGAAATGCTCGTGGTGGTGACCATTATCGGACTGTTTGTCGCGTTGGTGGGGCCCAGCCTGTGGAAGAACACCGACAAGGCGCGGGTCACCGCGGCGCGCAGCCAGATCCAGAATTTCATGACGGCACTGGGCTCGTACAAGCTGGACACGGGAATGTTTCCGACCACCGAGCAGGGCTTGCAGGCGCTGCGCGTCAAACCCGAGGGCGTGAACCAGTGGAGCGGCCCGTACATGCCGCAGGATATCCCCAAAGACCCTTGGGGACACGACTACGCGTACAGGTACCCGGGGGAGCATGGAGACGAGCCGGACATTCTCAGTCTGGGCCAGGACGGCCAGCCGGGCGGCGATGGATTAAATGCGGACATTGTCAGTTGGAAGTCGCAGTAGGGCAGGCCTGGCCCGTCGCGGCGTCACCTTGATGGAGCTCCTGGTGGTGATGGCCATCGTGGGGCTCATCGTGGCTGTGTCGGCGCCGTCGGTGGGGGCGGGGCTCGATAGCGTGCGGCTGGCTTCGACCTCCGATTCCATTTCCAGCTTTCTCAATGCCGCGGTGAATCACGCGGAGCGCCGGCAACAGCCGGTGGAGGTGGTCATTTCACCGAAGGAGGGGCGGCTCTCCGCGTATTCCAACGAGCCTGGGTTCAAACGGGAGATGACTGTGCCGGACGGGATCGTCATCGAGGCGGTGCTGCCGCGGAATGCGGAGGATCCCGAGGGCGTGACGCGGCTGATTCTGATGCCGGGCGCCACGGTGCCGGGGATCGGCATCCAGTTTGCGAATCAACGGGGCGGGCGGCGAATCGTGCGGTTGGATCCCATGACCGGCTTTCCGCGCACGGAGAGCGTCAATACTCAGTGAGGCCCTCAATCAGACAAAGCCGCGGATTCACGCTGCTGGAGATGATCGTCGCGACCACCATCATGGGGATCGCGGTGGTCGGGCTGCTTTCCGGTATTTCCGGCGCGACGCGGAATGCGGCCAGGCTCCGCGAGTATGACCGCGCGGTGCAACTGGCCCGGCTGCGGATCAATGAGCTGCTGGTCGACCAGGGGCTGCCGCGCAACACCGTGCTCGCCGGGGCGTTCGACACGGCGGAAACCGGCGGGTTGGAGGCGGGGTGGCAGGCGAAGCTCTCGACGTTCGAAATGCCTCCGGTCGTGTCGCCGGGCCAAATGGCCCTGGACCGCATCGAGCTGGAGGTGTGGTGGTCGAGCGGCGCGCAGAGGCGCACCTTTACGCTGGACGCGTTCCGGCCGCGGATCTTGAAGACCGAAGACCTCGTTCCGCTTGTGCCCCAATGAAACGCCACGCAATGAAGCGCCAGGCCGGGGTGACGCTCATAGAGGTCCTGATCTCGATCACGCTGCTCAGCCTGCTGACCACGGCTATGCTGTTCGCCATGCGGGTGGGGTTCATGGCCTTCAGCAAGACCGACACCAAGCTGATGGACAACCGCCGGGTGGTGGGGGCGCAGCGCGTGGTGGAACAGGAACTGGAGGGACTGATGCCGGTGATCGCCCCGTGCGGAGGGCCGGGCATAAAGGCCGCGTTCTTCCAGGGCGAAACCCAGACCATGCGGCTGGTCTCCACTTTCTCGCTGCAACAGGCGTGGCGCGGGCAGCCGCAGATTCTGGAGCTGTTTGTCATTCCGGGGGAAGAAGGGCTGGGCGTCCGGCTGGTGGTCAACGAGATTCCGTACACGGGCCCCGTGGAGGCCGGACAGCTTTGCCCGGGGATGACGCAGGATCCGGAAACCGGCTTGTCTGTTCCGCGATTCGCTCCGGTCACCGCGGGGCCGAATTCGTTCGTGCTGGCGGACAAGCTGGCGTATTGCCGTTTCGTGTACCTCACGCCGGCGGCCACGCCCTTCCGTCCGGAGATCTGGACGGCGCACTGGGTCAAGGCGGGGTGGCCGCTGGCGGTGCGCATCGAGATGGCGCCGCTGGAGCCCGACCCGTCGCGATTGCAACCCATCACGGTGGTGGCTCCGATTTTCATCCGGCGAGCGGTGGACGGGGTGTATGCGGACAATTGAGTACGCTGTGGGGCAGGTTGGAAACCTGCGGCGGGTTGGCAACCCGCCCAGCGCCGGTTGCCAACCGGCGCGCAGGATACCATCCTGCCCTACAAGCGCATCTACGCGCGGCAGCGCGCTTTTGGCGGTGCTGTGGCTTTCGGCGGCGCTGGCGGCCATCGGCTTCTCGCTGGCCAATACGGTGCGCAGCGAAATCGACCGTACTTCAACCGAAGTCGACGGCCTGCGCAGCTACTACCTCGCCACCGGGGCGATTCATCGCGCATATATCGAGTTGCTGTGGTCCATCAACATGCCCGATCGGCGGCCGATTCCGCAGGGCTCGACTTTCGTCGATTACGTATTTCCCAGCGGCAATGTGCGGGTCGAGATCATCCCCGAGGCCGCCAGGCTGGACGTGAACTTCACTCCGGTGCAGGACTTGTTCCGGCTGGGGACGGCGCTGGGGATCGAGCCCGAGCGGGCACAGGAGATCGCCGCGGCCATCGACGACTGGCGGCACCCCGCGACCGAGGGGAGCGTTTTCGATCCGTATTATCTTTCCCTCACTCCGTCTTTCCGGGGACGCCATGCGTCCCTAGAGGAGATTGAGGAATTGCTTCTCGTGAAAGGTGTTACGCCGGATATTTTCTATGGGACGTACATCCCCGCCGCGGAGGGCGCGGGGCCGGGAGAGCCGCGCCTGGTGCCGCGCGGCGGACTGGCGGACTGCCTTTCGGTCTATGGCTCGAAGGACCGGGTGGACGCCAATACGGCCGCGCCGGCGGTGTTGGCGGCGATCGGCCTCGGTCCGTACGCCATCAGCGAAATTGTGGAGCGCCGGCGGCTCGCGCCGTTCACCGAGCCGCAGCTCTTCTCGTTTCTGCAGTCGATCGGGGTCAGCAACCCGCGGCTGCGGGTGGAAGGCAACTCCATCGTCACCATGCGCGCCACGGCGCGGCTGCGGCTGGCCAGCGGTCAGATCTCGGACCTGAAGCGCACGGTAGCCGCCCAGGTGAAATACCTGCGGGCCGGGCAGGATCCGCCCATTCACATCCTGCGGTGGTATGACACCGCCTGGAGCAACTGATTCCGGATGCCTCTTCAGGATTCCATATCCAAGGATGTGCGCAAGCTGTTGGCCAACGGCTCGGGCGTGGGCATCGAGATCGGCGCGGCGGACCTGGAAGTGGTGGCCGCGCACGTGCGGTTCTCGCGGGTTCGCGTGCTGGGACGGATCACCATCGCGAACTTCGCGGGCCGGCCGGCGGACGAATGGGGCGCGGAGTATGCGCGCTTCCTCAAATCCACGGGCATGAACGGGCTGAGCGCCACGGTGTTGTTGCCGCGGAAGGACGTCATCGTGCGGCAGGTGGCGTTTCCCGGGGTCGCGGCCAAGGACATCGAGAGCGCGATCCGCTTCCAGTTGGATTCGCTGCACCCCTACGGCGACGATGAGATCTCGTGGGGATGGTCGCCGCTGGGATACGGCGCGGTGCTGGTGGGCATCGTGCGGCGGCCCACCGAGCAACGCTACCATCGGCTCTTCACCGAGGCGGGCATTGCGGTCTCCAGCTTCACGTTCTCGGCGGCGGCGGTACATGCGGCCATTCGGCTGAACGGAGCGGCCGCGGGCGGGTTTGTGGCGCTGAGCCGCTCGGCCACGGGAGCGGTGGAGGTATACGGCGAGAGCGCGTCCCGGCCGGTTTTTTCGGCGGAATTCGACCTGCCGCCGCAGCGCGCCACGGTGCTGGCGCTTTCCGAATTGCGCCTGCCGCCTGAAACCGTGCCGCTGAATCTGGACCAGGTCCTGCCGAAGCCGGATGTCAATCCGGTGGAGAACGATTTATCCCGCAACGCACTGCCGTATGCAACGGCGCTGGCTGGGGCTTGTCCCCGGCTCGCGCCGGCTGCAAACGTGCTGCCCGTGGAGCATCGGCGGTTCAGCTCGCGCAAGGCGCTGATCCCGACGCTGGTGTTGGCGGGCGTGGCGCTGCTGGCTGCGGCGGCGATGGTGGCGTACTCGGCGTGGAGCGGCCGCCAGTACCTGAAGAAGCTGAACGCGGAGATCGCGCGCCTCGAGCCGCAGGCCTCGCGCGCGGCGGCGCTCGACCGCCGGATCGACCAGGCGCGCGCGCGGGCGCAGTTGCTCGACCGGTTCCGCCTGCAGACTCGAATCGATCTCGACGCGCTGAATGAACTGACCCGGCTGATCGAGCCCCCGGCGTGGAGCAACGCCATTTCGCTGACGCGCGATGCGGCGCGGGTGGCGGGCGAAGCTCCGGTGGCATCGCCCCTTTTGAAGATTTTCGATTCGTCGCCGCTGTTCGAGAGCTCCACTTCGGATCTGATCCAGCGGAGCCCCAGCGGCGCGGGCGAAATGTTCCAGATTCACATGTCGCGGAGGAATCGCAAATGACCGCCGGGACGCTCGACCGGAAGACGCTGCTGATGCTTCTGACCGCTGTCGTGCTGCTGATCCTGGTGCTGCGGTATCGCGTGTTGGGCGATGCGCAGGCGCAGGTGGTGGTGGCGCCGGCGGAATCCATCTCCATGGCCGAACAGCGATTGCAGCGGGTTCGCCAACTGGCGGCCATGGTTCCGGGAAAGGAAGCGGTGCTCAAGCAGGCCACCGCGGAGCTGTCCAGCCGCGAGACGGGACTCGTCACCGCGGATACGGCCGAGCAGGCCAAGGCGCAACTGCTGGATGTGATCCACCGGGTGACCACGGCCAACGGAATCGATGCCCGGGGGCTGGAGCAATCCAGCGTCAAGCAGCTCGCCAACGATTATGGCGAGGTCTCCGTGGGCGTAACCTTCACCTGCGGCATCGAGCAGCTTGTCAACTTTCTGGCGGCGATCGCCAACGAGCCCCAGATTCTGGCGACCAACGAGATCAACATCTCGGGCGGGAGCGACAAGAAGAAGAACGTGCTGGTGCGGCTGAGTCTCTCCGGCGTGGTGCCGAAGCGGCTGGTGCCCGCCAAGAGAGGAATGGGAGCGTTTTGAACCGCAAACTGTGGGTCCTGAATGTGGTGCTGGTGGCCATCGCGGTCTATGCGGGCTTCCAGCTTCGGAAGGAATGGCAGGCCGCCAAGGCGCGCGAGGCAGCCACGCTCCGCGTTCCCATGAAGGTGCTGGCCGCGCCCAAGTATGCGCCCCTGCTCCCCGATGCCCCGGTGGTAGCGTCGGGCTATGTGGACGTGGCGCAGAAGTTTCTCTTCGACAAGTCGCGCAATCCGACCGTGGTGGTGGACGTGCCGCCTCCGCCGCCTCCCAAGCCGGTGCCGGCGCTGCCGGTGTATCACGGCCTGATGAACCTCGGCGGGGGCTTGATGGCGATGCTCAGCGTGAGTAAAGACGCTCCCCAACAGGCCATTCATCCGGGCGAGGCCATCGGCCAGTTCAAGCTGGTGGACGTCAATAGCGAAGAGATGACTTTGGAGTGGGAGGGCCTGACCATCCACAAAAGGGTGGACGATCTGACGGCTGGGCCCGCGCCGGTGGAAGCGGCAGCGGCGCCCGCAGCGCCGGCGGGTCCGACGGCGCCTCCAGCGCCGGTAAAGAGCGGGCCGGGAGAGATGACGCAGTTCGGGTTCAAGATCTGCGCGGTGAATGACGGGAATGCGGAGGGCAGTGTTATGGAAGGGTACAAGAAGGTGATGCACGCGACGCCGTTCGGGCAGTCGTGCACGTGGGACCCGGTGGGGAAATGATGCCGGCCGCGTGCAAACCACTCCCTCACGGTCGTGGCTCTGATCGGAGCCGCGCGCGTAAGCAAGCGTGCTGATGGCAACGGAAAAAGACGGAACTGAATGCAATGGAACAGGCGGTGTGGGAGCGGGAAAAAGCTCGCGCCGCTAAACAGGACTAACGAAATGCTCTTATTCCGCAGTCTTCGATTTGCCCTGATCGGGTGTGCGATGGCCGCCATGCTCCCGGCACAAGCACCGCCGTTGATTTATACTCCGCCGCCGCCGGTGGAGGCGCCCAAGCCGCAGCCTCCGCAGCCGCCGCCTGCGAGTCCCGCGAAGCCCGCGGCGCCGGCCACGCAACCCGCGGCGCCGCCGCAGGTGGCGGCCAGAGAGGGGCTTCTCAGCATGAACGACGTGTCCCTCACGGAGTTCATCAAGATCGTGGCCCAGATGATGAAGATCAACTACTTGCTGGATCCGCGGGTGAAGGGCACGGTTACGCTGTACACGTACGGCGAAGTGAAGCCGGTGGACCTGATGCCGCTGCTCGAGACCGTGCTGCGCATCAACAATGCCGCCATGGTGCAGGTGGGAGACCTGTATCGCATCGTGCCCACCGCTTCGGTGTCGCAGCTTCCCATCGACCCCGTGACCAATGCCGACCCCAAGACCTTGCCCGATGACGAGCGCATGGTCCTGAACCTGGTCTTCCTCAAGTACGCTACGGCGACGGAGTTGGACAAGGTGATCAAGCCCTTCCTCGGCGAAGGAGCCAAAGACACGGTGTACGAGGCTGGCAACCTCCTAATCGTCGAGGACAACAGCCGCAACATGAAGCGGACCATGCAACTGATCGCCATGTTCGATGCCGACACATTCGCCGGCCAGCGGGTGAAGCTGTTCGAGGTCGCCAACAGCCGGCCATCCGACCTGGTGAAGGACCTGGAGAGTGTTTTCAAGGCCTACTCGCTATCGGAGAAGAACTCGGCAGTGCGCTTCATCGCGGTGGACCGCATCAACACGCTGATTGCGGTGGCGCCGAATCCCGGGATTTTCACGGAGGTGGCAAGCTGGATCGATAAGCTGGACGTGCCCGTGAAGCTCTTGGCGGGCGCGACGAACAATTACTACTACCGGATGCAATACGGCCAGGCCGGAACCGTAGCTATGGCCATCATGGCGCTGTATACCGGGAACACCATGGCGCTCGCGCAGATGGCGATGATGGTGAATGGCGGCATGTACGGCGGCGGCATGGGTGGCATGTACGGCGGCGGAATGGGCGGCATGTACGGGGGCGGAATGGGGGGGATGTACGGCGGTGGAATGGGCGGCGCCGGATACGGCGGGATGGGCAACTACGGGGGTTACAATGCCGGCGGCAACGCCTACGGCTACAACAATTCGGGAGGCTATCTTCCGGCTCCCATCAACACAGCGGTGGGCAGCACTGCCGTGCCGCTGCCGAGTGGCGTGGGCGGCGCCGACCTCACGGGCAGCTACTTGGGAAACACGGCCACGGGGCAACAGGGCGCCAAGGTCCCGCGGGTCATCCCCAATCCGTTCGACAATTCGATCCTGGTGCAGGGCACGCCGCAGGAGTGGGAACAGATTCGCAGCCTGCTGCGCCAGCTCGATGTCGCGCCGCGCCAGGTGCTGATCGACGCCAAGATCTACGAGCTGGATTTGACCGGCGCTTTTTCCGCGGGAGTGCAATCGTATCTCGACCAGCAGAACACCGGTCCGGTGAGCCGCACGCTGACGGCGGCCGCCGGCGCCAGCGGCTTGAGCCTTTCAGTGGGAGCGCTGGTGATGCACAGCCACGAGCTGTTAGGGGTGTTGAGCGCCGCGGAGAGCAGGCACCAGTCGCGAGTGATTTCAGCGCCCAGCATCATCGCCACAGACAGCATACCGGCGACCATGAACGTGGGCCAGAACGTTCCCGTGCTGACCTCGCAGGGGGTGGCGGGAGGCGTGCAACAGGGTGGCAACTCGATATTTACCAATACGGTGAGCAACGTCAGTACGGGTGTCACGCTGCAGATAATGGCGCGGGTGAATTCGAGCGGCGTGGTGACCATGACGATCAATCAGCAGGTCAGCGAGCCCGAGGGGAATACCACCAGCAACATCGACTCGCCGTCGTTCTCCACGCGCACTTTCGGCACCCAGGTGACGGTGCAGGACGGGGACACCATCGCCATCGGCGGCTTCATCCAGGAGACCAAGACCGAGGACTCCACGGGCGTGCCGCTGCTGCACCGCATTCCGTTGCTGGGCGCCGCGTTCGGGTCCAAGAGCAACAGCAAGTCGCGCACGGAGCTGATCATTTTCCTGACCCCGCGCGTAATCTACGACACCAACCAGATCCAGGACGCCACCGACGAGATCAAGAGCAATTTGAAGCGCGTGCAGAAAATGATGCGGGAGGAGAAGCAATAGGGGGACTGGTTTCATGACCGCGAGATTCGGTGCCACTTGCGAAACCGCTTGCTAATGCGCGCGGCTCCGATCAGAGCCGCGACCGTGAGGGAGCGGTTGCCTCGCCCAGCACCGAATTTGCCCCGGAAAGGGTCTGCGCCACGGGTATGGAAGGCACCATCGTCCAAGTGAACATTTCGCTGGGAGGGCTGCCCAAGCGGGCGATAGCGGTGGGGTTTGTCAACTCCCTGGGGATCGAGGGCGACCGGCATGCGCACCCGGAATTTCACGGCGGCGAGCGCCAGGCGATTCTGCTGATTGCCTCCGAGGTGATCGACGGCCTGACGGCCCGCGGGTATCCGCTATTCTACGGCGCGCTGGGCGAGAACCTAACCACGCGCGGCATCGACGTGCGCGACCTTCGCATCGGCGACCAGATTCGGGCGGGCGGGGCGTTGATCGAAATTACGCAGCCGCGGGGACCGTGCATGCAGCTCGACATCTACGGAGGATCGCTCAAGTACGATATCTACGACCAGCGCGTGAAGGAACGCGACCACACTTCGCCGCACTGGGGCATGAGTGGCTTCTATGCCAGCGTGGTATCGCCCGGTCCCGTGGGTCCGGGCGATATAATTACTGTGGTGGCCAAGCTGGCCTGACTCCATGCAGAGTTCGTTGGACGCAATCCTGGTGGGAGCGTCGCTCCCCGAACGTATTGCGGCGCGCGTACAGGTTTTGCTGGCCTCGTCGCCCGATCCCGCGGCGGCCCTCCATTTCCTGGACCGGCTGCGCCAGGAGTCGCCCGCCGGATTCCACCGGGTGTGCAGCTCGCCGGCCGCGCTGCGCTGCGCGGTGCACCTCTTCTCGTACAGCGTGTTTCTTTCGGAGAGCGCGCTGCGCACTCCGGAACGGATCCTGGAAGCGGCCAATTCCGGCAGCCTCTACCGCGTGCTTTCGGTGGAGGAGTACGAGAGCCGCCTGTTTGAATTCCTGGGGGCGAAGAAAGACGAGGGCGTGCCGCCGGCGGTGGACCTGGCGCGCTTCCGGCGGCGCCAGTTGCTGCGCATCGTGCTGCGGGACGCGCTCGCGGTGGCCACGCTTTCGGATGTCACGCAGGAGCTTTCCCATCTCGCCGATGCGATTCTCGAGGTGACCTATCGCCGCCTGCGGGCGGAGTTCGTGGCGCGGCACGGCGAGCCGCGTCTGCCGGATGGACGGCCGTGCGGATTCTCGGTGATCTCTCTCGGAAAGCTCGGCGGCGAAGAGCTCAATTACAGCTCTGACATCGACCTGATGTTTGTCTATGGCGGGAACGGCGAGACCGACGGGCCATCGCCCATCAGCAACAAGGAATTCTATAAGAAGGTCGCCAATGAGTACACGTCGCTGCTTTCGTCGTACACCGCCGAGGGGCAGTGCTACCGCGTGGACCTGCGTTTGCGGCCCGACGGGACGCTGGGCGAGATCTGCATTTCCGCAGAGGGCGCCAAGACCTATTACCGCGAACGCGCCCGCGATTGGGAGAAGCAAATGCTGATCAAGGCGCGGGTCTCGGCGGGTGAGCCCGAGCCGGGAGCGGAGCTGCTGGAATTCGTCGAGCCGCTGATCTACCAGAGCTCGCTCGATTTCCGCGCGGTGGAGTCGGTATCGGAGACGCGCCAGCGCATCAGCGAGAAGATGGCAGCCAAGCGCGGGCTGCACAACGGCCTCGACGTGAAGCTCTCGCCGGGGGGCATTCGGGATATCGAATTCCTGGTGCAGTGCCTGCAGCGCCTGCACGGCGGCCGGGAACCGTGGATCCGCCACGGTGGAAGCATGCTGGCGTTGTTTCGACTGCGCGACAAGGGGCTGCTCTCCGACGGAGAGTACGCGCGCCTGGCGTCCGCTTACCAGTTTCTGCGCTATGTGGAGCACCGGCTGCAAATGGAAGAGGACCGGCAGGTCCACACGCTTCCCGCCGATCCCGCGCGGCTGGACATGCTGGCCCGCAAACTCCCGCCGGAGAGTCCCGGCATCACGCTCACCGCGGAGACGCTCAAAGACAAGCTGGAGGAGCACCTGGCCTCCGTGCGCGAGACTTACGAGCGGGTAATCCACGCGCAAAAGCCGTTGTATTACACGGTGCTGCCGTTGCCCACGCCGGTGCAGGAAGAAGTCGAGGCGCTGGCGCCCGCGAGCAACCTGACGCGGTTTCTGGACCAACGCGCGCCGCAACTGGCGGAGGCCGTAGCCGAGGGCGGACTGCATCGCGGAAGGGAGCGGTTCGAGCACTTTCTGGAGAAGGCGCTCGCCAGCCCCGATTTGCTGGAGCGATTGAACGAGGACGCCCGCCTCGCGGCTGGACTGATCGACATCTTCGAGCACAGCCCGTACTTCGCCGACGACCTGCTGCGCTACCCGGAACTGCTGGAAGAGATCGGCGAGCCGTTCCAACTGGAGGGCGGGCCGCTTGCCGACGGGGTGGAGTTGCGGCGATTTTACCGGCGGCAGATGCTGCGCATCCAGAGCGAGAGCATTCTGCGGCCGGCCAAGATCTTCGCCACGCTGCGCAAGACGTCGGTGCTGGCGGACAGCGTGATCGCGGCGGCATACCGGATCGCGCTGGGCGATGCGCCTCCGCCCGCGAGCGCCTGGTACCTGCCGGGCAACCAGATGATGGTGATTGCGCTCGGCCGGCTGGGCATGGGCGAGTTCGATTTGGGCTCGGACGCGGACCTGGTGTTCATCATTCCCGACGAGGATGCCGGCGAGCATTCGTTCTGGACCGGGGTGGCCGAGCGCATGATCCAGACCATGAGCTCCTATACCAGCGAAGGGGTGATGTTTGCCGTGGACACGCGCTTGCGGCCGAATGGGCGCGAGGGCGACCTGGTGCAGTCGGAGGGCGCGTACAAGACGTATTTCGCGAGCCACGCCGAGGCGTGGGAGGGCATCACGTACATGAAGTCGCGGGCGGTGGCGGGGAACGTGGAGCGGGCCACCGAATTTCTGCACGAGTTGCAGGACGTGGACTGGCGGCGCTACGGGCAGAGTATGCGGTCGCGCAAGGAACTGGCCGAGATGCGCGCGCGCCTGGAGCGGGAGCAGGGGCCGCGCAATCCGCTCAAGGCGGGGACGGGCGGGTATTACGATATCGACTTCGCCCTGATGTATCTGCGGCTGAAAGGCGCGGGCATTTTCTATAAGGTGCTGAACACGCCGGAGCGCATCGACGTGATCGAGAAGATGGGACACCTGGATCGCGAGGATGCCGACTTTCTGCGGGAAGCGGCCACCTTCTACCGGGCCCTCGACCACGGCCAGCGCGTCTCCACGGGACATGCCGAAGGCAGCCTGCCGACATCCCAGGCGCAGTTCGAGGTGCTGACCGGCCTGGTGAGGCGCTGGACCCCGGAGCACCTGCACCAGGAACGGCTGGACGTGACGCTACGAGAGATCCGGCAACGCACGCGCGAGTTTTTCAACCGCCTGTTCGGCAGGTTATGAGCGGCCGGGAGAGCACGACGCGGAGACGCGGAGGCGCGGAGAAACGCGCGGAGAGGACCAAGAGAAAATCAGGACTTGAGATAACGGAGGTGGAGTCTTGGCAGGCGAAAGCGCCTGCCCCACCTCTGCCAGCGCACCCGCGAATTTTTCAACCGGCTGTTCGGCAGGTTATGAGCGCGCCCGCCGGCCGCCACTTGGCTCGTAATGTGGCGCAGGCACTCTTGCCTGCCGTATCGAGGCTCGTCTCGACACGTTTTCGCGGTAGGGACACAGTGTCGAAGCCAAGCGTCGGCATGAGTGCCGACGCGGCAGGCATGAGTGCCTGCGCCACGGTAGCTCCATGAAGGCCCTGCGCTTCACCGCATCGGTGCTCGTGGTGGCGGCGATTCTGGGGCTGTACCGCGTACTGCCGCCGGAAAAGATCAACAACACGACCGTCGCACTGACGCTGCTGCTGTCGATCCTCGGAGTGTCCACATGGTGGGGACTGGCCGAAGCCACTGTGGCCTCGATCGTTGCGGTCCTGGGATTCAATTACTTCTTTCTTCCTCCGGTGGGGACGCTCACCATCCAGGATCCGCAAAACCTAGTGGCATTCATCGCGTTCCTGGTCACTGCCGTGACCGCCAGCCAGCTTTCCGACCGCGCCCGCCGCCGGACCGCCGAGGCCGAGGCGCGCCGGCTCGAAATCGAGCGGCTCTATGCGCTTGTCCAGGCCATGATGCCGGGCGGCAGCGCGCGCAAGACCATCCGCGAATTCGTCAACAAGGTGGTGCAGGTATTCGGCTGCGACGCGGCGGCGTTCTATTACCGGCCCACCGGCGAGATTCTGCGCTCGGGTCCGGAAAGCCGGCCGGTCTCCGACCACGACCTTCAAGCGGCGGCCGAAATCGACGGTGTATCGATCGACCCAGTGCGCTCCCTGGCCACCGCGCCGGTTCGGCTGGGCGGGAGGCCGTTGGGCAGTATGGCGCTGATCGGAGCTTTGCCCTCGGAACAGACCCTGCGCGCCATCGTGAACCTGGTGGCCATCACCATCGAAAAAGCGCGGGCGCTGGAGGACGCCAGTCACGCCGAGGCCGCCCGGCAGAGCGAGGTGCTGAAATCGGCGCTGCTCGATTCGCTGGCGCACGACATCAAGACGCCGCTGACGTCGATCAAAGCGGCGGTGACCAGCTTGCTCGGAAGTGCGCCGGGAACCGAGCGCGAGCTGCTCACCATCATCAATGAAGAGGCCGACCGGCTGAACCAACTGGCGGCGGAAGTGATCGCCATGGCGCGCATCGAAGCGGGCAAGCTGCACCTGGAGAAGCGGGCGGTGGCGGCGGCGGACCTGATTGCGGGAGCGCTTTCGGAATACGCGGCGCGGCTCAAGGGCCGCCAGGTCACGGTGAACGTGCCGGAGGGACTGCCTCCCGCGGAGGCCGATCCCGAGTTCGTCGAGCAGGTGGTGAAGCAGTTCATCGAAAACGCCGTCAACTATTCGCCGGAAGGCTCGCCCCTCGCTATCACGGCTGAGCTCAAGAGTGGGAGAATCGTGATCGGAGTCGCGGATCGCGGTCCAGGCATCGAAGAGAATGAGCGCAGCCGCGTCTTCGACAAGTTTTTCCGGGGCCGGCAGCATCGCTTCAGCACCAAAGGAACCGGAATGGGCCTGGCGATCGCGAAGGGCATTGTGGAAGCGCACGGGGAACGGATTTGGGTGGAGAGCGAACCGGGCCACGGCTCGGCGTTTTACTTCTCGCTGCCCGTCGTTACGGGGCGCGAAGCCGGAGGAGGTCACGAAAGTTGAGCGCGGGCAAAATCCTGGTGGTGGACGACGATCCGCAGATCCGCCGGGTCATGAAGGTCACGCTGGTGGGCCACAACTACGAGGTGATTGAAGCGCGCACGGGCGAGGATGCGCTGGAGTCTATTCCCCACGAAATGCCCAATCTCGTGCTATTGGACATGAACATGCCCGGAATGGACGGTCTGGAGACCTGCCGCGCGATTCGCGGCGGTTCGGACATGCCGGTGATCATCCTCTCCGTGCGCAACAGCGAGAAGGACAAAGTGGCGGCGCTGGATGCCGGGGCCGACGACTACGTCACCAAGCCTTTCAGCATCGAAGAGCTGCTGGCGCGGATTCGCGCGGCGTTGCGGAGGGCCCCCTCGTCGCCCGAGGGCGGGCCGCGGTCGTTCACGTCCTCGGAATTGGATATCGATTTTGAGACGCGCCGCGTGCGGGCGCACGGGAAGGACGTGCGGCTCACGCCCAAGGAGTTCGAGCTGTTGCGCTACCTGGTGGCGCACGCCGGGAAGCCGGTGACGCATCGCGAGCTGCTGCAGGCGGTGTGGGGGCCGGACTATGGCGACGAGCCCGAGTACCTGCGTGTATTCATCAACCAGGTGCGCAAGAAGATCGAGGCGAATCCGGCGCGGCCGAAATTCATCCTGACCGAGCCTTGGGTAGGGTACCGGTTCGCGGGGGTGGACTGAGCCGCGACCGAAAGGAGCGGTCGGGTTGTGTGATCTACAGTAGAATGATGTCAAGTCCTATGCGAGCCGGTGTCTGAACCGTATAGGGCTGGATGACCCTCCTCGCAAGCGTTGGGCACGGCATGGGAGCACGCGATGGCTATGGAAGCCGGAGCATGTCTCAGCGGCCATTCGCTATGTCGTCGACGAGCAGGGGGATGCCATGTCAGTTTTCGAGGCGGTTGAAACTTGAAGCCAACCGCTCCCTACGGTCGCGGCTCAGCTTAGCGGTCGGCCCCGAATCGTTGCGCTCTTCACCGCATCTCTAAAAACATGGACAGATTCCCCGCTGTTTTCCTGGCGCATGGATCGCCCATGTCCGCACTCGGCGGCGACGATCACGCGGCCGCGCTGCACGCGTTCGGACGTCGACACCAGGGCGCCAAGGCCATCCTCATCGTGTCGGCACATTGGCAGGTGTCGAAGCCGCTGCGCCTGTCGGCCTGGGATCGGGCGCCGCTGGTCTACGATTTCGGCGGCTTTCCGGAAGAGCTGTACCAACTCACTTATCCGGCACCGGGGAATCCCGCTCTGGCGGCGCGCATCGCCGGAGTTTTGCGCGCGGAAGGGCAGGAGGTCACGCTGCAGACGGATCGCGGGCTGGATCACGGCGCCTGGGTTCCGCTGCGGCTGGCATGGCCGGAGGCGGCGACGCCGGTGCTCCAGTTGTCGTTTCCATTTGTCAGTCCCGAAGAGCTGTTTCAGATCGGCAAGGCGCTGCGCCCGCTGCGCGAGGATGGCATCCTGGTGGCGGGAAGCGGCGGAATCGTGCACAATCTGCGGCGGGTCCACCTGGAGGACAAGCAGGCCGCGGTAGACGATTGGGCCGCGGAATTCGACGGCTGGATTGCGGCGCAGGTGGAATCGCGAAACCTGGAAAAGCTGTTTGCGTACCGCAGTCTGGGGCCTCACGCCAAGCTTTCCGCGCCCACCACGGAGCACTTCGACCCGCTGTTCGTCGCCCTGGGCGCGGCCTTCCCCGAAGAGCGCGTGGAGACGATCTTCACCGGATTTCAGTACGGCAACTTGTCGATGCGCAGCTTCAGCTTTTCGAGCGCGCGGTCTTGAATCCCGGTGAAGAAAAGCAGCGCGCAGGTGGCGCCGATCAGGCACCACGTCATGTCCCATTGAATGTCCCAGACATCTCCCTGGCCGCCCAGGAAAGCGTCGGCAGCGCTGCCGGTGATCTTGGCCGCGGCAAACTCGAAGCTCGTACATGGCGCCCATCGCCATGCAAACGCTGAACACCAGGAAGGTGAACGCGCGTCAACTGCAAGGCGGCGGCCAAATACCACCCTGCGTTTTCGCCCGACGGTAGGCACGTGGCGTTCACCTGGAATGGCGAGAGCGGCGACAACTTCGATATCTACGTCAAGATGGTGGGCAACGTGACGGAGTTGCGCCTTACCACTGATCCCGCCGACGATGTGTATCCCGCCTGGTCGCCGGATGAGCGGCAGATTGCGTTCTTCAGCGAGCGCGGCGGGGGCGGCATCTACCTGGTCTCTCCGGAGGGAGGGCCGGAACGGAAGCTGTCGGATCTGCTGACCAACAGCCGGCCGTCCTGGTCCATCCATAGTCTTGCCTGGGTGCCGGACGGGTCCTCCCTGATATACGCCGGCAGCATCATGGAGGCAAGCCCACACCTCTGGCGTGTGAGTGTCAGAAACGGAAAGGAGCCGGAACGGGCGGAACTGGCAGGGGCCGACGCGTGGTATCCCGCGATCGATTTCAAGGCTGGCCGGCTCGCCTTCTCGAGAACTTTGACGCATGAGAATATCTGGCGGCTGGAGCGTGGCGGGAAACCCGCTCCCTTTCTAACTTCCAGCGCCAGGATGACAGTCCGCAGTATTCTCCGGACGGCCGGCGCATCGCCTTCGGTTCGAGTCGCCAAGTCGCCAACTTTGCAATCTGGATCGCAAACGCCGACGGGACAGGACCGGCCCAGATTACCAATATCGAGGGTCCGTTTAGCGGGACGGGACGTGGCGGGACGTGGATGGTGACTTTGCGGAGGTGCAGTTTTAGGATAAAACTATATAAAACTCTCGCATGGAGGCTGGGCTTGAAACTCTCCGCTGCTCTCTTGATTACTCTTTGCGACCTGCCGGCGCTGTTCGCGCAGCCGATCGATTCCAACAGCCCGTATGTTCGCGTTAGCCTGCGGGACCATCGTTACCTGGAGTTGAGCGACGGCAAGCCTTACATTCCGATCGGTCCCAACATGATCTCGCCACCGAACGTGAGACGAGGTGAAGACGAGGCGCTGCGCGGAATGGAAACCTGGCTCGCCAGCCTTTCGTCCAACGGCGGCAATTACATCCGCGTCTGGGTCAGCAACGACTTCTGGGACGTAGAACACGAGAAGAGTGGCGTCTACGACGAGGCGAAGGCCCGGCGCATCGACCGTATGCTCGACTTATGCCGCAAATACGGAATCCGCGTCAAGCTCACCATGGAGCACTTCCGCAGTATCGGCGGCGGCAGGCAGGCGTGGGCGGATAAGCCGCTCCACAATGTTGCCAACGGCGGCACCGCTCAGTCGGTGGCTGATTTCTTCGACGGCGAACCGTCCCGCGACCTCTTCATGAAGAAGATCGCTTGGTATGGGGAGCGCTACGGCAGCCAGCCCGTCGTCTATGGTTGGGAATTGTGGAATGAAATCAATGCCGTGAACGGCCGCGGCAACATCATGGCCTGGACCGAAATCATGCCGGCGGAGCTGCATCGGACATTCCCGAAGAACATGGCTATCCAGAGCCTGGGCAGTTTCGATAATACGCGGTGGCGCGACCTCTACCGGCAGCATAGCAACCTACCGGGCAACGATATCGCCCAGGTTCACCGCTATCTCGATCTGGGCGCGAATTGGGAAGTGTGTAAGGGGCCAGTGGATGTTCTGGCCGCCGAGGCGGTACGCGAGATCAAGAGCTACGAGCCGGGCCGGCCGATCGCCCTGGCGGAATCCGGCGCGGTCGAGCCGAGTCACAGCGGGCCGTTCAAGCTGTACGCCGTGGACAAAGAAGGCACCCTGCTGCACGACATTCTGTTCGCGCCTTTCTTTGCCGGCGCCGCGGGAGGCGGCCAGATCTGGCATTGGGACAGCTACGTGGCGCCCAATAATCTCTGGTTTCAATACGGCCGTTTTGCGGAAACCGTGCGCGGCTGGACAGGCGATAGAACTCGGCCGCCGGCACGTCGATCTTCATCAGGCCGTCCGGCGGGATGTTCACAAACTCGGGGAGGTTCACCGCACGGTTGGCCGCCGTAGCGTTCTCGATCAGAATGGCGGGGCTGTCATTGCCTTCTTCGTCCAGGTGCGTGAGAAACATCTGCGTGTAGGGCGTGCGGCTCTTGGATGAAAAACCAGCCAGTGGCCATTGGGTGAGAAGCTGTGCCAGGAGTTCATCAGCGGAGTGTTGCAACGCATCCGGCGCGCCTTCCCGCCTTCCAGCGGAATGATGTACAGTTGGCTGTCGGGACGCAAAAGCTGGCCGTTGTGGCACTGGACGAATACCACCCAGCGCCCATCCGGCGAAACCCTGGGGAAGTTATTGCTCATGCCGTTCTGCGCCGCACCGGCGATCGGCTCCGCCCGCCCTTGCCCCCGTTGAACGGTATGCGGTAGAGATCGTACTGGATGGGAGTCTCGTTCGGGTCGTTGGCAAATTCGGCCAGCTTCCGGCCTTCGAGATAAGATTCCTTCGCTTCGACCCGGGCAGAGTGCCGGGGTTGTGCCAAGCGGGACAACCGCCTTGCTCTACTCTTCGTGCTATTCTTGCCGGACCACGGGATGGGCAGCATCCACGGCGGGGGAGCGGGCGCTTAAGATGGAATGGAACATGTTCGATTGGAAACAGGATCCTCATCGCCGCTTCAACCCGCTAACGCGCGAATGGGTGCTGGTGTCGCCGCACCGCACCGAACGGCCGTGGCAGGGACAGGTAGAAGCCGGCGCCGCCGCCGCGCAGCCGGACTACGATGCGGAGTGCTATCTCTGTCCGGGCAACCCGCGGGCGGGAGGCGTGCTCAATCCGAGCTACACGTCGACCTTCATCTTCGACAACGATTTCGCGGCGTTGAAACCCGATACGCCGCACGACCGGTTCGATCGCGACGGGCTGCTCATCGCCGAATCCGAGCCGGGGATTTGCCGCGTGGTCTGCTTTTCCCCGAAACACAACCTGACCATCGCCAACATGGACGCGAAGGATCTGCGAAAAGTGGTGGATGCCTGGGTCGGGCAGTACGTGGAACTCGGGGCGCGCCCGACCATCAACTACGTGCAGATTTTCGAGAATCGCGGCCCCATGATGGGGGCCAGCAATCCGCACCCGCATTGCCAGATCTGGTCGAACCATGCGGTTCCCAACGAGGTGGCCAGGGAGCAGGCGGCGCAAGCGGCGTGGCGCCGGGAGCGAGGCACGTGCCTGTGCTGCGATTACGCGAAGCTCGAATTGGCGGCAGGCGACCGCGTGGTGGACCAGAACGAGTGCTTCCTCTCCGTGGTCCCCTTCTGGGGTGTGTGGCCGTTCGAGACGATGGTGATCTCGAAACGCCACCTTACGGCGATCGACGGGCTTTCGGAAAGCGAGCGCGATGGGCTGGCCGATATCTTGAAGCGCGTGACAGCGCGCTACGACCGGCTCTTCCACGTACCGTTTCCGTATTCCATGGGATTTCACCAGCGTCCCACCGACGGAGCGCCGCACGAAGAATGGCACTTCCACACGCACTTTTACCCGCCGTTGCTGCGTTCGGCGACCGTGCGGAAATTCCTGGTGGGCTACGAAATGCTCGCCGGTCCGCAGCGCGACATCACGCCCGAAGCGGCGGCGAAGCGGCTGCGGGCATTGTAAGTGGACGACAGACGACAAAAACCGATCGTCTGTCCTACTTCAGGTATTTCTTGGGTATCTTCAATGCCATGCTGCCGGCCACGGTGACGACATCGTACTTGCCTACGGCGCCGATCAACTGGTGCGCGGCCCACGGCTCGAGCTGGTAGTCGCTTACCAGCCAGCGGACCATGTCCGTGGTGGCCATTTGCAGGGCGCGGTCGAGGGAGCTGGCGAACTCGGGCTGGGATCCCAGGCTGATCAGGTAGTCGGGCGTTTCCAGGCGCGGGCCGTTGATGTGAGCGTTCTTCTTGACTTCCACCGAGAACTCGACATCCATGGAGGTCTCGACGCCGGTGCCGGTCGGCTCGCCGTCAGCCATGATCGCGTGGCCGTCCCCCAGGAACAACAGGGCGCCGGGATGGTACACGGGAAAGATGGCGGTGGCGCCTTCGCCCATTTCGTTGTAGTCGAGGTTGCCGCCGTAGCTGCCCGAGGGGCCCGAGGTGGGCGAAAAATCCCCCGGCGCGGCGACCCCGATACAACCGAGCATGGGACGCGCCGGGAACTCCAGCTTCACTTTGCCGCTGGCCGGCTCGCGCAGGTGGACGGTGGCGGCCTTCAGGTCGATGTCCCATGGCACTAAGGTGTCGCTCCCTTTGCGCACGAGGTCGGGCTTGTAGTGGTTGGAGTACGTGGTCTCGATACTGTCGGGCGTCAGCGAGACCAGGCCGAGGCGGTAGGAGCTATAGCCCCAGTTGCGGTTCAGCCGGACCTTGCGAAGGTGAACCAGGATCGCATCACCCGGGGCAGCGTTCTCGATGTAGAAAGGGCCGGTCAGCGGGTTGCCGCCTTCGGAGCTGTGTTCCCCACGATAGTCCTGCCCGCCGGAGTCGAGTGTCTTGGTGACGACGATATCGCCCGGGTTGATCCGCAGGAACACCGGGTTGGCGTGCGAGAACGTGCGATAGTAGCGGTCCGGGACGGCCTGGCGGGTCTCGGCAAGCAGTGGTGCGGCCGCCAGGGCAAGGACGAGGATGTGAGTGCGCATGGTCTATCTTGGCATGATTTCGGAGGTATACTCGGTCTCGATGTTCTCGAAGAATACGCCCTGGAACTGGCCGGGCTTGAGCGAATGAGGCAGCTCGAGCTGGAGTTTGTGATCGCGATCGGCGGCGAGCGCGGACACGTCGGCGTAGAATCCCACGAAGTTGCGGGGGTTGGCGCGCACCGACGCATAGGCTTTGCGCAGTTCCACCGGGCTCCCATCGATCCGGAGCGACGCGGTCCACTGGTCGTCGGGCTCGGCTAGTTGCACGTAGAGCAGCAGGCGCTCGGGGGCCAGCCAGGCGCTGCGGTAGTCCTCCGCGGTCCAGGGAATCGGCCACGCTTTGCGGCGGGCGTCCAGTTGTTCGAAGATGCGCTGGGGAATACGGAAAGCGGCGGTGACGGTGCCTCCGGTGAACGCGGGGTTATACTGGTCGATCTGCCGATAGTGGCGGAAAGGCTCGCCGGCGAAGGTGACGGGAATCTCGATGAGGCCTCCGGCCAAGCGCGAGAAAGGCACCTCCTGCCCGTTCACGATGACTGATTTCACTCGGGAGGCGCCAGGCGCCGCGACCAGCAGGGTTTCCCTGGTGCCCGCCTCGCCGCGCACGCCGGTGAGACGCATGACGCCCTCCTCGATCTCGGCTGAGCCCGGCGCGTTGAACAGCGTTGCCGAGCGCGATGGCTCGGCGGGATCGATCGCGATCACCAGGGCCGATCCGCCATCCATCTCGCGCGTGACGGTGTCGCCGTAGGACCACACACCAGCGCCGGGCTTGCCGATCAGGCGTTCTTCGAGCGGGTACAGCTCGTTCAGCGCATACTTTCCGCGTTGCTTCAACCCGATCGATTCATCCAGCGCGAACGTGGCTTCCAGGCGCCTTCCGTTGGGGTTGAACAGAAAAATGAAACCGCTGTCGTCCAGGATCGCCGCGGTTCCGTCGGTCTTGCCGATGGCCGGCTGGCCGAGAATGGTGCGCGTGTGCCGCAGATAGTCCTTGTTGGCATCGGTCCAGTCGATCCAGTGCCGGAACCACTGCTTGTCGGCGTCGGAAAAGTTACGGAACTCCTCCACGTCGCGCGCCGGGATCAGGTTCAGCACGTTGTTCCAGCCGGCAATCGCGATGGAGGAGAGCAGCGAGTAGCGCCAGCCCAGGTAGTCCCAATCGCGCCGACGGAAGGGCAATAGCAGCTCGCCCACGGGCGCGGAAGCCTGGGGCATGTGGCCGGAATCGTCGTTGCGCCCGGTCTGGTGGGTGATGAAGCCGGGCACGATTTCGCTGGGCGCGAACTCGTAGTCGCGGTAGCGATAGGCGGTGTAGCGCTCGCGGTCGGCCGATACGCGGTCGAGCTTCAGATCGGGGAAGGAGACGAAGCTCTCGGGCTGTTCGTCGGTGGAGGTGGGATGCGGATAGCTGCCGGCGAGCCAGGTCCAGGGGCCGTAGTTCTGATACGCCTGGCGGCCATCGATGACGATGTCGGGAATGTCGCGGCGGAGCGTTTCCATCACGCGGCGCCAGCCCCACCACTGCGCGTACTTGCCGGCGCCTTCGAGATTGAGAAACGTGTGGTCGAAGGCGTATCCGGTGATGCCGGTGTGCTTGTAAAATCCTTCGAGCGCGTCGATGAGCCAGTCCTGGAGGCTGTGAACGCCCAGGTTGGCGCGCGCGCGGTTGGCGCCCACCAGCCACTCCGGATTCTGGGTGAAGCCCATCACCGGGTAGACGTAAGCCACCAGGCCCAGCTTCCGGGAGCGGGCGTAGTCGAGCATCTCGCGAACCGAAGCCGGGATCGGGCCGTTCGACGGGTCCCACTGGTTCTGGCGGATCTTCTCGCCCAGGCCGAGCCAGAGCACGTATTCCCATTTCCAATCGTCGCGGCTGTCCTCGCGGCGCGAGACCTCGGAGTTGGCGGGGGCGAACAGCACGTGCTCGGCGCCGAGGGTCGCGGCCATGTCGAGGATGCGCTTGTACTCAGTGCGGCCTGCGGGGGTGGCGATATCGATCTGGTAATCGTTGGCGCACCAGCCGACCATGATGTTTAACGGATTCGTGGGCCGGTAGAGCAGGGACGCGCGTACGGCATCGGTGAAGGTCTCGACTTCGGCTTCATCCAGTCCCGGAGCGTTATCGATGGGGGAGAGCCGCCATTCCGGCACCATTTGGTCGGGCTGCTGCCGTCCGGAAAGCTCGTAGGGGGCCAGCAGGCCGCGGTCGGCTTCAAACGGGCCCCAGCTCAGGTCCCAATCCATGGCGGGCTTGTAGCCGAGCGAGAAATCGTTGCCTTCGCGATGGAAGGCGAGAAAGGGATTCTGCGCGGTGATCAGGAGGCCGCGCGACTTATCGAAGTGCAGGAATGCGCCGTAGTCGCCGGTGCCCAGATTCTCGCGGCCGCGATGGAGAACGGAGACGTCGCGGGCGGTGTCGGCCAGCGAGCCTCGAAACACGGTGACTTCGTCGAGGTGGAATTTGCCCGGCGGGGCGGAGGTGACGATCAGGCGCTTGGTGACGAAGCGGCCCGTGCGGCGCAGTTCGTAGACCGCATCGAGCTTGTATGGCCCGGCGGTGTAAGAGTAAGTGACGCTCTCCTGGCTGTTCGTCCGGGCGGGTGCGCCGAGCGATTCACTGGTATAGCTCTGGCCGTTGAGTGTGATGGTGAATTCGTCCTTCGGAAAACGCCAGGTGAAGTGAGCGGCCTCGTCGATGAGGGAAGCCAGTCCGCGATTGTTGAAATTGGCGATGACGCGGCCGTTGCGCAGGTTATCGGGCGCCGCCAAGGCCGCCGGGAGGAAAGCGGAAATCAGAATTGCCAGGGAGCGGAACATAAGAGTCCAGACAGAACCAGAATCGCACTTCCGGGCCGGGGGCCGGGGGCCAGGGGGCGAGGGCCAAGGGTCAGGGGACAGAGGCCAGGGACTAAGGGTCAGGGGCGGGGGTCAGGGGTCATGGGCGTTAAAACAAGGCTCCTGCAAAAATGACCTCGCGCGATCCAGTATCGGCTCCCGTTTGGTCGCAACTTCCCGGAACGCCGTTTGGGGACCACGAGTGGCACAAGTCCGAGATGGCGACATACTACGCGTCCAAGTGATTCCTTCTCATAAAATGGAGCGCGATTGGAAGTTGAAAGGACTACCCTGATAGGGTAGAATAGCCACAGTGGAGAAACTGACCCCGCACTACGATCTCGGGAGGATTCAAGCGCAGGTGGCGCGTCTCGGGCCGGCTGCCTTTACAAAGACTGCGCTTGACGGTGGCAGGGAAATGGGACTGACCAGTCGCGAGATGCTCGCGGTAATAGCGGCACTGACACGGCGGAACTTCCATAAGTCGATGACGACCTACGCCGATCATCGAATTTGGCAAGACGTCTATTACGCGCCCACACCGGTTGACAAAGAGGCCTATATCAAGATCACGCTGCGCGACGCGGCGCCAGTGATCCAGTTTAAGGAGAAGTGAAATGACATACCAGGCGTGCGGAAACTGTGGCTCTCCGGGCGTGCCCTTCAAAGGCGAGACATTTCGGATTTCACATAAAGGCCTGTCTGCCGAAGTGAAGGGCCTGTCCGGATGGCGTTGTTCCTCGTGTGGCGAGACTGAATTCGACCAGAGGAGCGCGAAACGCTATGCTGCAGCAGGTGACAAACTGGTGCTGCAGGCGCGGGCCGCGGAACGGTCGGAGATCCGTAGGATCCGCAGGAAACTCGGCCTCAGCCAAGCCATGGCAGCCAAACTAACGGGCGGCGGACACAACGCGTTCTCGCGGTATGAACGTGGCGAGGCGGCGCCCTTGCCTGCTGTTGTGAACCTGTTTAGACTCCTGGACCGGCATCCTGATCTTCTGAACGAATTGACCAGGAACCTCTAGTTCAACACCATGCATTTCCGACAGGCGCCTTGAGGTCTGGGATGACGCTGGCAGTGGTCCTTGCTGGACTCGTCCCGCCACGTTCGCGGCCAGTCTTACTGGTCGAAAGACGTCAGAAGTGTAGAAGTGGGGCCAGAGGCCCGCGAAGTCGGATTCTGGGAGACGTTACGGTGTCTTGAGGTTTTCGACAGGTCCAGGGGACCCGCGCGGGCCAGGGCATGGGCGTTAAGATAAGGCTCTCGCCAAAATGACCTTGGAGGTGGGTGAGATGATTGGCGCTGCCGATCCCCGGCGCGTCTTGCTGGAGTCGCGGACCGTGACGCGGGAGGAGCGCCAACCGGGACCGGTGCGCCCCTGGCTAAGGCTGGCTGAGGCGGTCCGCCTAGAAATGTTTGCACGAGATCCAGGCTCGGCTCCGGTTTGGTTGCAACTTCCCAGAAGGCCGTTTGGGGCCAATCGGGCTCGGATCAGCACGTCATCCTTCATCAGTAAACGCTGCGCGACTTAGGGAGGATCTATTGCTCACAGGGCCGGATTCCGGACCGCCGGCCGGGCCAAAGTACGAGTCGGCGATTTCCCGCTCATGTCGATTGCTTCCGGGTTGGCGACAATCCTGGAATGATCGGTAAAGGCTACGCCGATTTGCGTGATCTACCCCTCTAGGAGGAGCCTGGATCGGGATCATTCGGAAATTGGCCTGTCATAGCTTCGGATCTCGAAGTCGATCCCTGCCAGCGATATGATTTAGAAGGGCAGGATGGGTGGCGACCAATTTGAGACTTCGGCCGCAGCAGATCAGCAGATGAACTGGTGGGTCGCCGATACGGACCGACGCAAAGACCGCGGCCTTCGCCCTGATCGAGCACAAGGAGCACACGAACATGAAGCCAAAGAACACGATCTGCCTCTGGTTCGACAAAGACGCGCAGGAGGCGGCGCGCTTCTACGCCGTCACCTTTCCGGATAGTAAGGTAACCTCTGTTCACGAGGCTCCCGGTGACTATCCGGGCGGCAAGAAGGGCGATGTGCTGACGGTGGAGTTCACCGTCCTGGGCATTCCCTGTCTCGGTCTCAACGGCGGCCCGGCGTTCAGGCACACCGAGGCCTTTTCCTTCCAGATCGCGACGGAGAATCAGGAAGAGACGGACCGTTACTGGAGCGCGATCGTCGGCAATGGCGGCACGGAAAGCCAGTGCGGTTGGTGCAAGGACCGCTGGGGCCTCTCCTGGCAGATCACCCCGCGCGCGCTAACCGATGCGCTTGCGGCTGG
>Ga0116223_10000955_pt1 | contig 31985 bp, 24 predicted proteins | sample Sb_taG_3_FD_90092 | JGI IMG/M metagenome (GOLD analysis project Ga0116223, IMG submission 90092) | Peat soil microbial communities from Weissenstadt, Germany - Sb_50d_a_PC metaG | ecosystem: Environmental > Terrestrial > Soil > Wetlands > Peat | place: Germany: Weissenstadt | collected 2010-09-21 | reverse complement strand
GGCGGGTGACGCCACGTTCCTGCGCCGTGCCTACCTCGACGTGATCGGCCGCCTGCCGGCGCCCGACGAGGTGCGCGACTTCCTCGCGGATAAGGATCCCGCCAAGCGCCAGCGCCTCGTCGATCGCCTGCTGGAGCGGCCGGAATACGCTGACTACTGGGCCAACAAGTGGGCCGACCTGCTGCGGCCCAACCCGTACCGCGTCGGCGTCAAGGCGACGTACAACCTCGATGCCTGGCTGCGCGACGCCTTCCGCAAGAACAAGCCGTACGACCGGTTCGTGCGCGAAATCATCACGGCGAAGGGGAGCACCTACCGCCACGGGGCGGTGGTGGTGTTCCGCGACCGGCCCGAGCCGGACGAGATCACCACGATGGTCAGCCAACTCTTCCTCGGCGTCCGCCTGGAATGTGCGAAGTGCCATCACCACCCGTTCGAGGTCTGGGGGCAGGACGATTTCTACAGCCTGGCCGCGTACTTCGCCCGCGTCGGCCGAAAGGGCGTCGGCCTGTCGCCGCCGATCAGCGGCGGCGAGGAGATCATCTTCGCCGACAGCCGCGGCGAGGTGCGCCACCCCGTCAGCGGCAAGGTGCTGGCGCCGCGGCCGCTCGGCGGCAAGCCGGTCATCATCGACGAGGACCGCGACCCGCGCGAGCAGCTCGCGGAGTGGGTCACCGACGACGACAACCCGTATTTCGCCCGGGTGATCGTCAACCGGGTCTGGGCCGACCTGATGGGCCGCGGGCTGGTCGAGCCGGTGGACGACCTGCGTGCCACCAACCCGCCGAGCAACGGCCCGCTCCTCGACGCGCTCGCGGCCGACTTCCGCAAGGAGAAATACGACCTGAAAAAGCTCATCCGCACCATTCTGACGTCGTACGCCTACGGGTTGAGTTCGGTCCCCAACGAGCGGAACGTGGCCGACCTCCGCAACGGCTCGCGCCACTACCGCCAGCGGCTGCGGGCGGAAGTGTTGCTCGACGCGATCAGCGATATTACGCAGGTGCCGGAGACGTTCACGGCGGCGGCCCCGGGGACGCGGGCGATGGAGCTGTGGACGGTGCGGACGCAGTCGCTCTTCCTGGACAGCTTCGGCCGGCCCGACCCGAACCAGGACCCGCCCTGCGAACGTACCAGCGACACGACCGTGGTGCAGGCGCTGCACCTGATGAACGCGCCGGGGCTGCACCGCAAGGTGACGGCCGACTCAGGACGCGCCGCGGCCCTGGCGAAGAGTACGAAGGCGCCGAGGGAGATCGTCGAGGAGTTGTACCTGCTGGTGTACGGCCGGCCGCCGACGAACGAGGAACGCGCCGAGTGCGCGAAGCTCTTCGAGAAGAAGGACGCGCCGCGGCGGCAGGTGACGGAAGATTTGTTGTGGGCGCTGCTGAACACGCCCGAGTTTATCTTCAAGGATTGACGTGACAGGCCCGCTTGCGGCTTCGCAGGTGTTGCGAAGCCGGAAGCGGCTATTCAAGGGGATCCGCAATGTCCATCCACACGAATTGCCAGGGATTCAGTCGCCGCGACTCCTTGCGGCTGGGCCTCGGCGCCCTGCTCGGCGGCGGTCTCGTCCACGCCCTGCGCCTTCGCGCCCTCGCCGGCTCGACCGAGGCGCCGGCGGCAAAGGCCAGGGGTTGTGTCCTGATCTGGTTGGACGGCGGCCCGACTCACTACGAGACGTTCGATCCCAAGCCGGACGCGCCGAAGGAGTTTCGCGGCGAGTTCGACGCCATCAAGACGAAGATACCCGGCGTCTTCTTCTCGCAGCACCTCAAGCGCCTCGCCGCGGTCGCCGACAAGGTGGCCGTCGTCCGCTCGATCCGTCACGACCAGGGCAACCACGGCGCCGGGAACCACTACATGATGACCGGCGCCCCGCCGCGCATTCCGGTCGGCTGCGGCGCCTTCGTCAGCTTCCACCCCAGCCTCGGCTCGGTCGTCGCTCACGAGAAGGGCGCCCCGAAGGGGTTGCCGGCCTACTTCTCGATGCCGGAGATGTCGCGCTCCGGCGGGCCGAATTTCCTCGGCGCGAAGTACGCCCCGTTCGTCGTCTCCGACAACCCGAACAACCCCGGCTTCCGCGTCCGCGATGTGGCCGTCCCGCAGGGGTTGGGCGACGGCCGCTTCGAGTCGCGCAAGGAGGCCCGCGCGGCGGTGGATCGCATGCTGCGCTTCCACGACAAGGCGGCGGGCGACCCGGTGGCGGCGCTGGACGAGCACTACCAGCAGGGCTTCGACCTCATCGCGTCGAAGGAGGCCCAGGCGGCGTTCGACGTCGGCCGCGAGCCCGACCGGGTGCGCGAGAGCTACGGCCGCAACCCCTTCGGGCAGCGGGCACTCCTGGCCCGGCGGCTGATCGAGGCCGGCGTGCCGTTCGTCACGCTCTACGAGGGCGGCTGGGACCACCACACGAAACTATTCACGACGCTGACGCAGCGGCTCCCTCCGTTCGAGGCGACCATCGCGGCGCTGATCGAGGACCTGGCGCAGCGCGGGCTGCTCGATTCGACGATGGTGATCGCGCTGGGCGAGTTTGGGCGGACGCCGCAGATCAACAAGGACGCCGGCCGCGACCACTGGTCCAACGCGATGTCGGTGCTGTTCGCCGGCGGCGGCACGCCGGGCGGGCAAGTCGTCGGCGCCACCGACAAGAAAGGCTTCGCCGCGGTGGAGCGCGTGCTGTCGCCGGAGAATTTCGCCTCGACGATTTACGCGAAACTCGGCATCGACCCGGGGAAGGTGCTGTACTCGCCGAACGGCCGGCCGGCGCACATCGTCAGCGATCCGACGCCGATCAGCGAGTTGATGGGGTGACGGAAGCGCGGCCGCGGTATAATGGCGTGGTCTGCTCGGTGTTGCGCCGCGCGACTGAGGAAGGGAGCGAGCTATGGCGAAGAAGGAAAAGAACAAGAAGAAAAAGCGTGTCATCCTGATGCCCAAGGGACGGGGCAAGCTATCGTTGGCCGATATCATCCGCGCCGTGGAGAAGGTGACGGCGCTCCGTGAACAGCGCGAGAAGGAGCCAACTGTTTCGGATGGCAAGAAATAACTATGCAAGGGGGGTGTTTCTCAATTGCCCCTTCGACGACCAGTACGCGCCTCTTTTCCAGGCTGTGATCTTCGCCGTCCTCGATTGCGGTTTCCGGCCCCGATGTGCCCTGGAGGTCGATGACGCAAGCGAGGTGAGGTTCGAGAAGATCGCTCGGATCATCGCCGATTGTAAGTACGGCATCCACGACATTAGCCGCACGCAGCCGGACGCAGCGACGGGGTTGCCGCGATTCAACATGCCCCTGGAACTTGGCATGTTTCTCGCAGCCAAGAAGTTCGGCACCGGACGCCAAAAGAAAAAAGTGTGCCTGATCCTCGACTCCCTCCCGTACCGCTATCAGCAATTCATGTCTGACCTCGCCGGACAGGACATCCAGCGCCATGACGATGACCCGAAAACGCTCATTAGGGTAGTGCGGAATTGGCTTCGCACGGCTTCCGAGAGTCAACCAATGCCAGGGGGTGCGGAAATTCATCGACGATACCTTCAGTTCGTGGCGGACTTGCCTGCGTTGTGCGCGGAGGTCCGACTGCAACCGCACGAACTTACATTCGCGGACCTCGCGTCCCTTATCGCCGAATGGTTGCTGCGGAACTCCTAGACCCTTCACACTCGTTTATCCGCTGCTCACCGGGAGCAAGTCATGAGAGTACCGCCACCGTTTTTTTGCTGTGCGATCGGCCTGGTCGCCTGGGGCCTCCTCCCACGCCCTGTCGCGGCAGCGCCCCCGACGCTCACTTACCTCTTCCCAGCAGGCGCCCAGCAGGGCAAGACCGTCGAGGTCACCGCCGGCGGCACATTCGAGCGCTGGCCGGTCCAGGCGTGGGCTGCTCACAAAGGCGTCGAAATCAAGCCCGCCAAGGACAAGGGCAAATTCACCATCACCGTCTCCGCGGACGCCGCCCCCGGCACCTGCTGGGTGCGTCTCTCCGACGAGCAGGGCGCCAGCGCCTTGCGCCCGTTCATCGTCGGCACGTTGCCGGAGGTCATGGAACAGGAGCCCAACGACGACCCGAAAAAGCCGCAGGTGCTGCCCTCGTCGTCCGTTGTCGTCAACGGCCGGCTCGACAAGGCCGGCGACGTGGACTGCTTCGCGGTCAAGCTCGCCAAGGACGAGACGCTCGTCGCCTCGCTGGAAGCCAACCGCACCCTCGGCTCGCCGATGGACGGCGTGCTGCAGCTGCTCTCCGCCGACGGCTTCGTGCTGGAGGAGAACAACGACGACCACGGCCTCGACCCGCAGCTCATCTTCACCGCGCCGAAGGACGGCTCCTACGTCGTCCGCGTCTTCGCCTTCCCCGCCGACCCGGACGCCAGCATCCGTTTCGCCGGCGGTGAGACGTACATCTATCGCCTGACCCTGACCACAGGCGGCTTCGCCGATCACGCCTTCCCGCTGGCCGTGTCGCGCACCGACCCGGAACAGGTCGAGGTCATCGGCTGGAACGTCCCCGAGGCCGCGAAGAAATTGACCGTGAAGCCTGACGCGGGCTCCGATGTCGTGACGCTGTGGCACCCGCGGCTCGCCAACACCGTCTCGGTGCTGGTTGAGCCGCATCGCTGTGTCGTGGGGGCGAAGCCGAACGACCGCAAGAGGCCACAACCGATCGCGCTGCCGGTGACGATCAGCGCAGGGATCGACCCGCCCGGTGAGATCGACACTTACGAGTTCGCGGCGAAGAAGGGGCAGCGGCTGGTCTTTCGCGCCGACGCCCGCTCGATCGGCTCGCAGCTCGATCCGCTGCTGCGCCTGACCGACGCCGCCGGCAAGTCGCTGGCCCAGGCCGATGATGCGACCGCAGGCAAGGTCGGGACGCGCGACGCGGAGTTGGCGTTCGCGGTGCCGCAGGACGGCAACTATCGGATCGAGGTGCGCGACCTGGCGGGCCACGGCAGCTTCCGCCACTTCTATCGGCTGCGGGCCGTCCTCGCCGAGCCGGATTACGTCCTCGTCGTCGCGGCGGACCGTTTCACGGTGGCGGCGGGGAAACCGCTCGACGTCCCCGTGACCGTCGAGCGGCGGAACGGCTTTGAGCGCGAGGTCGAGATCGCCGTCGAGGGGCTGCCCGCCGGCGTGACCGCAACGGCGAAGACACTGGGCAAGTCGGTCTCGCTCCGGCTGGAGGCGAAGGGGCCGGCCTCGTCGGCCTTCCGCATCGTCGGGACGGTCGCCGGGCGCGCGGACCTGACCCGCATCGCGACGGCGCCATCGGCCGCCTTCCCGCCGGCGACGCCGCACCTCTGGCTCACGGTGACGAAGTAATCCACCCCAAAAAGGACTCTCACAATGCGCACACTTCTGGTCGGTTGCCTGGGGCTGCTGGCGCTCGGCTCGGGCCCGGCTCGGGCCGACGGGCCCAGCGCGGACGAGGTCCGCAAGCTCGTCGCACAACTCAAGGACCGCGACGTGGGGCAGCGGTCTGCCGCCGCGCGCGAGCTGACCAAGCTTGGGCCGGAGGCGAAAGAGGCGGTCCCCGTCCTCGTCGGGGCGCTCGGCGACGCCGACGGCGAGGTGCGGCAGGTCGCCACCAACGTCCTCAGCAAGATCGGCAAGCCGGCGGTGCCCGCCCTCGGCAAGGCGCTGGAGAGCAGCGACCGCGTCGTTCGCCGGCAGGCGGCCCTCGCACTTTCCAAGGTCGGCGCCGACGCCAAGGCGGCCCTGCCGGCGCTGACGACCGCGTTCGGCGACAAGGACCGCGAAATCCGCAGCTTCGCCCTCGCCGCCATCATTCGCGCTGAGGAGGATCCCAAGGGACTGGCGCCGGTGCTGACCAACGCGCTCAAGGACGATGACAAGGGGGTGCGCGTCACGACCGTCTACGCCCTGGAGGGGATCGCCGGCAAGGTCGATGGCGTGGTACCGGCCCTCGCCGGCGCCCTCAAGGACTCCGAAAAGGATGTTCGCATCGCGACGGCCGCCGTGATCGGGCGCCTCGGCCCCGACGCCAGGGCGGCGCTGCCGGCGCTGAAGGACGCGCTCAAGGACGCCGACGGCGAGGTGCGCATCAGCGCGGCGCAGGCGCTGGTGCTGATCGACGAGAAGCAGAGCGAGGCCGCAGTACTGGCCCTGGTAGATTGTCTGACCGACAAGCAGGACGGCGTGCGGCGCGGGGCCAGCTACGTCCTCGGCGAGATCGGCCCGGCGGCGAAGTCGGCCGTCCCGGCGCTGACGAAGGCGGCGAAGGACGGCAGCGACGCGGTGCGCCAGGCGGCGGCCGCGGCCCTGAAGAAGATCCAAGCCTAGTAGGTCAGGCTTTCCAGCCTGACCCGAAGAGTCAGGCTGGAAAGCCTGACCTACGTTGTGGAGGGGCCGCGATGGTCTTCCTCTCGCGCATCTACACCAAGAGCGGCGACGCCGGCGAAACCGGCCTCGGCGACGGCGGCCGCGTCCCCAAGGACCACCCGCGCGTCGCCGCTTACGGCGGCGTGGACGAGCTGAACGCCGTCCTCGGCCTGCTGCTCGCCCAGGGCCCCGACGTGCCGGAAGCCGACCTGCTCCGCGCCGTCCAGAACGACCTGTTCGACGTGGGCGCCGACCTGTGCGTGCCGCAACCGGCGGACGAGCCGCCGGGGCAGAGGCTGCGTGTGCGGCCGGAACAGGCGGCCCGGCTGGAGTCGGCCATCGACCGCCTGAACGAGCCGCTGGCGCCGCTCAAGAGTTTCGTCCTGCCGGGCGGTTCTCTCGCCGCGGCGTGGTGCCACCTGGCGCGGACAGTGTGCCGCCGGGCCGAGCGCGACGTGGTCACGCTGGCGCGCGGTGAGACGATCAACCCTCATGTCATCGTCTACCTGAACCGGCTGTCGGACCTGCTGTTCGTGCTGGCGCGGGTGTACAACGGCAACGGGCAGAAGGACGTGCTGTGGGTGCCTGGAAAGTTTTCCGTTTAAGAACTGTATCAACACCCCTCTTGCCGCTTGCGGCTTCGCAGCAAAGATTGCGAAGCCGCAAGCGGCCAAGTCATTGTGGGTACAATTGCTAAACGGTGTCAGCGCCTGTTGATCCGCTCGCGCTTGGCGTGTTCACGGATTTCCTCGAGCAATTCGAGGAGGTAGTCGCCCAGGTGCTGCGCCTCGTCACCGGCCTCGTGCAGCTTCTGCAGGGCGTTGTGCAGCGCCAGCAGGGTCGGGTAGTGGCTGCGGCGCCGCACCGGACGGCTCAGGTCGCGGAAGTCCTGTTCGCGCGGCAGGAGCACCGTGTTCAAATGCTCGATCAGGTCGCGGACGACCTTTTCCGAGTGGGTCAGGAGTTGCCGCAGGGTCATGCGGCGCTGGGGTCGTTCAATCATCATAGCGCCCCCTCGTCGTTGAGTCGCGTGGGGATCGCGTTGGGAAAGCGGGGGCTGCGAGTCCGGGCTTTCCGTCGTCTGCCGATGGATAAGGGGACCGGATCGGCTGAATCCCCCTCACATTTCGCCTTCCTTCGGGTATACTCCGTGAAGACGGCCCGAGTCAAGTATTCTCCCGGAATTCTCGCGGCCTCGATTCCGTGCCTCCCGACCCCGAGGGGGGCGCGATGCAAAGGTTTGGCCCATGCGGATCCTTCTCCTGGCCGACATCCACGGCAATTGGCCGGCGCTGCGCGCGCTCAACGAGCCGTATGACGTGTGTCTCTGCCTGGGCGACCTCGTGGACTACGCCCTGGAGCCGGCCCCCTGCATCGACTGGGTGCGGCGGCAGGCGCACCACGCCGTCCGCGGCAACCACGACCACGGCGTCGCCCAGAACGTCATCATCAATGGCCGCAACGGCTTTCGCTATCTCACCGCCGTCACGCGCCCCCTGACGCGCGAGCGCCTGGCCGAGGACGACCTGCGCTACCTGTCGCGCCTGCCGGTCACGCAGATGGTGACGCTCGACGACACGCGCTTCCTGCTGGTCCACGCCACGCCGCGCGACCCGCTCGACGAGTACGCCCCGCCCGACGTGGAGTTCTGGACGCGGCGGTTGCAGGACGTCGAGGCCGACGTGGTCTGCGTCGGCCACACCCATCAGCCTTATGTGCTCGAGGTCGGCGACAAGCTGATCATCAACCCCGGCAGCCTCGGCCAACCGCGCGACGGCGACCCGCGGGCCAGCTACGCCATCATCGAGAATTACACGGTGGAGCTGAAGCGGCTGGAATACCCGGTCGAGGACACGGTGCGCGTCATCCTGGAAAGCGGCCTACCCGAGGCGGCCCGTGAGACACTGGCGGGGGTGTTCCGCACCGGCGAGGTGCCGTCGCGCCTGGCCAGCGAGAATGGAACGGCATAAGCGCGCTCGTAGTGACCGCATTCATGCGGTCCTTCCGCGGGGCGACCGCATGAATGCGGTCACTACGAGCGCGCCCATCGCGTTCACGCCGTCACCTGCAGCGTCACCTTCGCCTCCTTCTTCTGACCGTTGCGAAGGTAGGCGACGGTCACCGTGTCCCCGGCCTTGTATTGCTCCAGGACGCTGAACAGGTCCTTACCCGTCTTGATCGACTTGTCGTCGATGGAGACGATCACGTCGCCAAGGATAAGGCGCCCCTCCTCGTCGCGCAGGATCCCGCGCAGACCGGCCGCCTCCGCGGGGCTGCCCCCGAAGACGCGCACCACCAGCGCCCCTTCCTTCACGCCGATCTGCCGGGCCTGCTCGTCCTCGGCGACCTGCACCCCCAGGCGCGGGCGGACCACCTTGCCGTTATTGATCAGCTGCGGCACGACGCGGTTGATCTCATCGACGGGGATGGCAAAGCCGATGCCCCCGAACGTGCCCGACTTGCTGAGGATGGCACTGTTCATGCCGATCAGCCGGCCGGAACTGTCCAGCAGCGGCCCGCCTGAGTTGCCCGGGTTGATGGCGGCACTCGTCTGGATCACGCCGCGGATCGGCCGGTCGTTCGGCGAGGTGATCTCGCGCCCCAGCGCACTCACGATGCCCGTCGTCAGCGTGTGGTCCAGGCCGTAGGGGTTGCCGATGGCAAATGTACTCTGGCCGACCTGCAAGTCGTGCGACGTGCCGACGGGGATCGGCACCAACTCGGACTTCGGCGCGCTGATCTTCAGGACGGCGATGTCCTTGTCGGGGTAGGTCCAGATGTTGGCCGTCTCGTAGGAGTTGCCGTCCTGGAAGGAGACGCGGGCGAAGTTGGCCCCTTCCACGACGTGGTAGTTGGTGATGATGTGGCCGTCGTCATCCCAAACGAAGCCGCTGCCCAGGCCGCGCTCGACCCGCTGCACGTCGAGGCTGAAGGCGGTGCGAGTCTCCGTTAGGTTGGTGACGTGGACCACCGAGGGGGACGCCGCTTTGAAGAGGTCAATCGTCGCCCGTTCCGCGTCGGAGAGCTTGCCGGCCGGCGTGACCGTGCGCGGCTGAGCCGGCCCGCTCGCGCCGCGCCCCGGCCAGAACCAGTAGACCAGCCCGCCGAGGAGCAGCGCCAGCCCGACCAGCAGCACCAGTAACGGCCAAACCGCGGCGACGGGGCGCCGCGCAGTGTCACGGTAAGGGTCGTAGGAAGAGTCGTACTGAGACATGAGTGTTGATCCTTTTATGCCGCTTGCGTCTTCGCATGACCTGCGAAGCCGCAAGCGGCTGCTCCATTCTACGCGACTGGTGACATCTGCAACCGCTGTGCCAGGGCCGGCACCGCCGCCGTCAGCGCCTCGTCGATTCGCTCGCAGAGGATGAACTCCATCTCGTGGCGCACCTGCTCCGGCAGCTCACGCAGATCCTTCTCGTTGTCGCGCGGCAGGATGACGCGCTTGATGCCCGCCCGCCGCGCCGCCAGCACCTTCTCCTTGACGCCGCCGATGGGGAAGACCAGCCCACTCAGGGTGATCTCGCCGGTCATCGCCGTATCGCTCCGAGCCGGCAGGTTCGTGTACAACGACGCCAGCGCCGTCACCATTGCCACGCCCGCCGAGGGGCCGTCCTTCGGCACGGCGCCGGCCGGCACGTGGACGTGGACGCCGGCGTGACGGAACAACTCCGGGTCGATGCCTAGCAGTTCGGCGTGCGCCCAGACCCACGTCTGCGCCGCCCGCGCCGACTCGCGCATCACGTCGCCGAGCTGCCCGGTCAGGCGCAGCCCTTTCCCGTCGGGCAGCAGCGACGCCTCGACGTACAGCACCTCGCCGCCGGCCTCGGTGTAGGCCAGGCCGGTCGAGACGCCGGCCGGCAGCTGCTTGCGCGCCGTCTCCTGGCGGAAGCGCTCGGGGCCGAGCAGTTCGGACAGGTCTTCCGGCCCGACCGTCACCGGCTCGGTCTGCCCTTCCGCGAAGCGGCGGGCCACCTTGCGGGTGATACGACCCAGCGCCCGCTCCAGTTCGCGGACGCCGGCCTCGCGGGTATAGCCGCTGATGACCCGCTTGATGGTTGGGTCCGGCAACGCCAGCTGCTCCGGGGCGATGCCCGCTTCCTGGAGTCGCCGCGGCAGCAGGTAGCGGCGGGCGATTTGCAGCTTCTGCTCCTCGCTGTAGCCGGACAGGCGCAGCATCTCCATACGGTCGAGCAGCGGCCGTGGGATCGTGTCCAGCACGTTCGCCGTCGTGATGAAGAAGACGTGCGACAGGTCGAACGGCATGTCGAGGTAGTTGTCGCGGAAGGTGCCGTTCTGCGCCGGGTCGAGGACCTCCAGCAGCGCCGCCGCCGGGTCGCCGCGGAAGTCGTGGCCGACCTTGTCCACCTCGTCGAGCATCAGCACCGGGTTGTTGACGCCGGCTCGGCGGATGGCCTGGATGATGCGCCCCGGCATGGCGCCGATGTAGGTGCGCCGGTGGCCGCGCAGCTCCGCCTCGTCATGCAAGCCGCCCAGCGACAGCCGCTCGAACTTGCGCCCCAGCGAACGGGCGATCGACTGCCCCAGCGAGGTCTTGCCGACGCCCGGCGGGCCGACCAGGCACAGGATCGGCGCGTGCGCCGTCGGGTTCAATTTCAGCACGGCCAGGTATTCGAGGATGCGTTCCTTGATCTCGTCCAGGTCGTAGTGGTCCTCGTCCAGCACCTGGCGCGCCGCCTTCAGGTCGATGACGTCTAGCGTGGCCTTCTTCCACGGCAGCTCCAGGATCAGGTCGAGGTGAGTGCGGATCACCTGGAAGTCGGGGGCGATGGGCGGCAGGCGCTCCAGGCGCGTCAGGGCGCGCTCGGCCTCCTTGCGCACCTCATCGGGCAGGTCGGCCTCGGCGAAGCGGCGGCGCAGCTCCTCGACTTCCGCCTTTTCCGGGCTGGTTTCGCCAAGTTCTTCCTGGATCGCTTGCATCTGCTGGCGCAGGAAGTAGTCGCGCTGCTGCTTGCCCATCTCGCTCTGCGCCTGGGTGTTGATCTTGTGGCGCAGCTCCAGCACCTGCAGTTCGTGCGACAGGTAGCCGTGGACCAGGCGCAGCGCCTCAATGCGGGTGGTGGCCTCGAGCACCGCTTGCTCCTTCTGGACGTCGAGGCTGAGCATGGAGCCGATGAGGTACGCCAGGCGCAGGGGATCGCTGGCCTGGGCGGCGAGTTGGGCGACGTTGACCTGCCCCTGCCCCTCTCCCTGGGCCAGTTCCAGGGCGCGGGCGGCCAACTCCAGCACGGCGCGGTAGAGCGCCTCGACTTCGGTGCCGCCGTCCTCGGGCAGCGGCAGGACGCGGGCGTGCGCCTTCAAGAAGGGCTCGGTCTGCTCGGCCTTGAGGAGCACCACGCGCTCGACCCCCTGCACGAGCAACTCGAGGCCGCTCTCGCCGCGGGCCATCTTCTTGACGACGGCACGGGTGCCGACGCTGAAGAGGTCGTCGGGCCCGGGCTGCTCGTTCTGGGCGTCCTTCTGGGCGACGAGGATCAGGTTCTTGTCCTCGGTCGCCAGGACGGCCTCGACGGCGGCCACCGAGCCCGGCCGGCCGACCGAGAGCGGCATGAACAGGTGGGGGAACAGGACGGTATTTTTCAGCGGCAGGACCGGCAGGGTCACGACCGTTTCGTTGTCGGGCGTCACTTCTCGGCCTCCGTAATGAGGTGAACCAGCAGCATCCCGTCGCGGTAGTCGGTGGCGACGGAGGCCGGTTCGACGTTGCAGGGCAGCTCCACGCCGCGCTCGAAGTGGTTGTAAGTGATCTCCATACGGTAGTAACTGCATCCCTTTTCGGTCAGCCAGTCGCGGCGCACGCCTCGGACGGTGACGTGGCAGCCCTCGACCGTGAGGGAGACGTCTTCGGGGCGAACGCCGGCGAGGTCGAACTTCAGCAGCCAGCCCCGCGACGTGCGGTAGACATCCACCGCCGGGCGCCACGCCGTTTCGCTGATCGTCTCGCCGGGCGGAAAGAAGGATTGCATCAGGCGAATCAAGTCTCGGGACATGGAAAGGAATCCCTCCCACGCTCACAATCGACGGGGATAACGCTGGCTTGAGGTAGAGCAACTTCAGTGCCGGACAACGGGGCAAGACCGGGGGCAAAACAGCTGTCAGCGGGTACAGCAGTTCGGGAAACTTCGGGGAAAGGCCGGGCGAAGGGACGTGCCATTTTGGCAGTCGGCCGGGGGAAAGTGGCGTTGGGCCCAGTCGCGCCCGTGGTATGATGTCCGTGTTCGCCGTCTTACCTGCAGAGGTGCCCGATGCCGATGCAACTGACCCTTTCTCCCGAGATCGACCAGCGCCTCCGACAGGAGGCGGCTCGACTCGGCCAGTCCGAGGAGGCCCTGGCCATTCAACTCCTGAACCAGCACTTACCACCCCCAAGTCCGGCAGGCGAACCAACCCCAGCGGAGCGCGCTGCCAAACTGCTAGCTCTGTTCGAGCAACTCGACGCGGCGCGCCAAACGGCGGGCGAGGAACTGGGGGACGACTTTTACCGGGGGCTCGACGAGGCTCGGACCTCCGACCGTAAACTCTTCCCCGAAGAACTCAAGGGAATCACCTGGTGAAGCCCACCGTGCTGCTCGATTCCGGCCCGCTCGGCGCGCTGGCGCACCCCCGTGCGCTGCCGCTGCCTACGGCCTGCCGGCAGTGGCTCGCCTCGCTCGTCGCCGTCAACCGTCGCATTATCGTCCCCGAGATTACCGATTACGAAGTGAGGCGAGAGTTGCTGCGCCTGGGCCGCATGACAGCTATCTCGGAACTCGACATGCTGGCCCAGCAACTCGAATACCTGCCGCTGACCACGGCTGCCATGAGGCGGGCGGCGGAGCTGTGGGCGCAGGCGCGCCAGCAGGGCCAGCCGACCGCCGGCGACAACACCATCGATGCCGACATGATCCTGGCCGCCCAAGCCCTCACCCTGGGCGACCCGGACGTCATCATCGCCACCACGAACGTCGGCCACCTCGCCCGTTTCGTGCCGGCCGACCTGTGGCAGAACATCGCACCCTGATTTGCCTCAATACAACTCCAGGACGTGTTCGCCTCCGTGGGCCGGGTTGCCGGTGAGGCGGCGCCCCCGGACGTCCACGACGAGATCGAGCATCACCAGAGGTATCTGCCCAATCAGCACCGGCGCGTCGTCGGGCACTTCGATTACGTCTACGCTGCAGAAGCGGCCCTGGATGGTTAGCCGGACCGGCTCGCAGACGTTCCCCCGGTGCGCCCCGGCGTACGGGCTGGCACGCCCCTTCGAGACCTTCTTCAGTCCCAGTTGCCGGATGAATCGGGTGGGCAGGGCGAGCGTCGTCGTCTCGGTGCCGACAAGCGCGTCCATCAGAACGAGGCTCCGGACCTGATCCGGGGCGCGAATCCGCCGCTCTGCCTCGTAGAGGTCCGCCAGGTTCTCAATCGTTGCCTCGGTGAGCACGTGGCGCATGGCTTGTAGCTCCATGTCGTGGCCTTCTGAGATAGGCACCTCGGTACGCGAAGGCATACCGGGATCATACCACGAGCGCGCTGATGCAACGAGTCACTTGCCCGCCCCGACGGCCTCCTCCTTCGGCGCCCCCGCCTTCGTCGTGAACGTCAGCCCCTCGCCGCCCTGGTAATCGACGACGACGTGCTGCCCGTCGCGCACCTCCCCCTTGAGCAGCATCCGGCTCAGCGGCGTCTCGATCTCGCGCTGGATCGCCCGCTTCAGCGGCCGCGCCCCGTAGGCCGGCTCGTAGCCCACCGTCACCAGGTGCGTCTTGGCCGCGTCGGTCAATTCCAGTGTGACGTGCCGGTCCAGCAGCCGCTGCCGCAGCCGCCCCAGCTGGATCTCCACGATCTGCTTCAGGTGCTCCTCGCTCAGCGAGTGGAAGACCACGATCTCATCGACGCGGTTGAGGAATTCCGGCCGGAAGTGGTGCCGCATCTCGTCCAGCACCGTCTCCTTCATGCGGTCGTAAACCTCGCCGATGCACGAACCGCGGTACTGCAGGATGCGCTGGCTGCCGATGTTCGACGTCATCACGATGATCGTGTTCTTGAAATCGACCACGCGACCCTGGCCGTCCGTCAGCCGGCCGTCGTCGAGGATTTGCAGCATGACGTTGAACACGTCGTGGTGCGCCTTCTCGATCTCGTCGAACAGGATGACGCTGTACGGCTTGCGCCGCACCGCCTCGGTCAGCTGCCCGCCCTCCTCGAAGCCGACGTATCCCGGCGGGGCGCCGATCAGGCGCGACACCGTGTGCTTCTCCTGGTACTCGGACATGTCGATGCGGATCATCGCCCGCTCGTCGTCGAACAGGACCTCCGCCAGGGCCCGCGCCAGCTCCGTTTTGCCGACGCCGGTCGGGCCCAGGAAGATGAACGAGCCGATCGGCCGATTCGGGTCTTTTAGGCCGCTGCGGGCGCGCACCACCGCCTCGGCCACCGCCGTCACCGCCTCGTCCTGGCCGATGACGCGCTTGTGCAGCTCCTCCTCCAGGTGCAACAGCTTCTGCACCTCGCCCGACAGCAGCCGCGACACCGGGATGCCGGTCCAGCGGCTGACCACCGCGGCGATGTCCTCCTCGTCCACCTCCTCCTTGAGCAGGTGCGATTGGCCCTGCTTCTGCGCCAGCTTCTCCTCCTCTTCCTTGAGCTTCTTCTCCAGACCGAAGAGGGTGCCGTACTGCAGCTCGGCGGCCTTGTTCAGGTCGCCGTCGCGCTTGGCGATGTCGATGTCCTGCTTGGTCTTGTCGATGGCCTCGCGCAGGTTGCGCAGCCGCTGCACCGCCTCCTTCTCGGCCTGCCACTGGGCCTGCAGCGTCTGGGCCTGCGCTTTCAGGTCGGCCAGCTCCTTCTGGATCTTGCCGAGCCGCTCCTGCGAGGCCGGATCCTTCTCCTTCTTCAGCGCCGTCTCCTCGATCTGCAGCTGCATGACGCGGCGGTTGACCTCATCCAACTCGGCCGGCATCGAGTCGATCTCGGTCTTGAGCTTGGCGGCCGCCTCGTCCACCAGGTCGATCGCCTTGTCGGGCAAAAAGCGGTCGCTGATATAGCGGTTGGACAGCACCGCCGCCGCCACCAGGGCCGCGTCCTTGATGCGCACGCCGTGGTGGACCTCGTAGCGCTCGCGCAGACCGCGCAGGATACTGATGGTGTCCTCGACCGACGGCTGATCGACCAGCACCGGCTGGAAGCGCCGCTCCAGGGCGGCGTCCTTTTCGATGTGTTTGCGGTACTCGTCGAGGGTGGTGGCGCCGATGCAATGCAATTCACCGCGGGCGAGCATTGGCTTGAGCAGGTTGCCGGCGTCCATCGCCCCCTCGGCCTTGCCGGCGCCGACGACGGTGTGCAACTCGTCGATGAACAGGACGATCTGACCCTCCGACGCCTGCACTTCCTTGAGGACGGCCTTGAGGCGCTCCTCGAACTCACCGCGGAACTTGGCCCCGGCGATCAGGGCGCCCATGTCGAGGGCGACGATGCGCTTGTTCTTGAGCCCCTCCGGCACGTCGCCCCGAACGATTCGTTGAGCCAAGCCCTCGACAATAGCGGTCTTACCGACGCCGGCCTCGCCGATCAGGACCGGGTTGTTCTTGGTGCGCCGCGACAGCACCTGGATGACGCGGCGAATCTCCTCGTCGCGGCCGATGACCGGATCGAGCTTGCCCTGGCGGGCGAGCTGCGTCAGGTCGCGGCCGTAGCGCTCCAGGGCTTCGTAGGTGGCTTCGGGGTTCTGTGTGGTCACGCGCTGGTTTCCTCGGACCTCTTGCAGTGCGGACATGAGCCGGTCGCGGGTAACGCCCAGGTCCTTCAGGATTCGGCCAGCGGCGGCGGTGTCGTCGGTCGCCGCGAGCAGCAGGTGCTCGACGGAGACGAAATCGTCCTTGAAGCGCTTGGCCTCGTCCTCGGCCTTGGTGAGCAGGCGGTTGAGGCGGCCGCTGAGGTAGGCGCGGTCCTCGTTGCCGCTGACGGTGCTGACACGCGGCACCTTGTCCAACTCGCGCTCCACGCGCTGGCGGAGGGTGTTCACGTCCACGTCGGCCTTGCGCAGGATGGAGACGGCGAGTCCCGGTTCCTGCTCGAGCAGCGCCAGGAGCAGGTGCTCCACGTCGATCTGCTGGTGGCCGCGGCGGACGGCGAGCGCCTGGCCGGACTGAAGGGCTTGCTGGGCTTTCTCGGTAAAGCGGTTGATGTCCATGAAATGCTCCTGGTTGTCTCTTTCTCATGCAAGGATGGTGCCAAAGTGGCAGATGTCAGGTACGATGCTCCAAAGCTCAGATGGGCAAGGGATTGCGCGGATCGACCGGTGACGAGATCGGCAGGGGCCGGGGCGACGGCTGCCGAAAGGGAACGGCGGGACGGCCGCGGCGTGACAACTTGTCACACTCCTGCGCACTTTTCCCTTGCCCCTTGGCGAGGGGGCGCCGACAATCTCGCTGGGTGACGGCCCCTGACTCGTCCTGTCCCCTGGGGCCGGCGCGGACTCATTGCACGAAAGGGTCATTCATGTTCACGTCGTTGGATTGGAGGAGCCAGGAGTTCTACTACTACCTGGCGGCGGCGGGCGCGGTGGTCATCGCGCTCTCGGTCGGCTTGTACGCGGTCCCCGGGGGTCGGCTGAAGGTGCCGGGGATCGCGGTCAGCATCGTGGGGAGCCTCGGCCTGGGTCTGGCGGCGGGGGTGATCTTCATGGGCGTGGTCGGCAACGAGATCAAGAAGGAGGAGCCGGCGAACTCCACTGCTCCCGAGGGCGCTGCTAACGGGCCTCCTCGCGGCGGGATGGCTGGCCGGGGGGGCGGGGGCATGATGCCCGGCGGCGGCATGATGCCTGGCGGCGGCATGATGCCCGGCATGCCCGGCGGTGGCCCGGGGGGTGGCCCGGGGGGTTCTGGCCCCAACCCCAAGACCCAGCTCGCCAACCTGGTGAGCAAGCTCGACCTGCTGACGGAAAAGCCGCTGACGGTGAAGCTCACCGACGAACAGCGGAAGCAGGTCCAGGAGCAGCTGAAGGGGCTGGCTGACGCGGAGGAAGTGTCGGAAGACGAAGCCAAGGAGAAACTCGAGAAGCTGCAAGACGTGCTGAAGGATGACAAGGACAAGTTGGAGGCGGTCGGATACCGCTGGGCAGGCGACGGCGGCGACGGTGGCCGCGGCGGCGCCGGCGGCGGGCGGGGAGGAGGCCGCGGCGGAAAGCCGCCGCCGAACCCCTTCAAGGGAGAGGGGCAGAACGCCGACCACCTGAAGCGACTCACTGAGCGCCTCGGCAAGACCTAGTGCAGGATCCTGGGAGGTGTTGTGCGACCCCTGCCGGCTTGCCCGGCAGGTGAAGGAGGACGCTGGCTAGACCGGGGGCAATAAAAAGTTATTCCGCCCCCCTTTAGCCAGCGACCTCCTTCACCTGCCGGGCAAGCCGGCAGGGGTCGCACGAGGAGTACTTGGTCGAGGAACAATCATGCCATCTCTCTCCCGGCGAGACTTTCTTTCCGTGAGTCTCGCGGCGTCGGCCGGCCTGCTCCACGCGGACGAGCCACGGGGCGCGGACGTCCACCGCCAGCTGCTCGACCTGGCCGCCCGTCAGCAGGAGAAGCGCCGCACACGGTTCGCCGCGGTCCAATCGAAGGCCGACCTCGAGGCGCTGCAGAAGACCCTCCGCGAGACGTTCCTCCGCCTCCTCGACGGCTTCCCCGAAGCCAAGGGGCCGCCTCCCGTCAAGAAGACGGGGCGGATCGAGGGGGATGATTATCATATCGAGAAGCTCGTCTTCGAGAGCTTCCCCGGATACTTCGTGTCGGCGCTGCTGTATCGGCCGAAGAAGGTCGCCGCCGCCCTTCCCGGCGTTCTGAGCCCGTGCGGCCACTCGGCGACGGGCAAGGCCGCCGACCCTTACCAGGTGCTGCACGTCAACCTGGCGAAGCGCGGTTACGTCGTCCTGACCTACGACCCGGTCGGCCAGGGCGAGCGGAGTCAGTTCTGGGACGCGGAGCGGGGCCGCTCGCGCTTCGGCCTGGGCTGTGGAGAGCACGCAGTCCTCGGCAACCCGCTGTACCTGCTCGGCGGCAGCCTGGCGCGTTACCGCATCTGGGACGGCTTCCGCGGCCTCGATTACCTGACGTCGCTGGAGGAGGTGGACGCGAAACGGCTCGGTTGCGTCGGCGTCTCCGGCGGCGGCACGCTGACCGCCTACATCGGGGCGCTCGACCCGCGCGTTACGGCGGCCGCGATCTGCTGTTACATCACGACGCTGCCGCGGCGCATGGCCAACCGCGTCCCGGACGACCCCGACGCCGACCCGGAGCAGGACGTCTTCGGCTTCGTCAGCGAGGGGATCGATCACGCCGGCTTGCTTGCTTTGCGCGCCCCGCGGCCGACGCTGCTCGGCGCGGCCGTCCACGACTTTTTCCCCATCGAGGGGGCGCGCGAATCGTTCGCGGAAGCGAAGCGGCTCTTTGAAACGGCGGGTGCCGGCGAGTGCCTGGAGCGCGTCGAGGCGGCGGAAAAACACGGCCTGACGCTGCCCTTGCGAAAGGCGGTCTACGACTTTTTCGACCGCCGGCTGGCCGGGCGCAAGGGCGAAGAGAAGGCCGAGGAGGTCGCGGTGAAGCCGCGGCCCGCCAAGGAATTGCACGTGTGTGCCGAGGGCCAGGTCAACCTCACGTTGCGCTCCCGGCCGCTGCTGCCCCTGGCCCTGGAAGAGTTCAACAAGAAGAAGAAATCGCCGCGCCTGCCCCTGCGCGACCTGCTCCGCCTCGATCCCGAGGCGGCGGCCCCGGCCGTCGTCGAGATCAAACCGGTGAGCGCGGCGGGACAGACCCTGATCGTCTGCGTCAACGGCAACGAGTCGCGCGACTGGCGGGAGGAGAAGGACCTGTTGCAGGCGCTGACGGACCGGGGAGCGGTGGCGGTGGTCGAGCCGCGCGGCGTCGGCAAACAGCGACCCGACCTGTCCGTGAAGGGCCACGACTACGCTGACCCACTGGCGGGGGTGGAGGAGAACATCGCCTACAACGCCTTCCTCGTCGGCAAATCGTTACTGGGGATGCGCGTCGCCGACGTGCTGGCGGCCCTGGAGAAGGTGACGGCGAAGGTCAAGCCGCGGCGGGTGATCCTGTGCGCCCGGCGCGACGCCGCCCTGGTCGCCTGTTTCGCGGCGGCGGTGGAGCCGAAGGTGGACGGCGTCGCGGCCGAGGAGTTGTTGCTCAGTTTCCTGCCGCTCTTCGCCGCGGAGGGGCGCCCGATCAACGCCGCCAGCATCCTGCCCCGTCTGCTGCGAAGTTTCGGCGACGTCAAGGACGTGCTGGGCGAGATCTCGCCGCGGCGGGTCCTCCTCGCCGGAGTCGGTGAGGGCGCGCCGGCCGTTCGCTCATTGCAGACCGCGAAAGTGTGCTTCACCAAGGACGCCCGGATACTGACCGATTGGCTGCGCGAGTGATCGTGGCCCCTCCAGAAGCCGCGAACAACCCCCAGGAGTCCTCCGTGACCGGCGCGAAACTGTGGATCGAGGGGCTGCAACTCCGCAGGCACCCGGAAGGCGGTTGGTTCCGCGAGAACTACCGATCCGAGGAAGTGCTGGCGGCAGCCGGCTTGCCGCGCCGCTTCGGCGGCGACCGGGCGTTCTCCACGGCGATCTACTTCCTGCTGGAGGGCGAAGACTTCTCGGCGCTGCACCGCATCAAGCAGGACGAGGTGTGGCACTTCTACGACGGCTCCCCCTTGACGCTCCACGTGATCGATCCGGAGGGCCGTTACTCGACGATCGAGGTCGGCCGGGACCTGTGGGCCGGTGAAGTGCCGCAGGCGGTCGTCAAGGCGGGCTGTCTCTTCGGCGCGACCGTGAACGACACCCGGTCTTATGCCCTGGTCGGCTGCACCGTGGCGCCCGGGTTCGACTTCGCCGACTTCGAGATGCCAGGCCTAGAGGAGCTGTGCCGGCTGTATCCCCGTCAGCGGCAGGTCATCGAGAGGCTCACGCGGTTTTCTCCCCCGGCGGAATGATACGATACCCAGGATTGATGCAACCTACCCCAGGAGCAGTGGGCCGTCGCAACTCCGGGCGCGTGCCTCGCGTTGACCAGGCATCGCTGTCTGGGATAGTGTCCACAGGCGCATCGCTGGACCGGGTGGTGCGGGAAACCGGAGCCTGCCTGGTGATGAAGAAGGGGGTAGCGAGAGGGCCTTCGATGGCTGTATCATGCCGTTGGGGTTGGCCGAATGGCCAAGACGTGACTACTGCTGTGCGAGAAATGAGCGGCACGTGGCAGCATTCCTGCTTTGGAATGTCGATAAGAAACCGCTCGATGGGTTGGTGCAGAATCTCGTCCGCCAACTCCAGATCGATGTGGTTCTGCTGGTCGAGTACGCCTTCGGGGTGAGTCAGCTTCCGGGCCTGCTGCTGAACGACGGCTTGTTCAAGAGGCGGTCGCCGAAGCGGTTTGGGGTGTTCACTCGTGCAAACCACGCGCTGAAGTTGCGGCGGTATCGCCTGGCGGATCGAGCCGGCTTGTGGCGGTTGACGCCCCCTTCCGGGCAAGAAGGGCTCGTGGTCCTCCTTCACGGATACGATCGGCGCAACTACGACGACGGCACGCGGAGGGTGTTCTTCCGCCGGGTCGCCGATACGGTTCGGCGCTGCGAAGCGTCACGGGGGCACCGCCGCACCGTAATCACCGGGGATTTCAACGCCCACCCGTTCGAGTCCGCCGTGACCGACTCGGACGGACTGCACGCCATCGGGGTGCGGACGATAGGAAGCAGTACCGCCCGGAAGGTCCGGGGGGCGGGAGTGGCGGCCGACTTCTTTTACAACCCCACGTGGCGGCTGTACGGGCAGCAGCAGGCAGAGGCCGGGGCCGCCACCCACTACTGGATTGGGGAAAGCGCTCGCGAACTGGGGTGGCACATGCTGGATCAGGTGGTGTTGCGACCCGAAGAGTCGGCTCGCTTCCCGGAAGACCAACTGCGGATCGTCACCCAAGTCGGCGGCATCTCGCTGCTCGACGCGGATGGCCTGCCCGATCGGCAAACCGCGTCGGACCATCTTCCGGTCGTGTTTCGCTGGAACCTCTGATTGCGAGGGCGCTGTGATGCCAAACAGCCTTTGGCCGGACCTCTCATCCGTAACCCCTCCGCCCCGCGGGATCAGGGAGATGCTGTACGACGCGGCCGGCGATATCGACGCCAAAACGAATGGGGCGATCCAGTTCTACGTGGACACGCTCGGAGTGTCCGGGGCCATCGAGAAGGTCCGGCACAACTGTTACCTGCGGGTTCCGAAGACCGGCTATACCCACCTGCTGTTCCGGGTGACCACGCCGGTGCCCGGCCCGTGGCCGGCGGCAGTATCGACTCCGGAGGGAGAAAGTTTCTCGAATATTCAGGACGAAACCGGTCTGCGAGACGCGGTCGAAAAGCTCCTTCAGCGCGAGAGGACGAAAGAGGTTGTCCTTTACCTCCTCAGCACGGTCCGCTGAGGGTGGGTCAACACGGCGGGATGGGGCTGACATGCCCGGCGACCGGCAGTAGTGGGCCGGGGTTGCCGAGGCAGACGAAGGCGCCCCAGAAGTACGGCTCGGGGTACTTCCGCCGCAGCGCCTGCTGGGCCGCGTGCAGGGCGTCGGCACGCGCCTCGCCGGCCAGGAGGCGGCGGTAGAATTCCTCCATCAGCTCGCGCGTCGCCTCGTCGGGGACGCTCCACAGGCTCATGACCAGCGTCTTCGCGCCGGCGAGGATGAAGGCGCGCTGTAGCCCGAAGACGCCCTCGCCGGTGCGGACCTCGCCCAGTCCCGTCTCGCACGCCGACAGCACCACCAGTTCGGTGTCCAGCAGGTCCAGGCCGGAGACGTCCTCGGCGGTCAGCAGACCGTCCTCCGCTTCCGGCGGCAGCAAGCCGTGCCGCAGCCAGGTGTTGACGCCCGCCAAGGCGAGGCCGGCCCGCAGCAGGGGGTTCTCCGGCAGCGGACCGGACAGCCGGCCAAGACCACCCGGCTCACCACCAATCACGCCGAGGTCGCGGTGTTCGCGGTTGCGGTCCCGGGGCTGGTCCTGGAGGAAGAAGCCGTGCGTGGCCAGGTGCAAGATGCGCGGCGAGCGGCACTGCACCTTGAGCCGGCCTTCCAGGGCGTCCTGCTCCAGCCAGGGCTGCACTCCCAGCAGGGCGGCGATTCGTTCCCCTTCGGTGTGCGTGCCCGGCAAGCGGCCAAAGTGATACTTGTCGCGGTCGAAGTCGCGGGAACGGCGCCCAGCCAGGTCCGCAACCGTTGTGGGTGCCGGCGGGGGAAACGCCACCGGAGAAGCGGAGGCTGACTGCCTGGCCGCTGTTTGGGTGTCGAGGTCGAAGTCTGGGTCAGCGATCACCAGCGGGTCGGCGGGTTGGCCGGTGGATTTGGCCCCGAAACGCAAGACGTCGCGGCCACAGCCGACGTAGCTGATCTGGTAGGTGTCGATTAGCGGACGCCCGTCCGCGGCGGGCAGCACCTCGAACGGCAGGCGGGTCAGGTCGCCGTCCGGAGCCAGCAACAAGCGCTGGTGTCCGCCGAGCGCGGGTATCAGCTTGTCGAACACGGCGGTACGCAAACGCTGGCCGGCGCCCTCTCGGGAGGCCGAGACACGCTCGGGACCGCGTTTGACCATCTTCCGGCCACCGCTAAGGCCGCGCCAGAGACGTGTCAGCCAGGAGACAGACTCCGGACGGTGTGGGACCATCTTCCGGCCGGGGCGACGTTCCGCCTCCCCGGTGAGGCCCGAGCGGAAATCGGCGATCAGCTGGTCGATCGGTTCTGCTTCGCCCAGGTCAATCAGCTGCACGTTGTCCGGCTTCCCGGCGAGCAGGACCAAGGCCAGGTAGCGGGCGGGTTTCCAGAGCGCTTCCTGGTGGGCGCGCCGAGCCTGGAAATCGAACTCCTGGAAACGAACCCATTCCACCAGGGCGCTGCCTTGGGGTAAGGCCTCGGCCACGGCCTGCCGATCGACCGCGCGCAGGCGCTGCTCCAGATTCATTTCCGGAATCCGGGCCAGTTCGGTTTCCAGGCGTTCTTTCTGGGCATTCCAGTCCTCCAGGAGTTTCTGATGGACGTCCGGTCTTTCGGAGCCGGGGCCGGCCAGGGTCCGGCGGGCGGTCTGGCGGCGCAGGAGGATGAGTTCGCGCAACTTGGGCTCCAGTTCCGGGTAGCGCCCTCCCAGCAGGGCATCACGCTGGACGGCCAGGGCCTCGGCGGCGAGGGCCTTACGCCGCAAGATCAGGTCGTAGACGACGCCCTGGAAGCGGGGAAAGTCCCGGCCATGCCGCAGCACCGCGTACAGGAAAATGGCCAGGTTGCCGCGCAGGCTGTCCAGCAAGGCCAGCCGTTGACTTTCCGAGCTGATGGCAAAAACCTGGCCTGTGGTGCGGTCCTGGAAGACGGCCGCTCGTTCCAGAAGGTCGAACCCTTCGGCCAACCGACTCGTGGCCAGGCACACGCCAGCCAGATTGACCAGGGTGCCGGCATAGTCCAGGTGCGTTTCCTGCAGGACGGCTTGCTGAATAGCCAGGGCCTGGCGAAAGAGGGTTTCGGCGGCGGGGTAATCGCCCTGGGCGTGTTTCAGAAGGGCCAGGTTATTCAGGCAGGTGGCGAGGGCGGGATGGGAGGGGCCGCCGAGGGCCTGCCAGGTATCCCGGGCTTGGGACAAGAGTTGTTCGGCCTCGGCGAACCGCCCCAGACCGTTGCACAAGCTGGCCAGGTTGAGCTGGCTGATGGCGGTGGCGGGATGCTTGTCTCCCAGGGCCCGGCGCTTGATGTCCAGGGCTTGCTGCTGAAGGGGCAAGGCCTGGCGGAGCAGGGGTTCGCCGCCGGCGTACCGGCCTATCGCGGTGTACAAGGCCGCCAGGTTATTCAGGGCTTCGGCATAGGAAGGATGCTTGTCCCCCCACACAACCCGTCCAATGGCCAGGACCTGGCGGAATAGGGGTTCCGCGGCAGCGTAGCGACCCAGTTCCTGGTACAAGACGGCCAGGTTGTTCAGCGCTTCGGCCACGTCGGCGTGCTGTTCCCCCCGCGCTGCCCGCCGCAAGTCCAGAGCTTGTTGCAACTGGCGTTCGGCCGCCGGGTAATTGCCCTGGACCCGGTGGACCTCCGCCAGGCAGGTGAGCAGGCCGGCGGTACGGGGGTGGTCCTCGCCGTGCGCCCGGCGGTGCAGTTCCAGGGCCTGCCCGGCCAGGGCCGCGGCTTCGGAAAAGCGACCCTGGTGGCGGTACAGGACCGCCAGATGCTCCAGGCCATCCAGGTAAGACGGATGGTCCGGGCCGCCGGCGGCGTGCCCCAGGTCCGCCACCTGACGAAACAGCGGTTCGGCGGCGCCATAATCGCCCCGGGCCTGGTATACCATTCCCAGGATGGTCAACGCCTGGGCCCGCTGAGGGTGGTATTCTCCCCCGGAGGGGTGATACTCGTCCAGGACCTGGCGGCACAAGGCCTCGGCCTCGGCCCAGCGTCCTTGCTTCTCCAACTGAAGGGCCAGATTGTTTCGGGCCAGTGCCAGGTCGGGATGATGGGGCCCGAGGGTCTTTTGGCGGATGGCCAGGGCTTGTTGGAACAGGGCCAGGGCAACCTCGGCTTTCCCCAGGTCCGTGTACAGGCCCGCCAGGTGCTCCAGGCTGTTTGCCAGGGAAGGGTGCTCCTCGCCCAGAGTGGCCCGGCCCACTTTCAGGGCCTGCGCCAGATGCGGTTCGGCCTCGACCAGCCTTCCCTGTTTCAGATACAGCCCGCCCAGGTTGTTCAACGTGCCGGCCAGCTGAGGATGGTTTTCGGGCAGGTCCCGGCGTTGGATTTCCAGGACCTGACCCAGGAGGGGTTCGGCCTCGGCAAGCCGGCCCATGGCCATGTACAGGGTGGCCAGGTTGTTCAGGGCGGGCGCACAGTTCAGGTGGCCTTTGCCAAAAACCTGCTGGTCAATGGCCAGGGCTTGCTGATAGAGGGGTTCGGCTGCCGAATAGTTCCCCTGCGCTTGAAGCACGGCGGCCAGGTTACTCAGGGCATCCGCGTAACCGGAATGATTTTCTCCCACCAGGGTGCGCCAAAGGGTGACGGCCTGCCGGCCCAGGGATTCGGCGACCGCGTAGTTGCCCTGGGCATGGTGGATGGCGACCAGGGCATTCAAGGTCCGGCCACAGGCGGGATGATTGGCGCCCAGGGTGGCGCGGTACAGCGCCAGCCCCTGCTCCATCAGGGGGAGAGCTGCGGCGAACTTGCCCTGGGCCCAGAAGATGCCGGCCAGGTTCGTCAGGGCCAGGGCATAATCCGGGTGCTGTTCTCCGGCCGACTGGCGGGTCCATTCCAGGGCCTGCTGGAACAGCGGTTCGGCCTCGGCCAGCTGGCCCTGCGACTGCAGTACGGCCGCCAGGTTGTTCAAAGCGCGGACCGCGAGCGGATGCGCCGTCCCGTGGAGGGAGCGGAACAAGTCCAGGGCCTGGCGGTACAGCGGCTCGGCCGCCGCGAACCGGCCCGTCTGGTGATAGAGCAACCCCAGGTTGTTGAGGTCCATGGCGACGGCTTCGTGGTTTTCCCCGCGGAGCTGGCGGTTCAGAGCCAGGGCCTGCTGCAGGAGCGGCTCGGCATCGGCCCACCGGCCCATCTCGCGGTACAGTTCGCCCAGGTTGGCCAGGCTGAGGGCGTAGTCGGGATGCTTTTCGCCCGGCACCTGGCGGCGTGTTTCCAGGGCTTCCCGCAACAACGGCTCCGCGGCGGTGAACTGGCCCAGCTGGAGATGCACCAGGGCCAGGTCGTTCAAGCAACCGACCAGGGTCGGGTGCCGCGGCCCAAGGAGGGTCCGGGCCAGTGGCAAGGCCCGGACCGCCAGGGGCAGGGCCTGGTCGAACCGGCCCTGGTGATAAAAGCGGTGGACCTGCTCCCTGAGTTGATCCAGCTCCTGTTCGTCTCCTGCCTCGGCGCCGGCCGGAAGGCGAACCCCCAGGTCCGCCAACTCGGCCTGGGCCAGGCGGCGCTCCAGGCAATCGGCCGGCATCCTCAGACAGTTGAGCAGCGTCTCCCGAGCCGTCTCCTTCTTCTCGAGGGAGGCCATCAAGGCCCCGGCGTAAAACAGCATCTGGCAGCGCTGCTCGTCGGTGGCCGCCTGTTGAAAGACTTTCATTGGGTCGATCTTGACCAGGGTGATTTGGAGCAGCAGCGGGTACCAGGGCTCGTCCGCCATGGCGCCGAGTATCCAGGAGCCAACTTCCTCCGCCTTATCCGGCCGCCCCGTTCGTTGCAGGCTGATCAGCAGGACCTGAAAGAGCTGATGGAGCGCGGGGACCGGTAGGTCCTCCTCCGGAGGCGTGAACGCCAGTTGCACCGCTTGTCGGGCGCAACTCTCGTAGTCGCGCCGCACAAAAGCGTCGATGCATTGCTGAAATGCCTGGTCAAACGGCACGGGACCACTCCTCTCCCTATTTCACGGGTTGGGATGCCCCCCAGCACCTGTAGCAGTCCGCCTCGGCCGACGGTCTGATGGGCTCATTTCACAATCAAATCGAGACTGTAGCATCAGCGGTGAGGGAATCCGACCCCTGCCGGCTTGCCCGGCAGGTGAAGAAGGTCGCCGGCTAGCGCGGCCAAGTCTTGGGATTGCGCTCGACCCCTGCCGGCTTGCCCGGCAGGTGAAGAAGGTCGCCGGCTAAAGGGGGACGCGGAAAATCCTATTCTTCCCCCCGTGCTAGCCGGCGACCTTCTTCACCTGCCGGGCAAGCCGGCAGGGGTCGCGGGCCGATGACCTCGTCGGCCGGTTAGCCATCGACCTGCTTCACCTGCCGGGCAAGCCGGCAGGGGTCGAGCTTCCTCACCGCTGATGCTACAATGTCATCAAATCGATAGGTTTCCATCAGCCACTCCCTCTTTTCGATTACGCTCCCAGGCCTGCTTGCTTCAAGACGTTTTTCTAGCTTTCTTGTCCAGGTTCGGAATCTTCCTTCCCTGTCGGACCCAGGTCCGCCGCTACGTGGGGGGCGGCGGGGAGCGGGCCGGGGTTGCCGAGGCAGACGAAGGGGCCCCAGAAGTACGGCTCGGGGTACTTCTGCCGCAGCGCCTGCTGCGCCGCGTGCAGGGCGTCGGACCGCGGCTCGCCGGCGAGGAGGCGGCGGTAGAAGTCCTCCATCAACTCGCACGTCGCCTCGTCATCGACTTTCCACAGGCTCATCACCAGCGTCTTGGCCCCGGCGAGGATGAAGGCGCGTTGCAGGCCGAAGACGCCCTCTCCGGTGCGGACCTCGCCCAACCCCGTCTCGCAGGCCGACAGCACCACCAATTCGGTGTCCAGCAGGTCGAGGCCCGACACGTCCTCTGCTGTCAGCAGGCCGTCCTCCGCCTCGTCCGGCGGGGTGCCGCCGCGCAGCCAGGTGTTGGCGCCGGCCAGGGCCAGTCCGGCGCGCAGCAGCGGGTTCTCTGGCAGCGGGCCCGACAGGTGGCCGGCATCGCCGATAACGCCGAGGTCGCGGCGCTCGCGGTTGGGGTCGTGCGGCTGGTCCTGGAGGAAGAAGCCGTGCGTGGCCAGGTGCAGGATGCGCGGCGAGCGGCAGCGCTCCTTGAACGGACCTTCCAGGGCGGCGCCGTCCAGCCACGGCCGCACCCCCAGCAGGGCGGCAATGCGCTCGCCCTCGGTGCGCGTGCCCGGCAGGCGCGCGAAGTGGTACGCCGACCGGGTGAAGTCGCGGGACAGTTTGCTCGTAGTGACCGCATTCATGCGGTCTTTGGACTGCGCGACCCGATGAATCGGGTCACTACGAGCGGCGACCTCTCCCGTCTGGTGAAGGTCGAAGTCCGGGTCGGCGATCACGAGAGCTTCGGCGCCTGGCCTGGTGGATGCGGCGGCGAAGCGGAGGACGTCGCGGCCGCTGCCGACGTAGCTGATGTCGTAGTCGTCCAGCAACAAATGACCGGCGCCGACCGGCAGCAACTCGAATGGCAGCCGGGTCAGGTTGCCGTCGGGACTGAGCAACAGTCGGCGGTGTTGACCAAGGGCCTGGACCAGCGGATCGAATACGGCCTGGCGCAACGGTAGGCCGAGTTGGTGGACCACGGATGGCGGCGGAGCGGCGTCAACTCGCACCATGTTCCGTCGGCGCGCGGCCCCCTCGCGCAGGATGCCCGCCCGGAAGTCGGCGATGAGGCGGTCGATCTCGTCCGCCGGCCCCAGGTCGATCATCTGCACGGCATCCGGCTCGTGGGCGGGCAGCACGAACGCCAGGTAGCGCGCCGGCTGCCATCGTGCTTCCCCGCGAGCCGGCGCCGCCTTGAAGTCGAAGACGTCGAAGCGGACGAACTCGACGAGGGCAACACCCGCGGGCAGGCCGAGGGCCACGGCGCGGCGGTCGGTCGCCCGGAGCTTCTGCTCCAGATTCATCTCGGGGACCTGCCGCGCCAATTCGGCCTCCAATCGCTCCCGGGCTGCTTCCCATTCGTCGAGCTGTCGCCGATGCACGGCGAGTCCTTCGGGGCCGGGGCCGGCCAGGCTCTTGCGGGCGATCTGCCTGCGGAGTGTGACCCACTCGTTCAGCTGGGGTTTGAGGCGGGGGTATTTGCCGCCCAGCACGGCATCGCGCTGGGCCGCCAGGGCTTCGGCCAGGATCGCCTTGCGGCGCAGCACCCAGTCCAGGGCGGCACGGACTGCGGCAGGATCTCCGGGGAAATGCCGCCACACCAGGGTGAGAAACATCTCCATGTTGCTCTGGATGGTACGCCGGAAGGCAGTGCGCTGGCTGTCGGAGCCGATGGTGAAGACCTGGCAGAGCATCCGGTCATCAATCGCGGCGACCTGCTGCATCCGCGGTAAGGCTTCTTGCACCCGTCCAGCAGCGACCAACAGGGTGCTGAGGTTGTCGAGGCTGCGTGCGGTGTCGGGAGGGTCCGGCGTCAGGGCCTTCTCGTGGATGGCCAGAGCACGCTCGAAGCAGGACCGCGCCCCCGCCAGGTCGCCCATGCTATCCAGCAGGTAGCCTAGGTTGTTGAGGCTGCCTGCGGTGTCGGGGTGGTCGGGCCCCAGATGCTGGCGGGCAAGATCCGCAACCTGTCGCGCCAGTTGGAGAGCCTCCTGGAAACGCCCTTGCTGGTACAGTTGGATGACCTGCCGGTTCAGCCGACCAATCTCTTCTCGTCTGTCGGGCATGGAACGAATCCTGGAAAGCTGCCTGGAGCTCATAGCGCGAGCGCCTGCCGCATCCTGACCGGGGCCTGATGATGCCGTGACGAGCCGGGCCAGTCGCGCCCCGGCACCTCGCCCCCCTCACTGATTGCTTCCTCTTCACCCGCGGGAAGACCGGCGTTCCCCTCGACTCAAGCACCGCTGACCACGTCGAAGTAAGTGGCCAGCGCCGTCCAGCGGTCGCCCTCCAAGGCGCGCAACCGGGTCAGCAGCGCCTCCACGTCCGGTGGCGCCAGAACCCGCGCCGGCACCTTCGGGTCGCCCGGCATCCAGTCCAGCCCGAGCGGCTGGTCCGTGATGATCGCCAGCAACTGCTCGCGACCGGGCTGACCGGTCAGTACGAAGGAGTCGTAGCGCGATCGCGCCTGGGGGAAGACGCTGCGGCCTCGGGGCAGGTCAGTGTCCGGGGCGAAGTGGGAGGGGCACAGGCAATAGAGGGTTCCTTCCGGCCCCTCGTCCAGCAGGAGCAGGTGCCCGTCCTGCTCCGACTCGATGGCCAGGCGCAAGCGGCTGCGCAGCCGGTAGCCGTGCGCGACGTCCTCCTGCGGGGCGCCGAGGCCGCGCACGAGGGAGCGCGTCGCCCCGCGCGGAACGCGGTCAGCGGGCACCGGCCAGATCTGGTCGGTGAAGCGGGCCAGCGCGCGCAGGCCCGGCAGGCTCCAGTCGAGCGGGAGCGGCTCGACGGCCGGTCCGGGGAGAGCGGGGAAGGTGGCGGCGCCGCTGTGCTTGACGCCGGCCTGTTCGAGGGCCCGCAGGATCTGCGGCAGCCACTGCTCGGCCGGGCGGTCGGTGACTTCGACCCACTGGCGGCCGGCCAGGAAGAATTCGACCTGCTCGGGGTAGCTGGCCTGCTGCAAGACGACCGGCAGCAGGGCCTTCTGACGCTCGCCGGCCACCTGGATCTCCTGCTTGACCGCCCACGAGCGCATGGCGGCGTCCGAGCACATCAGCAGCAGCACCTTACAGGCCCGGATGCCGCGGACGATCTCCTCCGCCCAGCGCGCGGCGCCCTCGATCTTGTTGCGGTCCAGCCACACCGACACGCCGGCCGCCGCGAGTCGGTCGGCGATGGGGACGACCCGGGCCTGGTCCGCGCGAGCGTAACTGATGAAGACCTCCGCCGGGGCAGTCGCTGCGGGTTGCATGAGGGCTCCTTTCACAAGTTTGCACGGGGCCGTATGGGGACGGGCAGCGGCCATCGCCCGACGGCTCACCCAGGGGGTTTTGCCTCCCGGTTACTACGCCGTCCCCCTCGTCGATTTTCACGGCCCGGTCGAGATCGACGTGGCGACCCTCCAACACCAGCCCGCCACGATCCCGGAAGCGGGCCAGGTATCCCCGGCGTGGTCGGCCCCGGCGCCTGGCGTCGCCCTCGCGGTCGAGCTGCCCGCGGTCGATGTGCTTGAAGTCCAGGTGTTCGCCGACGACGGCGACCCGCGACTCTGCGCCGCGCCGGGCGGGAAGGCGGCGAGGGCGGAGCGGGTGTCGGCCAGCCGGTCGCGCGGGCTCGGTTCGTGCCTTCCAGGTCGCGGTTTGTGTTGCGACTCCCCTGCGGCAGCGGCGAGGGAAAAGGCTGTACTCTTTCCGGCAGTTCCAATACCGCCTTCCGATTCAGAACCGGCAGAGCAATCGCATGAGGTGCCGTCGCCACGTCTTCGTCTGCACGGTGATGTTCCGTCGCTCGGGGTCGAGCCACCAGTCCAGGTCGTTGGACAGGAAGGTGGGTCCCCCGAGTAGCGGCAGCCGCGGGCCGGGGTTTGTCGCGTCTGACGGATAGACGGCAATGCCCGTCGGCATATTGAGCAAGTGCGGCGGCCGAGTGGTATCGACCTTTCGCTCGCCGGGGACGTTGGGGTAGACCCAGACGGTGACCACGTGCCGGTCCACTGGCCGCCCGTCAATCCTGATTCCCGGCAGAGGCGGGAGGGACCGGGGATCGATCCCCGCCCACTCCCGCAGGTAGCGGTGCTGTAGCGCGAAGTCGTAATTATGGCCAGTATCCAGCAGGGCCGGGAACTTCGGGGTATTCGGTTCCGGCTCGAGCACCTCGGGCAAGTGGACGCTGAGCCACACCAGAATCTGGCCGCGGTGGACGGTGACATGCCTGTCGCCGAACCGCAGCGTCGTCCGGTCCTCCACGATCGGCAGGCGGTCGAGGATCTTCATCCGTCTTCGCTGGGAGGTTCGCCCAACTCCGTGAATTCGTACAGAGACCGATCGACCTCGAGCACAGCCCAGGGCGGGAGGTCCCCCGGTTCTTCCTGGATTAATCCCACATAGAACTCCTCGCGTTCCATCCCGCGGCGGTAGCACTCCTGGTAGACCTCCGCCTGCGTCTTCCCGACGCAGACCCGCTCGTCCCCGCGGTAGGCCGCCCACTTCCCCCGGTTCCGCTTGTCCTTCAGCAGTTCCGGCAGGTCACGCCAGTACGCCCGCATGCAGCGGAACAGCTGCGGGTCCATGTCGGCTGGGGGCTCTTGGGAGATCGGCAGCACCACCTCG
>Ga0116223_10000949_pt1 | contig 32116 bp, 25 predicted proteins | sample Sb_taG_3_FD_90092 | JGI IMG/M metagenome (GOLD analysis project Ga0116223, IMG submission 90092) | Peat soil microbial communities from Weissenstadt, Germany - Sb_50d_a_PC metaG | ecosystem: Environmental > Terrestrial > Soil > Wetlands > Peat | place: Germany: Weissenstadt | collected 2010-09-21 | reverse complement strand
GTAATCGCGGTCGAGGATCGTCGCCAACCGCGCCAGGTCGTCGTCGCTCAGTTCCTTGGCGCGCCGCTGCGGGTCGATGTGTGCCTGCTCGCACAGCCGCAGCGCCAGCGCCGGCCCGATGCCGTAGATGTAGCGCAGCGAAATGTGCGTCGGCTTGTCGCTGGGAATGTCCACACCCAAGATACGCGGCATGTGCTGTCTCCTCGCTTAGCCCTGGCGCTGCTTGTGCCGCGGGTTGCTGCAAATGACCAGCAACTTGCCGTGACGCCGGACCAACTTGCAATTCTCGCAAATGCGCTTCACACTGGCTCGCACTTTCATGGCGCACCTCCCGCAGTGTCTGCCTCAGCCCCGTTGGGGGAGAAACCATCTTTTTAGCAAAGGGGCACAAATCGTGCAAGGGGGAAAAAACCTCGCGTGTACCTCTGCCCTTGCCCTGGTTGACGCGGCAGCCGCCGCGCTCTTATAGTGAGCCCGTCGTCCGGCCCCCGTCGAGGGGAGTGCCATGTCGCGGCGCGGTCAGTGCCGGTGCGGGTTGGTCCTGACGTTCCACCGCTCGGCCCAGGGCTACAAGATGCGCTGCCCCAGTTGCGGTGCCGTCGTGCGGCTCCGGGTCAGCAAGCCGCGCCGGAAAGCGCCTCCCGAGGAGACGACGATCCTGTCGCCGCCGCCGGCCGAGGACGCGCCGCTGCCGGACGACATCGACGTGGAACTGGTGCCGATGCCGGAGGAGCCGGACGAGCCAAGAGCGCGGCCGTGGCGCGGGCGCTGGATCCTGGCGGCCGTCGCCGGCTTCGCACTGCTGGCCACCGGGGCGGGTGTCGCCTGGTGGCTCCTCCACTGAACGATCAACCCACCGCGGGAGCATTCCTTTCATGAGCAAGTTGACGGGCAAGCGGGCGCTGGTGACGGGCGGGGGCAGCGGCATCGGCCTGGCCGTCGCCCGGCTCTTCCTTGAGGAAGGTGCGAAGGTCGCCATCACCGGCCGCGACGAGGCCAAGCTCCGCCGGGCCGCCGCCGACCTCGCGGCCGGCGACCGCCTCCTCTACCGCGCCTGCGACGTCAGCGACCCGGCCCAGGTCGGCGCCGTCGTCGGCCACGTCGGCGAGCGCTGGGGCGGCATCGACCTGTTGGTCAACAACGCCGGCACGAACATCAAGGAGCGGTCGATACGGCAACTCACGCCGGAGAAGTGGCAGCTGCTGATCCGCTCGAACCTGGACGGGGCGTTCTACTGCATCCACGCCGTGCTGCCGCAGATGCTCCAGCGCAAGGACGGCGTCATCGTCAATGTCTGTTCGGTGGCGGGTAAGCGGGCGGGTCCGCTCGGCGGCGCCGCCTACGCCGCCGCCAAGTTCGGCATGAGCGCCCTGGGCATCTGCCTGGCCGCCGAGGAGAAGGACAGCGGTGTGCGCGTCAGCAACGTCTACCCCGGCGAGGTGGACACGCCGATCCTCGAAGTGCGGCCGACGCCGGTCAGCGCCGAGCAGCGGGCGAAAATCCTCCGGCCCGAGGACGTGGCGGCGGCGGTGCTGTTCGTGGCGACGCTGCCGCCGCACGTGTCGGTGCCGGAGCTGGTCATCAAGCCGACGGCGCAGGTCTACGTCTGAAATGCCGTTGGCGGCTTCGCACGCCCTGCGAAGCCGCCAGCGGCTCTTTTCTTATCGTGTGAGGAGGACGAACGCTCCGATGCCCAGTGCGCCCAGGCCGGCGAGGGCGGCGAGTCCCCAGAGGACGCTGCGGTAGCGCACCGCCAGGGAGAAGGTGGCGATGGTCACGCCGGCCTGGGCGGCGAGCATCGCGTAGAACAGGTGCGTGCTGCGCTCGCGGTGCCGGTCCGACTCCAGGCTGGCCTTGCGCACGTCCAGCTCGTAGAGCCCGGCGACCGCCTGGTTGTCACGGGCCTCGCGGTCGTAACGCCGGCTGTCGTAGACCAGCTGCGCGGCCTTGAAGTCATTGCCCAGCTCGTCGGCGGCCGCTTTCAGGATCAACCCGGCGCGCTCCGCGGCCTGTGCCGCCTGATGCAGTTCGTTCAACTTGGAGTCCCCCCCAGACAGTGGGCCCGCCGCGAGGCTCACCTCTTGCGACGCGCGGTACACCGCGCGGGCCGCACCGGTCTGATCGACAATCAGCTTGTCGAGATCACGGAACGCACCAGTGATCGGCGCGCAGGCGGCTTCAAACTGCCGCGCCGCCTCCTCCGCGTCCTCGATGGCCTTGTGGATCTGCTCCTCGTTGATCTTCGGGAGCGTGTCGTCCATCTGCCGTTCGGTCTTGCGCTCGTTGACCTCCCACACCGCCTCCGGGATGGCCGGGTTGAGGTCGTAGAGGGTTTTCAGCAAGCCCGCATCGAAGTAGCTCAGCGACTTGCGGACGTCCGGCTTGATGGCCTCGAGTGCCTTCGTGAGTTCGTCGCGCTGATCGGAGGCGAGCTGGGCGCGCTCCGGCACCTTCCCTTCGGCGAGGTAGCTCAAGGGGCTGTTTGGCGACTCCTTGGCGAGCGCGTCGAGCTTCTCGACGACCTTGACGGAGGCAGCAAGGGCCTTCTTCGTCTCACCGCGGAACCGCTCCGCCGGCGCGGTGACGTCGGTGGCCGACCCCGCGGCTCCGACCACCTTGACCAGGGCGTCAGCCTCCTTCTCGGCACGCTTAAAATACTCGGACAGGCGCTTGGCCGACGCTTTCAGTGAATCCGGGCTCAACTTGCCGGCGCCGGTGGACGAGCGCAGCAGGATGGCGGTCCCCTCCATGTCGGTGCCGCGAATCCTCTTGGCCTGGAAGAAGTTCCACTGGTCGCTCACCTTCGATTGGTACTGGGCCGCGACCGCCCGGTGGTACTGCGCCTGCGTCATCTCGCCGGCCGACTTCCCGGCCAGGACGGTGGCGATGACGGTGAGGATGATCGGGGTCGAGGTGACGACCCGGTCCCAGACGGTCCGAGGCTTCTCGGGCTCGGCGGGCTTCGGGGCGGCAGCGGGTGCCTGGCTCATGGGGGCGTCCTTAGCGATGAGATGGGAGCAGCGATGGGCCGGCGTCGCGGCCGGCCCCACGGCTGAGGATTGTACACAGCCGGGATCGGGACTGCCAGGAACCTCCCGGCCTCAGCGCGGCAGTCGCGTCCCGACGGCGAGTTGGGCCAGCACGACGACGAACAGCCCGATGCTGATGACGCCGTTGACGGTGAAGAAGGCCCGGTTTACGCGGCTGAGGTCGTCGGGGCGGACCAGCCAGTGCTCGTAACCGACCAGGACCGCGACCGCCGCGACGCCAGCGCCGTAGACCACCCCGGACAGCGGCTCCGCCACCCAGAAGAGGACCACGAGCAGGGCCACCATGACGAGGTGACACGCCAGCGCCACGCGCAGGCTGTGGCGCACGCCGAGCCGCGCCGGCACGCTCGCCAGCCCCGCCTTGCGGTCGAACTCGATGTCCTGGCAGGCGTAGAGGATGTCGAACCCCGCCACCCAGAAGAGGACCGCCAGCCCGAGGACCAACGGCGTGCCGAGGATCCCGTCGAGGCCGCGGATGGCGATCCACGCGGCCACCGGCGCCAGCAGCAGCGACGCCCCCAGCCAGAAATGAGCCAGCGACGTGAAGCGCTTCGTGTACGAGTAGGCACAGAGGAAGAGCAGCACCGGCCCCGCAAGGTAGAGCGGCCACCGGTTGTCCGACGACAGCACGAACAGGAGAGTCGAGGTCACGAAGCCCGCGGCACAGACGAGGGTGAACGCCCAGACGGCGGCCGGGGTCAGCAGTCCGGCGGGAAGGTGGCGGGTGGCGGTGCGCGGATTGTCGGCGTCGATGTGCCGGTCGGCGAGGCGGTTGAACGCCATCGCGGCGCTGCGGGCGAAGGCCATGCACAGCAGAATGCCGACCAGGTCGAGCGCGAATTGCCGCCCGTTGATGGACTCATCCTCCCGCCACGCTAGCACGGCGCTGGAGAGGGCGAACGGCAGCGCGAAGACGGTGTGGCTGAAGCGGATGAGTCCCAGGAGGAGGCGGAGGCGGCCGAACATGGCGGCATTCTACAAAGAATTGAACCACAAAGGGCACAAAGAACACAAAGGAAGAACCGGTAGAAGCGGAGGGGATTAACCGTCACGCGGCGGAGCAGTTCCCTTCCTCCCCCGTGGCTTGCTGCTTCTCTTCTTTGTGTTCTTTGTGCCCTTTGTGGTTCAATTCTTCGCGGCTGGAACCGAGCGTGCGGAATTTCCCCTCGCGCACCAGCCCTTCGAGGGTGAACGACAGGTGCGGCCCGATCCCCGGGAGCGCTTCCAATCCGGCGCGGCCTTCCTTCTCGACGACCTCGGTCAAGGGGCGTGCGAGGGTCAGGACCGTCTCGGCCGCCTTGCGGTAGGCGCGCACCCGGTACAAGTTCCTTTCCCGCGCTTCGATCTGGTTGGCGTACTCGCGCAACCGCTGTGCAATTGTGGGATTGTCCATGACAGTAACCCGCCGCGTGGTCCGAATTCTCTCCTTTTATTATACGCTTGTACAGAGTGCCGGGAAAGGCCCGTAGCGGCAAGCCGGCGCCTCGCCGCTACAATGCCGGTGTCCCTGCGATCAATCACCTGGGGTCCGTATGAGCGCCGTCGAACTCGAGAACGTGACGAAGACCTTCGGTCCGCACACGGCCGTCGATGACCTCTGCCTCGCGGTCCCCGAGGGGAGCATCTACGGCTTCCTCGGCCCGAACGGCTCGGGCAAGACGACCACCCTGCGCATGATCATGCGGATTTTGCACCCCGACCGCGGCGTCATCCGCGTCCTGGGAGCCGAGGACCTCGACGCGGCCAGCGACCGCATCGGCTACCTGCCCGAGGAGCGCGGCCTGTACAAGAAGATGGTTATCCGGGCCGCGCTGCGCTTTCACGCCGAGTTGAAGGGCTGTCGCGACTCCCGTGCGGCCATCGACGGTTGGTTGGAGCGCCTCGGCCTCGCCGACTGGGGCGACCGCAAGGTCGAGGCCCTCAGCAAGGGCATGGCCCAGAAGGTGCAATTCATCGCCGCCGTCGTGGCCCGGCCGCAGCTCGTCCTGCTCGACGAGCCGTTCAGCGGCCTCGACCCGGTCAACCGCGACGTGCTGCGCGAGGCGGTCCTCGGCCTGAAGCGTGACGGCACCACGGTCATCTTCTCGACGCATGACATGGCCGTCGCCGAGACGCTGTGCGACTTCCTCTTCATGATTTACAAGGGGCGCAAAGTCCTCGACGGCACCCTCGACAGCATCCAGGACCGTTACGGGAGTGACACCGTCCGCGTGCGCCTGGAAGGCAACGGCCTCGACCTCGGCGGCGTGCCCGGCGTCGTCCACGTGACCGAATTCGGCCGCTTGCAAGAGCTGCGCCTGGCGGCCGGTGCCGACCCGCAGCAGGTGCTCGCCGCGCTGATGAGTCGGACGGCGGTGCGGCACTTCGAGCTGGGGCGGCCGTCGCTGCACGACATCTTCGTCCGCATCGCCCGGCCCGACACGGAGACCCCGACCCATGCGTAAGATCTTCGTGATCGCCGTGCGCGAGTACAACGCCGCGGTCCGTACCAAGGCGTTCCTCGTCAGCCTGGTTTTGTTACCGGTGCTGATGCTCGGCAGTTTCGGCGTGCAAGCGATGCTCCGCGATCGCGTCGATACCAGCCCGAAGCAGTTCGCCGTCATCGACCGGACGCGGGGGGAAGAGGTGCTCCGCGCCCTGGAGGAGAAGGCCAGGGAGCGGAACGAGAACCATCTGCACAACACCGCGGGGCGGCAGGTCCGGCCGGAGTACGTGCTGGAACGGGTGCCGCCGCCCGACTCGACCGAGGCCCGCGACGCGCTGCGCCTGGAGCAGTCGGAGCGCGTTCGCCGGGGCGAATTGGCCGGCATCGTCGAGATCGGGGAGGACGTGGATGAGGTGGCGCCCGCCGCCGCCGACCTGGGCGACTTCGAGGGGCCGGACCCCGCACCGACCTTCGACGAGCGCGTGTCGGTGCGCTTCCAGGCGCACAGCCACACGTCGCACGAATTCACCGCCTGGCTGCGCCGCTCGGTCAGCGACGTGGTGGAGATGCGGCGCTTCCGTGAGCAGCCGATCTCGGCCGAGAAGGCCCACGAGTTGATGCGGAAGGTGCCCCTGCTGGCCCGGGGGCTGTCGGCGCGCGACCCGCGGACGGGGGAGATCCACGACGGCGCCGAGGCCAACCGCCTGGCCTCGTTCTTCGCGCCGGCCGGGCTGGTCATGCTCATGTTCATGATGATCTTCGTCGGCGCCACGCCGCTAATGCAGGGAGTGATCGAGGAGAAGAGTCAGCGGATCGCCGAGGTGCTGCTCGGCTCGGTGCGGCCGTTCCCGCTGATGCTGGGCAAGCTGCTCGGCACGGTCGGCGTGGCGACGACGCTGGCGGTGGTCTACCTGGGAGGCGCCTACGCGGCGGCGCGGCACTTCGGCGTCACGGAGCACCTGCCGGCGCGGCTGATCGCCTGGTTCCTGGTTTACCAGACGCTGGGCGTGTTGATGTACGGCTCGCTGTTCATCGCCGTGGGCGCCGCCTGCACCAGCGCCCAGGAGACGCAGACGATGCTGCTGCCGGTGATGCTGGTGGCCATGATGCCGCTGTTCGTGATGACCAACGTCATCATGGAGCCGGACGGACCGCTGGCCACGGGGGCGTCGCTGTTGCCGACGGCGGCGCCGATGCTGATGCTGGCCCGGCTGTCGGTCTCGCCGGGGTTGCCCTTGTGGCAGCCGCTGCTGGGCGTGGTGCTGGTGTTGCTGGCGACGCTGCTGTGCGTGTGGGCGGCGGGGCGCATCTTCCGCGTCGGCCTGCTGGCGCAGGGCCAGGCCGCCGGCTTCCGCGAGATGATGCGCTGGGTGTGGCGCGGCTGAGCGGCGCCCGGCCCGGCACAAATTCTCCCTTTTCCCCGGGCATTCCGGCGCGCTTCTGGATATGCTTGCTGGGCGCACCTGCGATCATCGGCGCGCCGGCGGGCCCGCGTTGGGCCCGGGCGCGATCCGCGATAAGGGAGGGACATTGGCATGGCAGATTGGCGCAAGCTGGCGATGGCGGCCATCCTGGCTGACGGAGTGATTGACGACGCCGAGGTGAAACTCCTCAAGAAGGAGCTGTTTGGTGACAAGCAGATCGACAACGAGGAGCGCGACTTCCTCATCGCGCTGCGCAACGCGGCCCAGAAGAAGGCGGCGGGCGGCGAACTCAACCCGGCCTTCGAGAAGTTCTTCTTCCTGGCCATCGAGAACAACGTCCTCGCCGACGGCGTCATCGACGCGGACGAGGCGAATTGGCTGCAGAAGCTGATCTTCGCCGACAAGAAGGTGGACGACAACGAGAAGAAGTTCCTGGCGCGCCTCAAGAAGGGGGCGACGCAGACGAGTCCCGAGTTCGACGCCCTGTGCGCCAAATGCCTGGGCGCGGGGAAGGAATGAACCGCCGGGCCGCTTGCGGCTTCGCACGGCCTGCGAAGCCGCAAGCGGCTCATCGCTGCTCCCGATACCATTCCAGCGTCCGCCGCAACCCCTCCTCGAACGTGAACGCCGGCTCGTACCCCAGTTCGCGGCGGATGGCGCCGATGTCGGCGCGCGAGTGGCGGATGTCCCCCGCGCGCGCCGGCCCGTGTTCCGGCTTCATCTGCGTCCCCAGCTGCCGATTCAGCACCGCGACCAGCTCGAGCAGGTTGGTGCCGCGCCCGGTGCCGACGTTGTAGGTGCGCCCGCCGACTCCCGGCGTGTCGGCGGCCTTCGTCTGCGCCTGCACCACGTCGCCGACGTAGGTGAAGTCGCGCGATTGCCGGCCGTCGCCGTGGACCCCCGGCGTTCTGCCGTTCATCATTGCGGAGATGAAGAGTGCGATGACGCCGCTGTAGGGGCTGTGGGGGTCCTGGCGCGGACCGAAGATGTTGAAAAAGCGCAGCACGACCGTTTCCAGGCCGTAGGCGGCGGCGAACGCCTGGCAGTAGAACTCGCCGGCCAGCTTGGCCGCGGCGTACGGCGACAGGGCCCGTAGCGGGTCGGCCTCGGTCTGCACGTCCCCGGCGGGGATGCCGTAGGCGCTGGCGCTGCCGGCGTAGACGACGCGGCGGACGCCGGACCGGCGCGCCGCGTCGAGCACCTGCACGGTCCCGCTGGCGCCGTCGCGATGGCTGCCGACGGGATCCTCGATGCTGTGCTGCACCGACGCGCGCGCGGCCAGGTGAAAGACGACCTCCGCCCCCTCCACCGCGCGGCTGACGGCGGCCGGGTCGGACACGTCGCCCTCGACGACCTCGGGGGCGGGCTTGACGTGGGCAAGGTGTTCGCGGCGGCCGGTGCTGAAGTTGTCCAGCACGCGCACCCGGTCTCCGCGGGCGGCGAGGGCCTCCACGAGGTGCGAGCCGATGAAGCCGGCGCCGCCGGTGACCAGGCAAAGATCGCTCATGAGTTTAGCGGCCGCCCTCGATTTATCGGTTCGCGAAACGATGAATCCGCGCCGCCCCGAGGGCGGCGGCTAAACGACGGGTTACTCAAAAAGCGCCTCGACGTAGGAATCCGGGTCGAACGGCTCCAGGTCGTCGAGGGTCTCGCCGACGCCGATGAACTTGACGGGCAGGCCGAGCTTCTGCTTGATGCCGAAGATGGCGCCGCCCTTGGCCGTGCCGTCGAGCTTGGCGAGGATGAGGCCGGTACATTCGATCGTCTTCTTGAACTGCTCCGCCTGCGTGATGGCGTTCTGTCCGGTGGTGGCGTCGAGGACCAGCAGCACCTCGTGCGGGGCGCCGTCGATCTTCTTTTTGAGGATGCGGCTAATCTTCTCCAGCTCGCGCATGAGGTGGGCCTGCGTGTGCAGCCGGCCGGCCGTGTCCACGATGAGGACGTCGAAGCCGCGCGCCTGGGCCTTCTCGGCGGCGTCGTGGGCCACCGCGGCGGGGTCCGACCCCTTCTGGCCCTTGACAATGTCACAGCCGAGGCGCTCGGTCCAGATGGTGAGCTGTTCGACGGCGGCGGCACGGAAGGTGTCGCAGGCGGCGACGATCACCTTTTTGCCGTCGTCCTTGAGGCGTTTGGCCAGCTTGGCGATCGAGGTTGTCTTGCCGGCGCCGTTGACGCCGCTGACCATCACGACGGTCGGGCCGTTGGGGTTGAAATGGAGACCGGCCTGGTCGGCCAGGAGCAGCTCCTTGAGCTGCTGCTTGACGAACGCCTCCACGTCGCCGGTGATTTCCTTGTCGAGGAATGCCTGGCGGACGCGCTCGACAATGAGGGCGGTGGCGGCGCTGCCGACGTCGGCCAGGTAAAGGCGTTTTTCCAACTCCTTGAGGAAGTCCTTATCGACCTTGCCCTTGAGGCGGAAGAGTTGGGCGATGCCGCTAAAGACGCCGCGCGTCTTCGCCAGGCCCTGCTTGATCTTGTTGAAGATCGCCCGGAACACCATGAGCTTCACCTCGTAGGTCAGGCTTTCCAGCCTGACTCTTCTTCGTGTCAGGCTGGAAAGCCTGACCTACGGCGCAACGCTTCCAGCTCCCCCGCCGAGATGCCGCACGCCCCGACGGCCCGGCGCGGCTCGTCGGGGCCGTGACAGTCGCTGCCGCCGCTGACGGCCAACCCCAGCTCCCGCGCCCAGCCGCGCAGCTCCCGCGCCCGGGCCGGCCGGGTGGTCGGGTACTCGGCCTCGACGGCGCCGAGGCCGAGGCCGCGCAGCTCCGCCAGCGTCTCCCGAGTGCAATCATAGGAGGGGTGCGCCCAGGCCGCAACGCCGCCGGCGCCGCGCACCAGGCCGATCGCCTCCGCCACCGGCAGCCGCACCTTCGGCACCGCCACGCGGCCGCCGTCCTTGAGGTAGCGGGCGAAGGCCTCGCGCACCGATCCCACCTGGCGCGACCGGACCAGCAGCTCCGCCAGGTAGCGGCGACCGAGGGAGCCCGGGACCGCGGCGGCGGACCTCGCCTCCTCATCAAGGGACACCCCGAAGGCCCGTAATCGCTCGACCATGTCGTGAAAGCGCGCCGCGCGGTGCCGGCACAGCCGATCCAGGGCGGCGACGAGCGGCCCATCGGGGCGGACGTAGTAGGCGAGCAGGTGCAGCTCCCTGCCACGGTACTCGCAGGTGATCTCGCATCCGGGGATGATTTCCAGCGCCGATCCGGCCGCGGCGGCGCGGGCCTCGGGCAGGCCGCTGAGCGTGTCGTGGTCGGTCAGGGCGATGGCCGACAACCCGCTACGGCGAGCCAGATCCACGACCTCGGCGGGCGTATACAGGCCGTCGCTGTGCGTGCTGTGCAGGTGCAGGTCGGCGCGGCCGGCGAACGGGCCGCGCGAGACGAGGCGGCAGAGGGCGGTGAACGGTTGGCGTGCGGGCATGGTGGGGATTCGGTTGGCGCCGCAAGCCGCTTGCGGCGGCTAAACCTTTTCCTCTTTCGTTTGTCGCAGTCGATCGAGGACGCCGTTGACGAACCCCGGCGAGTCCTTGGCGCCGTAGCGGCGGGCCAGCTCGATCGCCTCGTCGATGGCGACGCCGGCCGGGGTGTCGGGCGTGAAGAGCAATTCGTAGGCGCCGAGGCGAAGCACGTTGCGATCGACGGCGGCCATGCGCGGCAGGCGCCAGTTCTCGGCCGCGGCGCCGAGGCGGCGGTCGATCTCGTCGAGGTGGGCCACGACGCCGTCGTAGAGGCCGAGGCAGAACGGCTCCAGGGGCGGGTGGCCGAGGCGGGCGCGGGCAAAGTCGGCGACGGCGCCGCGGCTAACGTTGGGGTTGTGGTCGCGCTGGAAGAGCAGTTGCAGGGCGACCTCACGGGCTCGCGAGCGCTTGGTCATGATGGTCGATCCGTCGAGCGGGCGTCACCCCTTCATGGTAGCGTGTCGGTCGCCGCTCGCCAGACGAATCGCCGCTCACGTCTCCGGCAGCCGGCGCAGCAGGTTGACCATCTCGATGGCCGTCAGCGCCGCCTCGAAGCCCTTGTTGCCCGCCTTGGCGCCGGCGCGGTTGATCGCCTGCTCCAGCGTGTCGCACGTCAAGATGCCGAACACCACCGGCACCCCGGTCGCCAGGGACGCCTGCGCGATCCCCTTGGCGGCCTCGCCCGCGACGTGGTCGTAATGGTCGGTGTCGCCGCGGATGACGGCCCCCAGGCAGATCAGCGCCGCGTAGCGGCCGCTGGCGGCCAGGCGTTTCGCCACCAGCGGGATCTCGTAAGACCCCGGAACCCAAACCAGGTCGATGGCGTCGTCGGCGACGCCGTGGCGCTTTAGCCCGTCGGCGGCCCCGCCGACGAGGTGCTCGACCACGAAATGGTTGAAACGCGCCGCCACCAGGGCGAAGCGCCCCGGCGGCGGCGCGAACGTACCTTCGTAGACGGTTGGCATGGGTGATCCAATTGCAGATTGCAGATTGCAGATTGCAGATTGGGAAATCTGCAATCTGCAATCTGCAATCAAGCAAGGTTCATGCTCATCAGGAACTCGGCGTTGCTGCGCGTCTTGGCCATGCGGCCGGTGAGCAGCTCCATCGCCTCCACCGGGTTCATGTCGCTGAGCACCTTGCGCAGGATGTAGACGCGGCGCAACTCCTCGGGGTCGAGTAGCAGTTCCTCCTTGCGGGTGCCGGAGCGGTTGACGTCGATGGCCGGCCAGATGCGCTTATCGACGAGGCGGCGGTCCAGGTGCAGCTCCATGTTGCCGGTGCCCTTGAACTCCTCGAAGATCACCTCGTCCATGCGCGACCCCGTGTCGATCAGTGCCGTCGCCAGGATCGTCAGCGAGCCGCCTTCCTCGATGTTGCGGGCCGCCCCGAAGAAGCGCTTCGGCTTGTGGAGGGCGTTGGCATCGACGCCGCCGGACAGGATCTTGCCCGAGTGCGGCACCTCGGTGTTGTAGGCCCGCGCCAGGCGCGTGATCGAGTCGAGCAGGATCACCACGTCGGTGCCGAACTCGACGAGGCGCTTGGCCTTCTCGATGACCATCTCGCTGACCTGCACGTGCCGGCTGGCCGGCTCGTCGAACGTCGAGCTGACCACCTCGACGTACTGCCCCTTGACGGAGCGCTCCATCTCGGTGACTTCCTCGGGCCGCTCGTCGATGAGCAGCACGATGACGTAGCACTCGGAGTGGTTCTTGAGGATGCTGTTGGCCATCTTCTGCAGCAGGATGGTCTTGCCGGTGCGCGGCGGGGCGACGATGAGGCCGCGCTGCCCCCGGCCAATGGGCGTCACGAGGTCCATGACGCGCATATTGATCTCGTGGGCGTCGGTCTCCAGCTTGAGGCGCTTGTTGGGGTGCAGCGGCGTCAGGTCGTCAAAGACGACCTTCTGCGTCAGGATATCGGGGTCCTGGTAGTTGATGGCCTCGACGCGCAGCAGGGCGAAGTAGCGCTCGTTCTCCTTGGGCGGGCGGATCTGGCCGGCGACGACGGCGCCGGTGCGCAGGCCGAAGCGGCGGATCTGGCTGGGCGAGATGTAGATGTCGTCGGGGCAGGGCAGGTAGTTGTAGTCGGGGCTGCGCAGGAAGCCGAAGCCGTCGGGCAGCACCTCCAGGGTGCCCTCGCCGAACATCAGGCCGTTCTGCTTGACGCGCTCCTTGAGGATCTTGAAGATCAGGTCCTGCTTCTTCAGCCCCGTGTAGTCGCTGAGCCCCTCCTCCTTGGCGACCTTGAGGAGCTGCGGCATGGTCATCTGCTGCAACTCACTGATGTGCGTGCTGCCGCGCTTGATCTCCTCGTAGCGGTTGTTGATCTCCTCGTCGAAGCCGGCGTAATCTTCGGGGGTGGACTGGACGAAGGTGCGCTCCGGCTCGCGGCGGGGCGGGGCCGGCGCCTCGGTCGCGACCACCTCGTCGCGCGCGGCACCGTCGGCCTCGGGCGCTTCATCGACCGCCCCCGGCGGCAGGTCGCCCTTGGCCCGCGGCCGCGGCTTGGTGGCGGTCGGCTCTCTGCGGCTCTTCGCTTCGGCCATGACTGGCATCTCCTTCGTCGGGCTGGCGCGGGAAGCGGGTCTGGTGGCCGATGACCACCATCCCGGCCGCGCTGGGGACACCGTGATGTCCCCGATGGGTATCGCGCGGCGGGCGCCAGCGGCAGGCTAGGCCCCGCCTGTGCTTGCGGGGCCGGGGTTAAGAACAGGGGTAAAAAGGTCCGTTATCGATTACAGGGTCGTCCAGGCCGGCGGCGGCGGCGTCACGGGGCCAGGCCCCACTGGGCCAGCAGGTCATCGACCTGCCGTTGCACCTCCGCGGGCGAGCCGGAGTTGTCCACCGCGTCGCCGGCACGGGTTGCCTTCTCGGTTAGTGATCGCTGCGCGCCTTCGCGCTCTTCCACCTCCTTCGGGTCCCAGCCGCGCCCCGCCGCGAGGCGCTTCAGGCGAGCCTCGCGCGGGACGTGGACATAGACGAGCCGGTCACACACGTTATTCCAGCCGGCTTCGAGCATCACCGCGGCGTCCAGGACGATCAGGCGCGTGCCGGCGTCCCCCCCGGCCGCCGCGATCTCCTCGCGGGCGCGGCGCTCGATCCACGGGAACACCAACGACTCCAGTACCCGTAATTCGTCGCGGGCCCCCGGAGTTTTTGCAAACACGATACCGGCCACCTTCCGCCGGTCCACCTCGCCCGTCTCGTCCAGCACCCGAGGCCCCCAGCGCTCGACCAGTTTCGCCTTGACCGCGGGCTGCCGCAACGCCTCGTGCCCCAGGGCGTCGCCGACGATGACCTTGGCGCCGCGGCGGGCGAACGCCTGCGCGACCGTGCTCTTGCCGCTGCCGATGCCGCCGATCAGGCCGACGACCGGTTTCGCCATGCACTCCCCGTTTGTAGGGCATGCTCCGCATGCCGCCGACGGCATGCGGAGCATGCCCTACACGTCCTCCACGTCCAGCCAGTTCGGGCCGGCAGCAAGATCAACCTTCAACGGCACCCGCAGGTTCAGTTCCCGTTCCCGCGGCGTCGTCATTTCCTCGCGGACCAGCGCCGCGACGGCCGCAAATTCGTCCGGTGGCACCTCGAAGACCAGCTCGTCGTGAATCTGCAAGAGCATCCGCGCCCGGCGCCCCTCGCGTTTCAACCGGCGGTAGACGTGCAGCATCGCCAGCTTGATCAGGTCGGCGGCACTGCCCTGGATCTCCATGTTGATCGCCTCACGCTCCGTCTGATTGCGCTGGCGGTAGGTCGAATCCTTGCGGACGTTGCCGCGGTCGAACTCGCGCCGCCGGCCGAGGATCGTGCCGACGTAGCCGGTGCGGCGGCACTCCTCCAGCAGCCGCGCCTGGTAGTCCTTCACCTTCGGGTAGCGGGCGAAGTAGGCGTCGATGAACTTCTCCGCCTCCTCGCGCTTGATCCCCAGCCGCTGGGCCAGGCCGTGGGCGCTCATGCCGTAGATCACGCCGAAGTTGACCGTCTTGGCCATGCGCCGCATCTCGGCCGTCACGTCCTTCTCGGCCAGGCCGAAGATTTGCGACGCAACGGAGGCGTGAACGTCGCGATCCTCGGCGAAGGCCCGCCGTAGCTCGTCGTCTTCGCAGAAGTGGGCGAGGAGACGCAGCTCGATCTGCGAGTAATCCGCCGTCAGCAGGGTCCAGCCCTCCTCGGGCAAAAACGCCCGGCGGATTTCCTGGCCCTGCTCCCGACGGATGGGGATGTTTTGCAAATTCGGGTCCGAGGACGACAGCCGGCCGGTCGCGGTCACCGTCTGGTTGAACGAGGCGTGGACGCGCCCCGTCCGCGGGTTCACGATCGCCGGCAGCGGTTCGACATATGTTCCCTTCAATTTGGCGATCTGGCGGTGCTGCAACATCAACTTCGGGATCGGGTTCTCGGGGCGCTCGGCCGCGATGTCTTCGAGCGTTTCCTGGTCGGTACTCGGCTCGCCGGTGATCCCCGTCTTGCGCTTGACGGGAAGCTTCTGCTCCTCGAATAGTACCTTGCGAAGCTGTTTGAGGGAGGCGATGTTGAACTCGTGCCCCGCCGCGGCGTAGATCTCCTGCTCGATGCCGGCCAGCTGTTGGGCCATCTCCTCACCGACGCGCTTCAGCATCGGGATGTCGAGGCGAATGCCGTTGTGTTCCAGCTCCGCCAGCACCTCGATGAGCGGCACCTCCAGGTTGCGATACAGGTCCGCCAGTCCGCCGGCGGCCAGCTGCGCTTCGAGCAAGCCGGCCAGGCGCAGGGCCACGTCGGCGTCCTCGCCGGAGTATTCGGCGACGCGGGCGGTCGGCACTTCGTCCATACGCAGCTGCCGTACCCCCTTGTCGTTGGCCCGCGGCTTCCTGCCGATCAGGTCGGTGATGGGGATGACCTGATGGTGCAGGTACTCTTGAGCTAGATACTCAAGATTATGGCTGCGCTGCCCGGCGTGCAAGAGGTAATGTGCCACCATCGGGTCGCCGGCCAGCCCCGCCGGCACCACCCCCTGGTTGCGGAGCACGAGCAGGTCGTACTTGAAGTTCTGGTTGACCTTCGCCACGGCCGGGTCTTCGAGCACCGTGCGGAGCTTGCCGAGCGTCTGGGCGGGGTCGAGCAGCGGCGCCCCAGCCGGACCGCGCACCGGCAGGTAGTACGCTTCCCCCTCCTTCCAGGAGAGCGCGTATCCGACGACCTCCGCCTCGGTCGGGTTGAGGGAGGTCGTCTCCAGGTCGATGGCGACGCGCTTCTGCCCCCGCAGTTCCTGGTAGAAGTTGCGGAACTTCTCGGGCGTATCGATCAGATGATACGTCGCCTGCCAATTGTCCTTTGCTCCTCGTCCCTGGTCCGCGGTCGATTGTCCGTCGGCGGCGGTGCCGTTCTCCTCGTTGGCGCCGAAGGGGAACAGCTCGCCCTGCACCGGCGCCCGCGGCTCCTCCTTCGCCGCGGCGCGTCCCGCGCCCGGTTCGGCGACCTGGGCGGCGAGGCCGCGGAAGCCCCACTCGCGGAACAGGGCCAGCAAGCGCGGTTGGTCCCAGGGCTTGAGGCGCCAGCCCTCCCAGTCGAGTTCGATGGGGACGTCGGTTTCCAGGCGGACGAGCTGCCGGCTGATCTGGTCGCGGGCGGCCCAGGCGCGCAGGTTCTCCTGCTTCTTGGCCCCCGGGACCCGATCGACGTTGGCCAGGATGTTGTCCAGGGTGCCGAACTGTTGCAGCAGGACGGCGGCGGTCTTCTCGCCGATGCCGGGTACGCCGGGCACGTTGTCCACTGTGTCGCCGACGAGGGATTGAAAATCGACCACCTGCTCGGGGGTGATGCCCCAGTCCTGGAGCAATTCCTGACGGCCGAACTCGGCGCGCTTGCGCAGGCTGAACAGGCGCACGCGCTCGTCGATGAGCTGCCGGCAGTCCTTGTCGCTGGTGCAGATGAAGACGTCGATGCCGCGCCGCGACGCCGCCCGGGCCACGGTGGCGATGACGTCGTCGGCCTCGAAGCCGGGCGCGGCCAGGTCGGGAATGCGCATCGCCTTCAGCATCTGCTGGATGAGCGGCAACTGGGCGCAGAGGTCGTCGGGGATCGGCGCCCGGTGGGCCTTGTACTCTTTGTAGACCCGGGTGCGGACGGTTGGCTCGCCGCGGTCGAAGGCGCAGATGAGGTAGGCGGGCTGTTTGGCGCGCAGGAAGAGCAGGTCCCGGGCGAAGCCGAACAGGGCGTTGACAGGCAGTCCGGTGGGGCTGCTCATTTCACCGATCGCATGGAACACCTGGAAGATGAGCGAGTGCGCATCGACGAGGTACATGCGTTCCGCGGGGGGACCGGCCATTCTCATTCCTCGGACGAGGCGCCGGGGTGGGTCCGGCGGAGCGGGCGGCAGGCTGACGGCCTACCGCTCGCCTCCCCGAAGGGTTCCTGCTGGGGAGGGGCGGCGTACTGACCTTAGCACGGGCGTTGGGCTGCTCGGAATTATGGGGGCGCGCCTGCTGGCCGAGCCGCCAGAGACGGGGAGGAACGGCACACCGCCCGGCACCTTTGCCAGGAAGGTTCAGGAATGCCGCCGGATCATCGACTCCTGGGCACGAGCCCCGTCTGACCTATTCCCGGTGCGGAGCGGACAAGCGTTGGAAAACTTACGGAGAACAGGACATGATCACACGCAGCGGAGGAAGCACGTTATCTGTTTGAGAGTGTAAAGTTGCCCATCCCCGCTGTCAAGTCCATTTGCCCTCCGCCGGTCGAGCTTGCGGGAAGCCCGCTTCCCATCCCCTTGGCCGCGGCGGCCGGCGGCGCGACTGTCGTTGCCGGCGTTACAGCCCGTCCCCGCCACGCCGCCAGCGATTCTCCCCCGGCTTGCCCGTTCAATTTGATTGACAGTGCGGCGGCCAAGCCCTTACATTGATGGGAGTAGCCTCGCAAGTGATCGTTCGGCCGTCCGCGCCCCGAGGACGGGGCCGGCGCTCCTTGCTCCTGTCCCGAGTCAGCTCCTCTTGGAGAGGTCCATCCCATGGCGACAAAAGGCGGCGGCGAGTCCCGTGCGGGCCTGGTGGTCTTCCTGGTGCTGTTCGTCCTCCTGAGCATCAGCCTCGGCATCACGACGTACCTGGGCTACTCGGAGATCGACAAGGAGAAGAAGGGCGCGGAGGAGCAAAAGGGGAAGGCCGCGGTCTGGGAGAAGGACGCCAACTACTGGAAGTTCCTGGCCCTGACCTACCGCAGCTACCTCGGCCTGCCGGCGACCAAGGACGACCCGAAGACGCTCGTGGAGCTGCGCCGCCAGTACGAGGGCGGCACCCTCGCCGGGCGCGACGACTCCAAGGAGGATCACAAGAAGAGCATTATGGAGCTTTGGGGCGAGAAGAACCCGGCGCGGAAGTGGGACGGGACCGTCGCCCGGCCGGCCGAGACGTACCAGCAGGAGATCGACAGGCTCACGGCGCAGCTGAAAAAGGCGGAGGAGGCCGCCGCGACCGCGAAGTTGGCGGAGGACCACGCGAATGCCACCGCCAAGCAGAGGGAGGACGAGTTCGCGGCGGCGAAGAAGGAGTACACCAACGAGTTGACCAAGCAGAGGAAAGCTGACGAAGACGAGATGGCCGGACTGCGGCAGACGGTCACCAAGCAGCAGGCGGAACTTGCGGCGCTCGGTGAGAAGGCCCTGATCGGTCTGGACCCGCTGAAGGCAGACATCGCCTTTCTGCGCAAGGAGAAGGAGTCGCTCAACAAGAAGTTGCTGGACGCGATCAAGACGATCAACAAGAACCGCGACGAGGTGGCCCGGATGCAGTCGGCCGAGGAGATCGATATCACGAAAATCGCGCCGGAGAACCTGGCGAGGATCGTGAGCATCAACGGCAGCGGGGACATGCCCTACATCAACATCGGCTCGGCCGACAACCTGAAGCGGCTGGTGACGTTCAGCATCTACGGCAAGGGGGTGGACGGCAAGCCGTTGAAGGCGCCGAAGGGGAAACTGGAGGTGATCCGGGTCACGGGCGAGCACATGGCGCAGGCGCGGATCACGGAGCTGCGCGACGAGCGGCGCGACCCAGTGCTGCCCGGCGACTTCATCTTCAACCCGGGCTGGAACCCGAACCTGAAGCAGCACGTGGCGGTCATCGGCTACATCTACCTGACCGGCGACAAGCAAGACAACACGGCCGAGTTCGTCCGCGCCCTGAAGAACCAGAACCTGGAAGTGGACGCCTGGATGGAGATGAAGAGCCTGAAGATGCAAGGGGAAATCACCCGGCAGACCGACATCCTTATCGTCGGGGCGAGCCCGGACTTTGGCACCGGGCCGATCAAGCCGAATGACGCGAAGGCGGACGTGAAGAGCGGCGTGCTGGAGGCGATGAGGATCCAGGAGAAGAAGGCCGAAGAATTGGGCGTGCGCATCGTTCGGCTGAACACGTTCCTGGAGATGTCGGGCTACCCGTTGCCGAAGGGACTGGGGTCCGAGAAGGGCAAGATCGATTTCCACCGCAACCTCGACTCGCCCGGCTCGCCGATCCCGCGCCGCGATCCGCAGAAGTGAAACCCTGTTCCGGCAGCCGCTTGCGGCTTAGCGGATTCCAGGCTTCCGCTAAGCCGCAAGCGGCTACTTGGGCGACCGCCCGTCCTTTTCCCCCTTGGCGGCCGGCGGCGGGGCGATCTGCTTGACGATCACGTCGTCCCATTCGACTGTCCCGGCGGGCCAGTAGGCGTAGAGCATCACCCGCCCCCAGCGCGGCGTGTACTTGGTGTGCGCCGGCGTGAAGTCCTCGGTGTGCGTGTTCCAGGCGTTCGCGTCGCCCTTGAGGTTTTGCTGGCTGCGGTAGACCTCGCGCCGCTGGGTGCCGGACGCCACGCCAGGCTTCTCCGCGTACGGACCCTGAACCTCGTCGTAGCATTTGACGAAGACCTTGGCCTCCGGTCCCGTCGTGCGCCAGCGGCACCGGAAGCGGTAGGTCGCCCCCTCTTCCACCCGGAAGTAGTCGCTGTAGTAGAGCACGCCGGTGCTGCCGGCGACGTCCTCGTTGAGGGTGAAGCGGATGAGCCGCTTCTTCGTCTTGCCCCCCTCCTCGGCGACCCAGGTGACGTGCTTCGGCAGCGGGTCCCAGCCGGCCGGGCCTTTCTCGCCCTTCTCGAAGTCGCCCTTGACGAGGTTCGACCCCTTCTTCCAGCGATCCTCGATGTCCGGGTCGGCCGCGATCACCTTCGGGGCCTTGCGGTCGCACAGGCGATCCAGAGCCTCCTTGACATAGACGTGCGGGATTTCGCTGACCGTCTTGGTCCGCGCCTTCTTCTCGTAGATCATCTTCGCCGGCTCCGCGGAGAAGTCGGCGACGTAGATCCAAAGATCGTAAACGTCGGTGTCATTGCCGGGGACGCGCTCCACTTTGCCCCAGATGCCGACGTCGCCGCCCTGCCCCTTGCGGACGATCTCCTTCATCTTCTCCAGCGAGGTATCGGGGGAGGGGAGCGTTTTCGTGCGCTCGCACCAGTCGCGCACGTCCTGCATCGACTCGGGGAGGACGAAGCCGCCCTGGCGCTGCAGCTTCTGCCAGAACATGTCGCCGAGGGTGCGTCCGTAGCGGCCGTCGTCGAACTTCGACTCGAAATCGAAGGGGATAACGGTCTTCTGCGGCTCGCCGGCCTGGACGACGGCCGCGAGGGCCAGGCCGCACAAGACGGCGGGTGCGAGTGCGTGGCGCATGGCGGATACCTCCGTACCGAGTCCTGAGAGTCTGTTCCGACAGCCGCTTGCGGCTTAGAAACTGTATCAACAACCCTCTTGCCGCTTGCGGCTTCGCAGGAACGATTGCGAAGCCGCAAGCGGCCAACGCTACTTCTTGTCCTTATTCGTCTCGACGGGCGCCGGGCCCGGCGCCGCCAGGCGCTCGAAGTATTGCCGGTTCAATCCTTCCCAGCCGGCCGGCGACGCCTCCTGCATGGTGCCGAGGATCTCCTTCTGGATGTCGGTCGGCAGGTTGACCGTCTTGTCCTGGCGAACGCTGAACTCGCCCTTGACGTACGTCTTCACCTGGCCCAACCCGTCCAGCAGCACCTCGCGACGGCGCAGGGCGTTGTGGTAGCGGCCGGCGCGCAGGTCGTTCTCCACGCCCGACATCGTGTCGATCATCTTCCGCAGGTCGGTGTGGTGGTAGTTGTGGACCTGAAATTGCAGGTCCACGCTCTCGGCCTTGTTGCGCAGCTCGGCCTGCCGGGTGGCCAGCCGCTCCATCATGCGTTCCGGCCGGTCCGGCACCGGTCCTTGCAGACCCTCGCCGCCGGCGCCGCTCTCCTTACCGCCGCCGGTGGCGCCGCCGCTCGGATCCTTGCTGTGGTCCTTGACCTGCCCCTTGACGTGGGCGTCAGGCGTCAGGCGCGTCGGGGTCTTGCGACCGCCCTTCCCCACGGCCGAGTCGCCGACGAACTCACCGCTCGACTTGCCCGAGCGCCCCTCGCCGCTGCGTCCGGCGACCTCGCTCGTGTTCGGCAGCCGGTTGCCGGTCACGCCCTTGGCGCTGTTGTTCGAGATCGGCCCATCCATCGCGTCCCAACCCGCTCCCTTGTCGATCGAGTCGGCCCAGCTGCTGGAGACGTCCTCCATCTCGTCGAACAGGTCTTCCTCCTGCTCCATCAGGTCGCCGATGATGTCCTCGAGTTCGCCGGGCAATTCGGCCATCGGCGCCGCCTTCATGTCGTCGGTCAGCGGCTCCTCCTGGCTCCAGCGCTCGCGGTCGGGCGTGTCCGGCAGCCACTTCTCGATGTTCGTGCTCAATTCCTTGGCCATCTCCGCGCCGAGTTGCTCCAGCGGCACCGCGATGTCCGCCGACTTCTTCGTCAGGGCGTCCTCGGCCATCTTCAGCTGCGTTTGCACCTCGACCATCTCTTGCAGCAGGCTCGGGTTGCTGAAGTCTTGCTCCGGCAGCTTGCTCAGGTCGCTGTGCAGGTCGGCCAGGAAGCGCGACCAGTCGTCCTCGGTCGCGGCCAGGTCTTTGAGCAATTGCTTCTCTTTCTCCGTGAAGTCCTCGACCGGCACCTTGGCCAGGGCCTGCGTCGCCTCGATCACCTTCTTCTGCTGCTTGACGAGTTCCTTCAGCTTGTCGTCGAGCTTGGCCAGCTTGCTCTTGACGTCGGGGGGCAACTCGTTGGAGGGTTTCCTGTCCGTCTGCGTCATCGCGTCGGCCGTCTCGCGCCGGACCTCGTTCAAGAGCCGTTGCAGCACGTCGATGATGCGGTCCTGCGTGACGTTGAGTGCCGCGGCCGGCTTGGAGGGCCCCGCGGCTTCGGGCTTCGCCAGCGCCTCGGCCTGCTTGACGGCCTCCAGCATGTCACCGAAGGCCAACTTGTTCGCCGCCCGCTTGATGACCAGCCGCTCCTCGGTGTCGGCCTTCCCGATGCTCTGGACCACCGCGACGGTGGCCAACTGCACCTCGACCTGTCCCGCGCGGACCGCGCCGGCCAGGCGAGTCGCCTCGGCCGGCGCCTTCCGCTTCGGCACCTCGGCGGCCGTGACGCGCGCCTTGACCTGCTGCTCCAGGATTTTACCCAGCGCAGCACGCAGGGCGTCGAGCTGCGCCAGTTCCTCGGCGGCCTTCGCCTCCGGAGTGATCAGGCGCACGGCGTGCCAGGGGGTACTTGTCTCCTGCGGCCGGAGGGCCAGTTTCAGCCCGCGGCCGTCGATGTCGAACTTGCGGCGGTCAGCGGCGAGGGCGCGCACGAAGAGGGTCTGCCCCGGCTTGAAGCGAGCCGGGTCGAGCGCCAACTCGTGCCGCAACACGGCGCTGGTGGGGTTGGCGAATTTGTCCCACGAGACCACCGTCTCCGCGGCGCTCTCCTCAGCAGGTTTCATCTCCACGCGCACCGCGCCCAGCCCGTAGTCGTCGCCGGCCCGGACGACGACGGCGAGCTTGCCTCCCGCGGCGGCCTGGCCCTCGCGCCCCGGCTCGAGCAGCTGCACGGCCGGCGGCAGGTCGGGCGTCACCTTGACCTGGTTGAGACGCGGCTCGGGGTTGGCCTGGCCCGCATCGCTGATAAGGTGGATCGTGTAGGTCGTGCTCCGTTGTAAGAACAGGTAGGATCCCAGCGCCCGGCCGTCCTCCTCGAGCCAGCCGTCCACCCGCTGCCCATCGACAAGGAGGTATCCCCCCGAGAGCGGGGTCGAGGAGCGGATGGTGAGATCGGCCATCGCGAACTGGGGGCCGTCCAGGTCGCCGTGCTTCTGGGTCACGGTCTGCTTCGGCCGGTCGATGTACGCCGGGAAGGAGTAGGCGATTTGCACTTCCTCGACGACCGGCATGGGCCGGACGCCGACGGCGTAGAGCCTCGTCTGCGAGTCGCCGATTTGCAAGCGGTAGCGCAACGGCGCCAGGACATGCGGCAGGGCGGCGACGAACTGTTCGTTGGCCTCGTCGGCCGTCATCGCCTGGGCCGTCTCCGCCTCTCCCTCGCGGCGGACGTACAGCGTGGCCGGGTGGGCCTTGTGGTCGGGGTTGTCGATACGGGCGACGACCTCCACGCTCACCCCGGCCGGGACGTCGGTGTCGCCCGGGATCACCTCGACGATCTTGACCGAGCCGACGGAGGGGACGAAGGCCCAGGGGTGGAGGACGCGGTTGACGGCCGAGGCCCAGCGCGGCGTGAGCAGGACCAGGACGGCGCCCAGGGCCAGCAGCGCGGTCAGCAGCGTGAACGCCTCGGCGAAGTCGCGCGGCGTCTGCAAGGCGAGGAGGAAGCGGCGCCAGCGGGTTTCGCGGGCCCCGGCCTGCTCGAAGGGCACGTTCCCCGCGGCGGCCGCCGCCTGTTCCACGGCCGCCTTCCGGAAGGCGGCCACGGTCCCCGTCCCGCCCTGGGGGAGTTGGACAAGGTTGATGAGATGACTACCCAGCTCGGGAAACTCCATCTCGACACGGCGGGCCGCCGCCGCCAGGCTGCGCCGCCCGCGCCGGGAACGGACCAACAGGGCGACGCCGAGGCCGAGGGTCAGACTCGCCCAGGTCAGGAAGAGGGCCAGCAGTGCGGCCTGGGGCAGTTGCAGCACCACGTCCAGCGCGACGAACAAGAGCAGCACGCCGGCCGAGGCGCCGGCGGCCAGGGCGCCGCCGGCCAGCAGCGAGTACAGCCACCACCTTTGCCAGGCGTCTTCCAGCCGCTGGGCGACCGCGTTGGCCTTGGGGGACATGGGTAGCCTCCCCAGGCCGCTTGCGGCTTCGCAGGTTCGTGCGAAGCCGCCAGCGGCCTGAATCAGTGCGTCACCGCGTAGACGATCATGTTGGTGCCGATGGCCAGGGCGTCCCGCTCGCTGTAGCCGTAGGAGTACGGGTGCGGGAACTGCTCCCAGCCGTTGCCGAGGTCGAAGCGACTGTAGACGACCGCCAGCCGGCCGTCCAGCGTGATGCCGTCCAGCGACGGCGCCGTCATGGCCCCGAAGTCCTCGGCCACGCGCGGCGTGTATTCCACCTTCTTGATGTCGTTATGAGCGTGATACAGCGGGTGATCCGCTGGCAGCGGCTCCAGCTTGTGGTCGGGCAGCGCCCTGGCCAGCTCGCGCGCGAAGGCCCGCTGGAACGCCAGTCGGCCGCAGCAGGCGTCGGCCAGTAGCAGGCCGCCGGCCTTGAGGTAGCGCCGCAGCCACGCCGCCTCGTCCTGGCTCCACACGAAGTCGCCGTGCCCCGTCATGTACAGCAGCGGGTAGCCCATCGCCTTCGGGTCGTTCAGCTTCACGTTCATCCGCTTGAACTTCACGTCCAGGGTCGAGGTGTCGCGCGCGTGTTTGAGGAGGTTGTGGACCGCGGACGGGTCGGGATCCCAGTCCCCCTCGTGCATGACCTGGGCGAAGACGAAGTCGTCGCGGGCCGGCTCGCCGGCCTGGTGGTAGACCTTGCTGCTGCTCAGGAAGCGCCCCAGTCGATAGTTCCCCAGCAGGTAGGTGATGTAGTTGGCGCCGACCTGCCGCGACTGGTCGATGACCACGCGCAGGCCGCGCGGGTGGTCGTGGCCGTCCCAGCCGCAGGTCAGGTCCACCGGCGAGTAGATCACGCCCAGCCGGCAGCCGACGCTGATCCCCTCCAGGCACGACTCGCCCTCGTAGCGCGAGCCGTCGGCCTTCTGGTAGTTGAACTTGCCGAGCTTGTAGTACGAGGCCAGCAGCGGGTCGTCGGGGGCCAACTTGAGCAGGGCGCGGCCGGGGAAGACGGCGGCCATCTCCTTGCGGAAGGCGTCGTCGAAGTCCTTCCAGCCGCAGCAGGCGTCGCCGAAGATGGTGCCGCCGTCGAGGACGTAGCGGGCCAGCGACTCGCGGACCTTGTCGTCGAGGGTGAACTTGTTGTGCCCGGCGAAGAGCAGGGCGGGCAGCTCGCGCGGGTCAAAGGAGAAGTGCTCAAAATCGGCCTCGACCTTGCGGTAGTGGATGCCGAGTTTCTGGTTGGTCCAGGCGAGCAGGCTGTCGAGGTCGGCGGGGTCGGTCATCCAGTCGCGGTACTGGACGCGCTTGCCGTCGCGCGTGACGAAGCGGATGGGGCCCAGGGCCATCTTGCCGACCAGGGCCGGCGGCGCGGGCGGCCGTTTTTTCTCGGTCCGCCGCAGCGGCGTCGCCGGTAGCGGCAGCGGCGGGAACGACTCGCCGCCGGTCCGCGCTTGCGGCTTCGGCGGCGGCGGGGCGCCGCAGTCGATCGGCCCCTCCTCGGCCCCCAGGGCGGGGAAGGCCAACATCCCCGAGGCCACGGCGGCCGCCCACGACTTCAGGGCCAGGTCGCGCAGGAACCGTCGCCGGGACACTTCGTCCTTGTCTTCGGGAACCCCTGTCATGGACCGCGCTCCCCGGGCGAAGATCAGAGAACCCCCTTGCCCCAACCGCACATGTCCGTCCGTCTGGTGTACCGAAGCCGCACACCGCGGAGGCTTTCGGCCGTGATTTCCGGCGCGCGGCCGCCACTTCTTTGCAAGCCTTGTGCCGCTCACGCCACCCTTTTATCCCATTTGACGCACGGCGCGGCCAGCGCGTTCCCTCGGCATGCGCGTTGCATCCCTCCCGCAAACAACTACCCCCGTGATCGAACGGAGCGACTCTGGATCTGGAGGGACGGCCATGCCTGGTGCGATCCGACCGCGGCTCTTCGTCCTCTGCGTCACCCTGGCCGTCGCGGGGTCGGCGGCCGCCGACGACCCGCCGGCCATCGACCCGTTCGGCCCACGAACCGGGGGGCGCGAGGACGCCATTCCCGGATACCTCGAACTGTCCGACGGCAGCGTCCACCCGGGCCGGCTGTACTTGACGCGCGAAACCAAGCTCAAGATCTACGACGGGGCGAAGAAGTCCTTCCGCGAAATCCCGCTGGACGCCGTGTCCCGCATCGACTGCGCCGTCGAGAAGGAGTGGACCGAAAAGGAATGGCGCTTCAAGGAGAACGCCAGCGACGAGAAGGTCTACACCGGCCGCAGCTACCCGGCCCGCGAGTACAGCCACACCATCACCCTCGGCGACGGGCGCACCATCCGCGGCCCGCTGTCGGCGATCGTCTACGTCGAGCCGGCGGCCGGCGGCGAGGCCGAGCGCTACCTGCTGCACCAGCGCGACAAGGGCGAGCCCGGGACCGATTTGAAAGCGCTCCTGTATGTCCGCAAGGTTCGGCTGGGGGAGAAGGCGCTGGAGGAGGGAAAGAAGAAGGCGGGAAAACGCTAACGCGTTGAGCGGCCGCCTCGATTTATCGATTCGCGAAACGATAAATCGAGGCGGCCGCTCAACGAAAGGAACATTCCGTGGTCCACTTGGCACTCGAACAGGGGCACAGTCTGGTGACGATGCTGGCGGTGACCGCCGCCGCCCTCGTCCTCACCGGCTACTTCTACCGCCGCGTCTACCGCCACCTGCTCCCCGCGCGCTGGCGCACCTTGCTCGCCCTGCGCGTCGCCGCCGTCGTCCTGGTCGTGCTGCTCCTGTTCCGCCCGGTCCTGAGCTTCGAGCGCGACGTTCCCCAGCGGCGCCACGTCATCTTCCTGGTGGACGCGTCGGCCTCCATGTCCATCAAAGACGATGGCAGCGGCGCCAGCCGCTTCGACCACGCCCGCAGCCGCGTCCTTGACTGGTGGGGCACGCTCGGCAAGGATTTCGACCTCCACCTCGTTGAGTTCTCCGACCGGGCAACGCCGTTGTCGCGTCCCGGCGACCTCGCGGCCGTCGAGCCGACCGGCCAGGCCACCTCGCTGCCCCGCGCCCTTTCCGCCGCCGGGCAGCAGGTGCCCCGCCGCGACGTCGCCGCCGTCGTCCTGCTCAGCGACGGCATCAACAACGCCGCCGGCGACCCGGTCGAGGCGGCGCGCAAGCTCGGCGTCGTCGTCCACACCGTCGGCGTCGGCAACAGCCTGCGCGGCACCTCCTACCGCGACATCATGGTGACCGGCGTCGAGTGCCCCGAACAGCTGCCGGTCAACAACACCGCCCACGTCAAGGCGTTCATCGATGCCGTCGGCTACGGCGGCCGGGTGGTCAAGGTGCTGCTCGAAGAGGACGGCAAGGCGCTCGACGCCGCGGAGCTGGTCCTCGACGACGCGGAGGGGTCGCAGGAGGTAACGCTGCAGTTCGTGCCCAGCGTCCGCGGCCGGCACACCTACACCGTCCGCGTGCCGCCCGCCCCGGAGGAGAGGATCGTCGAGAACAACCACCGCTCGGTCAGCGCCCAAGTGGTGGACGTGAAGGTCCGCGTCCTCTACCTCGAGGGGACGCTGCGGGCCGAATACGGGGCGCTGGTGGACCGCTTCCTCTCGCGGGACCCGGACGTCGAGTTCTGCGCCCTGGTGCAGACCCGGCCCAACGTCTTCAGCCAGCGCAGCAACATCGCCGACCTGAAGCTGACCGGCATCCCCAGCGACCCGGCGGTTATGGAGAAATTCGATGTCTTCATAATAGGCGATCTGGACGGCACTTACCTGAAGCCGGCGCAGATGGAGGCGATCAAGGAGCGCGTGCGCGAGGGCGGCGGCCTGCTGATGCTGGGTGGCTACCACAGCCTCGGCCCGGGTGGCTACGCCGGGACGCCCCTGGACGAGGTGCTGCCGGTGACGGTGGGCGACCGCGGCGTCGGCCAGCTCACCGAGCCGTTCCTGCCGGTGCTGACGCCCGACGGCCGGCGGCACCCGATCTTCGCCAACATCGTCCCCTTCTTCCCCGCCGCGGGCGCCGAGCCCGAGGTCGCCGGGCTGCCGCCGCTGGCCGGCTGCGTCAAGGTGGTCGGTGTCCGGCCGGCCGCGACGGCGCTGGCGGTCCACCCCGCCGCGACCGGGGCCGGCGGCGCCCCGCTGCCGGTCCTGGCGGTGCAGCCGTTCGGCAAGGGGCGGGCCGGGGTCTTCACCGCCGACACGACGCGGGCCTGGCAGCAGGTGCCGCGGGCCCTGGAGCAGAAGTCGCCCTTCCTGCGCTTCTGGGGCCAGGCCGTTCGCTGGCTGGCCAACCGCAGCGACGAGGTCAGCTCCGGCATCACGGCGCGCACCGACAAGGGTTACGTCGAGCCCGACGCGCCGGTCAGCGTGCTGGCCGTAGTCCGCGACCAGGAGGGGGAGGGGGCCAACAAGGCCGAGGTGACCGCCCGCCTGAAGTCGCCGCAGGGCAAGGACGACACGCTGCGGCTCTTCCTGGTCCCGGGACCGGCCGGCCATTACGAGGCGTCCTTCGAGCCGAAGAGTTCGGGGACTTACGAGATAGTCGTCGAGGCGAAACTGGGTGACGCGACCCTCCGCGCGGAGAAGCTGGCCGTCGAGGTCGGCCGGCCGAACCTGGAGTTCGACCGCCTCGACCTGGACGAGAAGACGCTGGCGCGGATCGCGTCCGAGACGGGCGGCCGCTATTACCACGTCAGCACCGCCGACCGACTCATCGACGAACTGGACCGCAAGGAGCAGAGCCGGCACGTCTACCTGGAGCAACGCCTGTACTGGCCGCCGTTGTACTGGGCCCTGTTCGTAGGGCTGCTGGCGGGCGAGTGGGTCCTACGCCGGAGGTATCAGCTGCGATAACCGTTCTCCCCTCGCCCCGGTACTCCGGGAGAGGGGTCGGGGGTGAGGGGAAGAGGGTCCTTTTGCCTTTTGCCTTTTGCATTTTGTATTTTGCATTTTTCAGTCACCTCGAAGAAGGCAAAATACAGAATGCAAAAGGCAAAAGGCAAAAGGAGAAGACCAAAACCCCCGACCGCTCTCCTCGGAGTACCGGGGCGAGGGGAGTAGATGTGGAGGTATCAGCTGCGATGAGGCACGCATCGGCTTACCGCTTCGTCGATCCCGCCGCCCTGGCCCGGGTGAAGAACCTGGCGCTGGTCGCCCGCGGCGTCGTGGAGGGGTTCATCACCGGCCTGCACGCCAGCCCCTACAAGGGCTTCAGCGTCGAGTTCGCCGAGCACCGCAAGTACAGCCCCGGCGACAACCCGCGCCACCTCGACTGGCGCATCCTCGGCCGCACCGACCGCCTCTACGTCAAGCAGTACGAGGAGGAAACCAACCTTCGCGCCCAGGTCCTGCTCGACAGCAGCGCGTCGATGGCCTACCGCTTCGGCGACGGCCTCACGAAGCTGGAGTACGGCTGCTACTTGACGGCCGTGCTGGCCCAGCTCATGATCCGCCAGCAGGACGCCGTCGGCCTGACCACCTTCGACACCGACCTGCGCCTGGACATCCCGCCGCGCTCGTCGCCGCGCCACTTTGACGAGATGATGCGCCAGTTGGAGGCGGTGCGCCCGGGGGGCACGACCGACCTCGCCGCTACCCTGAACCGCCTCGCCGACCGCGCGAAGCGCCGCTGCCTGATCGTGCTGATCAGCGACCTGTACGACGACCCCGCCGCCGTGGAGCGGGCCCTGCACCACTTCCGTCACAAGCGCCACGAGGTCATCGTCTTCCACGTCCTCGACAAGGCGGAGGTGGAATTCCCGTTTCGCGAGCTATCGTCCTTCATCGACATGGAGACGGGCGAACAGGTCCAGGTCGATCCGACCTACGTGCGCGACGACTACCGCCGCCGCTTTCAGGAGTTTATCGAGGGCTACCAGCGCCTGTGCGCCGATTGCCAGATCGATTACGTGATGACCGACACCTCGGTGCGTTACGACTTCATGCTGTCGCGCTACCTGACGAAACGGATGCAGCTGTAGGAATCCCACGGGCTTGCCCCGTGGATCGTTCGGCTTGTGGCTACCTCGGGAGGGGTAAAGTGCTTTCCTTCCTCCCCGCCTGTAGCGACGAGCGTGAAGGACCACGGGGCAAGCCCGTGGCATCCGAAAGGGATGCGGTCATGAGTTTCGCCGCCCCGCTCTTCCTGCTCGCGGCGCTGGCCGGGGCGATCCCGGTCGTGTTGCACCTGATCCACACCAAGAAGGCAGTCGCGGTGCGCTTCAGCACGCTGCGCTTCCTGCGGCTGAGCGTCGAGCGCACGCGGCGGCGCAAGTACCTGGACGACGTCAGCCTGCTGCTGGTGCGCGTCGCCGCCCTGGCCCTCATCGCGGTTGGCCTGGCGAAGCCGGCGATTTCCGGGCTCCACGTCCTGCGCGGGCACGGGGCGTCCACGGCGGTCGTCCTCGTCCTGGACAACTCCGGCAGCATGGCCCTGGTGGACGCGGGACAACCGCGCTTCGAGACGGCGCGGCGGGCGGCCGAACAGGTGCTCGACGCCCTCCACGACGGCGATTCGGCGGCCCTGCTCCTGACCGGCGGCGCCCCCGCCCCCGAACACGGCCAGCTCTTCCACACCCAGGAGACGGTGCGGCAGGCGCTGGCCCAGTGCCGCGTCAGCGCCGAGAAGGCCGACCTGGCCGGCAAACTGCAGCAGGCGCGGGCGCTGCTGGCGGAGGCCGACGCCCTCAACAAGGAAATTTACGTCCTCACCGACAACCAGGCGCTGTCGTGGCAGGGGCTGAAGGAAGACGCCGGCGAGGCGGGCGCCGACGTGCCGGTGGTGCTGGTCAACGTCAGCCGCGACCCGGCGCCGAACGTCGCCCTGCGCAACCTGCACGTCGAGGCCCCGGCCCTGACGGCCGGCGTGCCGATCCGCGTGAGCGTCGAGGCGCTGAACACCTCGACCGTCCCGCAGCAGAAGCACCTGGAGCTGCACGTCAACGGCAGCAAGGAAGCGGTCAGCCCCACCCTCAACCTGCCCCCGGGGGGCGCGGTCAAGCACGAGTTCCGCTTCAGCGTGGACCGTGGCGGCGTTCACCGCGGCGAAGTGCGCCTGGCCGAGGAGGATGGCTCCCCTCTGGACAACCGCCTCTTCTTCGGCCTGGCGGTCGATCAGCAAATCGCGGTGGCGGTGGTCAAACCGCGCCGCGCCGAGATCGACTACATCGATGACGCTTTTTACCTGGAAAGGGCCCTGGCGCCGGCGGGCGCCGACGGCTGGGCCGTCCGCGTCACCGCCCTGACACCGGACCAGCTCGCCGCCGAGTCGCTGTCGCGCTACGCCGTCGTCTTCTGCGTCAACCTGCCGGCCCCGGACGTCCCTGCGGCCGAACGGCTGCGCGACTACGCCCGCGCCGGCGGCCACCTGTTCTGGGTGTGCGGCCCCGACGTGCGGCCGGAAGCTTACAACCGCATGAACGACGCCCTCGACGGCCAGCTGCTGCCGGCTACGCTGGGGGAGCCGGCCGCGCCTTCCGGGGAAACAAAAGGGAGTTGGCACCTCGGCTTCCTCGACCGCGACCACCCAGCCCTGGCGCCCCTGACTGAGCCGGCCTCGCTCTACCAGTCGGTGCTGGTCCACAAGCGGATGCCGCTCACCGTGCCGCCGGGGTCGCAGGCGCGCGTCCTGGCGAGGCTGGACGACGGGACGCCGCTGCTGGTCGAGCGTGCGGTCGGCTCCGGGTCGGCGCTGCTGCTGGGCACGGGGCTGCACGTCGAATGGACCAACCTGCCGCTCAAGCCGATTTTCCTGCCGCTGCTGGCTCGCCTGACGTTCCACCTGGCGGGGATGCGGACGGATCGGTCGGGCGTGCCGGCGGGGGCGCCGCTGGTGGTGCCGCTGGGCGGCCAGGAGGCCCCGACCGACGTGGAGATCGTGCGGCCGTCGGGCGAGGTGCTGCGCCTCCATCCGGAGGACGCCGGGTCGCACAGCTTCCGCTACGCCGACACCCATGACCTCGGCATCTACCTGGTGCGCGTGGGTGAGCCGCAGGGGCAGAAGCAGTACGTGTTTGCCGTGAACTTCGACCCGGAGGAATCTGACCCCGCGGAGCTGACGTCAGAGGAGGTGAAGGCCCGCTTCGGCAAGCGGCCACTGATGGTCTGCGATAACCCGGAGGACGTGGCCGGCACGATTCAGCGGTTGCGCGAGGGCAAGAGCCTGTGGGAGGTGTTCCTGTGGGCCGTGCTCGCGGGGCTCGTGGTCGAGGCGTTCCTCGCCAACCGCTTCGGCAGCAAGCCGGCCGAGGCCGGGACGACTGGCCCGTCGGGTTGACGCCGCGGGGCAGGTGGGGCCGCACAAACAGAACGCCCCCCTGATCTGCCCCGTTGGATGATGGGGGGCCAGATACAGAGGGGCACTCGGGAAAAGGACCGAACGGCGAGCGGGGTGCCGGGCGGCTGCAGGTGTCGCGCCGCCACGTGCCCCGGGGAGGGGCCGATCAGTGGCTCACCTCCTTCACCTTCTTCTCCGCGGCGACCTTCCCCTTGACCGCCTTGTCAAGCGCGGCCTTGGCCTGGCCCACGTGCTGCGCGGCGGCCTTGGCGGTCGTCGCCTTCGCCTTCGCGAACTTGTCGGCCCGCACCTTGGCCTTGTAGGCCTTCGCCTTGGCGACCTGGGCCTTGATCAGTTG
>Ga0116223_10000948_pt1 | contig 32119 bp, 24 predicted proteins | sample Sb_taG_3_FD_90092 | JGI IMG/M metagenome (GOLD analysis project Ga0116223, IMG submission 90092) | Peat soil microbial communities from Weissenstadt, Germany - Sb_50d_a_PC metaG | ecosystem: Environmental > Terrestrial > Soil > Wetlands > Peat | place: Germany: Weissenstadt | collected 2010-09-21 | reverse complement strand
GAGGACAAGGGGCGCGAGCTGGTCAATGTGGGTGGTGATTGTACTTAATGGAGCATCCTGCGCCGTCGGCCCGATTGGTCCGAAGTTATAGATGAAACGAGGCATCACGCGCAATCCGGTTCCCTGAAAAGCGGATAACCGCGCATCGATGTCGCTCAGCATCTGGGTCGATAATTGACCGGTGACCGGTGGTGGCTGCGAGCAATTGCTCAGCGTCACTTCACCGGTTAGGCAAATATAGAGACGCATGACCTTTGTTGGACCATAACCGAGATTGGTCTGGTTGGTGCAGTTTCCGGCGGTTTGGACCCAAAAGTCACAGTCTCCGTACGGAGCGCCCTCGCTCGTCGAGATGGTCAGGGTATTTGAGGAAAAGGAATTGACGATGGAAATAGCCGGCGCGTTTGCAAAGACCTGTGTGGAGGCCACGCTTGTTCCACCTGCGCCCGTGCACGAAAGGGTGTAAGTAAGTTGCCCTGCGGCGCTTGGCGTTATTGCCGTATTGCCGCTTAATGGCTCTGCGCCGATCCACGCACCACTCGCAGTGCAGGAATTCGCACCCGATGAGGACCAAGTCAGCGTGAGAGGCTGGCCGACGAACACTTCACTCAGATTTGAGGAAAGGGCAACCGTAGGAGCCGCAATTACAGTCACCGTTGTTGACCCGGACTTGGAAGTATCCTGGGTGGAAGTCGCGGTGACTGTGGCGGTTCCCGCCGCCGTTGCCGTGAAAACGCCGCTGCTAGTGATGGTTCCAATACTCGCGGGGCTGACCGACCAGGTAACGGAGCTGCTATAGTTTCCTGCACCGGTGACGGTCGGCGTACACGTAGAGGTCTGACTTATCGGGATGGACAAAGGAGAACAGGCCACTGAGACCGACGTAATGGTTGCTGGAGCGGTCACTGTCACCGTTGCTGACCCGGACTTGGAAGAATCCTGTATGGAGGTTGCTGTAACTGTCGCAGTTCCAGCGGCGGACGGGGTAAGCACGCCCGACCCGTTGACGCTGCCCATGCTCGCAGGGCTAAGCGACCAGGTAACGGCAGAGCTGTAATTCCCGGTTCCAGTGACGGTTTGCGTGCATGTCGAGGTCTGATTCGTCAGAATGGAGGAAGGGGCACAAGCAATGGTCACTGCCGTGATTGTGGAAGACGGAGTTGTGTTTCCACCTCCACCGTTTCCGCCTCCTCCACTACACCCGGAGAGCAATATGCCGATGAGGCTCGCGGTGGCAAAACTTCGCGAAGCATAAGCAGCCAAACGAAGATGATAGTAGCCCGCTATGTGATTCGTCTCCTTCTCTTGCATGACTCTTTCCCTTCTCCTTTGGTAGTCAGGGGTTCGATTCAGCCTTAGAGGTACATGCGTAGGCAATGAAACTGGAGTTCTCGATGGAATGCGTGAATGGGCGCTGTGTCGAGAAAGGCCTGCCAGTTTGTCACATCCAGAGAGGCGGAGTGCCGGGCTGCGAGGAGCCCAGAAGACCTCTGCGCCGTGCCGTCTCAGAATCCTTTTGCAGTTCAACGACAACTATGTTGTCTCAGCGATAAGCTGAGAAATGAGTTATTAGATTTGAAAGGGATCGAGCAGGCGACAGCGGATGACCCCTTGCACGCAATCCGCAAAACCTGAATCTCACCCCTTCGAGAGTGATCAGGAAAATGCCAAATGATGGAGTGCGGAGCCCGGGGAAGTAGAGCCCGATGGACTGAATTTAGCATCCGCTGGAAAACGCGTCAAGCCAATTATAAGGAAAGAATAAAAATGAAACCGTGATGCGGACACTCGACCTACATCAAAGCTGGGGTGACCACTTTCATCGAATGCAACCAACTCACCGTCAACGGCGGTTCTCAGTGGCAGAGCATCCTTGAGAGCAACGAATAGTTGTGGGAACTTCTTAGAAACATGTTTCCCATTTCTCGATAGCGGATGGACGCCCCTGGACTGCCAGATGATTTGTACGCGGCAGCTAGGTGAAACAAATCTGGACGACGAAGGGGAGTTGACGCAGAAGTGTACGAGAAATCGCTTCGAAATTGGGCAAGTCATGGCTTTTGGCCTGGGCAGAGGCCATGCCGGGCACGTCCGGGGGCTTTGGCCTTGGAACGGACGCAAAAAGATCGCGAGCGGAGGCAAACGGGAGTATATTGGTTCGCAGCCGAAAGGCAAAACGGAAATTCCGGCTATCATATTTCAACTTGCAATTGATCAAAACAATCAGTTAGCATCCGTTGATTTCAACGGTGCTGCCGCAGTCGAAACATCGAAGTTTAGGTCCATGGGGCTGGTAAGCGTTAGGTCTGAAGCGAGGTGAAACGTCCATGGTCCCAAATAGCGGGAATTTCGGTGCCTTTGTTCTTTTCTCTCTTCGAACCCTTGTAGTCTGTTTTGTGCTGTCGATGGTTCTCCCGTCGGCCAATGCGCAGATGACTACATATACCTACAACGGTCACGCCTATAACTCGACGACTCACGTCTGCAATGGCACGTACGTACCTTGCACGCAACTCGCTGTCAGCGGTTCATTTACCGTGGCTCAGCCGCTCGGTGCCAACTTGTCCGCCTACTACGTTGCTCCGTCCACATTCTCGTTTAACGACGGTGCGATTTCTCTGACACCACAGGACGCACTAGCATTTTCTACGTTTGAGGTGTGGACAAACGCGAATGGCAATATCGTGAATTGGAATATCGTCTTGGCAGTAAGCAACCCGTCGGGGTGCCTCGATAATAACGAACTAATTGGGAGCTATGGTAGTCCGCCTCCACCCAATGGTAACGGGCAGTCTGGCGACTATTCGTGCTATCAATCGAACCACGGCGACGCTGATCAGGCTTTCGGGGCGGGAGGTAACGCTAACGTACCCGGGACTTGGACAGGCGGCTCAGCCTGCCAAGTGACGGATGTCCCTGTAATGCTGCCTCCTGTTACAGTTCAGTCCCCTCTGTCATTTTTGAAGTCATGGGTAATTTCCTATGGCGCGATCAGTCTGAATTTCGTCACTGATAGCTCGAGCAATTCATCTGTTGTCTGCGAAGCGCAGGCCAGCGGGACTCTCCCCGTTTATTTCGACTTCGTCCACATGTTTAACAGTCAAGCAAATGTCACTTTGTCTGTGTTCAAGCCAGGGACTACAGGAGCGCTCCAATCCTGTTCGTTCTCGTTCATCGGCGGGGAGAACAACCAATGCATTCTGAACGGGACTTACGATCCTTATGCCTACTACATGCGGTGGTTTACACCAGGCTTCCAGACGCTCGTCGCGCTAGGCAATGTACCGACTGGCTTTAATACGGGTGCTTTAACGTTTTGGGTCAGTCTGGGTGATCTTGGCTACTCAATGACTTCAGCTGTGACAAGTGTGGAGCCATACATTCATGCGACGCTCATCAACAATCTGCCCGAGCTACCTGGCGCGTTTTACACCATCATTCAGGACCCCGGAAGTGTTAACGTGGCGGTGGTGAGCTCTAGTGGCCTGACAGCGGGCATTCTTCCGAATGGACAAGTGACGTACGGTATTCCACTGTCATTTGTCTACCAATCGGCAACCGCGCCCGCCGTTGTGCTCGGAAACGTCGGAGCGGGCCAGTACCTTGTCATTTTGACTGGAATTTCTTCAGGAGACTACGAACTGGGCGTCTCAACACAGGAAGGAGCTAACGCAAGTCCACAAGAGACCGCCTCTGGTTATATCGAGCAGGGTGCCAGTGTCGGATATACAGTCACTATTTCAACTACTTCCGGCGGCATAACGCAAACAATTTCACCCGCCACGATTGCGCTCACGTCAGGCAACAATTGCGATGGCACTTATACCGGCACGTTCAAAGGGAATGTGACTGTCATGACAGGTCAGACCTGCATCCTGGTGGGTGGCGCCATCACCGGCAATATCACTCAGAATGGCGGAAGCTTAGTAATGAGCCATTCAACTGTACGCGGAAACGTGCAAATCAACGGAGGCGGCACTTTCTCGATCGGTCCGCTCGTCACGATTAACGGCAACCTTGAGATCCATAATCTCCCCGCCGGTTCGGCCGCTGATGCGGTCTGCGGAGCGACAATCCAAGGCAACATGGAGTACCAGAACAGTGCAGCTGCCATCCAGATTGGCAACCTCTCCACCGCCACACCGCCGTGCGCCGGAAACATGATAGGTGGCAACCTGGAGGTTCAAAACAATACCGGCGAGACCTTCGTGGATAGCAACACAGTAATAGGTAACCTCACAACCCAGAACAACACTGCCTTTACATGGGTTGACGGCAATATGGTCGGTGGTAACCTCCAGGACCAGGGCAACACTGGCGGGACAGATATTTCCAACGACACGGTCGGCAATAACCTGCAATGCCAGAACAACAGCGCGCCAATTTCCGGCGGCGGCGACACGGCGAAGCAGCACCAGTGCTACACGTACTGATCGCTTCGTAAAGTCGAAGCGTTCGATCGTGAAGCGCGGGACTCCCTGGTGGAAACAACTTGGAGTCCCGCGTCAGCCTTCCATCTGTAGATTTCTGAGACCTCCGCGGAACACTCTAAGACTCGCAGGGTCCGCCGCTGGCGTGTTCGAGGTCGTTACGAAACTCAGTTGCGGAGATGGAACGATGACGCGGAGGCTCTCGCTCACGTTCTCAGGAGTTGAGATTGAGGGTTCAGTTGATGCGCTTATCAGGCGTGATGAAGTGCTTCGGTGAGTTTGGTTGCGCCAAGGACGTTTGTGATGCGCTTCAGGTTATATGCCATCGTCGCGAGGCCGATTTCGACCCGTGCACCGGACAGCCCGCGCATCAACAGACGAGGATGTCCGAAGATACGGTACTTGATCGTCGCGAAGGGATGCTCGACGGTGGATCGACGTAGCCTCATCGCTTCTGGGGTCACTCTCTCCTGCATCCGATTCAATGCTTCCTCATATAGGTGCCGGGCCAAGCCACGTCTCGGAGCCTGGGTGCAGCGTGCCTTCAGCGGACAAGCGCCGCAGTCGCCGGTCGAAGCCTTATACATGGTGTAACGATCTTTGTGATTGGTGCTCTTGCGCAGCAGCCTCTTGTTGCCAGGGCAGACATACGTGTCGCTATCAGGTTCATAGCGGAAGTCTTCGCGCCCGAACAGTCCGCCGCCGCCTTGATTATTAACTGTGCGCATGACCGGAACATGCGGAATCATGCCCGCGGCTTCACAGTGAGCGACCTGTTCTCCGTTGGAGTAACCGGCGTCAGCCACTATTTGAAAACTATCTACCCCAAGTGCTCTCTTTGCAGCCTCAGCCATTGGCCGGAGGCACCGAATATCAGATGCATCAAGCACTACAGCGTGTGTGACGATCAACGCATGCTTCGTGTCAACGGCGGTCTGAATGTTGTATGCCGGGAGAGCTTGCTGACGTACCAGCATGAAGCCCGCCTCCGGCTCTGGATTGTTTCTGAGCTTCTCCAGTGCAGCTTGTACAGCAGATTGATCGATGTTCGTTTGCGGCTCTTCGTCGGCTTTCTCCAAGCGGTCGAGATAGCGCTGTAAGGCGAGCCTTTCGCGAACGGTGTCAATGCTGGCCACAGCGCGAAACTTTGAGCCGTCGATGGCGATCCACTCGCCACGTATCAGACCGCAACTCTTCGCAAAGCGGACAAGTTCCGCGCCTGCTGCAGTAACTGCATCGCGGTGCATTCGACGGAACTCGGCGATGCTTTTATGGTCTGGATACAAGCGTCCTAGAAGCCACATCAACTCGACGTTTCGACGGCACTCAGCTTCCAAGCGCCGCGAGGAGCGAATCTGGTTCAGGTAGCCGTATAGATACAGCTTCAGCAAATCACGCGGATTGTAGCCTGGTCGTCCTGTCTCAGCGGCCTGAGCGCGCTCAAATCCAAGCTCCGACATCACCAGCTTTTCGACGAACGCGTCGATTACGCGGCATACATGATCGGCCGGCACAAACTCATCCAATACCACAGGAAAGAGTGTTGCTTGATTTCGTCCCTCGCCTCGGATGTAACCCATAAGAAGAGATGCCTCCGCGTAGTAAGTCAATCTTCTCATCTAATTCTGTCTAAAAGGCACCGGCTGCACAACCGCGACACGCTTTCCTAACGCACAGATTTGGGGGACCAAAGGGAACTTCCGAGGTGCCCGTTAATCGGGAGCAACACGAAAGTGTCGAGCTTGTACGAAGCTCAATGAGCGCATCGGCGATTTGCATTAAGAGAAAACCCTTCGGGCGACATCGCCGTTACCGGGACCAATCCCAGTCGAGCCATTTGTAATGTCCGAAGCTGGGACAGATAAAAGGATTGGCCTGTTAGATGGAGCCGAAAATCGCGCGAAGAGATCGGCCAACGCAAGTCGACCTTTGGTGCGAACCCTTGAGCCTCATCATGTATTGGGAGAGAGCTGATTTTGCGAAATGCCGCGCAGCGTGCGACAATCATTGACCTCGGGCCGTAGCCCTTTCATATCCCCCAAGAGAGCGACGTGGAACACCGAATGCCTGTGTGCGTGCGCCACGTTTGCGCTTGCCATACGCCCTCATGTTTTTTCTTGCTGCGGAAGGACCGAAGGGTTCGGTCTTGTGGTAATTGGCTACCGGAGCTTTGAGATTTAGAATCAGAAGCTTGCGTGCTTTAGCGGGTTTCGAGAAGGATCGCGCTGAGCCTCTAGCGAGAGCGGTATCGCCAAGAGGCCGCGGTTTGCCCCGTAAGGTGAGGAACTCCTATGAATAGACATCTAACGATGATTGTTCTGGTGTCATCCGCCTTTGCTCGCATTGCGTTCGCGCAATTGCCTGCCGCTCAAACTGCTCAGGCTTCAAGTGGCTCGCCCACTGGCCGGGTAAACGAACAGGCAAGGCGCTTTTGCTCCGAGAATACGCACAGCAATCCTGAACTGATTTTGCACTACTGCAACGAGGTCATCCAATCGGGAAGACTTTCCGGTTTAACCCTAGCGTCCGCCCTCAACAGCCGAGGTAAAGCTTACTACGCCAAGCACAATTACGATCTTGCGATCCAGGACTACAACCGGGCGTTCCAGCTCGACCCCGATCTCGCAGACGCCTTAAACAATCGAGGTGAAGCCTATCGTGCCAAGGGCGACTATGATCGCGCCCTTCAAGACTTTGACCAGGTGATTCGGCTCCATCCAAAACTGGCAGCGACGGCGTTTAGCAACAGAGGCTTGCTCTATTCGGAAAAGGGCGATTACGACAAAGCTATTAAGGACTACAGCGAAGCGATTCGATTGAGGCCCGGATATGCCGCGGATTTCGCTGGCCGTGGCAACGCGTACTCTTCCAAACGAGACTACGACCACGCAATAGAAGATTACAAAGAAGCCATCCGTTTGACCCCTCGCGATTCAAGTCTGCACATTGCATTGGGAAAAGCTCTGAGCGAAAAGCACGATCTGTCGGGTGCAACCGCCCAATACCGTCTGGCAATCGAGATCTCTCCTGATAAGGCAGCGGGGTACTCTGCCCTTGGCGATTTACTGGATCAGCAGGGTGACTCGAACGGAGCCGTTCTTGAGTACCGCCAAGCTGCGAAACGTGATGATACTAATCCGAGCTATCACTTCTCTCTGGGAGATGAGCTCTTCAAGAAGAAGGACTTCAACGGCACCCTGGCCGAATGGCAGCGCGCTATTCAGCTTGTTGGTGAGCTGACTGGCCCTCAGCACAGAGCCATTGGGCAAATTCTCCTACGTCGAGGGGATTTGGATGGCAGCATCCAGGAGTTTCGCCGGGCTGTGCAACTCGCTCCCGACGACGTTCAGAATCGCGAAAGCTTGGCAGCGACGTTTGCCCGAAAAGGGGACACCAAATCGGAGATTGATCAATATCAGCAGATTGCCACCGAGAGGCCCAATGACCTCGGAAATCACAAACGCCTTGCCGTGGCACTTATGAAGCAGGAAAAGTTTGCCGATGCCAAGGTCGAATTTCAAGCAGTATTGCGATTGGCCCCTAACAACGCGGGAGCATATGCGGGTCTGGGCGCGGCGGAAGCAGGCTTAGGTGATAGTGGCCAGGCCACTGCGGACCTTCAAAAGGCCTTGCAAATCGATCCGCAGAATGCCTTCGCGCAAAGAAATCTCAATTCGCTCTCACAATCGCAGACTGGGACGCAACAACAAAGTCAAGCCGCTGCACCGGCGGGTACCCCCAGCAATTGCAATAATTGGCCTGCAGATTTTGACGAGATTCGTGATCCAGAGAAGCAGGACGCTTTGCGGGTGGATTGGAATCAAAAGGTCCAGCAGAGTGGGCAGACGATCCAACAGCTTATTTCCAGCATGGATCAGACTCGGAACGTACTTCAGGCCCATTTGGAAGATGTGAAGCAGTCAATTCTGGGCACTGCGGACGAGCCCATTACGAATTTCAATTTCGACTTCGACTACGTGGACACCTGCAAGAATAACCCTAATAGAGGCGCAAATCTGGCAGCCGAGTGCGAGTACGTCAACACACAGGATGCGATCTATGGCGTAAACGGAACGATTCAGATTCTTGATTGCATGGGTGGCCTGTCCTCAACGCCGGCCGACAACTCCGCATCTTCGGCTGCGCCGATCGCCACCTACACTCCCGGCGGAGACGACGCATCAACCCCCACTGGCAAGCGAGTCTACACGCCTGGTTCCTCTTCTGGCGACGACAGCGACAGTCCGGGTGTCTACACTCCCGGCTCTCCAGCTAACTCGCCGGCCAACGATACCTCGATGGGCATGCTGGACACGGGGGGTAATCTCAAGCAGCCTTACGTCGGTATGACTTCGGACTATTCGGCCGTAGTCGCCCAGAACCAGTCCTCTTGCAACGCCACGGCTCACGTCACCTTGCTTAGCAGCCAGCCGGGCGACAACAGCGCTACACTGCAATTCACGGCCTCGCCGCAACCCAATCCCAGCTTTCCCGATCTTCCTTCCGGGTGTTTTGAGCTCGAATACACCATCGAAGCCTCCCAGCGGATGGCCAACGGGAATCCAGGTCCTGCGGCCGGGCAAACCTATCACACTCAATTTGCCGACGCTTCGGATTCAGCCAATATTGAGCTACCTGTTGCAAGCTCCGGAAGCAATGACATTGATTTGATTGGCTGGCATGTGTCCGGTGCGCTCTGCCACCCAGGCGGCAATTGCGTTAAGCAGGCTTCTCCGGAGGAGTGCGCACAGCTTGAAGATTACAAAACAAACGAATTGCCAAACCAGATGATGGATTTGATCAAGAGCTATGGGATTATTTCATTTCAAGCGGACGCAGCAGCGAATCTCCAGTCCGACTTGAACCAGGACGTATCGGATATTAGTCAAACTCTTTTTCTGGATCATTTGAAGATTATTGTGGACGAAGTACAAGATCTCGCTCCAATCTTCGCACCGGAAGGGAAACTGGCGAATCTGGCGGTGGAGCTCGGTCCCAAACCATCTCTGTTAGCAAGGGACGTTTGGAAATACATAGTCGAACCGCAGCAACAGCTACAAGGCGCGAAGGATGCCATTGAGCAAGCTCTCAACGACGATTACTCGGGTCTTCTCGTCAGCATCATAGCTCGATACTCCCCCGTCGCTGCCTTGGAAAAAGACATCATCCAGGATGCCCAGCAAATTCACCTCTTGCGGGCTCTCAGCGCTCAAGACGGGGATAAAGTCAGCTCCCTTCAATCGGCTATCGACGACTATAACAATAGCCTTCAGAGCATTTCGAACCAAATGAGCGAGATCCAGCAGGTCTCGCAAGGGATCGACATGGCGTGTGGGGGCGCCACGAGCAGTTCGAATCAATAGATTTCAGGAGAAGGTTTGTGAAAAGCATCCTGGTCGGAATCCTTGCATTGACGATCGCCGCCACTGGTATCGCGTGGACTCAACAGTCGGCCGCACCAGCGCAACTCACACCTGCGTCACCCCAGACAGCACCTGCCAGTCCTGACCTTGCCGTAACAATGAAAGCCATGGAAGAGGAGCTGCGCTCGGTCGGCCGCTTGACTTCGACTGAAACCATAAGTGTTAAGGGGAAGCCCCCTTATAGCTATCCGGTGTCTTGGGAGCCAATGAGTGTAGATGCCGACCCGAAAACCTGCTCACTAAGGGTGGTTGAGCGGGACGAACGCGGCACTCATAATTATGCAATCTATCTGGAGGAGATCGCGGGTGTGGGCGTTCTCACCTTGGAAGATTCCATAAACGCGGGCGTCTCAGCGCTAAACAACGAGCCTTCATTTCATTCAATAGTCTTCGAGCCTTCTCTTTATTCCGTGAGAGTGGGGTCCTGGCATCAGCACAATTTTGAGTTCCAAACCAGGGAATCAGCGGAGCAATTTGCCGCCCTTCTACGTGAGTCCGTCAATCAGTGTAGCGCGGTACCAGTCACGCCGCGAGCACCGGCGATCGGCAGTCCCAGTCTGACAGAGACCATCAGCTTTATCGCCGACAAGCTAACTGCGCAGGGCGTTGTTTCGGCTTTGGCAAATATGACCAAAGACGACCTCGGATTTTCGATGCCGGTTGGGAGCGACATCAATATCTCTAAGGTTTCCAGCCAAGCAACGTGCGTGATTCAATTGAACGACATCGGGATGGACACTGATGAAGTTCGCCTTTCGCTTCGCCGTATTGGCAAGATCGAAGTGATAAAGCTTAAAGACTCCCAACCTTTCGCTGGAATGCTTCAAAATGGATGGCGTATCACGAGCGCGCCGTCCACTTTCGTGCTGGAAATTACGGCTCCCGGCGGTGAGTCGAAGGAGTTGTACTTTTCTGACGAAACGCTCGCGAACCGCGTGGCGAAGGCAATTAACCATGCGGCAGAGCTTTGCGGGGCCGGAGCTAACAAGGAACCTTTCTAGCCCCGGAGTTAACGGCCGGCAAGTTGCCCCGACCCACCCGGCGACTATAGAGAGGTGTTGATGAAAAGTATCCTGGCCAGAATTCTTGTATTGACGATCGCGGCCACTGGAACGGCGTGGTGCCAACAAGCCGCCGTGTTAGCGCAACCGACACTTGCATCACCGCAGGCCGCACCGGCCGGCCCTGACCTTCCCGCGACCATGACGGCAATGGAAGAAGCGCTTCGCTCGGTTGGCCGACTGACCTGGACCGAAATCCTTCGTTTTCCGGGCAAGCCCGTTTCCAGTTATCCGAATTCTAGCCAGCTAGTGAGTGTAGCTGCCGACCCGAAGGCCTGCTCGCTAAGAACGGTTAATCTGCACGAGGGTGGCGGCCTAGATAACTATGCGGTCTATCTGGAGGAGATCACGGGGGTGGACGTTGACACTTTCAAAAACAATTTCAAAGCGACTGACCCAACGGTAAGCATCGAGCCTTCTCTTTATTCTGCGCGAGTGGATTCCTGGAAGTCACACGATTTCCCGTTCCAAACCAAAGAGGCTGCAGAGCAATTCGCTGACCTTCTACGCGAGTCCGTCAAACAATGTAGCGCAGTGCCAGTCACGCCGCGAGCGGCAGAACCCGGCAGTCCCAGTCTGACTGAAACCATCAGTTTCATCGCCGACAAGCTCACTGCGCAGGGCGTTGTTTCGGGTTCAGTAAAGCTAACCAGAGACGACGGAAGTTGGATAACGTTGGGCGAGGGCGACACCAACATATCTAAGGTTTACAGCCCGGCAACATGCATCCTGCGAGTCGACGCCATAGGGATGGGCTCTGCTGAACTTCAACTCTCTTTCCGCCGCATTGGCAAGATCGAAGTAATGAAGCTTAAAGACCACATTCTCGCATCAAGTTTTTACTCCCAAATTGTGCGAACATACCGAAACGTCGAATGGCCTCCTACGTTCGTGCTGGAAATTACGGCTCCCGGCGGCGAGTCGAAGGAGTTGTACTTTTCTGACGAGTCGCTAGCGAACCGGGTTGCGAAGGCAATTAACCATGCGGCAGAACTTTGCGGGGCTGGAGCTAACAAGGAACCTTTCTAGCTCCGGAGTTAACGGCCGGTAAGTTGCCCCGGCCCCCTCGGCAACTGTAGAGAGGTGTTGATGAAAAACATCCTGGCCGGAATTCTTGCGGTGACGATCGCCGCCACTGGTACGGCGTGGTGCCAACAAGCCGGCGCGCCAGCGCAACCGACACTTGCATCACCGCAGGCCGCACCACCCAGTCCTGACCTTGCCGCGACCATGAAAGTGCTGGAAGAGAAGCTTCGATCCAGAGGCCGCATAGACTGGACTATCACTCTTCACTATGACGACGGCCGGGTTCAGAAGTATTCTCTTTCGAGCGAACTCATCAGTGTTGCGGCCGATCCTACAAACTGCTCACTAAGAGTTGTAGATCGGACTGCTGGGGGCACGGACACTAGTTCGATCTATCTCGAAGAAGGCTCAGGCGTGGAGACTTCCAACGAGGTTTTCAAACCTAACGCGAACATGGCTACAGGATTCTCGCACGCAAGCGTCGAGCCGCCCATTTATAGAGTGGGGCTCGGGTCGTGGAGAGGAATTAACTTGATGTTTCCAACCGAGGACGAAGCAGAGCAAGTCGCCGTCCTCCTGCGCGAGTCCATCAAACAGTGCAGCGCAGTTGCGGTTATCCCCAAGTCGGCAGCAGGCGGCAGTCCGAGTCTGGAAGAAACCCTGACTTTTATTGCAGATAAGTTACGGACACAAGGCACCGTGGAAACCTGGGGACAAATGAGCGCTGAGAGTAATGAGATGGGGGACATAGGTTTTTCCAACAATATAAATGTCTATCAAGTATCGCCGAATCTCACCACGTGCACTATGCGTATCGAGGCGACCGGGATGGACGCTGGTGACCTTTCCTTCCGCCGTATCGGCAAGATCGAAGTGCTTAAGTATAAGGACTATTTGACGCGTTTTCGGCCCCCCGGCGTCGACGAAAGATACCGAACCGTTAAAGAGGCCTCTCCGACTTTCGTACTTGTAATCTCGACTCCTGACGGCGAGGCAAAGGTACTATACTTTTCCGACGAAACGCTGGCGAACCGCGTGGCGAAAGCGATGGTGCACGCTGCCGAGTTGTGCGGGGCTGGTTCAAGCAAGGAACCTTTCTAGCCTTCGTGGGGGTAATGCGACCTTGAGTGAGGCAAGTTAGTAGATTGGCGCAGGCCTTTATGAAAAGTGTTTTGACCGGAATTCTTGTTTGGACTTCCTTAGCTTGTCCAGCGACGTTGGGCCAGCAAGCCGCCACGCCTCCACAACAAACGCCCGCTTCTCCACAGGCCGCACCGGCGTCTCCCGACCTTGCCGCGACTATGAAAGCGCTGGAAGAAAAGCTTCGCTCGACGGGTCGCGTAAGCTGGACTCAAAACGCCTTCATCTTCAACAACGCTCATCCAGTAATAGAGCGAAAGGCATTTTGGCAGGAACCGATAGATGTCACCGCCGATCCGAAGAGCTGCTCGCTGAGAGTTGTACGGCAGTCCAGCGAAGCCAAGGCAATGAATCATGCCGCGGAGATTTGCGGAGCAGGTGCTGACAAGGAACCTTTCTAATTCAGGTGATAAAGGCGGGTACGTTGAACGGGTCAATCAGCAAATTCAGAGAGGCGTTTCTGAAAAGTATCGTGGCCGGAATCATTGTTTGGACCGTTTTTGCTTCTGGAGCGGCGCGGTGCCGACAAGCCTGCGTGTCTCTCGTGCCAGTTCTCGATTGTGAAACCTGAGAAAGCTGGAAAGCTCTAGTTCGGAAATATTACTCCACCAAAAGCGTGCAACCGGCCTTTGGCCAAACAGGAGTCGGCCAGCGTCCGGCGATCTGCCTCCAGATATTTGGTTGACGGTAACAGGCCGATGCGCTCATCGAGAGGCATTGGGTTCGTGTTCCCGGAAAGGTTTGCTGACAACTCGGACGCTGCAACAGCGATGAGTCGGGTCTGAGCAATGAGTTTCGTAACAGCCTCGTTCAAGCCATGGTAAATCGGTTTAAATCCCCTACGTCGTCCACTGGATGTCAACTCGGCCAGCCGTTTTCTGCACCGACGCCGAGCGACTCTCTATAATCCGACGTACAAGCCACTCATCGATTTCAGACTCAATCCAACCGACTGCGCGAGCACAAAGTGAGACAGGCGTGGGAAACGTGCCGTGAGAAATGCGAAGGAAGATCGTCGATCGGGAAAGACCCCAGAGAATCCTCTTTAGAGCCTCAAGATGTGAACAAACACCTCGGGTATCGATTCTTGCGCTCCCTTTTCCACCTGAGAGAACAAAGTTCTCGATGCCGGATGTGGAGATCTGAACTTCAGCTTTAATCTGGACGTGCCCATTTGGCGCTGACTGTTCGAGGATTCGGAACGACTCTACGAAGCCGTTCATTGTACGCAAGATCGAGTCGCGCACGATTCTGTCGTCTTCCAGTTGAGCAGGACATTGGCAAACGCGGGATCAAGAGGGATGTAATCGTGGGATGCCTAGCGTCCGCGTGACAGGTTTGGCTTAGCCTCCAGTCGAATGATGGCTAGGCCTGACCTAACCGGAAAACTCGGTAAGACTTCGATACGATTGAGGGCAAATTGAGGCAGAAACCGCACCTTTCGGCTGGCTCTTTGCGATGGGAGTAGACCGACTCCGCCGCGCAATTGGAACGTTTTGGAACGTAATCGTCGGTTGGAGGGCTTGTAACTTGTTGAAAAGATGGTGGCCAGGGACGGGATTGAACCGCCGACGCCGGCCTTTTCAGGGCCGCGCTCTACCACTGAGCTACCTGGCCTCAGTTGAGACGTGCAGTTGCATTTTCCTGCGCGGGTTCCGGCACTCCCCTTCAGGTCATGCCGCAAAAGGTGGGTGAGTCCACTTGCCGTGCGATGCAACAACTTGACCTAGTATATCAATGCCAATCTTGGCGGCCAAACCATCGCCACCCAATCTGCCTCGAGCATCGCAAGGCGCCTCCAGTCCCAACGAAGTCTGATGAGGCGGCGGGATTCTCCAGGGGCGCGCAATCTGCTGGGCTCGCAGTGCCATTCATCTCTGTGTCGAGCGGACCTTGGCAGTCGTGGCATAATACTGGGCGTTAGCTTTTTCGCCAAGGCTCCCCCGAAATATCACCCGGCTTGCCGTTGTATGGGCCTAAACCCGTACTCTGCAATAAATAGCTCCATTGATCCACCGCGATGCCTCCGCGGTGCTCGCACATTTCTCCACAATGATGGAGGACCAAAAATGCGTTGCCGAATCGATTCTCTCGCTTGCCTGGTTTTTGCCTTTGCGTTCGCAGCCTCCGGCATCACCCGCACAGCCCATGGGCAAGCCAGTTCTACGAAGAAGCCAGGCACCGAGGCCGACGCCGAGAATGCTTACAATGCGGCCGTGAAACAAGGTCCGACGGCGCTCTACGGTTTTTTGGAGTCGTTCCCCAAGGGCGCCGATCTGCATGTTCACATTACTGGCGCCGTCTATGCCGAAACTTTCATTCGCGATGCCGGCCAGGACGGGTTGTGTGTGGACACAACCGCGCTGAGCTTCGCCAAGCCGCCCTGCACGGGAACCGGGATCCCCGCGACGGATCTCTCGGGAAACATCTCACCGGCCAACCAGGCGCTCTATGACAAGCTGATCGATGCATTTTCCATGCGCAGTTTTGTGCCCTCGCCGGAGTGGAGCGCCCACGACCAGTTCTTTGCCACCTTCGGCCGTTTTGCAGGGCTGAGCAAGACGCACTACGCGGAATGGGTCGACGAAGTGGCGAGCCTTGCCGCGGAGCAAAACAATCAGTACCTGGAGCTGATGAAGACGCCGCCGTTCTCGCACGCCACCGAGATCGCGCACCAGGTCGGCTGGAACGCCCAGTTGGCGCAGGCTGACCCACAGGCCTTTGCTCAGTTCCGGCAGCAACTTCTGGACAAGGGGCTGCGCGATGAGGTTGCGACGGACCTCGATGACGCGCGACAGGCCGAAGCTGGGCGCAAGCAAATCGAGCACTGTGGCTCGCCGCAGGCCGCTCCGGCATGCCAGGTCGAGGTTCGGTACATTTACACAGTGCTGCGCGCGAATGCGCCCGAACAGGTGTTCGCCCAGGCGCTTCTCGGCTTCGAAACGGTCCAGGCTAGCATGAACGCCAAAGACGACACATGGGTGGGCATCAACTTCGTCCAGCCTGAGGACGGGCTCATCTCCATGCGCGATTACACCTTGCAGATGAAAATGGTCGGCTACCTGCATTCCGTCTATCCGAATGTGCATATCACGCTGCACGCCGGCGAGCTTGCTCCGGGACTGGTGCCGCACGATGGATTGCGCTTCCATATCCGCCAGGCAGTCGAGCTGGGCGACGCCGAGCGTATCGGCCACGGCGTTGACCTGGCTTATGAGGACGATCCGAAGGGCCTGCTGAAAGAACTGGCAAAAAAACATGTGCTGATCGAAATCAACCTGACCTCGAATGACGTGATTCTGGGCATCGACGGCGCTGCCCATCCCTTCCCGGCCTACTTCGCGGCAAGCGTGCCGGTCGCGCTCTCGACCGACGACGAAGGCGTCAGCCGCATCGATCTCACTGACGAATACGTCCGGGCGGCCCTCGACTACAACCTGACCTATCGAAATTTGACCCGGATGGCGCGCAATGGGATGGAACACAGCTTCTTGCCGGGAACCAGCTTGTGGCCATGGCCCGATGATTATGAGGCGCCGGTAAAGCCCTGCCAGGACCAGACCCTGGGCGGTGATACGCCGACTGATGCCTGCAAAGCGTTTCTGGCCTCGAGCGAGAAGGCCACTGCTCAATGGGAACTGGAACGGCGGTTCACGGCATTCGAAGCAAAGTTCTAGGCCGCCTCCTTCTGTTTCCGGCCGCCGTTTCCAAAGCCCAAATTCGCCGCAAAGAAAAAAGTTGCGCAATTGCGCGACTTTTTCTTTTTTGCGCTGTTAACATTGCCAACACCTAGGTCCCGCCCCTGCCCTGCGAGACCCGTTCCCCGAGGGTAAGGAGGTCACCCGTGCAGTCTCTGCGGTTCCCTCGCGCTTGCTCTGTCCTCGCTCCCCTGCTTATGCTCGCCGCCGTCCTCGCGGGATGCGGGGGAGGCTCACCAGCCACCTCCCAGAACCCGGGCACGCCATCGATTACCGTGACCGGCTCCGGCCAGGTGCGCCTCGGAAGCACAGACACCTTCACTGCCACGGTCACAAACCTCACGAATACAAGTGTTTCCTGGCAGGTGAACGGCGCTGCCGGCGGTAACAGCACCGTGGGAACGATCAGCAGTACGGGCGTTTATACGCCCCCGGCCAAAATCCCTGCGAACAATGTTGTCACCGTTTCGGCCGTAAGCACCGCTTCCCCCAGCACCTCGGGCTCTGCGCAGGTCTCGATTCTGAATCCGGTCCCCGCCATCACCGCGGCAGCGGCAGCGCCGGTTTCAGGCAACAGTTACTCGCTTGAGGTCGACGGCGCCAACTTCGTGAACGGCGCGCAGATCCAGGCCGGCGGCGCCAACGTTACCACGACATTCGTTTCGGCGCTCGAGCTCCAGGCAACGGTTACCGTTCCCACTGGGACCACTACGCTGAGCGTCACCGTGATGAACCCCAGCCCCGGCGCAGCGGCCTCAAACCAGGTGAATGCGTCAGTTTATGTCACCTCGGTTGCCGCGGCAGCGCGCCTGCTCGATCAAGCCACATTCGGTCCCACCCTCACAGATATTCATCACGTGCAGTCGATCGGGCTGGATGCATACATCACCGAGCAGTTCAACACGCCCGACACGCCACTGGCCAATATCCCCTCAAACCCGCTCCCGACGATCTGTTTGTCTGCCAACACGCCCGTCAACTGCGAAGAATCGGAGTGGTGGCAAACCGTGCTCACCGGCCCTGACCAGCTCCGCCAGCGCGTCGCGTTCGTCCTCAGCGAGCTCTTCGTCATCTCCAGCGACAGCGTGAACGCCGAAACCATCACTTACTACCACAACACGCTGGCGCAGGATGCATTCACCAATTTCCATACGGTCATGAACGACGTCACGCTTTCGCCGGGCATGGGCGCATATCTCAACATGCTCAACAGCGCCAAGGCGCCGGCAGGGCAGATCGCCAACGAAAACTATCCGCGCGAACTTATGCAGCTGTTCACCATCGGCCTAGACATGCTCAACGACGACGGCACGCTGCAGCTCGATGGCAACGGCAATCCCATTCCGACCTATACGCAGGACCAGGTGCAGGCCTTCGCCAAAGCGTATACCGGCTGGACCTATGCCACATCGACTGGCGGCGTGCCCAGCAAATTTCCCAACCCCACGCCCAACTACTTTGCGCCCATGGTCGCCGTGGAAAGCGCGCACGACACCTCGGCGAAAACGCTGCTCAATGGCACTGCGCTGCCCGCAGGTCAGACCGCACAGCAGGACCTGCAAGGCGCGCTGACCAACATCTTCAATCACCCCAATGTCGGCCCATTCGTATGTAAGCAGTTGATCCAGCACCTGGTCACGAGCACGCCCAGCGCCGCATACGTGGCGCGCATGTCGGCAGTGTTTGCCGACAACGGCAAGGGGGTTCGTGGCGATATGCAGGCTGTGCTGCGCGCCATTCTCGAGGACCCGGAAGCGCGCGCGGGCGACACCGATCCAACGTATGACGGCGGCCATCTTCGCGAGCCGATGCTCTATATGACGAACTTCCTCCGCGCAGTCGGATACACCAATACAGATGCCAACGGGTCGTACTTTTCGCTGTCGAACTACTCAAACAATCTCAGCGAGCGGCCCTATCGCTCCGGCAGCGTCTTCAATTTCTTCCCGCCGAGCTACGTGATCCCTCAATCCAAGTTGAATGCGCCGGAGTTTGACCTGGAAAACACGGCGACGACGATTCTGCGCCTTTCGCTGGCCGATAGCCTGGTCAACAACAAGATCACCAGCTTCAGCATTGATTTGAGCGCCACCAGCCCGTTGGGCGTAATCGCGGCTAGCAGTCCCGGCCAAATGGTGGATACGCTTGGCGAGATGTTCATGCACGGCCAGATGCCGTCGGATATGCGCAACGAAATCATGAGTGCGATCGGAGGTCTTGGAACCGCGCAGCAGGTGCGCGTCGCCACCTACCTCGTGATCACCTCGTCGCAATACAAGGTCATGCATTAGAGATGGGGTTCGGGGCTCGACCGAACTCTTGAGGAGAGACGTCATGCGAACCACCCGGAGAACCTTCATCAGCTGCGCAAGCCTCGCGGCGGCGGGCAACATTCTGGGCCTGCGCCCCTTTGGCGCGTTGAACGCCTTTGCGCAAAGCTCGTCGAGCACTTACAAGGCGCTGGTGTGCGTGTTTCTGTTCGGCGGCAACGACGCCAACAATACGCTCATTCCGTTCGACACCACCGGCTACGGGGAGTATTCGTCGATCCGCGGCGACCTGGTGCTGGCGCAGAACACGCTGCTGCCGTTGACGCCGGCCCCCAACTTCGCATTGCATCCCAACCTGCCCGATATTCAAACCCTCTTCAACAACAAGAACGCGGCGTTTGTCGCCAACGTGGGCACCCTCGTTCAGCCGCTCACACGAACCGAGTACCTGGCCGGCCAAAGCGCGCCCGTTAACCTCTTCTCCCATCCTGATCAGCAGCTCGAGTGGCAGAATGCGGCGCAAAGCGCGGCTACGCCGACGGGCTGGGCCGGCCGCATGGCCGACGTGCTCGGCGCAAGCTTCAACCAGGGCGCTTCCATTCCGATGATTACCTCGGTGGCAGGCGACACGCTGTTCTGCAACGGCAGCGCCACCTCGCCGGTTTCCATCTCGCCGGGAAATCTCAGCGGCGCCAGCTGCTCTGAGGGATCGGAATGCTCGGCGCGCCAGTTGACGGCGCAGGCCCTGCTGACGCTCGACTCCGGAATCTCGCTGGTGCAGGCCGACGACCAGATCACGACCAACGCGTACGCCTACGCCAAGACTCTCGCCGACGCCGTGCAGTCCATCACTCCCCTGCAAACGGTCTTCCCCACAAACAACGGGCTCGCCTCGCAATTGAAGCAGATAGCGCAAATCATCCAGGTGCGCGCAGCGCTTGGAGTGCAGCGCCAGATCTTCTTCGCCGGCATTGGCAACTTCGACACCCACGCCGACCAGCTCGGACTGCAAGCTTCTTTGCTGGCGCAGATCTCCCCTGCGCTAGCCGCGTTCTACAACGCGACGGTGGAGCTGAATGTGGCCAGCGAAGTCACCACGTTCACCATGTCGGACTTCAGCCGGACCTTCCAGCCCAACTCCAACAACGGCAGCGACCATGCCTGGGGCTCGCACCACATCGTCATCGGCGGCGCGGTCAACGGCGGGCAGATTTACGGCACCTATCCCACCCTTGCGCTCGGCGGCCCGGATGATTCCGGCTCGAACGGCCGCTGGGTGCCCAGCACCGCCAGTTCGCAATACGCCGCAACTCTCGCGCAGTGGTTCGGCGTAAGTGCCGCTGACTTGCCCACCGTGCTGCCGGCCATCAGCAACTTCAGCAACACCAACCTTGGGTTCGTGTAAGCTCGCGAAACCTCCAGCGGCTCGTCTTCATCGAAGGAAGCGGGGACATCCGCAACTTGACGCAGACCTCCGTTGACTTTCCGTCTGCTTGCTCGCATCTGTGCCCTTTCTATTGCCAGCTGGGCGATAATCGTCGCTGAGAGGACCACGCTTGTCTGCCGAAAACGATCTGCTGGGAGCATTCGAAATTCACTCGCCCGATGAGATTCGGAGGGCGCTTGCAGCAGGCGCCAGCCCGACTGCGCTCATCAACGGCAAGCGGCCCATCGATCTCTTGATCGAGATGTACCTTCGCTCATCGCGATTCGCTGAGTGCCTGCAAGTGATGCTGGACTCCGGAGCCACCGTCGGCGATCCGTTTCTCGAATTGATCCTCCTTGACGACGATTTGGGGCTGCGCCAGCTTTTGTCCCGATCCAGCGACCACTTGCAACAGAAACTCAGTCTCCTGTGTGCATTCACATCCTGTCGAGGCGTTTCGGCACTGCACGTCTGCGCGGAATTCAACTCGGTCCGGTGTGCCCGCGTTCTGTTGGACCACGGCGCTGACGTAAATTCTCGCGCAGACCAGGATCCGGATGGGCTGGGTGGACAAACGCCCATCTTCCACACCGTGAACAGCATCTTCAACTATTGCCGGCCGATGATGGAGATTCTTGTCGACGCCGGTGCCGACTTGGACGTTCGGGTGACGTCGCTCTTATGGGGAGATTCGATGAGTTGGGAGACCGTCGTGCATGACGTGACCCCCATTTCCTATGCGCAATGCGGCCTCTACCGGCAGTTTCACCGGCGCGAGGTGGACGTCTACAACAATATCGATTACTTGCATCGTAAGCGTCACAGGAGTGCGCCGCCAATTCGCAACGTGCCCAACAAGTACCTGGAAGTTGGACACTGACCACAGTGTGCATGTCTGCGCCGCACGCGCTCGAACCAATCAGGCCATAACTTGCTGCGCCTGTCTCGGCGCCGGCGTCTTACACTCACGTCATGGACAACGAACGCATCCGCGAAATTTGTTTGGCGCTGCCCAATGTCACCGAGACAGTGAACTGGGGCCACCACCTCGTCTACTGGGTCGGCGATCGCGACATCGGCGGCAAGATGTTCGCCATGACCGACCTCGACGGCTCCGGGACCGGCGTGCTGTGGTTCCATTGCGGAGGGGAACGCTTCCACGAGTTGCTTGAAATCGAAGGCGTCATCGCCTCGCCATACCTCGCCAAGGCCCATTGGGTCACCGTCGAGCGCTGGGATGCGTTGCGGCTACGCCAGATCGAAGACGAGCTGCGGCGCGCCCACGCGCTGATCTACGAAAGGCTCCCAAAACGCACCAAAACCGTGTTGGCCATGCCGGCTGCGGAGCGCGCCAGGATCATCCGCGAGCGCAAAAAGAAGCTGGCAGCAAAATCGAAGGCGACCGCCGCGAAGAAACGTCGCTAGGGGAACATCTGCCGCGCAACCGGCGTAACATGGGTTGCAGCACTTTGTAAGTTGAGGCGCTAAGCCATGATCAAGTTTCTTTTGTGGTGCATTCTTTTCGTCTTATGTTGGCCGCTCGCTCTGTTGGCATTAGTGCTGTATCCGCTGGTGTGGCTCATCCTGCTGCCGTTCCGCGTGCTGGGGATTGCGGTTGGCGGCGTACTCGACCTGGTGAAGGCCATCATCTTCCTCCCGGCGCGTGTGCTGCGGACCGTGTAGAGCTGCCACGCCTTCTCGACATATCCTTCGGCTATCAATTAGCGTGAGCCTATGGCGCTATCGCTAAGTCTTAGCGGCAAAATCGCGCTCGTCACCGGCGGATCGCGCGGCATCGGCGCGGAAACAGTGCGTCTCTTCTGCGAATCCGGAGCACGGGTTGCATTCAGCTACCGCCAGGCGCGCACGCAGGCCGATGTGCTCGCCGCAGAATGTGGCGGCCCGGCGCAATGCGTCGCAATCAACCAGGATCTGAGCTCCGCAGCCGATGGTCGCACGCTGGTAGAAAAAGTCGTGGCCGCCTTCGGCCGCCTCGACATTCTGGTCGCCAATCACGGCGTGTGGCCCGACGAGGACGTCCCCTTTGCGCAGATGACCGATGCGCAGTGGCGTCGCACGCTCGCTGTGAATCTCGATGCAGTGTTCGGCGTGGTGCAGGCGGCCGTGGTGCAGATGGAGCGCCAGATGACGCAGGAGCGGCGGCCGGCCACAGAAAGCGCCCCTCACGGCCGAGATGCAACCGGCCACATTGTCTTGATCAGCTCCACCGCGGGCCTGCGCGGCGAAGCCTATCATGCCGACTACGCCGTGACCAAAGGCGCACTCATCAGTCTCACCAAAAGCCTGTCGAGTGAGCTCGCGCCGAGGGGGATTCGCGTAAACTGTGTGGCGCCGGGCTGGGTGGCAACCGATATGTCGGCGGCAACGCTTACCGATCCCGCAACGGGACCGAAGATCGAAGCCGCCATTCCGCTGCGCCGCGTCGCCACACCGCGGGAGATCGCCGGACCCGTGGTTTTCTTATGCACCCCGCTCGCCGGATTCATTTCGGGCGAGGTGCTCAACGTTAACGGCGGCTCGGTCCTCGTAGGATAAAGGTGGTCTACATTTTCTGATGATCAGCTTTAGCTCTTAGCCTTTAGCTACCGGCTACGAGCTACCAGCTACAAGCTCTGAAGGGGAGAACGATGCGGAAAATTCTAACGGCGGCCCTGGCGCTCACGGCACTTCTGGCGCCGCGCGCAATGCGGGCGCAGACTGGCGATCAGGCAGCCCAGAAGAATGCCCAGCAAGCACGTGCAGCGCTGGACGCGATGGTGCAGGCCCTCGGCGGGCAAGCGTGGCTGAACATCAAGAACATGGAGCGGCAAGGGCATATCGCCGCATTTTTCCAGGGCAGTCCGGACCTGGGCACGGAGGAGACCTTTGAATATCACCAATGGCCCGACCATGACCGCATCGAAGTAACCAAGCACCGCGACGTGGTGGAATTCTTCGTTGGTCGGCTTGGCTGGGAAGTGACTTATCGCGGCAAGAAGCCGCTGGACAAGGACATTGTGGATGACTACCTGCGCCGCCGCGACCACTCCATTGAAACCGCGGTCAAAGTCTGGATGAAGGATCCCAACACGATTCTCATCTACGAAGGCCAGCACCTGGCCGAACGGCACCTCGCCGAGCAGGTTACGCTTATCTCGCCGCAAAACGAGGCCATCACCATCCTCATGGACGTGCAGACACATCTGCCGCTTCGGAGCAGCTTCCAGTGGCGCGACCCCACTTATCACGACAAAAACACTGACACCGAAGAGTACGACGATTACCACACAGTTGACGGATTCCAGACTCCATTCACCATCACGCGGCTCAAAAACGACGATACCGTTCGCCAGTATTACGTCACCCGCGTCCTCTACAACCAGAACCTGCCCGTTGAATTCTGGGACCCCGACGCCGAGGCGCGGAAGATCAGAAATAAGTAGAACTGGTTGAATGATGCAGTCTTGAAAAGGCACGACTCTACAGGCTGCGGAAAAGCTCTGGGGAAGCGCCACCAAGTGTCAGGGCACGATCGCACCGGCCGCGGAAAACTCGTCCGACCACGGTTTTGTATCAGGGCACGAGTTTACTCGTGCCGCATGAGCCGAAAAACGAGCGCGGGGCTTTAGCCCCTGAGGCATCCTTTCAAGCTGCTCCAGGTCACTCCTGCAACCAGTTCCGGGTTTGGCACGAATCATCCATGCATCCTCCGGCGGATCGATATTTATAATCCGAAGGTACGTACAGCATCCATCCCGACCGCTCAAAGAGGAGCCGCAGAATGACGTTCACCATCCAGGAAATCATGGATTTCCTGCCTCACCGCTACCCTTTCCTTCTCATCGACCGCATTGTTGAGTTCGAGCGCGCCAAGCGCGTGGTCGCCATCAAGAACGTGACCATGAACGAGCCGTTCTTCCAGGGCCACTTCCCCGGTCATCCCATCATGCCCGGCGTGTTGGTGATTGAAGCGATGGCGCAGGCCGGGGCGGTGCTGATGCTTTCCGAGATTGCGGACGGGCACTCCAAGCTGGCGGTGTTCTCTGGCATCGATGGAGCCAAGTTCCGCCGCTCCATCACGCCGGGCGACCAGATCCGTATCGAAGTGGACGTGGTGAGCTTTCGCACGCGGGCCGGCAAGATGGCGGGAAAGGCATACGTCGATGGCAAGCTGGCCTGCGAAGCCACGCTGACCTGCATGGTGGTGCCGCGAGCGCAGGAGTCGAAGGCCGAAGCAGCTTCTGCCGAGGCAGCCCAGTGAACGTCCATCCCAGCGCGGTGATCGCCGAGGGAGTGCGCGTCCCCGCGTCCTGCAACATCGGTCCATTTTGCACGATTGGTCCGCAGGTGACTCTGGGCGACGAGTGCACGCTCATCTCGCACGTGGTCCTCGACGGCCGAACCCGCATCGGCGCGCGCAACACGTTTTATCCGTTTTGCTCCATCGGAATGGCGCCGCAGGATCTGAAGTACAAAGGCGAGCCCACCGAAACCGAAATCGGCCCTGGCAACACCATCCGCGAGTCCGTCACCATCAGCCGCGGCACCACCGGCGGCGGCGGCATCACGCGCCTCGGCTCGGGAAACCTGCTCATGGCCTATGTCCACATCGGCCACGACAGCCAGGTCGGCAGCCACTGCATCCTCGCCAACAACGCCACCCTTGCCGGCCATGTCATCATCGAGGATCACGTCACGCTCGGCGCCTTCTGCCCCGTGCACCAGCATTGCGTTTTGGGCGCGTACTCCTTTATTGGCGGCGGCACCATCGTCACACAGGACGTGCTCCCCTTCTCGCTTACCTCGTCGCGCCGCGAAAACAAGGCCTTCGGCATTAATAAAATCGGCCTCGAGCGCCGCGGATTCACGCCGGAACGCGTTAGGCTCCTGCAAAAGGCCTACCGCCTGCTGCTCGCCGGCAAGCTGAACACCACGCAGGCTCTCGAAAAAATGCGCGAGCTGGTCGGCGAGAATGTCGCCGGCAACGACGTGGCCGTGCTCATCCGCTTCATCGAGCATAGCGAGCGTGGAGTGATCAAGTGAGACCGGTCCGTATTGAATGCGAAGTTCGGGTCACGATGAAGCTGTTATCCTGAGGCGAGTTTGCCGCGCCTTTTGCGGGATACGGAGTCGAAGGATCTGCGGTTGATTTTCGATGGCTTCGGACCCCCTACGTGAAGAGGAAGCTACTTTAACAATCAGGGGTCGGCGTAGGAAGGAGCTGCTTCATGATTCGAACGTTGGCGAAGATGCTTCTTTTTTGCTCGCTCGGGTTGGTTGCAGCCCATGCCCAGTAAGTGATTCAGGTAACTGCGAAGATGATCCAGGAACACACCGATCATCGCGTATTCCCCGTCTACCCGCCCATCGCCAAAGTTACGCTATTGAACTGTCTAGCGAGTCTTTTCATTGCGGCATTTTCGCGGATTACTTCGCCGGCCTCTCGACTGTGCAAAGCGATCTCCGCGGCGATTGAGCGACCCAGAATTCGCTGATCGATATTGCCGAACGGTTCAGGCACGAGGCTTCCCAACCAACCGACCCACGCCGGAGTATGAGCGTTGCCCACAATGATGCCGGGACGAAAGATGGCGAGGCGGGTAAAACCGATGTTGCGCACGGTGTCTTCCTTCATGCCCATTACGCGGGCATATCGAAACCGGCTGCGGGCTGAGCTTCCTGCCGCAGAAAGTAGGCAAAACTGGGCGATTCCGGCGTCATGGCAGCCACGCGCAAATGCACCCACGACACCCAGTTCGAGTCGTTTCAATTCTTCTTCGCTCCAGCGCATCGATCCGGAACCTACACCGACACAGCTCACGGCGCTGACGCCACCTTGGCTTGAAACTCCGCGGGCAAGGGCGGCAGTGCGCTCTGCAAAGTCAGCAGCGCCGGTATCAAGAACGACGTTGCGCACCCGCGATCGCGCCGCAATCGGCTTTCTGGTGACCATCACCACTTCCCGGCATTCCGGAATTGCAAGCAGCTCGGCGACCACTGCACCACCGACTTGCCCAGTACCGCCGAGGATCATTGCGGCAAAATTCTGATTCATCAAGAGAACCTCTGTCAGGGCCCACTCACCAACCCGCCACCCGCCTGAGCCTCGCAAGCAGGTAAGTCTGTGCCCCATTCATCGCGGCCTTATCGCGATGAGTGGGCCGCGAGTTCTTGCCGTCCACTCCGCCTCGATTTCAACGACTTCTCGGATTCCGGTAGGCAGGTGGCCCACTCACCGATCCAGCCACCCGCCTGAGCCTCGCAAGCAGGTAAGTCTGTGCCCCATTCATCGCGGCCTTATCGCGATGAGTGGGCCGCGAGTTCTTGCCGTCCACTCCGACTCGATTTCAACAACTCCTCGGATTCCGGTAGCATAGTGGTTGAAGCTGCTCCATCGGTACTGCTCGGGCGATGCGACCAGTCCCCTTTTTACAGGGTTTCGATGGATATATCGGATCACTTGTTGAAATGGCGGCATTCCGGTACGTGAACTCTCCCCGGCATCCTTGCAGAGTTTCCCGATTCACAACGGCTCTGACGGTCACCTGTCCCGGAAGCCAACTGTACCGCTCTCCTCACCTTACACGCGCATCCTGTATTCTGGGCAGGTCCACTCGCACCCATGATCCTTCCGGCAAAACTCGTCGCTCGCCCCGGCCGGCCTCATGTTGTGCTCTCGCGGTGGCATTCATGAAACTCGGCCTCATCGCGGGCAATGGCCGCTTCCCGTTTTTGCTGCTTGATGCGGCGCGGACCGAGGGCCACACTGTCGTTGTCGCCGCCATCAAGGAGGAAACCGATCCTGAGATGGACCAGCGCGCCCAGGCCGACCCCGCCGTCACCGTGCACTGGCTCTCGCTCGGCGAGCTTTCCCGCCTCATCGAAACCTTCCAGAAGGCAGGCGTCTCCAGGGCTGTGATGGCCGGCCAGGTCAAGCACAAGCAGATCTTCTCAAGCATCCGGCCCGACTGGCGCCTGGCGAAACTGCTCCTGAACCTGCGCACGCGGTCGACCGACGTCCTGTTGGGCGCGGTGGCAAAGGTGCTGGGCGACGAAGGCATCGAGCTGATCAGTTCCACAACTTTTCTTGAGCCGCTCCTCGCCGAGGAAAGTGTGCTCACTGAGCGCGCCCCCGACGAAAGTGAGTGCATGAACATTGAGTACGGGCTGGGCGTGGCGCGGGCGCTGGCCGCATTCGACATCGGGCAAACGGTGGTCGTAGCAGCGCAGGCCTGCGTGGCCGTCGAGGCCATGGAAGGCACCGACGCCACCATCGAGCGGGCCGGCACTCTGATGCAGACTTTGGAGGCCGAAGCTTCCACCCTCGAGCGCCGGCTGACCGTCGTAAAGGTCGCCAAGCCGAATCAGGATATGCGCTTTGACGTGCCGGTCATTGGCGTCCCAACAATCGACACGATGATCCGCGCCGGCGCAAGTTGCCTCTCGATCGAGGCCGGCCGCACGCTCCTCTTCGACCGTGAGGCGCTGCTCAAGCGCGCCTCCCAGGCGGGCATTACCATCGTTGCCACCCCCCGGTGATATAAGGAATCTAGGGTCAGGTGTCAGGGGTCAGAGGCCCGCGACGCCGTCGCGTTGTTTGTTTGTTCCCTTGCTCCCTCGTTCCCTGTTTTCCTGATCCCTGGTCCTTAATCCCGATTCCCTGCCTTCAGGAGGTTCGCCATGAAAAAGCCCATTCTCTTCGCACTTTGCGCGGTCGCTCTGGCCGTGTTTCCGGTGCTCTCTGCCCGTGCCGCCGACGACAACATGCCCGCTGAGGGCCAGAAGGCGCCCACCTTTACCCTGCCCTCGCAGGACGGCTCGCCGATCTCACTCAAGCAGTATCGCGGCAAGTGGGTCGTTCTTTACTTCTATCCCCGCGATATGACCACCGGCTGCACCATTGAAGCGCACAAGTTCCAGGACGCCCTCGGCCAGTTCGAGGCCAAGCATGCGGTGATTCTGGGTGTGAGCGTCGACTCCACCGACAGCCACAAGCAGTTCTGCACCAAGGATGGACTCACCTTCCACCTGCTCTCCGATACCGCCCATTCAGTGGTCAGCGAATATGGCTCCCTTGCCGATCACAATGGCGTCTTCATGGCCAACCGCAACACATTTTTGATCAATCCGAAGGGCAAAATCGTGAAGGTCTGGACCAAGGTGAACCCGACCACCTCGGCCTCCGACGTCCTGGCAGCGCTCCCGTAGATTAGCGCAACAAAAACAAGCCCGGCTTCAAAGCCGGGCTTGTTTTTTCCATTCAGCGCCGCAATCAGCGCCCAACGCGGGTTCACTCCCCGCGATCCACACATCCACTCACGCACCCCATCATCCGGCGTGCGTGAAGAGCGGTGGCTCCGCCGTCTTACTTGCGGCCCTTCTTCTTCGCGGCCTTCTTGGCTTTCTTTGCTGCTTTCTTCGCGGCTTTCTTTGCAGCCTTCTTCGCAGGCGCCTTCTTCTTTGCCGTTTTCTTGGCAGCCTTCTTCTTGCCTGTCTTCTTTGCAGCTTTCTTGGCCGGGGCCTTTTTCTTTGCCGCCTTCTTGGCCGGAGCCTTCTTGGCTGCTTTCTTTGCAGCCTTCTTCTTCGCAGCCTTCTTCGGGGCCGCCTTCTTCGCGGGCGCTTTCTTGGCTGCTACCTTCTTCGCGGGAGCCTTCTTCGGAGCCGGCGCCTTGGGCTTCTCGATCACGGCGATCACCGTCTCTTCTGCGACTACCTCGTCGTCATCTGAGGAGGTAAGGATACCGGCAGTTTCCAAATCATCTTCCTCGTCAAAGGCTTCGACCTGACCGGGGTCCAGGTCACCCGGCTTCCCAAACGGGTCGCCGTCACTCATCGCGTACATCCTGAACACATCATCCATCCCATTGCCTCCAGCGGATTGCCGCTGATCAGATTGAATTTGAATTCGCAATTTCGCATCGCAGATGGAACCACTCTGCTTGCGCAAGCGATTGTAGCTTTAGCTTGTACACAAACACAAGCAAAACACAAGCACTTGAAGTAACCTGCGACGGTTTTTCTCTGGGCCCTGTGGCACGGGCTACTGGGCAGCGCGCTTTTTGGCGCCGGATGCGCTTTTGCTGGCCGGCTTGTGCCCCGAATTCGATACCGGGGCCTTTCTTTTGGCCGTGGTAGTGGCCGGGTGCGGCCTGCTGGAGGTCCTCGCGTGGCTCTCGGCCGGGGCGTGAGCCCCTGGGGTGGTTCTGGCCACAGTCACCGTCTTGCCGTTGCCTGCGGACTGCCTGTGGTGATGGCTCACCCTTCGCAATGGCGTGGGCTCGGCCACGTGCAGCCGGCTGCCCGGCGTAACCCGGATCCCCGCGGGGATTCCATTCCAACGCCGCAGTTCGCTCAGCGAGACACCGAAGCGGTCCGCGATGGTCACCAGGGTGTCGCCGCGCCGGGCTGTATACAGTCGCGTCCGCGCCAGCGGCTCCGCGGCGGGCGGCACGGGCACCACCAGCGCCTGCAGGCTAGCCACGCTTTCGTCGTTGTCCAGCTGATTGGCCGCCGCCAGGTCCCTCACCGGCACGTGATACTCCTGCGCCACCGACGCCAGGGTGTCTCCCGCAGCCACCGGGTGGTAGCGCCAGGAATTCCGCCTCGCTTCCGGAATGACGGCGACGCGCTGATCAAACAGCGTTGCCGTGCCGGCCGGCAGGTGCAAATCAAACGACGCATCAGGCGGCGTGACCATCCGCAGCAGGCTCGGGTTCAGCGCCTCGATCTCGTCCACCGGGGCCCCAACCAGGTCAGACACCAGCCGCAGATCAATCGAATAGTCAATCGTCACCGTGTCCGTCAGCATCGGGGGATCGAGCGTAATCTCGCTGAACCCGTACTGCTCCGGATGGTTCGCAATGATGATGGCGGCAATGATTTCCGGAACGTAGTTCTGTGTTTCCGTCGGCAGCTCGTGACGTTGGTAGAGCTCCCAGAAGCTGGCGTAGCCGGTTCTCGCCACCGCCTTCTGGATGTTGCCCGCGCCGTGGTCGTAGGCCGCCATCGCCAGGTACCAGTCGCCAAGCTGGTCGTAAAGAAACTTCATGTAGCGCGCATAAGCCAGCGTGGATTTTTCCGGATCGAAGCGCTCGTCGACGTAAGGATTACGCGTAAGGCCATAGTAGGGATCAGGCATGAACTGCCACATGCCGCCGGCGCGGGACCTGCGATTGACGGCCCTGGGATTGAAGCCCGACTCGGCGACCGCGAGGTAGATCAGATCCTGGGGAACGCCTTCTTCGGCGAGGACCCGCTGAATCATGCCCTTGTAGAGGCCGGCGCGCTGGAAGGAGTGAAGAAGCGTGTTGTGCCCCTTCTGCGTGTATGCGAAGAAATTGATGAACGCCGCCACGTAGTTGTTGACCATCAAGGGCAGGTCGGATTTGGTGGTAGCCAGCTCGGCTGTGGCCTTGGCCACCAGGTTGGGATCGGCCGCGAAAGTCACGTCACTGGCCGCCTCGGCGGGCGAGATTTCTTCCTTGGGCACGAAGCCGTTGCCCTGCTTCAGGGCTTCCATCTCCAGGGAGTTCACCTGGTCGACGATCTTCTCGAATTCATTTTCCAGTTCAGGATGCGACTTGATATCGATTCCGCACGAGAGCATCACGTCCACAGCGCGGTCGAACTGGGCCTTGGCTTCAGCCAGCATTCCCTTGCGATAGTCGGCGTCACCGGCCACGTAGGCGGCTTCCACCTGCGCAATCACCTCGCGAATCCGCTGTTGCTCGGCGGGTGAAGGCCCGGGCTGTGCCTGCGCGGCAGGCTGCGGCGGAGGAGGCGGCGGCAGCGGCGGTGCCATCGCCTGCGGTGCCGGGGGATTGCGCTGCTGTGATGGGCACCCCGTGAGCGACAGAACCAGCACGGCGCAAGCCGGCAGCAGCATGCGATTCCAACGCATACACCCAGGTAGACGCAGCCGCCCGTACGAGTGTGAGACCGCAGAGGGCACTATGCCGATGATAAGCGATACCAAGCCGCCCGCACCCGGAGCAGGTGACTTTCGGGTATTCGCGAAGTACTAAGCCCTTGGCTCACCGATGTCATCCGGAGGCTGCAGCCGAACGTCTTTCCCAAGCGAAGTCGGAGGAGGTCTGCGGTTGTCATCCTGAGGCGCAGCCGAAGGATCCGCGGTTGCTTTTAGCGATGCTCGCAACCCGGAAAACCGCAGGTCGGGGATTCATCCCCGACACCCATAACCGCGAAAGCGGTTATCATCCTGAGTTCCCGTGGACTCGCGTGTGCAGTGAAGGAAACGAGAATCCAATCGCGTCAACGCACCCGCTCCCGGTGGGAGCGAAGAAGTTAGCCCCGGGTGGAGGCCGCCGCGAACTGCGGCGGGCGGAACCCGGGGACTGCATCCAATAACAGATCAAGCCCCGTAGGGGCGACAGAATCCAGCCGCGATTTTCAATGGAAAGCCCGCCATGAGCGAAGGTCGTTCGCCGCCGCGAGCGACCGAAATCCGGATGAGGATCGGCAGTTGCTTTTCATGATGTTTGCAGCTGGAAAAACGTAGTTTCCGGATTGTTTGAATGCTAAGTCAGTGAGGAGCACGAGGTGTTACAAAAAGCTGAACTCAGCGGGCGCTGATTCAGAGAACACCACGGAGGCTCCTCAGAGACGATATGTATTACATCGGACTG